>Ga0180008_1002037_pt1 | contig 11439 bp, 8 predicted proteins | sample MM_PW_MetaG_FD_121121 | JGI IMG/M metagenome (GOLD analysis project Ga0180008, IMG submission 121121) | Groundwater microbial communities from the Aspo Hard Rock Laboratory (HRL) deep subsurface site, Sweden - MM_PW_MetaG | ecosystem: Environmental > Aquatic > Deep subsurface > Groundwater... | reverse complement strand
TATTACTTCCCAATAAAACGTAGTTTACAACAGGAATGATTCCTACTATTTTTGAATAATCTTTTAAAAATATAAGTTTAATATCAGAGTTAAGAGTCATTGTTTTTAAATCAACTTTCCCTTTTCCATCAAAATCAATTCCATTTCCAACAGTAACTAATTTTTTAATATCTAAAAGCTCTTTGTCTTTGCTGTAATTGAACTCTAGTACACCATTTACTATCTTGTAAGCTGTTAGATTAAATCCTGTGTTAGTTGCCATTCCAACAAGTGACGGAAGGGCTAGAAGTGGATTTATAAGAGCAGGAGAAGTGTGTATAAAAATCAAAAGATTATTTATAATTGCTAAATCATCAATATTACTATTTTCAATAATGATTTTTCCATTTAAATCATTTATATCTCCATTTGCTAAGAATAATATCTTTCCACCTTTAAATACATTTTTATTAAAAATTGCATTAACAAACTCATCACTTATATCAGTTGAATAAATATCAATTTTTTTATCTTTTGACTCTTTTATTGTGATGTCTGTTTTTTTATGTTTTAAATTTATATATTTACTATTGTCAGTTAATCTTATTTCAAAATTATCTGTCATAAACTTATATTTCTCATTTATAAAAATATTAGAATTTTTTGCTTTTATATTTAGATTTTTACTCTCTTTCTTATCAATATTCTCTTCTTTTGTATCAGAAATTGTATGATAAACATCATATCCATCAAGCTCTAGAAATATTGCATGATTCTTTAATTCTAATTTTAAATCATCATTTTTTGTATTTAATGTTGTTAAATCTTGTGTATAAACTCCACTTAATGATAACTCTTTTACAGGCTTATTATTTTTTCTTAGTGGAATATCAAGGTTACTAACTAAGGCATCAAAATCTATTTGATCTTTTTTAATATATACTTTTGCATTTCTTATTTGATATGTTTCATCATCAATTTTTAATTTGCTATTATCTAAATAAATAATCATATTTTTAGAAAATTTGTTATTTTGTTTTTTAGTATCAATTAGAACATCTAAATCTTTTAAAAATATTTTTAAATCATCTTTTATAGCTAATTTAATTGTTCCATCAGTTGATTCAATAGAGATATTTTTATCTTCAATCAAACCCTTGATATCTAAATTTTTCACAAAAATTCCATCTTTCTGTAAAGGAAAATCCAAACCTTTTATACTTGCCGTAAAATTAATATTTTTATCATCTTTAATAACTAAAGAGATATTTCCATCTTTTATATTTACATCTTTTAAAAGTTTTGAATATGGATAAATTTTTGAAAGATCTTTAATATCCACATATACCAAATCAGATATTTTAATACTAGTATCTAAATCTTTTAATTCAATATTTGTTTCTTTATTAAAATCCAGTGAAATAGGTGTAGTTTTATTTTGAACATGAACAATTTTTTCACCATCATCTTTACTAATTAAAAAAGATTTAATATCTGCTGTTCCTTGTGATTTTAAAGTTCTTGTATCAATACTTAAATTAACATTTGCATCTATCATATTTTTATGTTTAAAATCTGCATTTTTAACTTCTACTATTGATCCATCAAGAATAACTTCTGCGCTTTTAGATGAAAATGCAAATTTATTTATAAAAATCTCTGCATCACTTAATAAAAATATTCCTTTAGTAGTCATTGGTTTTGATTCTTCATATGGAAAGATTAAAGTCAATGCCGCATCTGTGTTTCCACTTTTTTGAACTAAAGGAAGATTGATATTGTAAGCTTTTAATATGTCTAAAATATCTTTATCCAATTTACTATTTGCTTTTATGCTTACTTCAACAGCACCATTTTGAGAACTTGCAATATCATGAATAGCAACATAACTTCCATCTAAATTTTTACCTTTAAAAATAGGCTCAATTAAGTTTAATTGCAATTTATTATTTTCAAAAGTTACATCCAAACTTTTTGTAGTAATTACATCTAGATCTTTATGAAATCTAATTTTTGCAGCATCAATTTGTGCTTTACCTTGTAATGATTCTTCTATAATTTGATTTTTTTCTAAGTCAAATTCTCCATAAAATTCTTGAAGTTTTAACTCACCTTCAACATTATCATACATCCATTCTTCAGCAATAAGGGGTAAATCTAGAAATCTTTTTAAAAATTTTAAACTTTTAAAAGGCTCAGAAACTAAATAAAATTTAGCTAGTTTTTTTGTCATATCAATATTTATATCACCTTGAATATCTTGATAATATGCCTTCCCATAATAATTTAATTTTTCATTAAAATAATCAATCTTTAGTTTACCATCTAAAAGTAATTCTATATCTTTTAGATATAAAGAATATAGCTCAAAAACAACTTGATTAGAGGAAATATCGACTTTTGAAGAGATATTTACAAATTTATTATCTAGGTATAAACTATTTTCATCTAAAATTATTTTAAACTCATTATCGTCTATTTTTAATCTTTCAATATTTATACTTTGAAACAATTTAAGCACTTTAGGTAATAATGAAATATCTTTTTTTAAATCCTCAAATGAGCTTTGAGTTTTACTCTTTTTTGACTTATATTCGATATTTTCAATATTTAAAATAAGTTTTTTATCCATTTTAATATAGAATTGCGAAATTAAAATATTAGAAAAAGAGAAAGAGTCAATTTTTATGCCAGAATACAGAACTGTGAATAGTGAAATTATTATTAAAAAAAGAGAAACAAAAAGAAGTTTAATCATCTTCAACATTATAGATTTTATCCTTATTAGTTTAATTGTTGTTTTATTTTATGTGACGATGCCATTAACTTCTACAAAGGTATTGTTCATTCCTAAAGGCAGTACTAGCGGAATTATAGCATACTTAAATAAAAGTGGCTTTGAGATGAATAACCTTGATACCGTAATTGTAAAATCAATGGGTTATATTCAAAGTGGATGGATTGACATCAATGAACATAAAATAACAAAAATGGACTTTTTATATAAGTTAACAAATGCAAAAGCAGCACTAAAGGCAATCACTTTGATACCAGGAGAAACATCTTATATTTTTTTAAAAAGATTAGCATATGAATTTAATCTTTCAGAAGAAAAATTAACTCAAATTTATAATGAATATGCTTTTAAAGCTGATGGGAATATTCTAGCAGATACATATGCTCTTCCTTTGGGAATGAAAGAAGATCATATGATTTTTTATCTTTTTTCTCAAACAAATAAAAAGTATGAAGAATTTTCAAAAAAGATATTTGGAATATATGACAAAAGAAAATGGTATTACTATTTAAGTTTAGCTTCAGTTATTCAAAAAGAAGCTGCAAGCATAAATGAGATGCCTATTGTTTCAAGTGTAATTCACAATAGATTAAAAAGTGGTATGAAACTTCAAATGGATGGAACATTAAACTATGGTGAATATTCAAATGTAAAAGTAACAGCTCAAAGAATCAAAGACGATGATAGCCCTTATAATACTTATAAAGTAAATGGTTTACCAAAAGATCCTATTTGTGCAGTAAGCCTAGATGCTATAAAAGCAGCAATATTTCCTGTAAAAAGTGATTATCTATATTTTGTTAGAGATAATAGTAACGGTTTACATAAATTTTCAAAAAACTATATGGCACATATTAATAATATAAATGCAAATGTTGGTGTTGAAAAGAATTATTCTAAAGTAAAAGAGAATGAAACCCAAATAGACAAAGAAGCAAAAGATATTATGAAAACAGATGTAAGTGATCAAAAACCAGCTTCAATCAAAGATCTATTCAATAGTATAAATTAACTAATTGTGAAAAATTGAAACAATCAATTTTTCACAACTTTAAATATAACAACTTTCAATTTTCTGAAACAATAATGTAGGTATTATGTAAGCAACATTAAAATTCAAATTTAGGAAACAATATGTCAAAAATCATTTACACAAAAGTTGATGAAGCACCAGCTTTAGCAACGTACTCTTTCTTACCAATCATTAAGGCTTTCACAAAAAGTTCTGGTATTGAAATGGTTACAAAAGATATTTCACTAGCTGGAAGAATTTTAGCTAACTTCCCTGAAAACTTAAAAGAAGACCAAAAAATTGGTGATGATTTAGCAGAACTTGGTGCATTAACTCAAGATCCATCAGTTAATATTATTAAATTACCAAATGTTTCAGCTTCTGTTCCTCAATTAAAAGCAGCAATTGCTGAATTACAAGCAAAAGGTTATGATGTACCAAATTATGATGCTAGTGAAGAAATTACTGCTAGATATTCAAAAATTTCAGGTTCTGCTGTTAATCCAGTATTAAGAGAAGGAAATTCAGACAGAAGAGCTCCAAGTGCTGTTAAAAACTACGCAAAAGCTAATCCTCATAGAATGGGTAAATGGACAAAAGAATCTAAAACTGATGTTGCATTTATGAATTCAGGAGATTTCTATGGTTCAGAATTATCTAAAACTTTTGAAGAAGCAGATGATTTAAAAATTTCTTTTATTGATGCAAAAGGAACAGAGTCTGTATTAAAAGCTTCTACAAAAGTTATTGCTGGTGAAATTATTGATGCAACAACTATGAGTGCAAAAGCTTTAAAAGAGTTCTATGCAGAAGCTATTGAAAGAGCTAAAAAAGAAAATGTATTATTATCATTACACTTAAAAGCTACAATGATGAAAGTTTCTGATCCAATTATGTTTGGATTTGCAGTTGAAGTATTCTTCAAAGATTTAATAGCTAAACATGCTGATTTATTCAAAGAATTAGGTGTTAACTTTAATAATGGTTTAGGTGATTTATACTCTAAACTAGACAAAGTTGATGCGTGCGTAAAAGCTGAAATTGAAGCTGATATTGCAGCTGTTTACGCGGTTCAACCAAGACTTGCAATGGTTAACTCTGCTAAAGGAATTACTAATTTACATGTACCATCAGACGTTATTGTTGATGCTTCTATGCCTGCTATGATTAAAGGTGGTGGGAAAATGTGGAATGCTGATGATAAAGAAGAAGATACAATAGCTATGATTCCTGATAGATGTTATGCACAATCTTTCAAAGCTGTAATTGATGATTGTAAAGCAAACGGGACATTAGATGTTAAAACAATTGGAACTGTTCCAAATGTTGGTTTAATGGCTCAAAAAGCTGAAGAGTATGGTTCACATGACAAAACTTTCCAAGCTAAAGAAAATGGAAAAATCGTTGTTACAAATAAAGCTGGAGAAACTGTATTCAGTTTTGACGTTGAAAATGGTGATATTTTCAGAATGTGTCAAGCTAAAGATGCACCAATTCAAGATTGGATTAAATTAGCAGTTACTAGAGCTAGATTATCTAATACTCCTGCAATTTTCTGGTTAGACCCAGCAAGAGCACACGATGCTGAAATGATTAAAAAAGTTAATAAATACTTACCAACTCATGATACATCTGGATTAGATATTTCTATTATGACTCCTGTTGATGCAACTTTAAAATCATTAGAAAGAATGAGAGCAGGACTTGATACAATTTCAGTTACTGGAAATGTTTTAAGAGATTATAACACTGACTTATTCCCAATTTTAGAGCTTGGAACATCTGCAAAAATGTTATCAATCGTTCCATTAATGCAAGGTGGAGGATTATTTGAAACTGGTGCTGGTGGATCTGCTCCTAAACACGTTCAACAATTTGCTGAAGAAGATTATTTAAGATGGGATTCATTAGGTGAATTTATGGCACTTGCTGCTTCATTTGATCACTTAGGAAATACTCAAAATAATGCGAAAGCAAAAGTTTTAGCTGATACTTTAGATAAAGCAACGGGAACTTTCTTAATCAATGACAAATCTCCATCAAGAAAATTAGGTCAAATTGATAATAGAGGAAGTCATTTCTATTTAGCTATGTATTGGGCACAAGAATTAGCTGCTCAAACTGCTGATGCTGATTTAGCTGCTGAATTTGCACCAATTGCAAAAGCTATGACTGATAATGAAGAAAAAATCGTTTCTGAATTAGTTGCAGTTCATGGAAACAGTGTTGATATGGGTGGATATTACTTACCAGATGATGCTAAAACATCAGCTGCTATGAGACCTTCTGCTACATTAAACGCAATTATTGGATAATAACTCCAAACGATAAAAGAGAAGATTTTTTCTTCTCTTTTTCTTTTTTACCCTAATCAAAATACAAAAATTTCTCCCATATACAAATAAAAGCTAAGAGCTAAACTGTTATAATACTTTTAATTATAAAATCAATAAAGGCTTATTTTGAATAATAAAAGAGTAGGAATTGTAGGAGTTGGAAATGTTGGTGCAACATTAGCCTTCACACTTGCAACAAAAAATATATGTTCATCACTATTATTAAAAGATCTTAGAGAAAATATCGTTCAAGCAATGGCTCTTGATATTTCACAAGCAACAAACGCTGCAAAAAGTAAAACAATAGTTCAATCTTGCATTAAAGATGAAGAGTTTAAAGATTGTGATATTGTGGTAATAACAGCTGGAATCGCCAGAAAACCAGGTATGAGCAGAGATGATTTACTTCTAACAAATGCAAAAATTATGACATCAGTAATCAATAGTATTACAAAATATAATCCAAATGCAGTAATTATAATAGTTTCAAATCCCCTTGATGCGATGGTATACACAGCACTAAAAGCTTCAAATTGGCCAAGAAATAAGATAATTGGAATGGCAGGAATTTTAGATAGTGCAAGAATGGCTCACTTTATATTTGAAAAACTAGGATATGGTCAAGGTCAAATAGAAGCTTCTGTTATGGGTGGACACGGGGATGATATGGTTCCACTTGCTGATTTTTCTACGGTTGATGGAGTAAATCTTAGTGAAGTTTTATCAAAAAAAGATATAGATGATATTGTGTTTAAAACCAAAAATGGTGGCGCACAAATTGTAAAACTTCTAGAAACTGGCTCTGCTTATTATGCACCTGCATATTCAACAACTTTAATGATAGAAGCTATTTTAAATAATAAAAGAGAAGTTTATCCTTGTGCTGTTAGACTAGAAGGTGAATATGGCTACAATAATATTGTTTCAGGTGTTCCTGTAATGCTTGGAAGTAATGGAATTGAAAAAATTATAGAACTAAATTTAAAAGATGAACAAAAAAATCAATTTTCAAAATCAATAGCATCAGTTCAAGAGTTAGTTGATACCCTTGAAAATAAGTTTTTCAACAATATACTTTAACAATAAAATAAGGAGTAAATTATGAAACAAACATTTGAAGTTTTAAATGTAAAATGTGGAGGATGCGCTAGTACTCTTACAAAATCACTAAAAGATGAATTTGGAGAAGTAAGTGTAGATTTAGAGGTAACTCCTCGAAAAATAACACTTGATATACAAGATAATAAAATTGAAGCTTTAAAAATAAAATTAAGAAAATTAGGATATCCCTTAACTACAGATGAACTAAGTGGTTTTGAAAAAGCTACAACAACTGCAAAAAGCTTCGTTTCTTGTGCAATTGGAAAATTTGACGTAGCAACAAGTAAGTAATTTATATTTAAAAACAACAACTACAAAAACTCTAATTTTTTTTATTGAAGATATAAATTTATCTTCAATAAAATAAAAAACCCTCCATTTCAACACTTCATAAACAACTTATAACCCTACTTTAGATAAAATACCGCCCTTTATGAAAACAAATAAAATCTAGTAAATTTAGGTAGAAAATATGAAAGTAGTTACAGGCGTAGTTGGTAATGATATTCACGTAGTTGCAAACAGACTTATTGATATATCATTACAAGCAAGAGGATTTGAAGTATTTAACTTAGGTGTTAATACATACCTTGAAGAGTTTATAGATGCAGTTATTGAAACAAATGCAGATGTATTACTTATATCTTCACTAAATGGTGAAGCTGAAGGTTGGTGTAGAGAACTAGGTATTTTAAAATCAAAATACAAAAACTTAAAAGATGTTGTATTTATGATTGGTGGGAATTTAGCTGTTGGTGAAGGAGATGCAAGTGTTCTTGTACCAAAATTCAAAAACTATGGTTTTGATTTAGTATTTCACCAAGTTGACCTAAACACTGGACTTGATGAACTAGAAAAATATTTAAAGGAGAGAAATTGAGTTTACTTCAAGAAGAACGAAATATAATCGTTCAAAATAAGTATGCAGATAATTTTGATTTTGCAGAAATTGAAGAGTTTATAAAAGGCGCTTCAAAAAATCTATTTATTTCTCATCATTTTAAGAACAAACAAAAAATGTTAGTTCAACCTCGTGGTGGATTTCCAACTTATAAAAAAATGTTTTCATTATATGAATTTTTTAATGAAGCAAATGTTGATGTATTACCTTGTACTATTGATTCAAATACAAGATTAAATGACTATGCAACAAGTGCAAAAATGCTAAAACTTTCAGAAGAAAATGAAGTTGATATGCTAAATGGTTATCCACTTGTAAATCATGGTTATAGAACTACTAGAAAAATGATGACACATTTTGATAAACCAATTAGCTTGCGACATGGAACTCCTGATGCTAGACTTTTAATTGAAACTGCCTTAGCTTCTGGTATTTTTGAAATTGAAGGTGGGCCTATTACTTACCTTTTGCCATATTCAAAAAACTTTCCACTTGATAAAGCATTTATGTATTGGAAATATGTTGAAAGAATCTGTGCTAACTACTCAAAACTAAATGAACCAATCAATAGAGAATCATTTGGACCACTAACTGCAACTTTAGTGCCACCTTGTATTACTATTGTTATTCAACTTTGTGAAATGCTTTTATCACTTGAAGAAGGTGTAAAATCTTTCTCCGTATCTTTCTCACAAACTGGATCTATGATTCAAGATATAGTAACTGCTAATGTTTTACGAAAAATGGCAAAACATTATGCAGAACAAATCGGATGTGGTGATGCTATGATTAACTTAGTTTACCACCAATGGATGGGAGCATTTCCCTCAAATAAAGATTATTCAGAATCATTAATTAATACTTCAACTGTAATTGCTTCAATGGTGAGAGCTGATAAAATCATTACAAAAACAAGAGATGAAGCTTTTGGAATTCCAACACGTGAATCAAATGCAAAAACAGTTGCAAATACACAATATACTCTAAGAATGTTACAAGGTATTCCAAATATCACAGATGAGCAAGAAGAAGAGATAGTAACAAGTGAAGTAATGTCTATTATGGAAGCTGTATTTAATGATAAAGCGGACACATTATGGAGAAAAGTATTTAACTGTATTAAATCAGGAATCATCGATGTTCCTTATTCTCCACATATTATCAACCACAATGAAGTAGTAACTGTGCGAGATAAAAATAAAAATATCAGAATCATTAAAAAAGGAAATCTTCCAATTAGTGATAGATGTTTTGAATATGAAAAATCTCAATGTGATTTAAACAAAGATGCTTCATCAATAGTAAATGATATTATTCATGATATAGGAATTATGCAATGAGCCAAAATAGATTATTAATAGACGTTGGAAGTACATATTTTAAAGTTTGTGCAAATAACCAAGTTGAGCAACATTTTAGAGATTTTAATAAAGACATTTATGATGATTTATTATCAAAATGTTCTGATACTATCACTAAATTCAAAAAAGATGAAGTATTTATTTGTTCATCAGCAAATGGTGGATTAACTACACTTATTATTGGTGTTACAAACTCTTTTTCATTAAAATTTGCTACAAATATTGCTTATAACTCAGGAATTAATATTATAAATACTGTTTTATACCAAGATATTGATACAAGTTCAATTCCTAGTGATTTAATTGATGTTGTCATTATTGTTGGTGGAATAAATAGTGTTGATAATGTTTTTGATGAAAAATTATTTAACTATTTAGCTAACTTAAACTACTCAAATGTAGTTTTTGCAGGAACAGTAAAAGATAGAGATTATTTAACTTCAAAAATTGAAAACTTAGTAATAGTTGAAAATATTATTAATAATAAACTACACGTTGTTGAAGAGCCTTTAAAAAACTATTTAACAAATCTTTATCAAGCTGATATTGAGGGGAAAGAAGATATTAAACATCTATATGATTTAACTTCAAATCAAATATTTTCAACTCCATATATTGTAAATAAAACTCTACCTTTTATAGATAGTAAATTTGCAGCTGTTAATCCATTTATTTTAATAGATATTGGAGGAGCAACAACAGATATTCACTACTCTAAAGATTTATCTTATGATAATATGGTAACAGAAAATGAATACGATAGATTGGTTTTCAAAAAACTTGGAGTTTTTAAATCAAAAGAGTCTTTGATATTTGCAGCTAAAAATAATGAGTTTGTTTATGAATTATTAGCACATTTAAAAGTTACAGAAAATATTTTCAATGAAGACTCACCAAAATCATTGAGAATTTTAATGCAATTAGCAATTTTTCTTGTTTTATATAAAGTTTCTGAAGCACATCCTTTATATATAAAATTAAAGTTAAATTTACTAAAATCAATTGTATTAACAGGTGGTATAACAAAAGTATTAAGTTTTGAAGAGGCTGAGGATATTATTTCATTTTTCTATAAAAAGATTTTAACTTCAGATATTCACCCATCAATTATCATGGATTCAAATTATGATATTTGGACACTTGGTATCACACAACAATAAAGGGATAAAAGATGTCAATAAACTGTATTAGAACATTAATAGAAGATGCAAATGTATCAAACCCAGAAAAGATTGCATTAGTTTTTGGAAATGAAAAACTTACATATGCTGAACTTTTTACTAAAGTAAATCAAATTGCTTATTATTTAACTGAGCTTGATTTACCAAAGGGAAGTAGAATTGGTCTTTATTCAAATAAAGGAATAGACCAAGTAATTGCAATACTTGCAATTTTATCAACAAACTATGTATTAGTTCCATTAACAAAACTACTAAAACCTGAGCAAGTTGAGTATATTATTGGTGATTGTGATATTAAGTGTATCATCACTGATAAAATTAAACTTGAATCAATTGAAGAGATTAAATTTAATGGGCATATTATCTCTTATGAAACTAGTCATAAAGATTTACCATCTTTTGAAGAGATTTATAAGTATTATAATAAACCATATACTTGTGATGTAAATGGTCATAATAATGCTGTTATTACTTAATCGTTTGGTTTAAGTGGAAGACCAAATGGAATAGTAATCTCTCATAGAAACCTTATAGACTCAGCACGTGTAGTATCTCAATATTTACACCTAGAGCAAGATGATATCATTTCAGGACTTTTAATTTTTAATCTAGATTATGGATTAAATCAAATTTTCTGTTCTTTATATAAAAGAGCAACATTAGCATTACATAGATTTGTATTACCAAGTGATTTTTTCAATCATATTATAAATGACAAAGTTACAGTAATACCATTAATGCCTATTAATATCACTGAAATGTTTGATGAAG
>Ga0180008_1002036_pt1 | contig 11444 bp, 17 predicted proteins | sample MM_PW_MetaG_FD_121121 | JGI IMG/M metagenome (GOLD analysis project Ga0180008, IMG submission 121121) | Groundwater microbial communities from the Aspo Hard Rock Laboratory (HRL) deep subsurface site, Sweden - MM_PW_MetaG | ecosystem: Environmental > Aquatic > Deep subsurface > Groundwater... | reverse complement strand
CCGTCCAGAAGGAGATAAGCAAGAAAGCCCAGGAAGTGCTCAGCGGGGAAGCCGAGAAGATAGCCACCCTAGCCTTCGGCCTAGGCAGCACCATAGCGAAACGCTACCTGAGCCTACTAGACTACATGATGGCTAAAGGCATGAGCCTAGAACTCATCGCGGAGGACATAATGGAGTGGTACGAGGCCAAGACCCCCACTAAGGCCCGCATAGAGGAACTAGAGGTAGAGATCGAGCGCCTTAACAAGGAGCTTTCAGCAGCCTACGCCATGAACCTACCAAACTTCCGGTACTGGCTCAGATCACGGATACTTGAACGCTACGCAACCCAGGTACTTCAGGTCCGCATGATGGGCGTCCGCCTCCCCGTGGCGAGCACCATCAAGGCGATGCAGACGGACCTCCTCAGACTCGAAGGAGACATAGAAGAATTGTTCAAAGGAGAGGAACAGATTGGCGTTATCGCCTGAAAAGATGGATGAACTCAAAGCGAAGTACGGCATCACGGACGAGGCCATATACGAGATAGCCGACTCCCTGGAGCCAGACTCAGAAACCCCCGAGAATCCCATAATGGGAAACAGGGGAACGCCCCCCGCCGCCTCCTCAGGCGGCCTCCCAATGTCGCTGGCAAGCGCCATGAGAGGCGACATAAACATAGCTGAGGCCATAATCCTCATGGACTTCATGGACCGCAAGGAGGACCGCAGAGAGAGGAGAACCCAGCCACAGGACTCCACAGGCATGAAGGACATCATCGCAGAGATGAGGGAGGAGCGCAAACACTACCAGGACAGCATCGAGAGGCTGATCCTAGGCAAAAGGGTCGAGGACTCCGAGGAGAAGACCAGAAGGCTAGAGGAGGAACTGAAGGCCGAGAAGGACGCCCAGAAACAGAGGGAGAACACAGCCGCCGCCGTCAAAACCGCCGTCAGCGAGGTGGAGCAGAGGTACGGCACAAGGCTAGACCAGCTAGCCAACCAGTATGCGGGCATGACCCCCAACCAGCAGAAAGGCTTCTTTGATGAGATAGCGGAGGACCTAGGGGCTGAGATGAAGAACCAGTTTAAGGAACTGATAACGGCCCGCCTACAGCCACCAAAAGAACCCATGGTAAAAACCGATGAGGCAGGAAAAGCAACCATAGACTGGGGGAACGCCCTAGACCGGCTGTTCGACCTAGGGGATAAATACGTTAACACCCAGAGGGATAAGCCCCCCAAACTCCCAGTTCAGCCGATACCGCCGGGAGGTGCTAAGCCCCCTTTAGTAGAGGCCCCCCCTGAGGCTCTAGGGGGGGGACCGGAGGAGGAGCCCCAGGCAGAGGAGCCCACAGCGCCCCCGGTTAGGCCACTCGTCCCCATATCAGGCATAACGGGCATAGGCCCCGCCCGAGAAAAGGAGCTTAAAGAGATAGGCATAACCGATGCCCAGCACCTATCTAAGCTGAGCCCCAAACACCTGGCGGAGACCCTGAAGATCAACAAAGAGAAAGCCGAGGACATCATCAAACAGGCCAAGGACCAAGTGGACCAGGCATAGAAACCATTTTCCCTTTCCAGGTGTAGACTTGTCTGAAGAGGATTTGAGGTTCGCCGAAGCAGCCAAGGCCCTCCGAGAAGCCCTAGTCAACCCCATCAACAAGCAGGCCGAAAACTTCCTAAGCTGGGCCTTCACCAGCTTCGTCAACGAAAGTAACCTACAGTACGCCATAGACCAGGACCTCGACATCCTCACCCTAGCCCTCAACCACTACGGCCTCAGCCACAGCAGCCTCACCCCCACCTTCCGAACAGTCCTCAAAATATACTGGGAAGAGATCGAAGCCCTCCTAACCAACGTGAGCAGAGTCCACCGAATCATATCCAAGAAGCCCAGGTGCGCCCCCCTACTCGACACACCCAGAGGCAGAAGCTACCTGAACCGCTGCTGCGAGAGCACATATAGCCGCCTCTACAGCTTCACATGGGAAGATCAGCCCTAATTTAAACAATATATAAACAAATGGTTTTTATCTTCTACCTGAGATAACCAATAGTAGGAGTAAAAACAAGATGCCCATGTTAGCAGAAAAGGGCAAAACCCTAGGCTCACAGGCTCTCGCCAAAGGCGTAGAGAGGCTCGCAGTATTCATCGACCAGAAGATGAACAAAGCCACACTCAAGCCCATCGGTAGGCCAAGCACATACATCAACGTCCTAGGCGGACTCGGCTTAGTCTTCGGCCCCGAATACCTCCGGGTAACAGGGACAACCAAAGACGTGGCTGAGATCGCTGGAGGCCACATGGCTAACCAGGTCTGGGACTACCTTGAGGAATATATGGCCCCCGCCCCCGCAGGCGTACAGCAAGCTCAGGTGAATCAGACTCGCTACCAGGCGGTAGAGACACCCGGTGGCGCACCGGAGTTCTACCCACCCCTGTACGGCAGACAAGTGAGCCCAGAGCCCGTCCTCAGAAACCACGTCAGGTACACGATGTCGGCCTAGGTTCAACCCTTTTTTCTTTAAACCTATTCCCCTGTGAGGCACTTAGGGTGCAGTCGGAGCAGGTTAAACCCGAACTGTATCACTGAGGCGCAGTGGCTTCCCTTAACTATGGGTGAGCCGCACAGGTTACAGGTGTAGTCGTCCTGGGCAACCGTGACGCTGAAGAAATTCATCTCCACGGCCAGCATCGCCGCCACCAGGCTACACGCCACGGGTCCGCTGAACCCCGTAAGCCGCTCCTCCAGCTTCGCCACGGGGCACTGCTTACAGAACACCCCGGGGATACACCTCTCCGTGTTAACTATAGTCATCTGCATGGATCGTATCCAGAGGAGCTTAGTCCTCCCAAGCCTCCTGTACGTCTTCACCGCGTCGGGGGGCAACTGCCCCATCCACTCGACTACTTGTAGATTCTCAACTGTGGGGGCTTCAAACTCTTCCCCTAAATCAATCTGGTATCTCTTACTCGGTAGCATATTCATCTCTCCAACATATACCGCGCTGCCTTTTTAGGGGTTAGTATCACGATGGTTGACTCCAATTCGTTATACATCCATGCGATACTGTCTCCATCATCAATCCCCAATATTCTTCTCACCTCAGATGGTACGACGGTTTTTCCTTTCTGGAACATTTTGCTCGTAGCTATCACCCTCGTACTCATAGATATCAACCCATACCTATTAGTACGGTATGGGCTTTTATTTAAGTTTTCGATTAGATTATCGGACAGATATGACAGGACCAGGATACGTAATCGCCGAGTGCAACAAAATCAGAAACACTTACCCAGAGTTCCAACACACCCTCCGCGAGCTTGAGGCCCGCGCCCTAGAGAACACCGGGGCAGTCTGGGCAGGACTCAACTACGGCGGCCTAACACCCAGAGAGAAGCAGTTCGGAAGGACAACCTTCCTACCCCAACACTTCGCCGACGAGGCCGGGGACGTGATGGACAGCGCCCACACAGTCGCAGACTGGGGCCGTAACAGCTTCCGCATCCTCTACACGAGCCTACTCCCCGCAGCCCACACGGTTCCAGGCTGGAAGACCATCCTCCAAGGCGGAGGCACCCCCATAGGTGTCACCCCTGAGGACATAAGGATGGCCTGGGCGGGCCTAGCCTTCACCACACAGAGCATCCACGTAACAAAGCTCCGCTTCGAGGTCGGGGACACCAGGTACCCCATCATGGACATCGAAGAGATCAACAGCTACAACAAGCCAGCCCTCATCTTCGAGGAGGGCTTCGAGCTACCCGAGGAGACCAACTTCCTACTAAGAGGCTGGTTCGAGGCCAGCGGCAAGCAGAGGATAGTACCCCTAGGCTTCATCTACTACAGACGCAAGGACACCGTGCTCACAGAGTAACTGAGGTGATATAGATGCCACAGTTTGAGATACAGTTCGAGTGGAGGCCCAAGGACGGCGTAGAGGCCGTGATGGTCTGGGGTGAAGCACTCCTAGCTGCACAGGAAGTCATACGCAGCCAGGACCTAGACCTCAAAACCATCAAGAACATTATACTGACACCGGAGACAGGCAAGTACACCATCGACCCACACTCACAGGTAAGGGACACCATCCCATGGGTAACCAAATACATCTGGAAACGGGGCGAACCCGACAACGAGGCCACCATCTACCTCTGGGACGACACCAGCACAGAGCACACAGGGTCAGTTTGGCTTAACTTCCTAGCCTTGGGTGAGTAAGCTAAAACTAAACCTTCTCCCTTTTTATTTAATCTAAGATAGGCAGCCCCTAGTTTAAATCTTGTTAATACACATTGCTTAAATTTCTACAGCCTTTCATTCTATTACAGGAAAACCTCTGAGAAACAATAAGGAGGAAAGATATGTCAGAACAAGTTGAATCTTGGGCCGGTTGGCTCAAGGAAGGATACTTCTACAGTTACAGGGAGCAGCAGGTCAGAAAATTCTTCAACGTCATGTACCGGGACTGGGCTCACTACGAGTACACCTGGGAGGAGGACGTAGCCCCCGGCGCAGTGTCAGGCCCAGCAACTCTAAACGATCTGGAGACCACTAAGGAGAACCAGATCTGGCAGGTCATCTTCGGTATAAGCCACGACGTGTACATCTACGTCCACCTACCCACGGACATTGACAGGCACGGCGTAGCCAAGCTGCCGAAGCAGACCAGCAGCCTCAGGGAGGTAGGGCACTACAGGATGCAGGATAGCTGGTGGGATAAGCCCAGCTTCATCACCGAGCACTTCCTACTCAAACCCGAGGTGCCGTTCATCGGCTTCAGCGTCTATAACCCAAAAAACATAACCTTCCGCCACGCCTACAACCCCATAAAACTCAACATCTATGTCTGCAAATGCGAGATGGAGCAGATAGGCGAAGAGATGAAGGGACAGCTACAGGCGGCGGACGGACGCTTCAACGAGACCCTGGACAAGCTCTACAGACGCGTGATACCCCACAGGCCGCTGACACTGGTGCCTCTGAGGGCACCCGCGAAGGGAGTGTGATAAGAGATGCCTGAAATAATCGAAATCGAGAACATGAAGTACGACAAGGGCAAGAAGACTCTCATAAAGGATGAGTTGCCCTACGGTGACATCGTGAAGGGTGCCGGGAAGGGCACCTACCAGACAGGCGGAGACAAACACCTCGCATCCATCCTCATACCTGGCGGGCAGCAGCTAAAACTCCTCTTCCTAAGGGTGTGGACAGGTGAGCCCACAGGCGCGGTCTTCGAGATACAGCAGACCGCCCAGGTAGGCGACCTAGGTTCAAGTCCACCGGGAGGCATAGACCACCCGGCAGTAGCCAGCGCCTACATAGACTACCCGATGCTTGAGGCAGCGGGGGCCGAGGTCATAGGACCCCAACCATTTGACAGCCCCATACACGTCCTAGAGGGCAGCGTGGATCTCTACATCCAGAACGCTAAGGCGTCACCATACTACTACGGATGGTCGTTCTGGGGCGTGGTCCAGTAATGAGTGACTGGAGTTACAGGTACAACCAGCCACGAGCCGAGGTGCATGAGGCCCGATACGGCACCACCGAAGTCCCTGAAAGGAGAGGGGCAGGCGGCGTCAAAGCCACAGCCATAGGCGGGGGGGCGACCACCGCCCTGATCGCCCTTGGCGTAGGCTTAGCTCTAATCGGCTTAGCCCTGAGGAGATAACACCATGAGAGCAACCATCTCCGTGAAAGCGATAGACAGGATGACGGCGCAACCCATACCCGGAGTCAACATGTCACTGGGCACCAACATGTATAGCCTTGAGCAGCAGACGGACCCCTACGGCGGAGCCTCCTTCACAGTGGATGTCGGCGGCGATGAGATCGGGCGGCACCCCGAGGAGGGCATAGCCGTCTCGATCACAGCCAACAAGAACGGCTACCTCCAGTTCAGGGACCGCTTCCTCTGCTACGGGAACAAGGCCATCATAGCCCAGATGGAGAGAACATGAAAATGGTGACGAGACACACGAAGATGGCACCAGCCGAGATACAGCGGGAGCTACAGAGGCTATGGGTGCCCTGCACCGTGATGAACCCGGAGACAGGCGAAGCCGCTCTAACGAACTACGCGGGAAGCATAACCCCCGTGCGGGCCTTCCCTGACGCCGCCAAGCACAGGGTCAACATAAATGTCGAGGTCCCCCTAGACTGGATCGCCGGGAAGGACGCATGGGCCTACCCCGTGTTCTTCACAGACGTAGCCCGGTACGGCTACACCCGGTGGGGTATCAGGTACACGCCCATGGTCAAGGACATGAGCATAGTCGCCGTGCCGATAACCATAGAGAACAACGTGATGGCTGACGGCACCGGAATAGTGAACCCGCCTAAATCCGAGTGGCTAACCCTTGGGGGGTCTGGCTGGGCAGCCGCAGAACCCTCTTTCCAGAGGGACAACTTCACGCAGCTAGTCACAGTCTCGATGCAGCTTTACAGGGATGGCAACTCCGTCCTTGACGTACACATAGGCACATGTTACCTGCTTGGGCTCGCCATAGTTTACCCTGCCTTCATCTAACCCTATCCTTTTATTTTCCATCAGCTTTATTTTAATTAGACAATGCCCTCCACAAGTCACACTACAAGAGCCCCACTGCCAATAGCGGAGCCAGTCACAGTTGTACAGCCAGATGGAACCAATTTAAACACAAACGTCGATAATTTTCCCCCTCAGGACATCTTTCAGAACACACCTCACTACGCACAGCTTAATCATAACACCTTAACCGTGGTCTGGACCCCTTCCTCAGGTAGCAAGATACATATGGTAAGTTTTGTAATCTCCGTAGACGCCGCCGGATATGTGGAAATATTCGACAGGACTCCTCCTGCGGCAGACACCTTGATATTAAGGCTGGACTTCAGCGAGAAGAAAGCCGTCCCCTTCGGATTGAACACAGACTTAGACTTTAATTGGGATCATGTTTTAGTAGCAAGATTCATAGGAGACGCAGGAACCCCCACGGGATACCTTACAGCAATAGGGCATGAGCACACGCCCGCCAACCTCCCCACTTAGCTCACGTAGGCGATTCTCCGCCTGAATAACCCATGTAGGTCGGGTGCCCCAACCGGGCTGCGGCCATACTCGGGGTCCCACTTGATCTTCGTGTATCCCTCGTCAAAGATCAGGGTGAACCCGTTCCTGTTGAACTCGTCCAGCCACCACCTTATGCTGCGGCCCGTTATATGGGTAGCGTCAAACCTCTTAGACTCCTCTGGGTCGAGGCCCCGTATATCAGGTACCTTGACGTGAAGCCACCGGGCTGAGAGTCCGCACACGTTCCTCACCACGGTCTCAGGGTCGGGGGCGTGCTCAAAGACATCGTAGCCCACAACCAGATCGTATCTTCTCCGGGGAAGCGTCTCAGCCTTGGATAGGTCACCCCACAGAACCCTACCCCTTATCTCCGCGTCACAGTTATAGACGGCGTACCTGCTCACGTCGAGGCCCCAGGCGTCTACTCCTATGCGGAGGAAGCCCCTGGCGATGTTCCCCATGCCGCAGCCCACATCTAGCATGGATTCACACCCCGTCCTGCCCTGGAGGTTCCGGGCGTGTCCCACATGCCATTCGTTGAAGTCCTGCATCCACCTACCGAAGTAGTCTCCCCCATAGTCGTCACCCTGGGGGCTCTGCACGCCATCCAGGTTCCGGGGGTGGCCGTAGAACTCCTCCATCTCATCTAGTAGAGAATAGAACTCAAGGGGTTCAAGCATACGAACCACCTGCATGGCCCCATCGACGAGAGGGATCGGCGTATCAAGCACCCCTTAGACGTGTTATAAGCTCCTTCAAATCCACCCACCCCTTCTCCATAACGTAACCATGATCGGGGTATAGGCTTTTAGTTAGTTCAAGCCACTCCGCCTTTTCACTTCTACGCACCATCACCACCCCAGTCTGGTGGGGAAAGAAGACGAAATCGAACTCACCGAATCTCCTCAACTCACCATAAATAAACTTGGCGACCCCCGGGAGAGTTATCGGGTCATGGTAAACCAACGTACCGAACCTGCTCAAATGCTTCAAAGAGTTATCGGTGTCCCTGGCAAGGTAGTCAGGGTATCGGCAACCATCAATAAAGATCAAGTCAAACTCCACATCCTCAGGAAGCTGAGCGAAGTATTCGTCGGAGGTCATGTGAAAATATTTTACCTCCGCCTTCTCCCACTTCTCCTCCCCGATCCCATTCATCGAGGTAGGGTCACAGGTATGAACCCGCCCCCCACCCCTAAGCTCAAAGTAGCGGCCCATCACCATCGAAACATATCCCGCACTTGTCCCTATCTCTAGGAAGCTCCTATAGTCAAATACCTCAGCCATCATGAGGAAGAGCACCGCTGAACGGTAACTGGTACCCATGCACTCAAGCCGCCGATCCACTCCAAGAGTGAACAGGCTATCCATGTCCCAGTCTCTCCAACTCATCTCTACCACCAGTCCCCTGACTTAACGCGCTCCACGAGGGCCAGATACTCCCGAGCCATCCTTATGTAGCTGAACCGTTCCTCAGCAAAGCGTCGGCAGTCTATGGGCTTCACCTGGTCCACCTTCCCCATAGCCTCCACCACCTCGTCCAGGCTATGGCACAGGTACCCGTTAACGCCATCCTCAATCATTTCCGGTGTCCCACCCTCCGCTAAGCCGATCACCGGAGTCCCACATAGGTTAGCCTCGATGATGGTCATGGGCAGTATATCCATGAAGGGGTACATCTCGTAGGGGTTGAAGCGTTTAGGTAGCTGTAGTAGGGCTCGGGCGTGTCTCATGATCCGCTTCTTCTCGTCGTGGCTCACCTCCCCATAGCAGGTGATGTTCCCATGTTTCTCGGCGGCCTCCTGGACGACCTTAGTGTACTCCGTGTTCCGGCCACCGAACCCGAACTCATACTCAGGGTGCTCTAGGGCCAGCTTCAGCACCGTGTCGGCTCCCTTGTAGGGTCCAAGGACGCTGAAGAACAAGAACTCATAACCCTTATCATCCTCCCAAGGGAAGAGGCCGGGGTCTATGCCGTTCATCACCACCACGGGGCCACGGTCCCTGAAAGGGTACTGTGCCCGGGTCCACTTGGCATGAGCCTTACTGATGCACACCACGTTCCTAAACCCCATACTTACAGGGTGCTGAAGCCAGTGTGACACGTTGATGGTCCGCTTGTTGGCGAACCGGGCCAGCTTCCCGTTGCTGTTATCGATCACACAGGGATAATCCTTGATCCTATCCTTGTAGCCCTCGTAGAAGCATTTCTCAGGGTCATCGCTGCTCACGGGGACCTCAATGAGGTTGATCTTATCCCAGTCCTTCCACAGGCTGCCCTCAACGGATACTAACGTCACATCTACTCCTAGTTCAACTAGGCCCTTAACCATGTAGGTGCATAGGCTCTCTATGCCGCTCCACGCTGCCTCAGTGGGCACCGGGTTAAGGGCTGTTCCAACAACACAAACCTCAATCATTTTTTACTCCTCTCTTTTTGCTTGCTTCTGGATTCAATTATCTTGGCATGTTGTTTACAATATTCACCGTTAGGACCATATCCTCTTTTTCTCTGACATTGATACCTGTGCCATCCGGTTTCATCAAAAACTTCAGCTATGCACCGAGTAGGATCTTCAGGAATACCTTTAGGTCTTAAAACGCTTTGATCATATACTTTAGCCATTTTCTACGTCCTCTTTTTGGTTTCTTTAGTGGGCTCGCTCATAGTTTCCACTCCTTCACCGGGTACTTGTCCCGGTTCTTCCTCGCCTTCTTGAGGCTAAAATACCCTTCGTTCACCTTCCACGGCTCCCTGCGTTTATTCCTCTCCAGGAGCCCCCAGCTACCGTCATACCTGGTGTCATACAACTCCTTGGTAACCCTGTGGCACTCCTCAGGCTTGAACGGCGCGGCTCTACTCTGCCCCCCATTATGCTTCATGTGGTAGACAACGATCCGGGGGTCCGCCGTGTAGAGGTACTGCTGCCCTACGCGGGCCATGCGCTGCCCCAAGTCTATATCATCCTCCCCCGTGCAGTCAAACTCCTCATCGTAGCCGTTCACCCGGACTATGCTGCGGAGGGACGCGGAGGCGTTGAAGGTCCAGAACCACCCCGGGGGGCACTTATCCTTCACCCACTGGGGCTGGACGCTCTTCAGCCTCTCATCCATGCTGCCCTCAACGGGGGTCAAATCATCTTTACGGGTCACCGCCCCGTAGTTAGGCTCCACGGCCTGCACCGCCCCTATGATAGCCCGGTCCATGTGTTTGTAGAGGCTCCAGTGAGTGGATAGGAAGTTAGGCTCCACCCATGAGTAATCATCCAGGAAGACGACAAGCTCCCCGTCACAGTGAATGAACCCCGTGTTACGGGCGTTCCCTAGCTGCCGGTTGCTCCTCCAGTGGTACGGCTTGGAGGCCAGGTACTTCACGTTGACATGGTGCTCCTCAGCTAATGCCTCTATCTCGCTCCACCTGTCACCGTAGTCGTCCACCACCACAAACTCGAACAGGTCATGGTCCATCGTCTGCTGCCCCAGGGCGCGGAACGTATTCCCCAGCCACCCAGATCGGATCGTACAGAAGCTAACGGAGATTAGGGGGATGCTCATAAAGGCTCCTCCTTCTTAGGGGCGGCCCGCTTCTCCAACAGATCAAGGAGTTTACCCACTCTCTCCTGCCTACTCTGGAAATCCGCGCACCACACATCGTATAGACTCTTCAGGTAGGGTAGATTAACCGTGTAGTACTGAACTCCGACATTATGCTTAGAAAGGTAGGCTTTCCTGTTTTTCTTACCCCACCATTCCCAGATGTCCGGCTTCTCCAAATCCTCCTCTGCGATAACATACTCGGTGGCTAACCCACGTTTCACCATAGCTGTAAAAGCATGGTATGTCTTCGTCCTTGGCACCGTGCAGAGGTTAGCAACTTCGCCAGCGCAGAGTGGCCGTGAAGATGCTAGGAGCACCCTTAAAATCCCCCCCTCATATTCTCCGAGTTTAAGAGTCTTTAGCAAAGAGTCAGCCAACTCCGCTATTTCGGTGTCATAGTCAACGGGGGGGCGTCTGATTCCTCTTCCTATCTTTGGTTCGCTGTAGCGCACCCAACCACCATAGGTTTAAACAAGATTTAAACATATAACTTTATCGAGTATCTACGCCTGGCTCTTCTCCACACACCTCATGCAGAAGTTTAGCGGCCTATACCCGAACTGGGGAACCTGCACGTACTGGCTCCTCGGGGGGATAGTTTCGCTACACTGGTCACAAACAAGCTCCTCTATAGCGGTGATGGGGACGTACCGGCCCCGGCTGGTGGCTTCAAGCATTATGAGGCTGCACGCCATGGGGCCACCGTAGCCCACCTGGTTCACGGTTATATTCTTAACGGGGCAGTGGTTACATATCTCCAGCTTAGGCTTACAGACCCCCATCTTCACTATAGTTTTGAGGGCGTCGTGG
>Ga0180008_1002035_pt1 | contig 11445 bp, 10 predicted proteins | sample MM_PW_MetaG_FD_121121 | JGI IMG/M metagenome (GOLD analysis project Ga0180008, IMG submission 121121) | Groundwater microbial communities from the Aspo Hard Rock Laboratory (HRL) deep subsurface site, Sweden - MM_PW_MetaG | ecosystem: Environmental > Aquatic > Deep subsurface > Groundwater... | reverse complement strand
TGGGGCTGGATATTATTGCAGCCCCGCTGTTGCTGCTGTTTCAAAATCAACAACTGCTTTACGCCGGGCCATTAGCCACAGATTTGATGTGCAGCGATAATGCCAGCCTGCTGGATGGCATTATCAACGGCACCACCCAATTGCCCGGCTTTTGGCTCAACGGTGAAAGTACGGCATGCAGGTGCGCAATTGAATCAGCCAACTATCGGCGTGACGGCCAGTGATGTACTGCCACAGAGAGCAACACCAAAATCAGTAAAGCACTATATTCTGCGCCGTTGCGACCAGGCCCCACGACAAACCAGCCGACTTTAGCGTGCAAAATTGCAATTCCGGTCGCATAAATACCGACATAGCCCAAACAAACCAAAGTGACATAACGGTTTAATGCCAAAAATAAGGTGCCGATAATTTCAAAAGCTGTGATAGCAACAGCTATTAATACGCCCATAGGCCAGCCGTGACTATCCAGCCACTGACCAAAGGGTTCAACGCCTCCGGTTAAAGCTCTGTGCCAGCCATGTGCGCCTATCAGTCCGGCTAACGCCAGTCTTAATGTGCCCCAGCCGAAAATTTGTTGTAATGACATTCACTATCCCTTTCTACGTCTTGTTTTGCTTACTTTGTTGTAGTTGCTTTAATGCCAACAGAGCTGCCTCCGCCTGATGCACAGGCACCAGTAGATGATCATGGTAAGCACCGGCAAATACGTTACAGCTTAAACCCGCATCTGCTAAGGCTTTAGCAAAAGCCGCCGTTAAACCTACAGCTTCTAAATCTGAATGCACTGTCAGGCTGATCCAACGTGCTCTGAATAAAATATCCAGTTGATAGTCTTCAGCTTGTTGCTCTGTCAGTACCAGGGTAAGGCCTTCTTTTTCTTTAAAAGTGGCCAGAGGCAAAGGCCCGTGCCAGCTTTTATTTAAAGGCCAGATACAATATACATAAATGTCCGGTTGCAACTCTGGCTGCATAGTACTGATTAACTGATCCAGTGCTTTAATAGCAGCTGTCATTTTTTATCTCCTTTGAGCCGGGCCGTCTTCTGTAGTTAAAGACACAGGCAGCTGACCCGGGGCTTGAATTTTCCCAAGTAAAAATGCGATCACCGCATCATAAGCCGGGCCTGAAAATGGTCGCAGCGCTGTTTGAGGTTTCTGGTTATAGCTGTAGGTTGCCAGCCGTACGTCTGCACTCTTTGCAAAATCAGCCAGCTCATAAGGGGTGCGCAATGACACCATCACTGTTTTTTTGCCTTGCGCTTTGGCCTGTTGCAATAACTGAACTAACAGCTGTTTTTGTTCAGACACAGTCAGCTTCATGGCGGGCAAAGCCTGTAAGTCAGCCAATACACCCAATTCAGCGGCACTTTGGGCTGGCGAAATCAGTGAACCCAGCACCAGATCAGCCTGCTTAATCTGCTGCAACGCCAGATGTTGCTCTAAAGAGGTTAAATCACTGCATGTGACTGACAATGGCTTCACACCCCACAAACTCAACGCCTGTAACCAGCTTTGGCATTTGGTTTGATCAGGGGCAATCAGGTGTAGCTTTAAAGCGGCTAAATTAAGCGGTAACTGTAATTTATTTGTGCCAACCAAAGTCAGACTGGCTTCTGCAAGTTGTTGCTCCAGTTTCAAATCATCGGCTAAACGTTCGCTGTCCGGTAATACAAGCGCATGCTGTTTGGTCGAAAGTTGCTGACGTAAGTGGGTGATACGTTTGGCCGATTCTGCGACTTCAGCACTGTTGAGTTTGCCTTGTTGCACTGCCGCCACCACCTGATCAATCAGCACAGCCAGCGCCTTAATATCAGCAGGCGTTTTCATTTCATAAGGCATCAGCGCTATATCAGCACCAGCAGCAAAGGTTTGGATCACAGCTTCAGCCGGAGTAAAAAACTGACTGATACCGGCCATATTCAACGCATCAGTAATAATAATGCCGTCAAAGCCTATATCTTCACGTAATAAGTCGGTCAGAATAGCGCGGGATAACGTGGCAGGTTTGATCACTGCTTCGCCGGACTTGGTGGTCAAACTGCTGTTATCCAGCGCCGGATACTGAATATGCGCCGTCATCACCATAGCGGGTTGATGCTGTTTGATAAGCTGTCGGAACGGGTATAAGTCAACCGCCTCTACAGTGGCTTTATCATGTTCCACCAAAGGCAAACCAGTGTGACTATCAACATGAGTATCACCATGGCCTGGGAAATGTTTAATAGTGCCTAACACGCCTGCAGCCTGCATGGCACTTAGCATAGCGCCGCCAGCTTGTGCGACTGCCGCAGCATTATCACCAAAAGAGCGGGCGTTAATCACAGGGTTGGCCGGATTGTTGTTTACATCCAGACTAGGGGCGAAGTTTAAGTTAATCCCAAGTGAGCTTAATTGCCGCGCTATAGCTTTGGCTACATCAGTAGCAAAACTATTGCCTGACGATGCCAAAGTGGCACCTATGGCCATATTACCAGCAAAGGCCGGAAACTCTTGGGTTGGCAGGCGAGCCACCCGGCCCCCTTCCTGATCGATACCAATCAGCAAAGGTAATCCATCGCTGCTGGCTTGCTGTAAATCAGCAGTTAAACGACGGATTTGTTTTTTATCTTTTAAGTTATTGGCAAATAAAATCACGCCACCTAAATGCAGCTGAGTTATGGCGTCGGCAAATTCTTTGGGTAATTCAGTTAAGTCGGTTTTGCATTCAGCTGAGGAACCTTCAGCGCAAAAATGGCGCAGGTCAATCATCAGTTTTTGCCCAATCTGACGGCGTAATTCCTGCTGGTCTACTGATTTTTGTCCCATACAACCTCCTGCACTTAACGTCATTACAGCCAGCAGCAGTGCATATTGTTTCATCTTGTCACCACATCCTGAGTTTATGGCGCCACTATATCAGGCAGGAGGATCAGGGCAAAGGCTCAGGTTTTAATACAAACCTCAGTAAAGTCAGTCAGATTGCAGTAAAACAGCCATTTCGCAGCAGAAAAAACAGATAAAAGTTTGCATAGGCCATAGCTTAGGCAGTTATAATCCCTCCAGTCTTTTGTTGTTATGCCGTATCCGGACAGGTTGTTATGTATAAGCCCACACCATTGTTAAGCTACTTCTGGGGTTTGTTTAGTGGTTTAATTGTCTCCGCTTTTTTGTTTAATTCCCTGACTCAAACTGAAGTGAAGCCAGAAAAAACGACAGTCCAAACGGAACAAAAACAAACAACAGCCAGCCCGGTTCGTGCTGAAGACGCTCCTGTTTTGACTTTAGCGGCCAGAGCCGAGTTATTGCTGAAGTACTACACCATCAGAGATGGTGCTGAAGAAACTAATTTAGCGCCTTTATTGCAGAAAAATGGCCATCTGGAGATTTTTAAGCAGATGCTGCAGCAAAGCACAGCAGATGTCAGCGATCTGATCCAATCGACTCAATCTTTCACTGCAGCACAGTTTTATGCGTCGTTAGTGCGTATTAAACAAAAAGATGAAGAGCAGCAAGCCAAAGCCCAACTGGAATTATTAAAACCTGCTCAAGCACCAGCTCCGATCAAAACACAACCAACGCCGATCAACTAATCGGCGTTTTGTTTTCACTACCGCTGTTAATCTGTCTGCATCTGCGCAATAAACTTATTCGAATCTGCGATCGCTTTGTTCATTTCGCTAAGTAAGCTACTGACGTCCTGCTGTAAACCAGCAAAATCAGTTTGAATAGAGCCAATGGCTTTGGCGTTTAAGTTATGTTTTAAAAACAGTACGTTGTCGTGCATGATTTTAAGCACTGGCTGCATTTTCTTTTCAGCAGAGCGCATCTTTTTCAGCAGCGCATCAAACTGCTTTTCAGTAGTGACCAGCTTTTGTTTGCTTTGAGCTCTTAAACTGGCGTTTTGATATTGCCCCAACTCATCCCGCCATTCATTAAACAAGGCATCAGCCACTGATTCCACTTTGTTAATACGGCTGCTGACCAGTTCTGCCGCTTTGACGCTTTGCTGATATTCCGCATCCAGCTCTTCGTATTTTGTCTGTAAGTCGCCACCATGAAACTTCAGCAACTGACTCAATTCATCCAGCGCATCTTTAAACTGTTGCTGCCCTTCCACCTGAGCATCACGGGCATCTTTTACCCGGTCGACCAGGATTTCGCGTTTCTCAACACCAAACTTTTCCATAGTAGCGTAGTAAGCTTGCTGGCAACCGCCCAAACACAGGCCAAGCAGCAGTAGTACAGGGATTTGACGCATCCGTTACTCCATTCTTTCACAGCCACATTAGTGTCTGTTGTTGCTATTAAATTTTATACTAAAGAACTGATACTACAGAGCTTAGCTGCAAAATGCACCCTGACTTACAGGACTCTGACCTGACGGAGTACTGACAGGCAAAACTTTGCCACCCGCTCAACGCCCGACAAATAATTGTCGCAATCAACAGTTGTTTTATACATTTTGCTAAAGAATTACGTTTATTTACATAGACCAACCAACCTTTCCTTACTCAACTTTACTCAGAATGCACAGATCTAAACCTGTTTTGGTCGGTCCTTTGCAGCTGTATTGGGGCGATTAATTCCGATCGCGTTCAATGGAGAGCATGAATGAGCATTCAATTCTCTGGCCAAAGTGCATACAACACGGGGTACGCCACCAGACCGCAACTAAGTAAGGAACAACTGACTGAAACTGCGGGTAATTTATTCGGCAAATTAGACAGTCAAAATAAAGGTTATTTAGAGCAAAGCGACTTTTCGAGCTTGCTCAGCGGTCTGCAAAACGCCGAAGCCAGCACAAAAAGTGAGGAGTTGTTTAGCTCACTGGACTCCGATGGAGATGGTCAACTGACCAGCTCTGAGTTCAGCGACAACTTCAGCAACTTAATGTACAGCGCTCAAGGCACTATGGGTCACAGACCTGCGCCACTTGAGGACAATGGCAAATCAAAAGACGAGCTGACGGCTTTGCTGGAAGAGCTGGAAGAGCTGGATGAAAAGTCCACCGAAGGATTGCAATCCTTGCTGGATAATTTTGATACAGCCGATACAGACGGCGATGGCAAAGTGACAATGCAGGAAGCCAAAAGCTTCCGAGAAAGTCAGCACGTTGAATCGTCTTCTTTAGCCAGTCAGGTCAGTAGTGGCTCAGACAATACGGAAAGTATCAGTAAATTACTGAGTCGCACTATGCAACAGTTGATGGATACCTATGGTGGCCATACTAAAACAAATACTCAGTCTGGCACAGCGGTGAATATCACGGCCTGAGACTAAGCAGGCTGATAACAAGATTGTAAATCTGTGGAGTTTCAGGGTATCTGGCACGGATGCTGAGCCCTTTTTTCTGCATTTCCCCTGGTTTAACTAAAGTTCTTAGTTCGTTGGCAATTCGCATCAACAAATACGCTCAAAACACCAACCCAAAAGACCAATGCCTGCTCAACCAAACCTCAGGCTTTGAAAACTATGGCAAGATAAATACTGCACTCATAACTGCACTGATAATAAAAAGTAAAAGGAAAACTCTATGTTGATTAATCCAGGCTCTTCAGATATCAAGCCTCAAGCCGCATCTTTTGGCTTGTCCGTTCTTTGTGTTGCTCTGATGCTGGCAGGCTGTGGCAAAGTGGCACCGCTGGATCCAAAAATTGGTGATACTGGCCAGCCTTTGTCCGAAACTGCTTCGTCTGCTGATGTACTGTATTACGGCCTGGATTTGGAGATCCTGCCCAAACAACAAGAGATCCAGGGATCTGGCGTGACCCGTTTTAAAATCCTTCAAGCCACTTCGGCTTTGGAGCTTCGTCTCGACGACAGATTTGAAATCAGCCAAATTACACTGAACAACACTCCGGCTCCCTTCGAGCGGAATCATGGTGTAATCACCATTCAATCTGCAACGCCACTGACCCCAGGTGCAGAAGTAGAAGTGAAAGTAGAGTATCAGGGTAAACCTCATGTCGCAGAAAATGCACCTTGGGCTGGCGGGACAGTCTGGGGTAAAACTCCGGATGGCAAAGACTGGATAGCGACAGCAGTGCAAGGTGAAGGCTGTGATTTATGGTGGCCCTGTAAAGATCATTTCGCAGATAAAGCCGACAGTATGGATATTAACCTGACTGTGCCTGCCGGATTAACAGCTGTGACCAACGGCGTATTAAAAGACGTCAAAACACTGAGCGATGGTCGTCAGACCTTTCAGTGGCAATTGCAGGTGCCAGCCAGCGATTACAATATCGCATTAAATATTGGTCCTTATCAGCAGATCAGCGAAGTCTATCAGGGCATTAACGGTAGTAGCATTCCTATTGAATTCTGGGCTTTGCCAGAAAATGCTGAGAAAGCCAAAGCCATGATCGCTGACGATTTGCGCAGCCAAATGGAGTTTTACGAACGTAAACTTGGGCCTTATCCCTGGGGCGATCAAAAGCTTGGATTTGTCGAAACGCCGCATTTAGGCATGGAACATCAAACCGTTAATGCCTATGGCAAAGGCTATAAACGTGATGATCATGGTTTCGACTGGTTGCTACAGCATGAGCTGGCGCATGAGTGGTTTGGTAATCTGATCACACACGAAAAACTAAACGACGCCTGGTTGCATGAAGGTTTTGGTTTGTATATGCAACCAGCCTATTCACTGGACAAGTTTGGTGAAGCCGCTTACAACCACAGTATGTACAACTCTTATCTGGGTTTGATCAATTGCGAGCCTATAGTACGTGAAGGCAATGTCACCTCTAACGAAGCCTTTAATTCTGACATCTATGGCAAAGGCGGCTGGACATTACACACACTACGCTGGCTGGTAGGAGAAGAAATATTCTGGCAGGCGACCCGTGAACTGCTGTATGGCACAAACCAGACTCAGTCCTTAACTTATCCAATCAAACCACGCTATCGTAATACCAATGAATTTATTCAGATCGTCAATCGCTTAAGTGGTAAGGACTACAATTGGCTGTTTGATGTCTATCTGCGTGAAGCTGCATTACCAGAGCTACAACAAGAGCGCAGCAATGGCCTGTTAAAGCTTAGTTGGAAAACACCGGCTGATAAAACCTTCCCTATGCCTATTCCTGTCAGTATTAACGGAGTGGTGCAATTAGTGGATATGAGTTCGGGCTCAGCACAGCTTAGTATTGCTGATCCCGACCATCTGCAGATTGACCCGCAAATGAAGGTGCTGCGTAAGTTAAACTTAATTGGTGACTGCAAAGAAAACACTGAAAAACGCAAGAAAAAGGTCGATCACTAAGCTTTGTTTTTAGTTTTAAATACGATCTGAAAACCAGCTTCAATGAAGCTGGTTTTTTTATACTTCGGAGGCAAATGAACCTTATTGTATTAATCAGGTAAAAAAGCACTTAATGCAGCTTCCAACTCTGCTAAAGACTGCACTTCCAGATCTGCTGTGATACCTGTTGGCAAAGTCGCATTAAAACGATTGAGCCAGCAGGTATAAAAGCCTGCTTGTTTACCGCCACCAATATCAGCTATTGGATTATCACCCACCATCAGCACGCTGGCCGGATCAGGGTTTCCCATCAGTTCTTTGGCATGAGTAAATATCTGCGGATTAGGTTTAGCTGCACCAACCTGCTCAGAAATCACCAAAATATCAAAGTGATTATGCAAACCTGTGCGCTCTAAACGGATTTGCTGCAGGTCAGTAAAGCCATTAGTGATAATGCCTAATTTAGCTTTACCTTGCAGCGCATTGAGTAAACTGACAGCACCGGGCAAAGGTGTACAAACTTCTGCCATAGCCTGTAAAAAGCCTGCATTCAGCACTGATGGTGCAACGTTCAATTGCTCGCCCCAATAACTGAAGCGTTGTTCCTGCAACTGTTTTGCACCGATTTCACCGCTTTGATACTGTACCCAGAGTGGCTGATTTAAGGCCTGATAGACGTCGTACTGCTCAGGCGTAAAATCCACGCCATAACCTTTAAACATCAGCTGTAAGCCAGCGTAGGCATCAAAATGAAACAAGGTTTCGTCGGCGTCGAATAAAATCCAGTTAAAAGCTTTCACGTAAATACTCTTTAAATTGAAAATGGGGTCAGATCACATTGTTAACAGTTAACAATGTGATCTGACCCCATTTTGAGTTAACTGTCGGATGAGCCGTTGACTATCTCGGCTATCTCTTCCAAACGGCGCAGCGCCAGATAGTTGATGGTGCGTTTTGGATACTGGCCTTTGCTGTTACGCTCACCAGCTGGCATATCCATTAACAGTTCCAGCGCTTCATCCACACCTTTGACCACATAAATATGGAACTGGCCCTGCTCTACCGCTTTGATCACTTCATCATTCAGCACCAGGTTCAACTGGTTGCTGGCAGGAATAATACAACCCTGTTTACCTGTTAAACCACGAGACTCACAGAGGCGGAAGAAACCTTCAATTTTTTCGTTCACACCACCTATAGCCTGCACCTGACCATGCTGGTTAATAGAACCAGTAACCGCCAGACTTTGGGTAATAGGAATATCGGCTATGCCTGAAATCAGCGCACAGACCTCAGCCAGGGAAGCACTATCGCCATCTATTAAGCCGTAGGATTGCTCCATCGCAATATTGGCTGACAAGGTCAGCGGGAAATGCTGAGCGTATTTAGCGCCTAAGTAACCTGTCAGCAGCATCACACCTTTGGAGTGAATGGATTTACCCAGTTCCACTTCGCGCTCTATATCGACCACACCAGTAGAACCGGCAAAAACTGTGGTACTGATACGGGCAGGCGTACCAAAAGCGGTATCGCCAATTTCCAGCACTGTTAAACCGTTAATTTTGCCAACTGCCCAATCGTCTGTGTCTATTAAAATCTGGCCTTCCTGAATATCTTCCAAAAAGGATTCGCTGATACGGCCTGTGCGGTATTGTTTGCCTTCCAGCGCCATTTGCACATGCTCAGCGCGCAGTTCAGTCGAGTCATGCTGAGCGGCGTAAAAACAAGCTTCGCGAACCAGCTCCAGCACTTCAGCAAAACGGGCAGAGAGTTTGCGCTGATGTTCAGCCTGACGGAAACTGAAATTCAGCAACTGCTTTAAACCGCAGGCGGACAAGGTTTCCATATCCATTTGCTGAATTTGATCCTGAATTTGCAGCGACATATACCGCACTGTTTGTTCGTTAAAGGGCAAATAATGCTCAAAGTCGGCTAACACACGGAACAGTTCGTTAAACTCATCGTCCACGTCCTGCACCAGATAATACAAATCCCGCGAACCCAAAAGCACTATTTTGACGCTAAGCGGTATAGCCTTAGGGGTGATAATGGTGGAGTTAGTGACTGCATGATCGCTGAGCGTATCAATCAGAATTTCGCCGGTTTTCAGCGCTAGTTTCAGCGCATCCCACAGGCTTGGTTGAGACAATAAACGATCGGCATCGAGCACCAGATAACCACCATTGGCTTTATGCAAAGCACCAGGGCGGATCATGCGATAATTGGTATACAAGGAGCCTTGCATTGAGCTGTATTCAACCCGGCCAAATAAATTGCCGTAGCTTGGATTGGGCTCAAAAATGATAGGAGCGCCGTCCATCAATTCGTGATGCATCAGCACATTAGGCACAAAGTCGCCAACAAAAATGCTACGGATATCCAGCTCTTCCAGCTTATCGCTTTCGGCTTCTTCAGGCAGCAGTTCCAGCATGGCTTTGACTAAAGCGGGTTTCATTTCACGCAGATAACGTAACACACCCAGCTCAGCTGAATAGTCGTGTTCTAACTGCTTCAGCAACGGCTTGATGGCTTGTTCAATGGTCTCACGACGCAGCGCCCGCAGGTTTTCCGACAGCTCACGTTTCCACTGTGGTAATTCCAGCAATTGCTCGTTCAGAATGGTTTCAAGCTCTGAGACTAAATCGTAGAAAAACTGGCGTTTTTCTTCAGATAAATTGGCAAATTCATTGTCATCCAGTGCTTTGCCATCCACCACAGGCGAAAAGCTGACTGCTCCGTTTTCTTCGTACAGCACCACTTGTTGCTCTAAGGCTTTGCGTTCCACTAACTCTATAGCGGCTTCGTATTTATCATCAAATTCCTGATGAATAGCTTTTTTCTTACGCTGATAACCCGGGTTATCAAAAGCAGCAGGGAAGGTATCGAGCAGCTCGTCGATTAAGGCTTCGACCTTTTTCACCAATACTTTGCCTTCACCCGGCACTAAACGTAAGGTGCCCGGAATACGCTCATCGTCAAAGTTATTGATATAACACCAGTCATCCGGCGTGGCTTTTTCGCTGGCGGCTTGCTGCAGAATGTCCTGCACTAAGGTGTAACGGCCTAAAGCAGGCTCGCCCATCACATAAAGGTTATAACCCGGCATATCCATGCCGATAGCAAAATTTAATGCCGCCTTTGCTCTGTCCTGACCAATAAAAGTGCTGGATAAACCTGTTACATCCAACGCTTGCTGGATCAGGTTTTTATCAAGTTGTGGGCCTAAATGTTCGGCGGTTAAAGCATATTTATGGCTGTTGTGCGTCATGCAACCTGCTCAGTGTTGAAAGATGAAAACTACAATTTCCGTCATCTTAACAAATCATTGAATAAAATGAAGGTTTTATACGGGTAATCCATGACGGCTGAACTGCGTGCCCCCACAATAGACACAAGCACCTAATTCCCCTGGGTGATAAAAGGCCTGTTGTTGCTGACACTGCTGGCATTGATACAGCCCCATGCCCACTTCTTCACCTTGCAGATACGTTCCCTGATGCTCCAAATCCTGCATCAGTTCCTGCCATTCAATCTGAGTTTTGTCGGTAATAAGCGAAAGTTCATACCACAGAGTTTCAGGCCAAAGGGATGGCGCTTGTTCTGCCTCTGTGGCTTGACGCTTAAAGGTTTCGATAAAGAGTTGAGTTTCATAAGCCGTCAGCTCTTTACCCGCTTTGACATAAGCTTTGACTGTGTCAGCAAAACCCACCAAATTATCCAGTTGCTGTTGCCGCCCTTCTTTAAGCATTGTGGCTAACTCATTGAGCCAATTCTGATATTTATCTTTAAATTCGGACATAAACCCTCCTTACTGCTTTTGTTTAGTATAGACGGGCAAAATCAGCAGGCCGGATTTTAAACCTGTAGTCCGGCTTTTTAGTCGCAAGGCTATTGCGGCTTTTTGCTCTGAAGCTCAGTCTGCAGACAGAACTATAAAAGGGGTTGTTGATGAAACTTTATTTTGCGTTTACCACTTTTGCTTTGTTATTCAGTGCGGGTAGCGCGGCAGACTACTTTCCACCTGCAGGGCAATGGCAACAAAAACCAGCCGCCGAATTAAAGGTGGATGCAGCCTTGCTGCAACAAGCTGTGGATTACGCCATAAAATCCGAAAACAAGGCTGACCCGGATCAAGCCATTAATCAGGCCACCACCTTTGGTGCCAAAGAGCCTTATGATCAGATTATTGGCCCAATGAAAACCCGTGCCCCTGCCAATGGC
>Ga0180008_1002034_pt1 | contig 11448 bp, 9 predicted proteins | sample MM_PW_MetaG_FD_121121 | JGI IMG/M metagenome (GOLD analysis project Ga0180008, IMG submission 121121) | Groundwater microbial communities from the Aspo Hard Rock Laboratory (HRL) deep subsurface site, Sweden - MM_PW_MetaG | ecosystem: Environmental > Aquatic > Deep subsurface > Groundwater... | reverse complement strand
CCTGCCGCCAACACCGGCGTGCTGAGCGACGTGCTGACCGTGATCGCCATTGCGTCGATCCTGTTCGGCAACCTGCTGGCCCTGACCCAGAACAACCTCAAGCGTCTGCTGGGCTATTCATCCATCGCGCACTTCGGCTACCTGTTGATTGCCCTGGTGGCAAGCAAGGGCCTGGCGGTGGAAGCCATCGGTGTGTATCTGGTCACCTACGTGATCACCAGCCTCGGTGCGTTCGGGGTGATCACCCTGATGTCCTCGCCTTACAAAGGCCGTGACGCCGACGCCCTGTACGAATACCGCGGCCTGTTCTGGCGCCGTCCGTACCTGACCGCCGTACTGACCGTGATGATGCTGTCCCTGGCGGGTATCCCGCTGACCGCAGGTTTTATCGGCAAGTTCTACATCGTCGCTACCGGTGTGCAAGCCCACGAATGGTGGCTGGTGGCATCCCTGGTACTGGGCAGCGCCATCGGCGTGTTCTATTACCTGCGGGTGATGGTCACCCTGTACCTGATCGAGCCAAACCTGCGCCGTGTGGACGCCGAACTGCACTGGGAACAGAAAGCCGGCGGCGTGATGCTGCTGGCCATTGCCCTGCTGGCGTTCTTCCTGGGTGTCTACCCACAGCCGTTGCTCACCCTGGTGCAGCATGCGGTGATGGCGGGTTGATTACTTAGGTTCAAGCAGTAAACAGAACGGCACCTTTGGGTGCCGTTTTGCGTTTCTGGGGGGGAGATATGCGGTGCCACCACTGCCGCCATCGCGGGCAAGCCAGCTCCCACACTTGATCGCGTTCATTCTTTGGAATACGGCCCAATGTGGGAGCGGGCTTGCCCGCGATGGCGATCGAACAGACACCACAAAAAACGGCACCTCAAGGTGCCGTTTTGCTATCCCTCCTCCCTCACTTACGCGCCGCCTCCCACGACTTGAGCAAGTCCGCATAGTTCACGGTTTCACCCTTGGGCTTTTCGTTCGCCAACTTCGGCTTCGGCGCACCCGGCTGGTCGAACCAGTATTGGGCATCGCGCTCGGGGTTCATCTTCGGCCCGCAGATCGGCTGCACTTTGGAGCGCTCCAGGCGCGCCATGATGGCGTCCTGGTCCTTAGCCAGGCCATCCAGCGCCTGTTGCGGGGTCTTTTCGCCGCTGGCGGCTTCCGAGATATGGCTCCACCACAGCTGGGCCAGGCGAGGATAATCCGGCACGTTGGTGCCGGTCGGTGTCCATTGCACCCGCGCCGGGCTGCGATAGAACTCCACCAAGCCACCGAGTTTCGGCGCCAGGTCGGTCATGGCCTGGGAGTTGATGTCGGACTCGCGAATTGGCGTCAAGCCGACGATGGTTTTCTTCAACGACACGGTTTTCGACGTGACGAACTGCGCATACAGCCAAGCCGCCAGTTTCTGCTTCTCAGGCGTGGACTTGAGGAATGTCCAGGAGCCCACGTCCTGATACCCCAGTTTCATCCCCTCCTCCCAATACGGGCCACGTGGCGATGGCGCCATACGCCATTTCGGTGTGCCATCGGCGTTCATCACCGGCAGGCCGGGTTTGGTCATGTCGGCGGTAAAAGCGGTATACCAGAAAATCTGCTGCGCGATGTTGCCTTGGGACGGCACCGGCCCGGACTCGGAGAAGGTCATACCCGCTGCTTCCGGTGGTGCATAAGCGCGCATCCAGTCGACATACTTCTGCGTGGCAAACACGGCAGCCGGGCCATTCGTGTCGCCGCCTCGGGTCACGCTGGACCCAACCGGGTGGCAATTCTCGACCCGAATCCCCCATTCGTCCACGGGCAAACCATTGGGCAGGCCCTTGTCGCCACCACCGGCCATGGAGAACCAGGCATCAGTAAAACGCCAGCCAAGGGATGGGTCTTTCTTGCCGTAGTCCATATGCCCGTACACGCGCTTGCCGTCGATTTCCTTGACGTCTTCGCTGAAGAACTTGGCGATATCCTCATAGGCCGACCAGTTCACCGGTACGCCCAGTTCATAGCCGTATTTCTCCTTGAACTTTGCCTTGAGGTCGGCGCGCTCGAACCAATCGGCACGGAACCAGTACAGGTTGGCGAATTGCTGGTCGGGCAACTGATAGATCTTGCCGTCCGGCGCAGTGGTAAACGAGATACCAATGAAGTCCTTGAGGTCCAGAGTCGGCGAGGTGAAGTCCTTGCCTTCATTGGCCATCAGGTCGGTGATGGATTCGGTCTTGCCATAGCGAAAGTGCGTACCAATCAGGTCGGAATCGTTGACCCAACCGTCATAGATATTCTTGTCCGACTGCATTTGGGTCTGTAGTTTTTCCACCACGTCGCCTTCCTGCAGCAGGTCGTGGGTCAGCTTGATCCCGGTGATTTCACTGAAAGCCTTGGCCAGCACCTTGGATTCGTACTCGTGGGTGGTGAGGGTTTCCGACACCACATTGATCTTCATCCCACGAAACGGCTCAGCCGCCTTGATAAACCACTTCAACTCTTCAAGTTGCTGGGCTTCGCTGAGGGTGGACGGTTTGAACTCGCTGCCGATCCATTTTTTCGCGGCATCCTCATAGGCATCGGCCCAGGCCGCAGCACTCAGGCCACTGAGTGCCAAGACGGCGGCCAATGAAATGCTATGTCGCAGCTTATTGTTTTTATCGAACATAGAGACCTCCTGGTTGGTTTAAAACGGGGCACGTCAACGCCACCTCTCCTACAGGGGGCAGGCGATCACATCAGCCCCAACGCATCACAGACAACAGCCACACCACAGACAGCGCGGACGCCACCCAGATGCTCCAGCCGGTAACGCCGATCACCAGCAGATGCAGGTAGGCGCTCCCGAGAAGACCGATAAACAAGCGATCACCACGGGTGGTGCTGATCGGTAACAAACCGCGCCGGGGGATGCTCGGCGAGCGTAGTTCCCAGGTGGTCATGCCCGCCAGTAATAGGGCAATCGACGCAAAGAACAGCGCAGTCGGGGTGGTCCAGGCCATCCATTCCATCATCGTTTCCTCAGACCCGGCCCAGGGCAAAGCCCTTGGCCACATGGTTGCGAACAAACCAGATCACCAGCATGCCCGGCAGGATCGTCAGCACCCCGGCGGCGGCCAGCACGCCCCAGTCAATTCCGGAGGCTGACACGGTGCGGGTCATCACGGCAGCAATCGGCTTGGCATTGACGGACGTCAGCGTGCGCGCCAGCAGCAGTTCGACCCAGGAAAACATAAAGCAGAAAAACGCCGTGACACCGATCCCCGAACCAATCAGCGGGATAAAGATCTTCACAAAAAACTTCGGAAAGCTATAACCATCAATGTAGGCCGTTTCGTCGATCTCCTTGGGCACCCCGGACATAAAGCCTTCCAGGATCCACACCGCCAGCGGCACGTTAAACAGGCAATGGGCCAGGGCCACAGCGATATGGGTATCGAACAGGCCAATGGACGAATACAACTGGAAAAATGGCAACAGGAACACCGCCGGCGGTGCCATACGGTTGGTCAGCAACCAGAAGAACAGGTGCTTGTCGCCCAGGAAGCGATAGCGCGAAAACGCGTAGGCAGCCGGCAGCGCCACCGTCAGGGAAATCACTGTGTTCAGGCTCACGTAATACAGCGAGTTGAGATACCCGGTGTACCAACTGGGGTCGGTGAAGATCACCTTGTAATTGGCCAGGGTGAAATCCTGCGGAAACAGCGTCAGGCCGCCGAGGATTTCGGTGTTGCTCTTGAAGGACATGTTCAGCAGCCAGTAGATCGGCACCAGCAGGAACAGGATGTAGATCAGCAGCGGAATAACCTTGCGCTTACTCATGTTGGCGGCCTCAGCGATTGGCGTCGGAGTGGGTCATAGCGGTGTAGAACAGCCAGGACACCAACAGGATGATCAGGAAATACACCAGGGAAAACGCGGCAGCCGGGCCCAGGTCGAATTGACCGACAGCCATCTGGGTCAGGGTCTGGCTGAGGAAAGTCGTTGCATTACCAGGTCCCCCCCCCGTCAATACAAACGGCTCGGTGTAGATCATGAAACTGTCCATGAAGCGCAGCATCACCGCGATCAGCAGCACGCTCTTCATCTTGGGCAACTGGATATGTCGGAATACCGCCCAGGCCGACGCCCGGTCAATCCGCGCTGCCTGGTAGTACACATCCGGTATCGCCCGCAGCCCCGAGTAGCACAGCAGCGCCACCAGGGACGTCCAGTGCCACACATCCATTACCAGCACCGTGACCCAGGCGTCCATGGTGTTGGCAGCATAGTTGTAGTTGATGCCCATGGCATTGAGGCTCGACCCCAGCAGGCCAATATCGGCACGGCCGAAGATCTGCCAGATGGTGCCGACCACGTTCCACGGGATCAGCAGCGGGATGGCCATCACAATCAGCACCAGGGATGACCAGCGGCCTCTGGTGGGCATGGTCAGGGCGATGGCAATGCCCAGGGGGATCTCGATCAACAGCACACATGCCGAATAAATGAACTGGCGCAATAACGAGTCATGCAGGCGTGGGTCCAGCAGCACTTGCTTATACCAATCGGCCCCGACGAAATAGCGGCTGGACTGATCGAAAATGTCCTGCACCGAGTAGTTGACCACGGTCATCATCGGGATCACCGCGCTGAACGCCACCAGCAGGAACACCGGCAATACCAGCCACCAGGCCTTGTTGTTCTGCACCTTATTCATAGCCGCGCCTCCAGCAGGTAATCGTCGGCATACACCATCAGCCATTGCGCCGGAAAACTGATGGATGCGCGCCCCTCGGGCACTGGCTTGTCTTCGGCCAGGCGCACTTTCAACGGCGTGCCATCGAGGTTGAGGGTCAGGATCTTATAGGTGCCCAAGTCTTCGACATGTATGACGTCGGCCTGCAACGCGTCGGGATTGGGCTCATCCCATACATGGATAAACTCTGGACGAATGCCGACCTGGAGTTTCTTGTAGTCCGTCTGCGAAAGCTGCCGTTGCTGCATCTCGGACAACGCCAGATGTGTCCCGGCAAACCGCACCCCACCGGCATCGACCTGCACTTCAATCAGGTTCATCCCAGGGCTGCCGATGAAATAGCCGACAAAGGTATGGCTGGGACGCTCGAATAGCTCCCGTGGCGTGCCGAACTGCACAATCTGCCCGCCGTACATCACCGCGATCTTGTCGGCAAAGGTCGAAGCCTCCAACTGATCGTGGGTGACATAGACCATGGTGATATTGAACTGTTCGTGGATCTGCTTGAGCTTGCGCCGCAGCTTCCACTTCAGATGCGGGTCGATCACCGTCAGCGGCTCATCGAACAGGATCGCCGAGACGTCATCGCGCACCAGCCCACGGCCCATCGAGACTTTTTGCTTTTCATCGGCGCTGAGGTTGCGGGCTTTTTTGCCCAGCAGGTTCTGCAGGTCGAGCACTTCGGCAATTTCCTGCACCTTGCTGTGCACTTTCGCCTCGGCCATGCCCTGGTTACGCAGGGGGAATGCCAGGTTGTCGAACACCGTCATGGTGTCGTAGACCACCGGGAACTGGAACACCTGGGCGATGTTGCGTTTTTCCGGGGTCAGCTCATTCACGACCTTGCTGTCGAACAGCACCTGGCCTTCCGAAGGGCTGAGCAGGCCGGAGATGATGTTGAGCAGGGTTGACTTGCCACAACCGGAGGGACCGAGCAATGCGTAGGCGCCGCCCTGCTCCCAGACGTGGTTCATTTCGCGAATGGCGTAGTCTTCAGGCCCTGCGGGTGTAGGACTGTAGCTATGCGCCAGGTTCTGCAAATGGATCTCGGCCATCAGGCAACCCTCGCGACACGACGTCCGGGGGCCTGGACCAAACGGCCCTGGCCATCGAACACAAACAGTTTATGGGTCGGAATGTAGATCCGGATCGGCGCGTCCACGTCGTACTCGTGTACCCCCGGCAGGTGCAAAACCAGCAGGAAATGCTCGCTGCGCACATGCAGGAAGGTTTCCGAGCCGCTGATCTCCGCCACTTCCACGGTCACCGCCAACTCCAGGTCATCGTCGTTACTGGGCACCAGGCTGATATGGCTGGGGCGCACGCCAAAACGGAACTGGCCCTCGCCAATCGGCCGCAGGTCCACATTCAACGGGAAGTGCACATCGTTGGCGAAACTCACTTCATTACCGCTGATACGCCCCGGCATCAGGTTGATCGGCGGTTCGGAAAACAGCTCGGCCGCCAGCACCGTCTGCGGTTGGTGGTAGACCTCGGCGGCCTTGCCGCTCTGGATCACCCGGCCCTCATGGAGGATGGTCGTGGTGCCGCCCAGCGCCAGGGCTTCATTGGGCTCGGTGGTGGCATAGATGGCAATGGTATTGCGAGCCTTGAACAGCTCGCGCATTTCCTGACGCAGCTCTTCGCGCAGTTTGTAGTCCAGGTTCACCAGGGGCTCGTCAAACAGAATCAGCTCGGCATCCTTGACCAGCGCCCGGGCCATGGCCGTGCGTTGCTGCTGACCACCGGACAGCTCCAGTGGATGGCGTTGCAGGAACTTCTCGATGCGCAGCATCTTCGCGGTTTCCAGCACTTTGCTCTGGATCAGTTCGTTGGCTACCCCGGCCTGGCGCAGGGGCGAGGCGATGTTCTCGAACACCGTCATGGTGGGGTAGTTGATGAACTGCTGGTACACCATCGACACATTGCGCAAACGCACCGGCTTGTGGGTGACGTCCACACCGTTCATCAGGATGCGACCATTGTCTGGCTTGTCCAGGCCGGCCATCAGCCGCATCAGGCTGGTCTTGCCGGACAGCGTACGGCCCAGCAACACATTGAAGGAACCGGCTTCGAAACGCAGGTTGGCATCATCGATCCAGGTCTGGCCTTCGACGACACGGGTCACATGTTCCAGGGTCAATGACATGACACGCCCTTTTTTATTGGAATTGTTCTCCCTGGGGCAGAGCGAGTTTCGTGCCAATGATAAAAAGTGGCTGTCTAGCAATGACTTAAGCAAAACCTGTGCGCAATGCTGAACAGAAATGAACATTCACAACTGAACAATTGAACAACCGCCGGGTTGACAATGAACAGTTCTGAACAACACTGAGTAAGCTCAGCAACACCGCTCCTCTTGTAGGAGCCGGCTTGCCGGCGATGGCGTCCGTGAAACCGCCATCGCCGGCAAGAGGCGGGCAAGGCTCATAACAACAATAAAAAGAAGGTCACCACCATGGCCACACCTACCCCGCTGTTGCCCCACGACACCATCATCCAGGACTCCTGGCGCCGCTGTCGCGCCTTCGGCCTGGATCACCAGAGCGCTCCCAGCTTCGATCAGCTGCCAGCGGAGGGCATCAGCCAATTGCTGGAGAGCCAGCACTCGCTGATAAACACCACCCACCAGGAAGTGTTGCCCTACTACGAGAACATCCTCAGCAACTCCAACTGCCTGATCATGCTTGCCGACAACCAGGGCCAGGTCCTGAGTTCCTGGGGCACCCAGCGCTTCATCGAACCCAAGCTGGCCCGTGGTTTCAGTGCCGGGGCCGGTTGGATGGAACGCTCCACCGGCACCAACGCCATCGGCACCGCGCTGGCCTGCGCCCAGGCGGTACATATCGAGCATGACGAACACTTCCTCAAGGCCAACCGCTTCATGACCGGCTCGGCCGCACCGATCTTTGATGCCCACCGCGAAATCATTGCGGTGCTGGATGTATCCAGCGACAGCTACCTGCCGCCCTCCCACACCCTGGGCATGGTCAAGATGATGAGCCAGACCGTGGAAAACCGGTTGATCCTCAATCGGTTTGGCGGCGAACACTTCCAATTGACCTTCAATACCGGCCTGAACAACCTCGACAGCCAGTGGGCCGGCCTGCTGATCTTTGATGAAAGCGGCCACGTGCTTTCAGCCAATCGCCGCGCCGACAATCTGTTGGGCATCAGCCTTTCGCGGGTCATGATCGACAGCCTGTTCAAGGTCTCGCTGCTGGAGCTGCTCAACCAGCCCGAGGGCCTGCCTTTTGCCCTGCAGGCCGCCGGGCGCAACCGTTTCCAGTGCCTGCTCAAACGCCCCAAGCAGACGCCGGTCCAGGCCCGGGTCTTCAGCCAGCCAGCCCCCGCGGCCATTGGCCTCAAGACCCTGCACTTTGGCGATAGCCGCGTCGAAAAAGCCGTGCGCCAGGCCGAACGCCTGCTGGAAAAAGACATCCCGTTACTGATCCACGGCGAAACCGGGGTGGGCAAGGAAGTCTTCGTCAAAGCCCTGCACCAGACCAGCTCCCGCAGCCAGCAAGCATTTATCGCGGTCAACTGTGCGGCAATTCCTGCGGAACTGGTGGAATCGGAGTTGTTCGGCTACGAAAAAGGTGCATTCACCGGCGCCAATCAAAAAGGCAGCATCGGCCTGATCCGCAAGGCGGACAAAGGCACGCTGTTTCTCGATGAGATCGGTGACATGCCCTTGCCCACCCAGGCCCGCCTGCTACGAGTATTGCAGGAACGCTGTGTACAGCCCGTGGGCAGCAGCGAACTGTTCCCAGTGGACCTGCGCATTATCTCGGCCACCAATCGCTCGCTGCGTGACCAGGTGCAGATCGGACGGTTTCGTGAGGATTTGTACTACCGCATCGGCGGCCTGACGCTGCAACTGCCACCCCTGCGCGAGCGCAGCGACAAACAGGCGCTGTTCAAGCAACTGTGGCGACAGCACCGCGAACCCACGCAGTGGGCCGGGCTCAGCACCGAGGTGCTGGCGTTGTTCGAGCAACATCCCTGGCCAGGCAACTTGCGCCAGGCCAGCAGCGTGATACAGGTGGCACTGGCCATGGCCGCAGATCAACCGATCCGCCCGGAGCATCTGCCGGATGATTTTTTTATCGACCTGGGCCAAGCCTCGCCCAGCGCACCGGTGGTTATGGGCGATCGGGAGGAAAGCCAAAACCTTCAGCAACGACTGGCAGCGGTCGGCGGCAATATCTCCCACTTGGCGCGGGAGTTGGGGGTCAGCCGCAATACCTTGTACAAGCGATTACGCGACGCTACGTAGCAGTAACTGCCCCCACCCGCAGATTTATCCGACAGCGTCTAGGATTGCTACTCGGAAGATCTTGCCTCCGCTCAAGCGGCGGCTCAAAAACAGGACTTACGAAGGGACAAATCAATGTAACTATTAATAGGCCCGTCCCTTCGTACCTCCAGATACAAACCTCGAATAATCCTACATCCAGCTCGCACTATAAAAGGTGAAGCCTCTGATATTTTCTATATGTTTTCTTTCGTATCTTTAAGCCAAATAACTCAGAGTGCTGACCCATGGCTTACCACGGTTACATGTCTATCAAAGGAAAATCTCAAGGCCTGATATCGGCAGGCTGCTCAACCCAGGACTCTATCGGCAACAAATGTCAGGAGGGGCATATGGATGAAATCATGGTGATTTCTTATAACCACAACATGCTCAATACGGGCAACGTCATGGCTTCCACCCACGGCCCGGTGGTGATCACAAAGAATCTTGATAAATCCTCCCCCTTATTGGCCGTGGCGCTATCGAACAGAGAAGAACTGAACTGCGTGATCAACTTTTATCGTACCTCGCAGTCTGGTCAGCGCGAAAAATACTATTCCGTCGATATTAGGGGCTGCATTATTGCCAACCTGACGGTTGAAGTGCCGCACGCTGTTCTGTTGACCGATGTAGAGGCGCAGGAACATCTGGCCATTCGTTATCGAGAGATCATCTGGACCCATCATATCGCGGGCACCAGTGGTTATGGCTCATGGGAAACCGGGCGATGAGCTCGAAAAGCAAGAGCCGGGCCACTACGTTTCATGACTTATGGGAAGTCAGCCACGCGGCGGGAAGGCTGACCAGCCAGGCGTGCACCATCAGCGCACGCCATCTGCAGGATGGTATTACACGGTCAATATTCAATCGTGAGGTTGCGTATTACGCTCGTAGCATCGTTAGAGATGTAGAGCAGGGTAAAAAGACGGCTAATCAGGGCCTGATAGAGATAAAAACCGAACAACAAAGCCTGCTAAACCAGTCAATGGAGATTGGGCGTAAAGGTATTGGAGTTGTAGCAGGCGCGCTGCAAATAGCCACAGGCGCTGGAATTTGCTACGCCTCCGTTGGCACGCTCTGCCTTATTGCCGGGGTGCCGCTGATGGCGCATGGCGCATGGCGCAAATAACGTATATGAAAGTGGACGTAACCTGATGACAGGGCAATCGGATACGGTGGGGCCGGTACGTGGCGCGTATCAATCGGCAGCATCCGCTATGGGTTATGACGAGCGCGGGGCCAATATTGCTTATGGTTCAGTTGATATTGGACTGTCTGCCTATAGCGTTGTGAGGCACGTATTAAAACCAGATGCTTGGCGCTTATTCAGATACCTCGACAGCGATCGCGTACGAGCATACAAAACCATGAAACCTATTTCATTGGCTACTGAGACTGTTATAGACGGAATTACACTCGACCAACTTTACCGAGAGACAATAAAATGATCATTTGGTTGTTTCCAATACTGGCCTTATCAGGAGTCTTTTCCGCTTACGCTCTTAGAGTTTTAATTTCCAGTAAAAACCTAGGATACATCAGGCTATTTCTGGGCTTAATCCCGAACATGCTCTTAATGGCAATCCACTATAAAATCGCAAAATTCAATATTTTTCCAACACTTGGATACAGGCCTGAAGTAATCGACGAATACCCTTTTATAGGATGGCTGGCACTTATTTGTTTCCTACTGCATGCTGGCGCTATACCAGCCAAGCGAGATTTGACTTGGTTCTGGAAACGCTAAGTGCGCACATAACAAAAAACCCGCTATTTACAGAGAAGACAGAAGATTTAAAATCCAAGCAATGCTACAGCTATTCGTCCAAAAAAACGCCCCGAACCAGTCGGGGCGTTTTTCATTCAGCGTTTACCAATCAGGCCTGATCAGCCAACCGCCACGTCGTCCCACCCTTCCCGTCTTCCAACACCACGCCCATGGCGGTGAGTTGGTCGCGGATGCGGTCGGATTCTGCCCAGTCCTTGTTGGCACGGGCATTGAGGCGGGCCTGGATCAGTGCGTCGACTTCGGCAGCATCCACACGCCCTTCGGCGCCGGCTTGCAGAAAGTCGTCGGCTTCCATCTGCAGCACACCCAGCACGCTCGCCAGTTCTTTCAAGCGCGCCGCCAGACCCGCCGCCGCGTCGAGATCGCTCTCACGCAGACGGTTGATCTCGCGCACCATCTCGAACAGCACCGCGCAGGCTTCCGGGGTGCCGAAGTCGTCGTTCATGACTTCGGTAAACCTTGAGACGAAGGCTTCGCCGCCGGCAGGCGCTACAGAAGGCAAGCCTTTCAACGCATGGTAGAAACGCTCCAGGGCGCCCTTGGCATCCTTGAGGTTGTCTTCCGAGTAGTTGATGGCGCTGCGGTAGTGGCTCGACACCAGCAAGTAACGCACAACCTCTGGGTGGTACTTTTCCAGCACGT
>Ga0180008_1002033_pt1 | contig 11449 bp, 25 predicted proteins | sample MM_PW_MetaG_FD_121121 | JGI IMG/M metagenome (GOLD analysis project Ga0180008, IMG submission 121121) | Groundwater microbial communities from the Aspo Hard Rock Laboratory (HRL) deep subsurface site, Sweden - MM_PW_MetaG | ecosystem: Environmental > Aquatic > Deep subsurface > Groundwater... | reverse complement strand
TTTGTTCCTATGCCTGTGCAGAAGAAACGCTATTCACGTTATACCGGGAGCCGGAAATCCATAGCATTAACATTCAGACACCCAAATGAATTATCCCTACATCTATTACTGGGGGAACAATGAAAAGCGTCTTACCCTCAAGAACCGAAAGTGCCGTATCCTGAAGGTCGGCAAAAAGAACACCATCATGATTGAATTTGAGAACGGCGACAAGGAGTTTGTCAGCCGCCGTGCGTTAAGGCATAAAAAGCCCCGGCTCCATCCGATCTGTTCAACAAAAGGTGTCTCATCTTCTGTACCGGAGCCGGGGCCTTTATTTTCTGAAGAAAGGGCATAGCATGGACATTAAAAGGGCGACCATCGGGATGCACCCGGAGGAAATGGTTGAGACTGAGGAACAGATTGAAAAGCGTACCGATCGGTACATTGAGCTCTATGAAGCCTTTGAAGACCAGAAGTCCAGGGCTGACAACCTGAAGTTCCTGATTGATGAATTGGAAGCTCACGGGATTGCCCCGGATTCATTTGAGGACCTTCTGGGGTGGATTGACTCGAAGATAGAGGAAGGGAAGCTGAAAAATCAATATGTCGATTCGGACGGCAATGTCCGCAATTCCATGATCCATAGTGATGAGCCCATCCGTTATCAGGAAGTCCGGGATTACATTACGGACGTCATCATGAGAACGGCCATAGCCCATGGTGACGGCCATTGGATTCCGATCATTCTCGAGAAATTCCATGAGCGGGAGCAGCTTACCGACATTGATAACTGCGACATGCTCCTGAGGTTTGTGCAGATCGAGATGGAAAAGGTCAGGCTGCTGATCGTCCGGGACAAGCCCCTGTGGAGCGTGGCCGCGGATCTGGCCATGAAAATCTATTACTGCATGCACAATACGGTCATCCATGACATCAGGACGCATATCAAGCCCGGTGTAGAGGACCCTGATTACCAGGACATTGACCAGTGGATAAATCCCACGGATCTGCACCCGATCCGGCTCAATCGGGGGGAAGGAAGGGCCGTTGTGGACCTCAGTGAGGAAAACAGGAAACATGAGTAAAAACAAGCCTCTCAGAGCCGTTTTAAAGGGCCGTCCCTCCCGGAACGTCCAATCACCCGGTAAAAAGGGTGAAATTGAGCCTGGCAGGGCAAATAGGGGCTGTGAATTGATTTTGAAAGCCTGAGGAAAGGGGTAAAATGGCAGATCAACAGCGATCGAAGGCGGCAAAGATACTGGAACAGACCCAGAAGAACTTCATCAAAATGTATCCCAAGATGACTGATCTGGTCAAATATGCGATTTTATCCATTGAAATCCGGGTATGCCCGGAGATTGACCGGGACCGGAAGCGGGGGAACAAACGGGCCTTCGCCCATACGGGGCATGTCGTGAACAAGAACTACATCTGCGTATCAAAATACATTAATACTCTCTGTGACACCAAGATAGCCGGGATCATCCTGCATGAGGTGGGACACATTTTCACGGGCTGCGGATCTGAGCCCGAAGCGGATAAATGGGTAAAGGACATTCTTGGAATAACTATCCGCTATCCGGGCAGTGATCCTTTGCAGCTGCAGACCATTCATCACAGGACATATAAAAAGTATTATGGAAGGAAGAAACGATGAGCACGTATGACTATCAGGATGTCGTCCGCAAGATCGAGGACTTCACCTCATACCTGGGCCAGATCCAGCAGGAGCTTCTTGACCTGGAAAAGGTGGAGGGCTTTATCGGGAAGTATGCGGATGATATTTATGAATACCTTCTTATTGTCAATCCCCTGCTTGAGGCCGGGCTGCATATTATAAAGACGGCCAAGAAGGGGAAATTCGCCAAGCTGAAACTTTTACTGGGAACTTTTTTGAAGAAAGGATAAGCATGTCAGACGAAGATGAAGATATGGATGGGATTTTTGAAGGAGAGGAAGAAGAGGAAGAAGAAGAAGAGGAAGATGACCCCGTTGAAAATGCCGGAAGGCTGATAAACCGGAAGGTCCGTGACGATGAGTTTGCCGAGGAAGCGGAGGAAGTCTGGCGTGCCAATATCTTCACCAATGAATACTGGGATATTGACGTGGCCGTTTTCGATACGGCCGATCCGGAGTTCAAGAGACAGTTCCGGGAATTCTTCAACAAACAGGAGAAGGGCGGGGTCATACCCCGGTCGGTCTTCCTGGTTGAGAAGGTCGGCACAAACCTGATTTATCACTATTACAAGGCTTGAGAGGAACCGTATGCCAAAGATCAAAGAATCGGATCAGGAACTCATTGACCTCAATCTCTTCCTGAATAAACACTTCCCTGAGGACATGAAAGCGATCGCGGCAATGCATGCGAAGAAGGGGGAGGGGTTTTCCCCGGCCCATGCCGCCAAGCTGATTCTGACCGGCAATCGCCCCAAGCCCGAGAACAACCATATCTCAAACCTGCTTGATGCCTGGCTCAACATGATGAAGATGGAAAAGGGCCTGGATGAAAAGGATCAGGAAATGATCCTGATGGAAATGAAGATTAACCGCATGAAGAATAATTTCTGGGTGGAGGCCGCCGCCGCAGCGGTTGACCTGATCAAATCAGTGTTTGAGATTGATCTGGATGAAATGCTGGCCAAGACCTTCTTCGGCCCGAATTCCACTCAGCCCATGCCCGAAGCCCCTCAGCCTGAACCACAGGCCCCGGTTGAATCAGCAAAACCTGCGGAAAAGAGTCCCGGAAAGAAGAAGGCTGTTAAGCCGAAGAAGAAGTCTACAAAATAAGGGGAAAATTGAATAGGGGTGAGGGTGTTGCCTTCACCCCTATTTTTTTATTGTCTGAAGCAGCCTGAGGGCGAAAGTCCCGATCGTGGCCCACATCGTAACCTTCCCCACATTTTCCTCCGCAACCTTGCGGATATCTTCATTGGTGAACCCCTGCTTCTGGGGCTCAGTGGCCGTCCCGTTATCCTTAAGCCATCCAAGCATGATTATCTCCAGTAAAAAGGGTAATACCCCCTCTGATGGCCATACGGCCAACCGCAAAAGCCTCATATAAAAGGGATTGAGTAGTCATCGTTTTTGTTGTAATCCCATTAAACGAAACAGAGGGGGTACCCCATGCCATCTAACGCCGGCCTTTCTTTTTGCCGCCGCGCATAAACAGTACCGCTACCAGGCCGGCCACGCCCACAATCCCGGTAATAACCAGGGCATTGACCGCGCCTTTGCTCATCCCGCCGCTTCCGGCACCGCCCGTAACAATAACAGTGGGCTTTTCTTCCTTGGGCTTCAGCAGGTCGATGACCGTGTTCGGGTCAATCTTTGCCATGAACTTCTCCCATGCACTGGGCTCATATTCCCGCTGTTCGGTCGCGAAGATCTGATAAGGCTCCCCTGACTTGGTGATGCCGGGCATTACATCATCCTTCCAGCCCTCAATAATATTTCCCTTATTGACAAGCATGACCTTGACATATTCCCGTGTTTCGCCCAGCCCGGACATTTCCAGTATATCTCGTTCCGTAAGCCACCAGCTGCGTCCCATTATGATCTCCCAAAAATAAAGCTTAAAATAAAATTGGCCACGGCACGTTTGGCCGCGGTTCTCTGTTTAATGCGTATAATGCCGTTAGTCGCTATGAGATGGGCCGTGTCATTGCCCGTGAGCGTCCTGACAAGGCTGTCAGACATCTCATACATGGACGGCGGGGTGAAGGTCTGCTTAAACTCCTTCAGCTGATGTTCAATGGCCCGGATGCGCTGCGCATTGTCCTGGACGAGATCGTTTTCCCGGATGAGGGTGCGGTTGTTCCTGCGGAGCAACTGCTTGTCCCGATCGCTCAGAAATTCGATCTCATCATCATTGAGGTAGTCGTTCATGCGTTACCTAAACAAGATTTTCGTAACCGGCACCCCGTGCCTCCGCGAAGGCGCACGCGAGTTCAAGGGGGAGCTTTTTGACATTGAGATCAACCAACCCGACATGCGCAAGATAGAATAATTCACTGGCATTTCCGAGAGGTACATACCCGGCATCTTCGGCTTCTTCGAATGACATAGTTTCATCCGGGTCGATGAGAAGATGATCCATAGCGTTTAAATCTACGGCAACGTCCAGGGCATCCTGCTCAAACCCAGCCCATACCAGTGCATCCGCACCATATTGGCTATATATCAGCCAGGGTCTTACACCATGAGGGTTATATTCCCAGGGAAAGGTCACATCATTTGTAAATATCCGGTTCGGGGATAAGCTGCCGTAATTTCCGAAGCTCCATCCGTCTTTATCTTTTTTGATTTCCATCATAATCCCTTTTATTTAAAAAACACGACTTCAACTTCAATAATCTTCCGGGCATACCCCTTGATTCCCTTAAAGAATATTCTTTCTTCTTCCAAACCCCAGTCCTGGAGGGGTTCATCGGCTTCGATAAGGTCCTTGATTATATCATCTGCTTCGGAACCGGACTCCACCCAGATCGTTCCAATAAGAGTATCATCCGTATCATGCCCCTCATCTTGTGCCGGCCCGAACTTTTTGCGGATCCACCCCAGGACATTTGCTTCAACTTTGATTATGGAATTGCTCAGATATTCCCAGTCGATTTCTTCATCCTCATTGATTTCGCCATCATCCTGAAGATCATAGAAATTCCGTTCTGCCGGATATTCATTGATAATGATGCCCCAACCGTAATCATTTTGCGTAGACTGTGACGGGTTTTTCTTGACTGATTCCGGCTTATAGAACTGTATGCTCCAAAATCCGGCATGGTTGACAAGCCACCCCTGATCATGCAGACGTTCCGCTTCTTTAAGGCCTTTCTCTGTCCTGGTATCAACAGTCTTATATTTAACTTTAGCCATCACTTATCCAATCTCTTCAATGTTAAGAATGCCCCTGCAGCCGCTCCCCCGGCAACCACCAGGGCAAGCCCTATAATAGCCACGGACCAGTAATCGGCCATGAAGTTCACCAGCGGGGAGATCTTCTGGTAATCGGCAGCCATGACCTCCACGGAAGGAAGGATCTCTTCCACGGTCCTGGATGTGCTAACGGTGGTCCGCAAGACCTGTTGGATATCCGATTCGCCCAACCGCGACACCTTACGTTTTTTTAGACCAAGCATTTATCCTCTTTCCACAAAAACGTTTGGGCCGTTATCCTCAAGATAATAGAGCATGTTGTATGCCTCCTTTTCGGCCATTTATTATTCCTCATCAGAAGGGAATAGTTCGGGTAGGAGATAAGAATGATACTCTATGACATCTCCCCACGATGGGCCAAAGTACCATTTATCTTCTGGGGGGACATATGAAAGCGTAGAATTATAGGTGTCTCCCATGTTGACATAAACAACAACCGAATCAGTCCAGAACCGACCCCATGTGTCACCGCGAATGACTTCTACCCCAAACCCGCCCATAACGCTATTCGCAAAATCCAAAGCTTTCTCAATATCCCTGTCTGATTTTGCTTCGCTTATCTTAACCATGAGGAAGAATGCATCTTTGGGCTCTGCATCAATTTCAAGCATTAGTTCAACAAAGGCAGTGAAACCACAATCACCAGACATAGTTATCTCCTTTATTTCTTCCGTTTCTTTGCGATCATCATAATCACCGCTGTCTTTTTAATGCCATGGCAACGATCAAGAAAAGAACGGATACTCCACTGCCAATAGCAATGATGGGAAGCATCTTGGATTTGTTTTTTGATGCCGTGTCCGTCTCTTGTGCAGGAACAGGATCGGGCTCTTTCGGTATTCCCGATGCTTTATAACTCGCAAGGACCACCCCGTTGTCTCGCAGCCAATCATCCGATCTTATTTCATCTATAATCGGAACTGATTTGTTTTGAATCCGAAGCTCAAGAATCGACCTTATATTGGATGGCGGTACCGGCAAGCCGGACAATCCCCCAAGCCTTCCCCCGAACATTCCATATCTTCCAAGCATTTTCTATCTCCTTATTTTTTTCTTTTCTTGGCAATCATCATGATCACCGCCCCGGTCAGGGCGATCCCCGCAACGGCAAAGCCGATTGTCCGGACAGTCTTACCCATCTCCATGGCGGTCATTCCGGCACCCTGCGCCTTATACCGTTCGATTTCAGCCTCCTGCTTCAGAATATCCGACTGGATATCCCCGGCAACTCTCTTTTTCTCGATTTCCAGGCCGGCATCCAGGAACTTGGAGAAGGCATCTTCCCAGCTAAACCCCAACGCTCCGAGTCTAATCCCTTTCAGCATGTCATGCTCCTTTTAAAAAGAACTTCTCTTTCTGAGTAAATAAGCAAGTGTCAAACCGCCCGTCACAAATGCAAGCGGAACTTTAGCAGTATTAAATGCGTTCCTGATATCTTCGGGAATGCTCCTTACCTGGTCATTGACAACGGACGGCGCATTCTTCCAGTATTCCTTGTATTCCTCAATGGACTCATAGGCCGGATTGGATTCATCCGGGGTTTCGTCCTGAGATAACCTTCCTAGTCCAAGCATGCCTGATCCATTTAAATAATAAATTTATGCCGCTGTTTCCATTCGGGCCATCTATGCTTTGCGATAACATAGTCAATCATTCCATTCAGGAACCCGTAATTATACGCTTCAAGCGCGTCTCCTTCATCCTCATGCCCCTTTGTTCCCTTCCCGAAAAGGAATGCCCTGGGGGCGAAGGAATCTTCATGCTCTTTTGCGGAAAGGGCTTCGGGATATTCCCCGAACCAATATGTAAGCACTTCATGGATATACCAAGGGTCTTTGCTTGCCAAGGCATTCGGGAGCGGTTCATATTGAAGAAGCTCTTTCGGGTTGTGCCTGCTCTTTCCATCTCCAAGCAGTCCCCGAACGGCACGCTCACCGTCAAGTTCCCCCAGGGCTTCCCACCACCACCATCTGGAATCTCTATCGTCAGCCATTTAACATCTCCCTTTAGTCCATGAAAGCCAGGGCCGCGGCAAGCAGACCGCCGCCGACAACCGCAACCGTCTTTACCGGGAACGGGTTTTTCTTCAGGGCGGGATCTTCAACCCTCTCAACCCGCCTTGTTTCCTCAATTTCCTTCATCCCCGTTTCAAACACTTTCTGTGAGGCTTCCTGCTTTTTCTTCTGGGCCATGAGTTGATCGTAATTGCTCTTAGCCCCGGCCATGCCGAGTGCCAGGCCAAAGCCGGTCCCCACCACGGGGATCGCCATGAGTGCCACGCCGATGATCGCCGTTATGATTCCCTGGCTCTTGGCGCGTTCAGCACTTTCCTCTTTGCGCTTATTGTATTCCTTGGCCGCAAAATTTATCACTGAAGAGGGCATCATCCCCATGGCTGCATAGTTGAAGAAGGTATAGTCGAATATGCGGAGCTCCCGATTCTGGACATCCTCCATGACCGCCCGTAAGGCATCCTTGAAGTCATCCATGACCGCAACCGGGATCGACCCGCCGTGCATGGCCTTCAGATTCGCCAGGATCGCATTGAAATTCGATCTCCGGAAGAAAAGCCATCCCTGTTTGGGCTGGCGGGACATGACCTTGAAAATATAGTCCGCATCATTAGGAGCAAACCCGCTTATCCGGCTGGTCACGATCTTGGGATGATCATTAAAGAACCGGCAGAATTCCCCTTCCGCGGTCGTCTGGGGGAAGTTCGCGCGGAGATTAAGACGGTTCATGAGTTCGGAGGCGGGATCTTCATAACCCATTTCAAGCAGGTTGCGCTCACTGGTCTCATTGTAGTAATCAGTTATCTGCTGCTTCATCACGGGATTATACCCGAACGAACAATCCACGGCAGTCGCCGGCGCACCGGTCAGGCCGCCGTTAAGCTTGACATTGTAATAACAGTCATCGAAGATATCCTGAAACTGCCACAGATCCCCGAAACGGGTCTTGCGGTAATCCTTCGGGATTTTAAAGCCGCTATCACCGGTAATCGACCTTTGGACCGGCGGGGCATTCGGAACATTATTCGCTATATTTATGGCATCGGGATCCGTTCCGTATCCCAACCTGCCCTCAGTATTAAGCGATGTTGCCCGTTCTACGTAGGAGATGTTTCCCCAGAAGTAATGGAGCGTTCCCAGTACCTTGCCATTGAGTTTCAATTCAATGTCTCCCTGCAATCCGGAGTTATCCGTTTTTTCAGGGGCAATGTTGAGAAATTTTGCATACGGACTGTGAGGCTCCTGCGCAATCGCCCATCCATGGAAGCTAAGAGCCCCGCCCAGATTCACGGGATATCCGGGAGCCCATTTCAGGGTCGGTCCGGACACCGGCCCTTCCTGAGCACTCTGCATTTGAAGCATGTGCTCACCCGTTCTGAGGAAATTGGCCTCTGCCGTTTTATAGCGGTCATACAATGTCTTGAACGGGATCATCATATTTTCAATGGGGATCTGGAACACAAGGGACTGATCATCAATGCGGATCTCACTGATTATGGTGATGCCCTTGCCCGGATTGTATGCCCCAGAATTTATCAGGGATCCGCTGCTGTCTGAAACAAGATTGTATTCATAACCCGTTCCCGGAACAGACTGCGGACCTGAGGTATCCTCCGGGAGGACACCCGCGGAGGCCATGGCCAGATCTGCAAGGGTTATATACATTAGAGTCCCTGTATGCCTAAAGCTTCGATGAGTTCATCGGATGAAGGGTCCCACATTTTATTAACAAATTTAACATAGATATCATAATCGGCAATCCAGAGATTTATTTTCCCTTTTTTAAATTCGGACCATTTTCTGTCTTTTGTCGTGACACAATCCCCGTCCTCATCTTCTTGCTGTTGAATTAGAATGCGACCGCTTTCGCCATCCATTATTCCCCAACCTCTTAAATCATCAGTCGCCCCATACCGTCCGGCAATTTCAACTATCCCGCCAAGGCCGTCAACTATCTCACCGATTTCTTCATGCAAAACCGTTTGCCGAGTTCCCGGCAGTGCACCTTCCTCATAATTATCTTCTTCAACATCCTTGCTTATGCTTTCAACATAAATCTTCATGACTTGCTCTCCTTCAATTTCCTGATATGGTTCTGAACATCCACGCTGGTCTTTTCATCAAACGTGGTATCAATATCTTTAAGTATCTCACTGGCCTTCAATGGCCTATCCCCATTTGCCATTTCCTTCTTCAGGCGATCCCGGATATCCTGAACGGCCGAAATGGTTTCATCCCGTGTCTGGATAACGGTCTTAAAACTCCCCGTAACCAGATACTTCACAATCCATGTCAGGACCGGAACCTTAAAGACTACCTGGAGGATGAGGGCAATAAACAGGAGAAGCCCGATAACGCCGAGTATGCCGTATAAAATGGCCTTCAGGAAGCCCGTAAACCCGCTCAGGCGGTCTTTTTCCGTTTCAGCAACCTTCCGGTACTCCTTTTCCTGCGCAAGCGTTGAATTGAGCGTTAAGACCTGTTCCTTGAGGTCGTGGATCTGCTTTTCCTTTTCCTCCCCGGCCTTGTCCATCTGCTCAAACAATTTCTCGATCGAAGCGGGATCTTTCGGGTCAAACCCCAGATTCGCACCCACCCAGGCCACAAACCTCCAGGCCAGAGCCCTGGTGTCCTCAGCCAGCTTGGAACCCGCCTCAGCACCCTTGTAATAGATCTCTTCACTGTTCATGGTGAGAAGGGTTGCCCCCTGGGCCATGCTCTTTTTAGAGTCAAAGGAAACTTCCTTCGCCTGAGGGAGATCCTGCATCACGGGTTTGTATACATCGGGCTGCTGAAACGTTACCAGTGAACAGCCGGCCAGAAGGATTATGAAGGGGATTAAGTATTTCAATCGTATTCTCCTGATTGCAAAGCGTCTTCCATTTCTTCCAAAGCATCATAATACCGGGGATGCTCTGCTAAATGATCAAGAGCGATTTTCATGGCCACTATCGGATCGTCCGTATGTTCCATTTCAATCTCTGTGCCTTTGTCCAGATCATACTCATCGACATCCTCCGGGAAAATCCCTTTGTCATAGGCAGCCCCGCGGACAAAAAAGTTCTTCAGGGCTTTATGCAGTTCTTTTTCTCCGGGAGGGTACATTACCGCTTCCAGATAAGAAAGCCGATGATAAGCGCACTGACCACCAGGGTGGTTGTTCCCAGACCCTTGACCATCCCGGCAGCTTCGCTTTCTACATCCGCAAGGGACGCAAGGCGTTTACCGGAGGTCATGTCCTGATCGGTAAAGCGTCTGCCGATTCTCCTGACCCCCAATTGATGCGTTCCGTTGAACGGGCCGGTCCCATCACGATACCCCCTTTTAGTGCGTGCCATGATTTATTCCTTTATTTTACCTGTTCTTCCAACGCGATCTGGAAGGTTTCAAAAATATATTCTTTGATGTCATTGTCATTTCTCCCGGAAATGGTCATGTCGAATGCGAAGGCAAGAGATCCCTTAACCCGGACAATATGCTCTGTCCAATGGGTATAATATCCACCATCATTCATGTGATGATATCCGGTTTCAAAGACAAGCAGATTCGCATTGGAGGCATCAATGTCAAATACGGGAGTGTTAAATCCACCTCCTGAGAGCATATATTGTTTAGTCAATTCCTCTCCGCGCTTTTCCCAGTTGCGGATCCATTCCTTATTGTCGCGTTCGACTCCGCGCTGATAAGCATCCGCAGCCGCAGCAAGTTCTTGATAGACTTTCATTGCAGTTCCGTTTCAATATAAGGTGAGAACGCATCCCAGACAATATTGGCCTCATCATCAGTGAGCCGTTCTGTAAAATGATCCTGTCCCCAGGCATACCAGAATTCAACATAATACAGTTCCCCCTGCCGGGTATGAATATCAAAACCGTAGCCCGGACCGCCGAAGGCCAGAAGGATCGTGAAGGTGCGGGTTTCATCAATGGAAAGAACGCCATCCATGTATTCGTCAAACTTGTCCCGGTCTTCGCTCTCATCCCCCATGGCATCGACCATCTCCTGGATTTCATTCTCCATCAATTCCACAAACTTCTTTTTGCTGTTGATGTCCATGACATTATTCCTTTATAATTCTTCTTCCAATTCTTCTTTTTCGGTTTCAAGATCCGATATTTTATCGTTCAGATCTTCAATCTGTGATTGTATTTCCTGGTATTCTTCCGTATCACTTGTATCAAGAGAGTCAAGATAGTCTATAATCCCTGTGCGGTATGCAAGCGGATCAAGTTCTTTCAGGATTTGGGAGGGATCAAAGGAGAGGTACCCGATGTTAATAGGGCCATAATTCTCATTAAGCATTTCATCGTACTGGTCTTCATAATCATCGGGATCTAATTCAACATTGTCCAGATCTTTTTCGAGTTCTTTTACTTCGCCCTCAAGTTCTTCAATTTGTTCTTCAAGCCGTTCAATTTTATCTTCAATTGACATGCCTAGCCCCTTTTAATTATGGCTTCTTAGGATTGACCGGAACCGCTGCCGGGTTATTTTTATCATTTGCCTGTTCTTTCAGGCGGTAC
>Ga0180008_1002032_pt1 | contig 11450 bp, 10 predicted proteins | sample MM_PW_MetaG_FD_121121 | JGI IMG/M metagenome (GOLD analysis project Ga0180008, IMG submission 121121) | Groundwater microbial communities from the Aspo Hard Rock Laboratory (HRL) deep subsurface site, Sweden - MM_PW_MetaG | ecosystem: Environmental > Aquatic > Deep subsurface > Groundwater... | reverse complement strand
GCTGGTACTGTCACTACTGACGGCGCCGATATCGTTGTCAAAACCAAGGGCGGCCTTGAGGTTGCTACTACCGACCAGAACTTCAGCTTCAAGCTGGGTGGTCGCTTGCAAGCCGATTACGGCTCATTTGACGGTTTCTACACCAGGAATGGTGACTCGGGCGACGCCGCTTACTTCCGTCGCGCCTTCCTGGAACTGGGTGGTACCGTCTACAAGGATTTCAAATACCAGCTCAACTACGACTTCTCCCACAACACGGGTACGTCCGACGACGGTTACTTCGATGAAGCGTCCATGTCGTATGTGGGCTTCAAGCCGGTCACGATCCGCGTTGGTCGTTTTGACCCGGATTTCGGTCTGGAAAAAGCCACCAGCTCCAAGTGGATCACTGCCATGGAGCGTAACTCGGCTTACGAGGTTGCGGATTGGGTCAACCTCCACGAAAACGGCATGGGCATCCAGGTCAGCGGCACGGCGGCTGACATGTTCTACGGCTCTGCCAGCCTGGCCTCCAAGGACATCAACGACGAAGACGGCAAGGGCGTGAAGCAATTCAACGGCCGTATCGTGCTGGCACCGATGAGCAAAGGCGGCGACGTCCTGCACTTCGGTTTGAACGTGGCAGCACGTGACCTGAACGATGCCGCCTTCGATTCCCGGATCCGTCCGCGTCTTGGCGCCCGAGGCGTGGCTACCATGGGTGGTAACGATGCCGGCTCCAACGGCAACCGTGCGACCTTCGGTGGTGGTGTCGGCTTGAACGCCAGCAACCTGACGGCCGTTGGCGCCTATGACACCGACACCGTGTTCGGTGGTGAATTTGCTTTTGCAACGGGCCCATTCTCGGTACAGGCCGAAGCCCTGAGCCGCAAGATGAAAGCCGATAGCAATGCCTACCAGGACGTGAAGACCAGCGGTTTCTACGGCCAACTGGCCTACACCCTGACTGGCGAGTCCCGTGCCTACAAACTCGACGGCGGCAAGTTCGATGCCATCAAGCCCGAGAACAAGCAGTACGGCGCCTGGGAAGTGTTCTACCGCTACGACAGCATCAAGGTTGACGACAAGAACATCGTCGTCAGCAGCGCGACCCGCGAAACCGGCGACGCCAAGGCCAACGTGAACACCCTGGGTGTGAACTGGTACGCCAACGAAGCGGTCAAGCTGTCCCTGAACTACAGCAAGGTCAGCACCGACAAGATCACCAACGCCAATGGCGATGACAGCGGCGACTCCATCGTCGGCCGTGTGCAGTACGTGTTCTAAGCAACTGTAATACCGCTCCACCGCGCTCTTTCTTCATCCGTTAAAGCGCGATCCTCTTTTTTACCCCGCCGATTGGCGGGGTTTTTTTTTGCTGCCCGCGTAGGCGGCGGCTTCTGTCAGAATGGCCCGAATATCGTGAGCGAGCGTTTACCGTCGGGGAATGGCATGCCGTTGAAACGTTTGAATAGCCTGTCCGAAATAGCGCCTGATGAGTGGAACGCGTTGGTCCCCGAGGATCAGCCGTTTCTACGCCATGCTTTCCTCAGTGCACTGGAAGACAGTGCCAGCCTTGGCCGGCACTCTGGCTGGCAGCCGGAGCACTTGCTGCATTACGAGGGTGAGCGGTTGGTTGCGGCACTGCCCAGCTATCGCAAATGGCACTCCTATGGCGAATACGTGTTTGACCATGGTTGGGCCGACGCCTGCGCGCGCGCAGGCATCGATTACTACCCCAAGCTGCTGACAGCGGTGCCTTTCAGCCCGGTCAGCGGGCCGCGCCTGCTGGTGGCCAATGGCGCGGACGGCCTGGAACTGCTCCAGAGCCTGCCGGGTTACCTGGAAATCGAAGGGCTCTCCAGCGCCCATATCAACTTTACCGATACCATGGCCGATGCCGCGCTAGGCCAGCAACCGGGGTGGCTTGCGCGCCTGGGTTGCCAGTTTCATTGGCAGAATCGCGGGTACCGGGACTTTCCGGATTTCCTCGACGCCTTGAGCTCGCGCAAGCGCAAACAGATGCGCAAGGAGCGCGAGCAAGTGGCGGGGCAGGGGATCGAATTCGAGTGGCTGCAAGGCCATGAATTGAGTGAGGCCCAGTGGGATTTTGTCTACGCCTGTTATGCCAATACCTATGCCGTGCGCCGGCAGTCACCGTACCTGACCCGCGCGTTCTTCAGCCTGCTGGCCGAACGCATGCCGCAAGCGATACGGGTGGTGCTGGCCAAGCAAGGGGCGCGGCCGGTGGCCATGGCGTTCAGCCTGGTCGGCGGCGATAGCCTGTACGGCCGTTATTGGGGCTGCCTGGGCGAATTCGACCGGCTACATTTCGAAACCTGTTTCTATCAAGGCATGGATTACGCGATTGCCAATGGCCTGCAACGTTTCGACGCTGGTGCCCAGGGTGAGCACAAGTTGATTCGTGGGTTTGAGCCGGTGATTACCCATTCCTGGCATTACTTGCGCCATCCGGGCTTGAAGAGTGCGGTGGAGGATTTCCTGGAGCGCGAGCGCGTGGGGATTCTGGCGTATGCCGAAGAGGCGCGCTCAGCCCTGCCGTATCGACAGGTGTAGGAGCCGGCTTGCCGGCGATGGCGGTGTGTCTGCCAATGAGGTGCTGGCAGATAGTCCGCTATCGCTGGCAAGCCAGCGCCTACAAGGGGCATCGCTGTTGGATCAGGCAGTTTCTTCCTTGCCCAACCAACGGTAGGTGATGCCACCGATCACTGCGCCAAGGATCGGCGCCAGCCAGAACAGCCACAGTTGTTGGATCGCCCAACCGCCGACAATCAGTGCAGGGCCGGTGCTGCGGGCCGGGTTGACCGAGGTGTTGGTGACCGGGATCGAGATCAGGTGAATCAGCGTCAGCCCCAGGCCAATGGCGATTGGCGCCAGGCCAGCAGGGGCACGACGGTCGGTGGCACCGAGGATGATCAGCACGAACATCGCGGTCATCACCAGTTCAGTGACAAACCCCGCCGCCATCGAATACCCACCTGGCGAATGTTCACCGTAGCCATTGGACGCCAACCCTGAAGCCAGTTCGAAGCCGGGTTTGCCACTGGCAATGAAGTACAGCAAGGCTGCTGCCACGACGCCACCAATGACTTGCGCGACGATATACGCTGGCATTTCCTTGCCCGGGAACCTGCCGCCGACCACCAGACCCACGGTGACGGCCGGGTTGAGGTGACAGCCGCTGATATGGCCAATGGCAAAGGCCATGGTCAGTACGGTAAGCCCGAATGCCAGGGAGACACCCAGCAGGCCGATTCCGACATCGGGGAACGCTGCGGCCAGAACCGCACTCCCGCAACCTCCCAATACCAGCCAAAACGTACCTAACCCTTCTGTAACGGAACGTTTGAACAGAGACATGAATGCGTCCTTCTAAATCAACTGGTCGGTGATGCTTCCCTGCACCTTGATGTCAGGGCCCTCCTGGGCCCTGAGTGCAGTACAGCAGGATTGTGATAGACGGCCAGTGAGATAGAGAAAAACTGTCAGAATTGTTCGGAATTGACGGTGTAGCGGGTCGGGCAGAGTCAGTCGATACCGACGAATCCTCCGGTCTGGTGCTGCCACAGTCGCGAGTACAGGCCGCCATGTGCCAGCAACTGGGCATGGCTGCCACTCTCGGCGATCTGGCCTTTTTCCAGGACCACCAGCCTGTCCATTCGCGCAATGGTGGACAGGCGGTGAGCGATGGCAATGACCGTCTTGCCTTGCATCAGGGTTTCCAGGCTTTCCTGGATCGCCGCTTCCACTTCCGAGTCCAGGGCCGAAGTGGCCTCGTCCATGATCAGGATCGGTGCGTCCTTGAGCAGCACCCGGGCGATAGCGATGCGCTGGCGTTGCCCGCCGGAGAGTTTCACCCCACGCTCACCGACATGGGCGTCCAGGCCAGTGCGGCCCTCGGCATCCGACAGCAATGGGATAAATTCATCGGCACGCGCCTTGCGGATCGCTTCCCAGAGTTCCTGGTCGGTGGCGTCGGGCTTGCCATACAGCAGGTTGTCGCGGATCGAGCGGTGCAGCAGCGAGGTGTCCTGGGTAATCATGCCGATGCGTTCGCGCAGGCTTTCCTGGGCCACTTCGGCGATGTTCTGGCCGTCGATCAGGATGCGCCCGCCTTGCAGGTCGTAGAGGCGCAGCAGCAGGTTGACCAGGGTCGACTTGCCGGCACCGGAGGGGCCGATCAGGCCGATCTTTTCCCCAGGTTCAATGACCAGGTTCAGGCCACTGATGATGCCGCTGCGCTTGCCGTAGTGGAAATCCACCTGCTCGAAGCGCACTTCGCCGTGGGGCACGTTCAGGCGCGGGGCGTTTTCGCGGTCGATCACCGCCAGCGGCTGGGCGATGGTTTTCAGGCCGTCCTGGACCATGCCGATGTTCTCGAAAATGCCGTTGACCACCCACATGATCCAGCCAGACATGTTGACGATGCGGATCACCAGGCCGGTAGCCAGGGCAATGGCCCCCACCGAAATCAGCGACTGTGTCCATAACCACAGGGCCAGGCCGGTGGTGGTGACGATCAGCAGGCCGTTCATGCTGGTGATGACCACGTCCATGCTGGTGACCACGCGGCTGGCCAGCTGGGTTTTTTCGGTCTGCTCGATCATCGCTTCCTTGGCGTATTCCTGCTCGGACTGAGTGTGAGCGAACAGCTTCAAGGTGGTGATGTTGGTGTAGCCATCGACGATACGGCCCATCAGTTTGGAGCGCGCCTCGGAGGAAATCACCGAGCGTTCCTTGACCCGCGGCACGAAGTAACGCAGCGTCAGGCTGTAGGCGATGATCCACGTGACCAGTGGGATCATCAGGCGCCAGTCGGCCTCGGCAAACAGCACCAGGGAACTGATGGCATAGATCGCCACGTGCCAGATGGCATCGACGGCAGCCACCGCCGAGTCGCGTAGCGAGTTGCCGGTCTGCATGATGCGCTGGGCAATGCGCCCGGCAAAATCGTTCTGGAAGAAGTTCAGGCTTTGCTTGAGCACATAGCTGTGGTTCTGCCAGCGGATCAGGCTGGTCATGCCGGGGCTGATGGTCTGGTGTACCAGCAGGTCGTGCAGGGCGCCGAAGATCGGGCGCAGCAGCAGGGCGACCACCGCCATCCAGATCAGCTCGGTGGCGTGGATCTGGAAGAAATTGGCCGGCGGCGTGCCCTGGGCCAGGTCGATGATGCGGCTCAGGTAGCTGAACAGCGCCACCTCGATCAGCGCACCAATCAGGCCCACCACCAGCAGCGCGGCGAAACACGGCCACACCTGGCGCAGGTAATAGAGGTAGAAGGGCAGGACTTTATCGGGAGGTGCCGCGCTGGGAGCATCGCGGAAGATATCGATCAGTTGTTCAAAACGACGATAGAGCATTAGGTATGACGCCCGCGGGGCGGGCTCTCCTTGTTATAAACGCGCGCGGCCTGGTGAGCGGCGCGCGAGACTCCCTGTCGATCAGTCGATGATTTTGGCCGACTTGATGAGCACAGGATCGATGGGCACGTTTTGCATGCCTTGCTTGGTAGTGGTCTGTGAGTTGACGATCTGGTCGACCACGTCCATGCCGCTGACCACTTTGGCGAAAACCGCGTAGCCAGCATCGCGACCTGGATCGAGGAAGGCATTGTCGGCAACGTTGATGAAGAACTGGCTGGTAGCCGAGTTGGGGTTGGAGGTACGTGCCATCGACAGGGTGCCGCGCACGTTATGCAAGCCGTTGCTGGCTTCGTTGCGGATCGGGTCCTTGGTGTCTTTCTGGATCATTTGTGCAGTGAAGCCACCGCCCTGGACCATGAAGCCTGGAATCACACGGTGGAAGATGGTGTTGGTATAGAAGCCACTCTTCACATACTCCAGGAAGTTCTTGCTGGAGATGGGTGCCTTGACCGGGTCCAGTTCGATTTCGATTTTGCCAAAGCTGGTGTCCAACACGACATGCGGTGCCTTGGCGTCAGCCGCCATCAGGTTGGCAGCAAACAGAACAGAACCGGCAAAGAGGGCGATTTTTTTCAGCATGGGTCAGTGATCCTGGGTAGTGGTTGGAACGGTCTTTAGAAAGTCGAGCAGGATTGCGTTGAACGTTTCGGGTTGGTCCAGCGGCGTGGCGTGACGCGAGTCCTCGATCACCACCAACCGCGCATCGGGCAGCAGTTTTACATAGATTTCTTTGTGCGCCACAGGGGTGTAGTCGTGGTCGGCGCTGATGACCAGGGTTGGACAGGTGATCCTCGAAAGTCGTTCCTGCACCCCCCAGCCCACAATCGCATCGAAGCTGGCGAGGTAAGCACGTTTGTCGTTTCTTGCCCAGCGTTCGGTCATCTTGCGCCGCAGGTCGGCCTGTTCAGGTTTGGGGAACAACCTGTCGCCGAGTGCCTTGCCGATGGTGTTCAAGCTGAGGAGGCGCGCCAGGCTCCAGCGCTTGGCCCATTGCCAGTAGTCGTCTGCGCTGCGCACCTTGACCTCGGGCGCGCTGTTGACGATGCACAGGCTCCTGAGCATCTGCGGTTGGTCGACCGCCAGTTGAAAGGCGATCATCCCCCCCATCGACAGGCCCACCACATGGGCAGCGGGCAATTGCAGGTGTTCGATCAATGCCGCCAGGTCGGCGGTAAAGCCGGTGATGCTGTAGCGCTCCCGGGGTTTGTCGGAGCGGCCGTGGCCGCGTACATCTACCACAATCAAACGGTAATGACGGGCCAGTACCGGCACCTGCAATTCCCAATCCTGGCAACTGGAGCCCAGGCCGTGGATCAGGATCAGCGGCTCGCCATGGCCATATTCCTCGTAATGCAGAGTGCAACCTTCATGTTCGAAATAGGCCATGGGTGAGCTCCGTTTCAGGCTTGCCGGGGGGCGGCAAAGGGTGCGTCCAGCGGTGCGGTGTCAAAGGTGCGCAGCAGTTCGACGAGAATCTGCGTGGCCGGGCCCAGGGGCTTGTCCTTGTTCGAGTACAGGTAGAACGTCGGATGGCGGCTGGCGCCTTGTTCCAGGGGCAGTTGCTTGAGCACGCCTTCCTTGAGTTCGCGCTCGATCATGTGCCGGGGCAGCCAGGCAAACCCCAGGCCGCTGCCGACGAAGGCGGCGGCGGTGGCCAGGCTACCCACGGTCCAGCGCTGCTCGGCGCCGAGCCAGCCGACGTCCCGCGGTTGCTGGCGACCGGAGTCACGGATCACCACTTGCATCTGGCTTTCCAGGTCCTGGAAGCTCAACTCTCGGTTTAGCCGGTGCAGCGAGTGCTCGGGGTGGGCCACGGCGACAAATTCCACGTCGCTCATTTCCGTGCCCAGGTAGCCGGGGATACTGAAGCCGCTGATCGCCAGGTCTGCCACGCCCTCAATCAGCAACTCCTCGACGCCCGACAGCACTTCTTCACGCAGGCGCACGCGGCAGCCACGGCTTTGCGGCATAAAGGCGGTGAGGGCGCGCACCAGGCGGGCGTTGGGGTAGGCGGCATCGACCACCAGGCGCACTTCGGCCTCCCAACCTTGTTCCATATGATGGGCCAGGTCTTCCAACTGGCTGGCGTTCTTCACCAATTGCCGGGAGCGGCGCAACAGCACTTCGCCGGCTTCGGTGAGCACGGCCTTGCGCCCATCGATGCGCAACAGGGGCACGCCCAACTGGTCTTGCATGCGGGCTACGGTGTAGCTCACCGAGGATTGCGAGCGGTGCAGCACTTCGGCTGCCTGGGCGAAGCCGCCATGGTCAACCACGGCTTGCAACGTGCGCCATTGATCAAGGGTCACGCGGGGCGCTTTCAAGATGAGCTCCTCTTGTCCTAAGCTGGCGGTCCTTATTGGAGACTGCCGAATGAGAAAATTCTGTTGTGTGATGCTGGCACTGTTGCCGTTGAGCGCGTTTGCCTATCCGATCGACGTGTCAAAATCGATCCAGGGGGTCAGCATCGATTACAGCGCGTCGGATGTTGACGGCGATATCAGCTCCATCCAGCTCAGTAACTTCGGCAGCAATGACGCTGCGTGTACGGTGGCGTTCACCAATGGCCCGGAGCCTGCGCGGGTGCGCAAGGTTACGGTTCCCGCCGGGAAAAGCACCAACACCACGGTCAAGTTCAGCCGCGCGATTATCAAGATGCGGATCAAGCTGACCTGCGAACCCAAGTAACGCGCTGCGGAGCCCTGACCACGCTCCGCTTATAACCAAATTTATAGATGGTTTACAGCAGTTTTTTACGCTTTTTTATCGAATTGACTCTGTTTAATCTTCACTCCATCGACTTACAGCCATTACCGATGGAGCTTACAAAGCCATGTCCCATATTCTGATCATCGAAAGCAGCGCCCGCCAGCGGGACTCCATCTCCCGCCAACTGACCCAGCAGTTCATCAGCCAATGGCAGGCTGCCCACCCGGCCGATCAGATCACCGTGCGCGACCTGGCCATTAGCCCGGTGCCGCACCTGGACGCCAACCTGTTGGGTGGCTGGATGAAACCGGCGCAACAGCGCAACGCCGATGAGCAGGCTTCCCTGGACCGCTCCAACGAGCTGACCGAAGAGCTGCTGGCCGCCGACGTGCTGGTGATGGCCGCGCCGATGTACAACTTTGCCATCCCCAGCACCCTCAAGGCGTGGCTCGATCATGTATTGCGCGCTGGTGTGACCTTCAAGTACACCGCCACCGGCCCTCAGGGTCTATTGCATGGCAAGCGGGCCATTGTGCTCACCGCGCGTGGGGGGATTCACACCGGAGCGACGTCCGATCATCAGGAACCTTATCTGCGCCAGGTCATGGCTTTCATCGGCATTCATGACGTCACCTGCATTCATGCCGAAGGGGTGAACCTGGGTGGCGAATTCCAGGAAAAGGGTGTGAACCATGCCAAGGCCCTGTTGGCACAGGTTGCCTGAAGCGTTAATCGCCAGATAATCGCGCGGTGTTTTTATAACCCCACGCAACCCTTCAAGTATGCGTACCGAACCTCCCTTTGCACTTGTTGCTCCTGAGTGCTCTGCCCGACTGCCGCTTTAGCGAGGTCGGGTTTTTTTTGCCCGAAGTTTCGCCCCGCCGCGAAAGACGCTAATGTCGCGCCCATTCAAACATGAGGCGAACATGGGCTATTTACTGATTGTCACGCTGATCCAGGCGTTTTCCTTCAGCCTGATCGGCGAATACCTGGCCGGTCACGTCGACAGCTATTTCGCCGTGCTGGTGCGTGTGCTGCTGGCGGGGCTGGTGTTTATCCCGCTGACCCGCTGGCGGTCGGTGGAGCCTGGGTTCATGCGCGGCATGCTATTGATCGGTGCGTTGCAGTTCGGCGTGACGTACGTGTGCCTGTATTTGAGCTTTCGCGTGCTGACGGTGCCGGAGGTGCTGCTGTTCACCATCCTCACGCCGTTGCATGTGACCTTGATCGAAGATGCGCTGAACCGACGCTTCAACCCCTGGGCGTTGGTGGCGGCACTGGTGGCGGTAGCGGGCGCGGCGGTGATCCGTTTTGACCAGGTCAACCCGGACTTCTTCATGGGCTTCTTGCTGCTGCAACTGGCCAACTTCACCTACGCTGCCGGGCAAGTGCTGTACCGGCGCCTGGTGGCCAGGCATCCGAGCGATCTGCCGCACTATCGGCGCTTTGGCTATTTCTACCTGGGGGCACTGGCGGTGGTATTGCCGGCGTTCTTGTTGTTCGGCAAGGCCAACTACCTGCCTGAAGCGCCGTTGCAGTGGGGAGTCCTGGTGTTTCTTGGGCTGGTCAGTACGGCGTTGGGCTTGTACTGGTGGAACAAGGGCGCGTGCCTGGTCAATGGTGGCACCCTGGCGGTGATGAACAACCTGCATGTGCCGGTGGGGCTGTTGCTCAACCTGCTGATCTGGAACCAGCATGAACCGTTGGGGCGATTGTTCCTGGGTGGGGCGGTGATAGTGGCGGCGGTGTGGATCAGTCGGTTGGGCGTGCGCCCGGCTTTAGGGCTTGCCAACCGGTGATGAGTGTTGTGGGAGCGGGCTTGCTCGCGAATGCGGTGGGTCAGAGCCAGATATGCTGACTGACATGCCGCATTCGCGAGCAAGCCCGCTCCCACAAGGGTTCAGCTTATAGCGCAGCTTTTTCAGGGGCTGGCAGGTGGCTGGCACCCAGCACCGCCGGTAGCACTCCGGCCCGCAGGTCATTGCCACTGGGTTGCTGGTAAAGGCTCAAGCCAAACTCCGGCAGCACTGCCAACAGGTAGTCAAAGATATCCCCCTGGATCCGCTCGTAATCGGCCCAGGCCGTGGTGCGGGTAAAGCAGTAGATTTCCAGGGGCACACCCTGGGAGGTGGTCTGCATCTGGCGCACCATGCAGGTCATGTTCGGCTGGATATCCGGATGGCTCTTGAGGTACGCCAGCGCGTAGGCACGGAAAGTCCCCAGGTTGGTCATCCGCCGGCGGTTGGCCGACAACTGCGCGCTGTGGCCCTGGGCTTCGTTCCAGGCCTTCAATTCCGCCTGTTTGCGGCTGATGTAGTCGGTCAGCAGGTGGACCTGGGTCATCCGCATTTCTTCATCGTCGCGCAGGAAGCGCACGCCCGCCGCGTCGATAAACAGGCTGCGCTTGATCCGCCGCCCGCCCGAAGCCTGCATGCCGCGCCAGTTCTTGAACGATTCGGACATCAGGCGCCACGTGGGGATCGAGACGATGGTCTTGTCGAAGTTCTGCACCTTGACCGTATGCAAGGTGATGTCCACCACGTCGCCATCGGCGCCGACCTGGGGCATTTCGATCCAGTCGCCGACCCGCAGCATATCGTTGCTGGTCAGTTGCACGCTGGCGACAAACGACAACAGGGTGTCCTTGTACACCAACAGGATCACGGCCGACATCGCACCCAGGCCGGATAGCAGCAGCAGCGGTGAGCGGTCGATCAATGTGGCGACGATGATGATCGCGCCAAACACGAACAACACCATTTTTGCCAGTTGCACATAGCCCTTGATCGAACGCGTGCGGGCATGTTCGGTGCGTGCGTAGATATCCAGCAGGGCGTTGAGCAGGGCGCTCATGGCCAGGACCTGGAACAGGATGGTGAACGCCAACGCCACATTGCCGATGAACAGCGCGCTGGTCTTGCTCAACTCCGGCACCAGGTGCAGGCCGAACTGAATCACCAGCGACGGCGTCATCTGTGCCAGGCGATGGAAGACCTTGTTATGCCGCAGGTCATTGAGCCAGTGCAATGCGGGTTGGCGGCCGAGCAATTTGACGGCATGCAGGATCAGGTAGCGTGCCACCCGTCCGACCAGCAGGGCCACCACCAGGAGCACCAGCAAGGCCAGGCTTGAATGCAGTAGCGGATGTTGGTCCAGGGCACCCCAGAGGTCCTGGACGTTGAGCCAGAGCTGTTTGATATCCATGGTTAAACGCGATTCTTCTGTAAGACATGACGGGGCGATTAGAGCATTTAAGTGCTGCAAAGTTGTGCAGGCAGACAAATCACCTGACAAAAAACCATCTGATTGGCCTACTTC
>Ga0180008_1002031_pt1 | contig 11456 bp, 10 predicted proteins | sample MM_PW_MetaG_FD_121121 | JGI IMG/M metagenome (GOLD analysis project Ga0180008, IMG submission 121121) | Groundwater microbial communities from the Aspo Hard Rock Laboratory (HRL) deep subsurface site, Sweden - MM_PW_MetaG | ecosystem: Environmental > Aquatic > Deep subsurface > Groundwater... | reverse complement strand
TTACAGTTTGAAATCAATCAAGTACTGACGGTTGAACAAAAAGCCAAATTGGCAGAGCGTCAGCAAAAATGGCAGGAAAAAGCCAAGGCAAGAGCCGAAGCTAAGTCTTAATTTGAACTGCTCAAAAACGGCAGTTTGGTGAAACAAGCTGCCGTTTTTCTATTTATAAAGCCTAAATATATAGGGTTAACCTATATGCAGCAGCGGTATTATGACCCAGTGATTGGAAGGTTTTATAGCAATGACCCCGTGGATATGTTGGGACATATGCAGAAAGGTAATCCTACTATGGGATTTAATCGGTATGCCTATGCCAACAATAATCCGTATAAGTACACAGATCCAGATGGAAGATATTTGTTTCCAATTACTTCTGGGACGGGTGACCGGAGCACCGTAGATACGAAGCCCATGACATCAAGTAGCTCTCGTGGGAGTGGAGATGTAAACAGTACTTTGGATACAACTTCTACTGCGGCCGGCATTGCAGCTGTCGCGCTTATCCCATTGCTTCCTGAGTCTGCACCAGCGGTGGCAACCGCCAAGGTGATAGGTATTGCTGCAGGTGTTTCCAGCGCAGCCATGGGGGAAAATCCTAAAGAAGAGGTTGGAAAGGAAGTTGTTTCTGGATTTGTAGGTGGTAAAGTTGCGGAAAAAGGTGCAGGTATTATTAAAGGTGCAGCTCAACTTGACAAGTTTAGTGGGCCTGATAAGGCAGTAGATGTGGCAAGCGAGGTTGTAGGTAATTCGATAGGTGATGCTATAAAAAACAAAGATGAAAAACAGGAGTGAAATAATTGTTTGTCATAAAAGTCGACAAAAAAATAGTATGGCCATTAAGAATATGCTTTATTTTATTTTCAATGGTTTTAGTAAATGTAGTTATAGATATATTCTCAGTTGGCTACGTGATTGGTGCATCAGGAACGAAATATGTGAGTGGCGATGCAAATTTTTATTTGAAAATTTTGTATTATACGGTCGGAGCTTTTGTATTGATGTTCCTCGCAGTCCAGACTCAGCACAATGATACTAATGAAATAGAATCAGATGATGCGTAGCGCAAAAATTTTGTGTTAGGCCTGTATTGAATATTGGAAAAAGGACACCCATAACGCAGTACCCTTTTTATCTCCAAACTGAGCAAATCCACCAGCATGGCAGGCAATGTAGTGGAGCGCCTACACAATTAAAAAACGGCAGTCTGTTTTGCAGGTCGCCGTTTTTTTATAAACAACTGGTCACGCAGTCATTAAATTCTGAATTTCTGCACCATACTAATCAGCTGAGCTGCCATGGTGGATAATTCCCTGCTCGCCATATTGGTTTGATCGGCGCCCGCTGCAGTTTGTAAGGACAAATCGCGGATAGTCACCAGACTGCGATCCACCTCACGTGCCACATGAGCTTGTTGCTCTGAGGCTGTGGCAATCAACAAATTCCGGTCATTGATATGGCTGATGGAGTTAAATATCTGTTCCAGCGCTTCACCGGCTTTACTGGTCAATTCCAGAGTAACATCGGCTCTTTGGCTGCTGTTATGCATAGCCTGCACAGCTTGTACTGTTCCTTGCTGAATTTGTACAACCATCTGCTCAATTTCCCGGGTGGAATTCTGAGTTCTGTAAGCCAAAGCCCTGACTTCATCGGCGACGACCGCAAAGCCACGGCCTGCATCGCCAGCCCTTGCTGCTTCAATAGCCGCATTTAAAGCCAGTAAATTAGTCTGTTCTGCCACCGCCCGGATCACATCCAATACCTGGCCTATATCTTTGGCCTGGTTTGACAGCTGTTGCACCAGATGAGTCGATTGTTGCATTTCCGTTGCCATCAGACGGGTTTCATCTATGGTACGTTGCATTTCTGCGCGGCTTTGGATGGCCAGTTTATTGGAAGCCATAGAGGCGTCCGAAGTGGAGACTGCATTTTGTGCTACATCTTCTACGGCTACAGTCATTTCATTGACTGCTGTAGCGGCTTGCTGCAGCTCAGCATTTTGTAGAGCCAGACCGGAAGAGCTTTGCGCAGTGACTACATTTAACTCTTCAGCAGCAGAGGCCAGTTGATCGGCTGTACCGCTAATTTGACTGATGGTTTGTTTTTGGCTTTGCTGTAAATGCACCAGCCCAGCAAACAAGCGTCCCAGCTCATTATTGGTGTCGACTAAAATACGACGGGTTAAATCACCGGATGCCATCCATTCAAAATGTTGCCCGGCAAGTTGTAGGGGTTGCAACAAGACTTTTTGCATAAACCACCAGCCGCCAGCCAGTAAAGTCAGAGTGAGCAGTATAAAAAATACCGTCAGTCCGGTAGCCATCTGATAGCGGGATCCTGCCATCTCCATATAACTGCTGTTCGCTTGTTCAGCTTGCTGCATAAAACTTTGAATGTCTTCCTGGAAGACTGCGTTGGCATCACGGGCTTTCAGATTCGCTGCGATATAGTGTTCAGTCGATCCCTCTGCCAACGCCTGAATTGACTCGTTGACTGCAGCATCATAGGCAACAAAGAGTTGTTGAATTTTTTGCACTTGTTCTTTCTGTTTGCCTTGTGTACCTGCATCAACAAATTGTTGAAAACGAGGGTGAGCTTCTGACAGAAACTTCTTTGAACGGGCCGCACTGACTTCTGCTTTATCTTTCTCTCCGGCCTGAAGCTCAACAAAACCTGCAGCCAGCGCCATGCGGCTACGCATCATCATGCCGTAGGTATCACTTAATGGATTCACTTGTAGCACGGCCATATTATACAAGTCCTGCATCCCTTGATCGCTGCTGCGAGCACTGGACCAGGCGTACAGGCTCAGACTGGATAAAGCAAAACTAAAGATGGCAAGTAGAAGCAGAACGCCTGTTTTAACTGACATATTTTTAAACATTATTGATCCTTGTTAAGTTTTGCCAACGGTGGATGAGTGTGTTGAGGATAGCTATAAGCGACCCTGGTCGCCAGATTCTTAAGTTTGTGAAAGATTTAAGTCAAAAGTTTATAGGCGATAGGCTGTGGGTATTTAACTATGCGAATGATTCGGCCCTGGCTGGCGAGCATACAGCTTTGTGTTGGCTATCGAGGTAGAACCAGCTGAATAAGGGACAGTATTGGAGGTTTTGACTTTCCTAAAACCAATGACGCTGGTACCTTAGCGGTCTTTGCACTTTTGGGGGATCTATGAAAAAAAGCCTGTCTTATCTGAACTGGAGTCAACGGCGTTTAAAGTGGACGAGTCTGTTTAGCTTTGTACTTGCCGCTGTGGCTGTCGCAGTTTTTGTCTGGTTTCCTAAATACACAGTACAAAGTGATGGCTCGGATTTGTTGCAGGTACCAGCGGTATTAAGTGGTATGAATTGCGACGCCGGAGCCGATCGTAAAGGCATTATTTATTTAAGAAGCAACTTGTCGACTGAGTGGTTGCCGCTGCAGGACCGACAGGATTGCGACAACACTCAGCAGTTATACGGTTTTTTAAATAAAGAAAATCAGCTGATATTTTTTATTGAAAACAAAGTTGGCGATTTTTTGATCCACGGCGTACGTACTGCGGCGACCAATAAAAAGCTGTTATGGCCAGAAAACAATATTATTGTGATGAACAAATGGAACAGCCTGCCATTGGTGCTGGCTTTTGTATTCTTAATCTGCGGCGTAATGTTCTGGCGCGCGTATCGCGAAAGAACAGAGGTCTGAATCAACTGGTGTTCAATGGTTGTAATTGCAGAGTCAGCCATTGAATAAACTTCTCCACTGCGATGGATTGCACACTGTCAGCTTTATAATGCAGCTGATACTGGCCCCAGGGCAACTGATAACTAAACTGGCGCAAAGCAATCAATTGACCGCTGGCTAAAGCTGGTCCAGCAATAAAATCATTAGACAACGCAAAGCCACTGCCCCCACTGACGGCTTTAGTTGCCAGCAAGGCCAAATTGACATAACGCAGCTGCATGGCCGCAGGGCTGCGTAACTGTTGGTGCTGACACCACAACTGCCAGTCTTCACCAGTTTCCGAACTGTAAAGCGGGTACTGCAGTAACTCAGCTGCATCGCCGGTCGTTAGCAACTGAAACTGAGTTGGTGCACAGACTGGGTACCAGAATTCAGTGCGCAGTTGCCGGCTGACAAAACCAGCTGGAGCTGGCCAGGTGCCCAGAATAATATCGTACTGCTCTGGGTCAGCATTGTTTGCCATAGACGCCATATCCAACAATGTATCCAGCTCTGGCTGCTGTTGTTTAAACAGTTCCAGTCGTGGAGCCAGCCATTCCACTGCAATAGAAGTTTGTGCCAGAATTTTTAGCTGCACAGGCGGCTGATTTAGTAAATGCTGAGTGACAGAATTCAATCGGACAAAACAGTCCCGTACCACCGAATACAGCATATCGCCAGACTGGGTCAGCTCGACACTTTTGTTTTGTCGCAAAAGCAAAGGCTGGCCAATAAAGTCCTCCAGCAGTTTAATCTGATGACTGACCGCACTTTGAGTGACAAAGAGTTGCTCTGCTGCTTTGCTGAAACTTTTTAGCCGTGCTGTAGCTTCAAAAGCTTGCAGTGCTTTTAGTGGAGGTAGCATGGATGAATTCAGCTCATGGTTTGGTGAGTTTATATCATTTTAATTCATGTGTTCGTCGTTGCATACTGAGTAAATAAGCTTAAACAGGAGTAAGTGATGAGTCAGATTGGCGGTAAAACCAAACAGCAGGCGCTGGATAGCTTAAGTAGTATGACAGCAGGTGTGCAACCTATCACCTTGGCTGAGTATCAGGAGCGTATTCAAAAAGCGCAGCAGCTGATGCAGCAACAAGGTATAGATGCCTTGTATCTGAATGCCGGTACTAATTTAAGTTACTTCACTGGCACCGTCTGGTACGCCAGCGAACGTTTGGTTGGGGCTTTGCTGCCAGCTAGTGGGGAGCTGGTGTATATCAGTCCCGTGTTTGAAATTCCGACTTTAGCTGGTTTTCAGGTGATACAAGGCGAAGTACTGGGTTGGCACGAGCACGAAAACCCCTACGAGCTGCTGCTGAGCGCATTAAAACAACGCTGCTATCATCCAGAGCCAGTGCTGGCGCTGGATGATAGCAGTGCCTTTTTTATCTTCGAAGGTCTACGCCAGACTAATCCACAGCAACAAATCGTCAGCGGTAAAGCCATCACTCAGGGCTCTCGATCACAAAAATCAGCGGCTGAGATTGCCATTATGCAGCGGGCTATGGATATGACATTAGAAGTCCATAAAGCCGTTGCCAGTATATTGTATGAAGGCATCAGCACAGCTGAGGTTGAAGCCTTTATAGACGAAGCACACCGTAAAGTCGGGGCCAGCGGTTCGTACTTTTGTATTGTGTTGTTTGGGCCGGATTCGGCATATCCACATGGGGTCAAAACGCCAAAAAATCTCGAACGTGGAGATATGGTGTTAATAGACACAGGCTGTCGTTTGCTGGGCTATGTGTCCGATATTACCCGTAGTTATGTCTTTGGCACGGCTTCAGCTCGTCAGTCTGAAATATGGTCGCTGGAGAAAGCGGCTCAGGCTGCGGCTTTTTCTGCGGCAAAGCTAGGTACAGCTTGTGGTCTGGTCGATGCAGCGGCGCGTGAAGTGTTAGAGTCAAATGGTTTAGGGCCTGATTATGCATTGCCAGGACTACCGCACAGAACAGGGCACGGCATAGGGATGGATATTCATGAAGGGCCTTATCTGGTGCGCAATGAGCAAACCCCTTTGGCCCTTGGTATGTGTTTTAGTAACGAGCCGATGATCTGTGTGCCGGGTGAATTCGGCGTAAGGCTGGAAGATCATTTTTACATGACCTCTGCTGGCCCCCGCTGGTTTACCGAACCTGCTCTTGCTATTGATCAGCCATTTGCTCTCTAAGCCTGCACCTGATGTTTTGACAGCCCCGGAAGGGGCTGATTTCACTCTTCTTTGTATTCGGTAACCTTTGCCAACTTAACTATTACAAATGGTCACACGCGGTTTCTCTGTTGCTTTTAGACTGACGGCAACAAAAGGAGAACTGCAATGAAGCATGTAGCTTTGATATTGGGTTTGGCTTTGTCTGGATTATTTGGTTGTAACGTAGACCTGATACCTGAAGAGGGTAGAGCCTTTAATTATGATTTTAATGCAGGAGCTCAAGGCTGGACTGCCGGTTTTTCTGATTATCCTGTGGAGAATACGGCCAGCTTTCAATTACAGTCCGGCATAAAAACTTTACCGCAAAAAGCAGGTAAGTCAGGCTTTTTTATCTCGGGAATGAACCGTAGCGATGATCTGTTTATGTTCCTCAAGCGCCAATTCTCAGGTTTGGAACCTTCCAGTAAATATTATGCCCGTGTTCGTCTGACCTTTTTATCCGACGCTGGTGCCGAATGTTTTGGGGTAGGGGGCGCACCAGGAGAAAGTGTCTATCTGAAATTTGGTTATGGTGATAAAGAGCCAAAACAGGAAGGATACTATCTGAATCTGGATAAAGGTCAGCAATCAGAATCTGGACCTAATGCCAAAGTGATTGGTCACGTTGCCACGCCGGGTGCTGATTGTAATGGTGGTAAATTTGCTGAGAAAACAGTGCAAACCACTACAACAGAACGCATACCTGTGTATAGCAATGCGCAGGGGCAAGCCTGGTTATTTGTAGGCACAGATTCTGGCTATGAAGGCCTAACTTCTTTGTACTACACCAGCATTGAAATTGCGTTGGAACCGATCTGATTTCCTGCCAGTCAGGTGGGATGATGTACATCTGGCTGGTTTTTTATCCGCTATAAAACATCAGAGCCGCTCTATTCAGCGGCCCTGATGTTTTGCAAAGAGTATCACTCCATATTTAGTTCTTTTAACTTACGAGTCAGAGTATTACGGCCCCAGCCCAGACGCTTAGCTGCATCCTGTTTATGACCATGGGTATAATGTAGCGCTTGTTGCAGCACAATTTTTTCAAACTCCGGTCCTGCTTCAGCCAGAATATTCTCTTCGCCGGCATTCAGCTTTTGACTGACCCAAGCCGCTAACGCATCTTGCCAGCTTTGTTGACCACCAGGTGCTGAACTGACTACTACTTTAGGCGCACTGGTTAGTTCTGGTGGCAAATCGGACAACAGCACTTGTTTGCCACTGGCCATTACTGTGAGCCAGCGGCAACTGTTCTCCAGTTGACGCACGTTACCTGGCCAATCAAGCTGCGCAATAAACTTCTCGGTTTCAGGAGCCAGATTTTTTGCTTCAACATTAAGCTCACGGGCTGCCTGTTGCAGGAAATGCTGAGCCAGCTTTGGAATATCCTGTTTGCGATCTTTCAGCGCCGGGATCTGAATACGGATCACGTTCAGGCGGTGGAATAAATCCTCACGGAATTTACCCTCAGCCACTAAAATCTCCAGGTTCTGGTGAGTCGCTGCAATAATACGCACATCCACACTGATGCCCTGATGACCACCGACCCGATAAAACTGGCCGTCCGCCAAAACCCTTAACAAACGGGTTTGTACGTCCAGTGGCATGTCACCAATTTCATCAAGAAACAAAGTGCCACCATCGGCCTGTTCAAAGCGGCCTTTACGCAAATTGGCTGCGCCGGTAAAGGCGCCTTTTTCATGCCCAAACAACTCAGATTCAATTAAATCTTTTGGAATAGCCGCCATATTCAGTGCGATAAATGGCTGCTCTGAGCGTGGGCTGTGTTTATGCAGCGCGTGAGCTACTAACTCTTTACCTGTACCGGACTGACCGTTGATCAGCACACTGATACTGGAGCGTGACAAGCGGCCAATAGCACGAAATACTTCCTGCATGGCAGGGGCTTCGCCAATAATTTCCGGTACTTCTGTCTGGGCTACAGCCTGTTGTTTGGGTTGCTTGGCCTGACTATGAGCCAGGGCTCGTTGAATAAGTGACACAGCTTCATTGATATCAAAAGGTTTCGGCAGGTATTCAAAAGCGCCTTTTTTAAAGGCGTTCACTGCGCTATCCAGATCCGAATGTGCCGTCATAATAATCACTGGCAGCTCGGGCGATAATTCCTGCAACTTGGTCAGCAACGCCATACCGTCAGTGCCAGGCATCCGGATATCGGATACCACTACGGTGGGCTGCTCATACTGCAGTCGTTGTAACATTAAATCTGCGGAAGCATAACTTTCGCAGGCAATATCTGCTCGTGCTAAAGCCTTTTCCAACACCCAGCGGATCGAATTGTCATCATCAATAATCCAGACTACTTGCTGCATTCTTCTTCTCCAGAGTTATTGAGCGGTAAATATAAAGTAAAAGCGGTTTGCCCCGGCCAGCTTTCGCAATCAATCCAGCCACCATGTTGGTGAATTAAGGTTTGAGCTATAGATAACCCCAGGCCTGTGCCGCCGGGTTTACCTGTGACCATAGGGAAAAATAAGGTGTCTTTAATTTCAGCTGGAATACCAGGGCCGTTATCTATCACTTTGACGGCTGCGACTAAGCGGTGACGGCGACCATGAATGGTATGCTGATTTAAAATCCGGGTTTGTAAGGTGATTTGGCCACCTTCAGTCAGCACCTGCTGAGCATTGCCAACTATGTTCAGCAAGGCTTGTTCTATCAGTTCAGGGTCAAAGGAAAAGTCCGGGATACTGGGGTCGTAATCTCTGACAAACTGTACATGAGTCGGGTTGTCCATTTGAGCCAGTTGGCTGACTCTTTCCAGCACCTGATGCACGTTGGATGGTTTTTTATTCGGCGCTTTATAAGGCCCTAACAAACGATCCACCAGATTCCGTAGCCGGTCTGCCTGCGCAATAATCAGCTGAGTGTATTCTTTTTGATCGTCATTCAGCGATTCTTCCAGCAACTGAGCTGCGCCACGTAAACCCCCTAAAGGATTCTTAATTTCGTGAGCTAAGCCCCTGATTAGCTCCCGGGCTGCTAAATGCTGGTGCTGCTGTAAACTTTCCAGACTGATTTTACGCTGTTGATCCACCTGACGTAATTCCAGCATCAAAGCTAGATGCGGCTGCTCAATCAGATTGACGGTCACGTCGAGTAAAATGTGCCGACCATCCAGCAACACGGCCTGCACGTCGCTGATGCCAAAACCTTGCCGGTTTTGCAGTGCGGTTAAAAAGAAGCTGGAGGTTAAATCTGTGTACTGAAATAACGTAAAGAAATACTGTTGTGCCAGCCGTTTTTCGCCCACACCAAACATCGCCGAACTGGCGGTATTAAAATACTGCACCAGTAATTGGCTATCCAGCACCAATATGGCGGTACTGAGCTGGTCGGTAAAGTCGGTGGTGGAAAAATCCATCGTCTTTTGTTGTTGGGTCACTGCGCTCACCTATTGCACCAAAGTGGTGCTTTGATTTCACAGTGTACTGTAAAATCGGACGGGTCACCGTCGAAACGCACTATTTTGGTGAAGCTATTGTAGTTTTACGTAAATAAAAGGTTGTGACAGGACTTTCTGCAATTAGCTTGCCGTTTTGATCAAGGGCTTGTAACTGAAGCTGATGTTCTCCTCGTTCTACTCCAAGCAGGCGAAAGTTACTGCTTTGCTGTAACGGGCTTTCTTGATTATTATCAAGAACTAAGCGTAGTTTGTGGTGATCAGCCAGTTGGGGGCTGACATCGCTTTGCACTACCACTTCGCCCTGATTGGAGATCACGGTGGCTTCCATTGCAGGGTTTAATATAGTGAGTTGGTAAGGCGCTGCTTCTTCAGTCAATAAAGCTAAGGAGTCTATCTGAGTTTCTTGTTGGGGTTGCTGATTTTGCAGTGATACTTTCAATTCCAGCTTTTTAGAACCGGCAACAGGTTGGTCTGAATAAAGCGGCACGCCATTTTTATCGACGCTGATATAAACCTGTTGTGCAAAGACACTGGTGCAAAATGCAGTGGTGCAGAGTAAAGCAAAAAACAGCATCAGCTTGTTCATGTAAACCCGGATTATGGTTGTTGCTGTATTCACTCTAATCCGTCCGGCCATGGATCTCAAATTTCAACTAAAGAAAAACCCGCGACAGGCGCGGGTTTTCTGGTATCTAACAGCTACTTAAGTAGTAATTAAACGCTGTAGTACAGTTCGTATTCCAGTGGGTGAACTGCAACAGAAACACGTTTGGCTTCAGCACGTTTCAGTTCGATGTACGCATCGATCATCGCGTCAGACATTACGCCGCCTTTAGTGAAGATAGCGCGGTTTGCATCTAAAGTATCCAGAGCTTCGTCTAAAGAACCACAGACCTGAGGGATCAGTGCTTCTTCTTCTGGTGGCAGATCATACAAGTCTTTATCCATGGCTTCGCCTGGGTGGATCTTGTTCTGAATACCATCTAAACCAGCCATTAACTGAGCTACGAAAGCCAGGTACGGGTTCGCTGCCGGATCCGGGAAACGCACTTCGATACGACGTGCTTTAGCACTTGGTACCAGTGGGATACGGATAGAAGCTGAACGGTTACGGGCTGAGTAAGCCAGCATCACAGGGGCTTCGAAATGTGGCACTAAACGCTTGTACGAGTTAGTAGAAGGGTTAGTGAAAGCATTGATTGATTTAGCATGTTTGATGATACCGCCGATGTAGTACAGGGCAGTTTCTGACAAACCAGCATATTTATCACCAGCAAAAAGGTTTACACCATCTTTTGCTAATGACTGGTGACAGTGCATACCTGAACCGTTATCGCCAACCAGAGGTTTTGGCATAAAGGTTACAGTTTTGCCGTACAGGTTCGCTACGTTGTGAATAACGTATTTTAATACCTGAATTTCGTCAGCTTTCTTAGTTAACGTATTGAAACGGGTTGCGATTTCGTTCTGACCAGCAGTAGCAACTTCATGGTGGTGAGCTTCAACAACCTGACCCATTTCTTCCAGCACTACACACATAGCGCTACGGATATCGTGGTGTTGATCTACTGGTGGTACTGGGAAGTAACCGCCTTTGATACCAGGACGGTGAGCTTTGTTACCGCCTTCGTATACTTTATCTGAGTTCCATGCCGCTTCAGCAGAATCGATAGCGAAGAATGCAGTAGACATAGTGTTTTTGAAACGTACGTCGTCAAACATGAACCATTCTGGCTCAGGTCCGAACAATACAGTGTCAGCAATACCGGTAGACTTCAGGTACTCTTCAGCACGTTTAGCAATTGAACGTGGGCAACGCTCGTAACCTTGCATAGTGCTTGGTTCGATTACGTCGCAGCTGATATTGACAGTAGTTTCTTCTGAAAACGGGTCCAGTAACATGGTGTCTGCCTGAGGCATCAGGATCATGTCTGAGTCATTGATACCTTTCCAGCCGGCGATAGAAGAACCGTCGAACATTTTGCCGTCTTCGAAGAAGTCTTCGTTAACCTGGCTGACTGGAATAGTCACGTGTTGTTCTTTACCTTTGGTATCTGTAAAGCGTAAATCAACGAATCTTACGTCGTTCTCTTTGATAAAACTCAGTACTGTAGATGCAGACATGCATTCCTC
>Ga0180008_1002030_pt1 | contig 11458 bp, 6 predicted proteins | sample MM_PW_MetaG_FD_121121 | JGI IMG/M metagenome (GOLD analysis project Ga0180008, IMG submission 121121) | Groundwater microbial communities from the Aspo Hard Rock Laboratory (HRL) deep subsurface site, Sweden - MM_PW_MetaG | ecosystem: Environmental > Aquatic > Deep subsurface > Groundwater... | reverse complement strand
TTATGGAGTCCAATATGTATCTGACCTTATGCAGTATTAACTTTATTAAGCGCGTCTACAAGTTCTCTGTCAACAGATTTACCTCCTTTTATTTGTGATTGCACTCCTTGCTTTAAATTTATTACCCCCGATTTTTCTTCATTAGATAAATTTTTAAACTCCAATGTTTTTAAAACCTTTACCATATTTGCCATTGAACTTTTTGATTCTTTCGTTCCATTAGATAATAAATCGAATAATTTATTTTGGCCAGAAGTAGGACCGCTCTGTGAATAAAAAGTATTTTTAAACTGCCCAAAATCTAAATCATCATGAGTAAGGTTTTCCCTAAGCTCTCTATTTGCTTTATTTTCTGCTGTTCCTTTTTCTACAGCCTTTATTGTTAACTCATTTGGCCCAAGCATTTCTTTAGACACACCCTCCATTCCTTTCTGAAAAGGATGTCTTTTTTCTTTCTTTGCTTCTAAATCATCACCAGCTAATTTTAATCTATCATCAGCTTTGCCCAAGCCGTGCTTAATAGAATGATTCCTATAAGTTGCCTCTTTTTGCTTTTCAGAAAATTCTTCTACATTTTTCTGTTTATTATCTTGTGTATCATTAATGGTTTTCACAGCAGTTTTATGTTGATTTCTTTCCGCAATAGTACTATTAATTCCTAACTGCGGAAGACTAGCAATCTTTGCTTTTCTTGTTTTTTCAATTTGCTCTAATGTTCTACTCTTTTGTTTTTCAATTCTTTCTATTTCAGGATTAGCATCTGAGTCCACTAATTCTTTTTTCTTTTTTCTATCCTCTTCAGCGTCTTTCTTTTCTTTTTCAGCATCTCTCACATCTTTTCCTTTTCCAAAATGTTCTAAAGTATCAGCTGTATATCCTTTTTTAGTCTTTATTGCTTTTAATAAACCTGCCGCAATACCACCAATCGCAAAAGGCAAATTTACTCCTAACGCTCCAGCTGCCACTAATGTTGCTCCTCTTTTAATTCCTTTTATATTTTTATCTTCAGCAAATTCCTTTAATTTTTCCTGTCCTTCACCTTCTCCTGAACCTAACCCCATCTTTTTTAATGTTTTTCTTCTTCTAGCTATTTGTTCATCTCTAATATTTCCATGTAAATCTTTCCCCCATTGGTTAGCAAAACTACCAGCTTTTTTTATAGATTCGCCGACGCCACCTGGAATTTTACCAGCAAGCTTACTTCCACCAATAGCTCCAACCGCTGTTCCTACTCCTCTTAATGCCAAACTTGCGCCTATTTTTCCTCTTTCAACTAATGCCTCTTTTCCTTTCTTCATCGCCCACCCTTTTCCACTCTGAATCGCTGCCATTCCTTTTCCTGCTAAACTTCCTGCCATACCGCCGATTTGTTGAGTTATCATTAATCCGCCCAATAACATACCAATAGAAATAATAAATTTAATCATATTATCAGTACTGCCTGCCTGAGTTATGCCAGCATTTAACATTACTCCTGTAGGATTAATATCTGCTGAAACCAAACCTGTCGCAGAGGCGAATGAAAGCCAAATAAAAAAAGCTAAAACTGGACCAACTATTACATTATTAGTAAATTCTTTCCACCATTGTTGCGAGTATGATTGTCCTGCTGGAAATGCCGCTAATAAATAAGCCAATGGAGAAAGAACAATATAAATCCACAACATCACCATTCTCATTACTAAAACAGCAACCATAGTTGTAATTACCACCAAAGAAATAAGTACATAAATTAATGCCAATAAATAAGAACCAAAAACTGTAAAAGTATTAACATTTGCTACTTCTGCGTCAATACTATATATTTCCTTAAGTCCTAACATACTTACTAAATTACCCTCGCCTACTGCTTTAAATCCATTAACAAAAGTCAACATTATTATTTGAGCAGCATCTATAATTAATCCACAAATAGTTTTAGAAAAATTTATTAAGATAGCCATTAACAAAAGTTTTGGTAATAACTTTTTCCATTCATAGTTTGGCATCCTTAGCATTGTTGCAAAAGATATAATTAACAAAATTAAAATAAAAAACATATTGCACAAATCCCTAACAATTTTCCAACCATTAGAAACAGCTGCTGATCCTATAAAATTACTTTGGCTACAGACCCAAACCAAAATCTTAATTAAAACTGTCAATATTAAACCTAATGCCGAAATAATAGCCGAAAGCAAATGACCTAAAATATTAGCTACTCCAACTCCTATATCATCAGTACCAGGGAGGGCAAAAACATTATGTCCAATAAAAAAAGTCCCTGATACTATTAATAATATCAGTCCCAGAGAAAAATATTTTTTTGCAAAAAAATTAATTTTCATTTATAAAATTTATTTCCCTGTAACTTTATTCCAAAACATTTTTAATGCCACTCCTATATAATCCAACGGATTTTGAATTATATTACAGATTAAAAGAAATATTGCTAATGCTCCTAAAATAATCACTCCAACCAATAAGTCCAATAAAAAAACTCCTCCAACCTCCACAATCCCAATACTTTTTCCTACTGTTTTTTCAGCTTTCCCTTTACCAGCTTGACCAACCTGCTTCGGAAGCCACTCTTCACCTAGTTCGCAAAATAATCTACCACCAAAAACCCCTTTTAAAAAAACATGAATATTTATCCAAATTAAAGTTAAACCAAAACTATCTATTAAATTAAGCCATGCCATTTTTAATAAATGACTAAGACCTTGCTTTGCAGGAGATGACATTTCTTCTTCTAATTTTTGCTTTTCTTTTTCTTTTTCTTCTAATTTCATCTTCATCCGTAATGCCTTCATTGTTTTTTCTCTAAGAGTTTCAGATTCACCACTTTCTTCGCTTCCATTATCCTCATTAATATTTTTTCTTTGTCTTTTTTTTAATTCCCTAGAAGCATTATTTTGTTCCTCTTCTGAATTTAAAATATTATTATTCATTAATCTGCTATCTATATTTTCTGCTTGCGCCATATATTTTTATTATAGCATATTAAAATTAATTACCTGAACCACTAATTAGCGCTAAAAACACTAAGAATAATGAAAGACACAATTCTGTGTCATTGCCCCGCAACTTGCGGGGCAATCCAGAAGCTAAGCAGTACAAATTATATTTCACAAAATAAATCTCGCCAAGCAAAATTATTTTTTTCAATTAATTTCATTTTCCAATCTCTTTTCCAATTTTTTAATTGTTTTTCTCTGCCAATTGCTTCATAAATATCACCATAAACTTCATAATAAACCAATCTATCTACTTTATACTTTTTAGTAAATCCATCATATACACTTTGTTTATGTTTAAAAACTCTATCAACTAAATTAGAAGTTACTCCTATATATATTGTACCATTTTTTTCGCTAGCCATTAAATAAACATAATATTGTTTTTCAACCATCCTAATGTTTATTTATATTCCTACTTCTGACTCCTGGATTGCCCCGCAACTTGCGGGGCAATGACACAGTTATTCTACCTCTGAAAAATAGTAATTTGATTTTTATTAATCATAATTGGCACAATCCGTTTCACGCAACTTTCCATCAGGCGCTCTTACTTTCAACTGTCGACAAATTGTCGACAGTTGAAATCCTGCCTCATCTTTAATTCTAATTTTCATTTTATACCAATAATCACGAGAATTTACACTATCTGTCAAAACTTCAATTACATCAATAACAGAAAAACACCATTCATTATTAAAAATAATTTTTCTAATATTTTTCCCCTGAAAAATAGCAATTTGATTTTTATTAATCATAATTATTATATTGGCATCGCGTATTTTGTATTTTGTATTTGAGCTTTCAATGTAATCCAATTAAAGTTAAACCAAAACTATCTGCTAAATTAAACCATGCCATTTTTATTATAGCATAACTAAATTCAATAATTCAGACAATTTTATTATTCTTTTATTTATCTAAAAATTTAGCGACAGCTTTCGCATATTCTTTAAAAGCAGGAATACCTTTTTCTAAATGATCATAGACTAAATTAAGATCAATTGTTATATAATTATGAACTAAAATATTACGAAAACCTCCTAATCCCCATAATTTATTAGCTAAATTTTTCGAATAAATTTTTTCATCAGCTAAAACATCAAAAACATCATCATTCTTTTCTGGCTTTCTAAAACCTTTTTGAGCAATAAGCATATTTCCTGTTGTTAACATTATTTCTATTGTTTCTTCAAGTGCCTTGCATATAGCATCAATAACTAATTCATCATTTAAAAATGCTTTTTTATTAAATCTTTTTTTGTATCTTTCTAATTTTTTAATATTTTCTTTTAAAATATTTTGATGAGTTCTTAAAGTATAATTTGCTACTGTCATATTATTAAATTTAAAAATTTTTCTTACTTTTCTTATTTTTAATTATTCTTATTTATCTTATTTTTCTTATTTATCTTATTTTTATTTCTTATTTATCTTATTTCTCTTATTTTATTTTTTTAAAATATTTTTCCTTTGGCCATTTGTTTAATATAAATATTCCCCCACATTTCTTCAAAATACTGCCAATCAAACCATCTTCTTAAAATATCAACTTCTAAATAAACTCTTTCATCTTTATTTTTTTCATAAAGAACTTTGCCTTGTTTAATTATATTATATTTTAAAAGCAAAGGATTTTTTTTATTATTTAAAATAATTAAATCAATACGTTCTGTTTTTATCAGTATTAATAATTCAGAAATAATATTTATTTGATATTGTCCATATTCTTTTTCTTTTACTTTTTCATCTAGTAAAACAGCAAAATCATAATCACTTTGACTTGTCGCTTTATTTTCAGCTCTAGAGCCAAAAAGATAAATAACATTAATATGATATTTTTTACATAATTTATTTAATTGGTTTTTGGTTAATATCTCGGACATAAAATTTATAATTCAATTAATTACCTGGACCACTAAATTCAATGATTCAGACGATTTAATAACATCCAATTTCAGAAACCAAAGCAGTCGCTGTACACCAAATATCGTACGAATGAAATGATAAACAATTACCAGTAATACTCCCTCCCTTACCTGTACATGTTTCTAAGGATTCATTTTTAAAATCATGTCTACTCCCTGTTGTGCACCCTGCATCGTCACAACCTCTATTACAAACCCCCTCACACTGCTTCCAGCAACTATTAAACTCCGACTTAGTCCAATTCTCATATTTCGTCCACTTGCCACTTGTAGTAGTAAGAGGACAATCTCCAAGTTTCAATCTACAAAAATAAAGTATCTCTTTTTCATTCGCATTTTTGTTCCCAGCCGTTCCTGTTATTTCTCCAGCATTATTAGTAACTTGCCAGCCAGTATTATTACCAGCAATAGTTGCCCAGACAACTCCTCCAGCGTCTATGCACTGCTTTCTTGTATGTGCATTATTAACAAGAGAATCTGAACAACCGCTAATATTAAATTTACATTGATTCACAAAATTATTAGTATTATTACAACCCAAACTACCATATAAATAATCATCATATCCATCATGTTTAAATTCTGTATTTGTACTAGTCGCTGTATTCTTCCAACAAGATTGATTATTTAATATTGGATTTAAAGGACTTTTCTCATTCCAATCACAATGTTCCCCATTTTTTGCTTGACCGACTCCATCTCCGCACCAACCATCATCCCAATGACAATTAGCGCAAGTATATTGATCAAGAATATTTGAACCTTTACTTATTGTAGTTGTTGACGTTCCATCTGCGTTAGAACTTATTTTTCCACAAGCGACTTTATTAAAACCACAATCACATTCTTCTTCGCCATTTACTTTTCCATCTCCACACCATTCGCTTACACGATTAGTTTCAGGTGGCACAGACCACCAAAGCAAACAAACAGCTGGATCTCCAGGATAGCGATCATATTCAAGACAATAACCATACCAACCTTTATATCTCATACCAGAATCATCATTGTAAGCGCAAGACATTGAATCATTTTTTGGATAAAGTCGACAAGACTGAGGGGTGTACCATTTACTGCTTACGCCATAATTTGCTGATTCCAAGACTGGTCTAATTTTTACATCATCAAAATAATAATCGCCTTTACTTCCATCACTCGCTGTTAAAATAACTTTAATTTTAGTAGTATCTGCTTTAGTTTTAAATGCTATTCCTGCAATTTTCCCAACTTCAAGCGACCAAGGTTTTGAAGAATTAACACTTACCACTTCTTTTGCTTCTTCATTTTTAACTTCTGTGCTAGTTGCATTATTTCCTACTTTATATTCTTGTATTTTTATTTTTGCTGATCCTAAACTCATCTTTTCAGTATTAACATAAGCAGTAAGTATATATTCATTAGACGACGCTACTGGAATACTCTTAGAACTAGTAAGTGTTGAAATTTCATTGCCAGCTGTTAATCTAATAAAATTTCTCCCTTCAGGCGCGTAAACATAACAATCTCCATTATTATCTTTTTTAAAACAAATTTTTTCATCTTGCGATTCTATTGGATCATCAATAATTTCACATTCTGCTTTATTGCTTATTATTTTATATGTCTCAAATAAATTCTTGCAGTTTGTTGTTGTTGCGTTAATTCCATCACACCCTTCATTCTTAAAATCACCTACCAACTTTTGCATTTCAGCTTCTTCACCTTTATATCCACAATCCCAATCAGTAGGCAAATTAGGCTCATCAGTATTATAAATAACACTTTGAGTTCCAGAAGCATCTGTTGCAATTGTATTTTTATATAAAACTGATTCAAATTGACCGTTAAGAACACTGGCTGTCAAACCTATTGTTGAAGCTTCACCTAGAGGATAATAATCATTAGGATAAGAACTAACCGCACTCTTGTCCCAACCAACTTTAGCATAACCAGACATATTACTAATCGCGTTAGCGCTGACAATACTACTAAATGTCATATTTGTTTTATTAGCCTGCTTAATAAACTGCGCGCAACTGCCACTATCATTAAATTTATTGCAAATTCCAACTTTATCACACACACCGCCCGGCACACCTTCTACAGCTGTTTTTTTCTCACAAGCCAACCACTTATCACAAACACGATCAGGAGAAACTTTAAACAATTTATTAGCATTATTATTATTTGTGCCTTTGGCGACTATACCGCTACCATCATCTGTTGACGAAGCCTCAAATATTAAATTAGATAAATTGCTACCATTTTGACTTCTCTCATTAAATAAAACACATCCTTTTTCAAAATCAACCATTCCATTACAATCTCCACTACTCATATTCTGTTTCAACTGATACCCAACAATAGCTTTTTTAAGTTCTGCTTTTTCACCTTTTATTAAACACCAATTATTGTCGTTAGAATAAAATCTTTTAGTAGTATTTATTGCATTTAATCCGTTTATTGTGTCAGATATTAATTCTAATTTATTATTATTTGTTAATTCATAAATAACGGAAACTGCGCTACCTTGACCACATCTTATTTCACCATTTTTTAAAATATACAATGCATTTGGTTCAACTCCAACATTTGTCCACGAATTTTGAGTAGATGTAGATATTAAATCCATTGAAAATTTACTAATAGGATCAATATATTCTGTACAACCAGCCTCACTTGCTGGACAAATTCCTGCCCACCCATTATCTGGTTGAGAAACTGAAGCGCCACCAGTACCCAAAGTTTTTAACAAATTTTGAGGACAAACAACATCATTAGTTTCTAATTGGCATTTTGCATTAGTAGCGCAATCATTATCAGTTAAACAAACCAAACCAGTATTACCTCCACAACGTTTTACTTTTTTCTTATACCAATTCCATCCACCAGTGCCTACTCCTGCTGTTTGCCTCCAATCACAAACCATATCACCTGGACTTTTAAAATAGCTATCACCGCTACCAGCGCTCCATTTTTGACAACCAACGACATTTGAAGAACATAAAATTTCACTATATTTGTTAGGATTATTTTTCAAATAAACATTGCTATATAATATATTTTCGTCATATTGATAAGGCTTGCCTAAAAGTTGGCAACCTTCATCATCAGCATTACATTGTTTATTTTTATCATAAACAACATATTTAAAATCATCAGCTAGAACAGTAATTTCATTAAAGCTTTCTGCTTTGTAATTACTAGAATTTTTAGTATCAATCATTAATTCACAACCAACCGCTGATTCGTTGCATACTGAATCAAAGCTACGCAAATTATGAACATTATTATCACGATCATTATATCCATCACAACCAGACATAAAATATTGTGAATAATTACCATTTAAATCTTTATCGCAAACTTCGGGAGTTTGCCATGAATTTTTAATTAAATAATAACGATCAGCAGCTTCTGTCAATCTAATATTATCAATATAAAAATTACCGCCAGCTTTAATAATTAATTTCTCTAAATCAATTGGTTCATGATCTAAATTAACCAGATTAATTTTATAAGAATTCCAGTTATTATCATTAGATAATATTGCTGTTGTAAAAGCTGAAGTAGTAACGCCATCAGATAATTCTGCTGTCAATTGACTAGCTGGCGCAGTTTCATGCCCATTATACCAATAAGAGTCGCCTTTTTTAATACTAAAAGACAAAACATAAGATTCTCCAGCAGAAACAGTCTTCCCGATAACAACATTCGCGCTAAAACTACCACCTGATACCATAAGCGAATATCCAGGAGCAATTGCAGACACATCAGATCGAGCAACAAATGTTACTCCAACACCTGTCCAACTTTGTACTAAACTTTCAAAATCATTATTTAAAATAAAACGCAAATTACTTCCAGTCTTACCAACATATTCACGACAACCATTTTGCGAGGCTGCGCAAACAGATCCTTGCCCAGGAATTGCCATATAAATACAAGCTGACTGCCCTACATCCCAAGATCCTCCTCTTCCCACGCAAGTAGAAGCAGAATCATCGCTTGAAACAGTCTTGCGATAAGGATGACAGTCATCTGAACAACTGATTGTATTATTAACTAAATGATAAGAAATTTGTCCTGCGCGATTATAAAATTGTCTGCAATCTGGTTGATAACTTGGATTATTAGGCAATAATTTATAAATTTTTTCATTACAAACAGCTCTATCATCTTCAGTTACTGCTGGATTTTCCCCTGTTTTTTTTAATTTTACTACTCTTAATTGAAAACCTGATTTATCAGATCCTTCCCAACTATAAAATTCAGCACATTGGCCTGCGTCAGGCTTAATGCATTTTCTTAAAGCAGAATAATATTCTTTAGTCTCACCTCCTTTTTTTAACTCATCTAAATTAGTAAATTCATCACAACCAACAGCTTCAGCTGAACAAGTTTTCGCTGTTTTAGGTATAAAATAAGTAGAAGTAGCTGAATCAAAAGGAGTTTTCTTTTGAAAAAACATATTATAGCCAACACAAACATCAGGACAATAATCTTTAGATTTTACTTGCGCAGGAATACTTACATTATCTTTAATTGAAGTATATAATTCACAACCAACATCTTTAGCGTTGCAATTTGTAACATACTTACCACATTCATCTGGATCATTAATCCCACCACAATTTAAATAAGAAGGCGCATATTTTTGATAGACCAATCCATTTTGACCATAAGGACTATAATCTGTAGTGTCACCACGCTCTAATTTAATAGCATCAATGACACAAGAAGTTGAATTAATTTTAATCTTTATACTATTACCAGCAGTACTAGCAGGTAAAATATATGAAGTTTGATATGTTTGCCAATCGGATTCTGCTTTTAATAACACAGACGGTTGGTCAGCTAACTGAAAACTATCGCCTTCAACACAATTCTTGGCTGAAAAAGACAAAGAAAAAGATTCACCAGCTAATGGATTAACAATAATATCTTTATTCAAATTATTTATTTTTAAAGCTTTAGGACCATCATAACCATCATCAACTTGAGTACCTGCGTCAATCCAAGTAGAACTTGCTAAATCTTCTTCAAAACTAGAATCAGTTAATAAATTAACACCTAAACCAGTTTTACTTCTAATAAATTCGTGACAACCCTCGTTAGCTTGCTCGCAAGTTTGAACATCTTTATCTAAATGAATTTTATTTCCAGGTGTATCAGTACAAGTAAATTTACTTGGAGTGCTAGTAGAAAAAGAATAACTATCACAATAAGCAAGACAACCAACATTATCAACATTACATTGTCCATAATTTAAAGTATTTTCTAAATAAGATACTGTCTCGCCAGTTGTTCCTCTAAAAATTTGGCAAGTATTATATTTTGAATCGCATGTTTTTGCGCTAGCCCCAAATCTCCACTCTCTTCTTTCTTCTGTGCAATAGCCATACATATCACACTGTCCGTTATTTTTTTCCTTAATACAAGACTGCTCATCAGCGCAATATTTATCATTGCGTGAAATTGTTAATTGAGAGCTCTTGCCTTCTCCAGAAGCTTCTGCAGAAAGTATTTCAGCGCCAGATCCTTCTCTCCTGCAATAATTAAGAGGAGCTTTAAGTACCCAATTTGGATCAACTAAACCCTCACACCAAGAAGCAGTATATCCAGTATAAGCATCGTCTGAAGCAAAACAACCAACTATTTTTTCTAAAGTATTATTATTGCCAACTGCAACAGGATTATCTTTAATATACTGTGCGGCAACTTCCCAACCAACAGGCAAAATCCTAAACTTACGAAGAATTATCATTGAACGATAAGGAAAACCTTCAAGATAATTTGGTTCAACTCCCTTATCAGAAAATCCAAAAACACCATCTTTTTTCAAATAAGCGCCCAGCGCTTCTCCAACTGTTTTTCTTTCAGTAATTGCCTGACTAAATTTATCATCAATGACACAATTAGTTGGTCCTGCTTTTGTAGGATTAGGACACATAGTTAACTCAGTTAAAATATTATAATCACCTCTTACAGTAAAATTCGGCTCAATTAAACCTGCTAAACGATCTTTAGCACCTGAAACACCTTCATTATATGGTTGTCCTGCGTAGTCATCAAGTCCACCATAATCACCTGAATAAGGATGAGTTGTTGTATCTTTGTCTTTAGCAAACCCTCTCATCCATTTATTATATGCTGAAATAGCTAATTGATTTAAAAATACACTTGAAGCATCTTCTAAAGCATCTCCTGTAAACTGTCCAAACTTCACTGCTTGTATTGCCTCGACTTGTTTCTTTTCTGCTAAAACCTGCCCTGGCGTACCCTCTAATCTACCTGCGATATTTCTAGGGTCTAACCAACCGTTACCTTCTACTCTTTCTTTTGCCTTTGTATCTTTTACCATGGCTATATCGTCAACAATTTTAGTTTGCAAAGAAAGAGCAATTCCTAAATCATTAGACTGAGGATTAAACATATCCTGAAATTTGGTTAAAAAATCATTCCCAGTTATAGCTTTTTCCCAGTTTTCCGTCATTTTCATAAAAGTACAAGCAGGTTTATTCATTTCTGGCCTTGCTTGATTTCTTAAACCTA
>Ga0180008_1002029_pt1 | contig 11465 bp, 13 predicted proteins | sample MM_PW_MetaG_FD_121121 | JGI IMG/M metagenome (GOLD analysis project Ga0180008, IMG submission 121121) | Groundwater microbial communities from the Aspo Hard Rock Laboratory (HRL) deep subsurface site, Sweden - MM_PW_MetaG | ecosystem: Environmental > Aquatic > Deep subsurface > Groundwater... | reverse complement strand
CTTAGGATTATTGGATGCTCTGTTGCAAGGTATTGAACAGGCAAGGGAATCTGGCGAAAGAGAAAGAAAAAGAAGTCAAAGAGAACGAGGACAAACGAAAGGCAAAGGCAAGTATAGAGGACAATCAATGGATGAAGGACGTTCAAGATAATACAGGTGTGTATTTGGAGGGGTTATTTTGGAATTTAATAAACAATTTTCTTCCGTTAAGGCATCGATTGAAATGGAGGGTTTTACTATTTCGAAACAAGTCGAAAAACTAGTAGTAGAAGAAGTATCAGGAGAAATCTCTTTCGAAGAGTTCACAGAACAAATGAAACAGATAGTACAGAATAAAAAGTAGGTTAGACAAGAGAATGTAAGTATCAAAAATCCACCCTTGAGTTAGCTGCTGTCGGGTGGATTATCCTATATTCTCGGCTGACTGCCTTTTTGGCAACCTTTCTATTTTGATCGTTGGTGTTCACTCGCCTTCGATCTTTTTTAGCTTACGGTTTAATTCTAAGAATTTCAACTTTCTACATAATTACTTACCAAATACCCTTTGAAAAAGACTCTTCTTTTCTATTGTTGAAGCGACTAGCTTTTTAGTTTCTTGTGTTTCTTTTAAAGCTTGAATCAAGTGAAGATCCCGTTTCTCGAGACTCTTTTGGATGTAATTTTGCTGTTCTTGAAGCATCGACAAAAGCTGTTTATTCTGTTCTTCTAACCGTTCTTGTCGTTCTAGTACTTCTAACAATAACTCGTTTTGAGGAGCAGATATGGCAGCAGGTAAGTTTTGTTCTTCTTCTCTGTTCTCTTTGAGAACGGATGACGTTCTCTCGTTTTCTTTAAACCTTGATATAACAACATCGGATGCTGTTTCAAGTGTGATTCCTTTATTTTGAATCATGTCTTTCATTCTTCGTAAAATCAAGAGGTCACGTTCGACAAATGCTCGGCTGTTGTGTTGCCCCCTCATAAAAACGTATCCCTTATTTTCTAAAGACAAGCACCATTTTCTTAGTGTACTATCGCCAATTTGAAGTATCTCAGCGATTTCTTTACCCCAATATGTATCTTCAAATTTGCTCATCATCTGTTCTCCTCTTTTTCTTGATAAAGAACACTTCCACAACTAGGTTGTAATTCCTCTATTAATTGTTAAAAATAATTATTTTTTTGTTTACGTGAATTCATACTGTCTATATCAGACAACACAATACTCGAAATCACTTTTAGTAAGAAAATGAAAAGAAAATGAAAAACCGATGGAATTGTTGCTCCATCGGTTTATAAATTACCGAGTTTCTACTAATCGTATTTTTTCTTAGGATCTTGATATGATTTAGAATTAGCAAGAGTAATATTGGTTACTTTTGAGCGTTTATTATTTAAAGTTGTTCCTTCTTTATACTTGTGTTGTTTATATTTTTTATTCTCTCTTAATACTGGTAGAGTAGAAGGATTTTTCATTAAGGACTGAAAGTTATTAACTTCTTTATCGGATGGATTAGAAATTTTAAATATTGTACCTAATAACTCTTCCCTTCCATCTACTCTTTCGAGTAAATGGAATTGCCCTCTCTTTTCAAGCAAAGCTAGAAGTTGCTTCTTAAATCGATTCGCCATTCTTGCGGTTGGTAATGTTGCTACAATAACTTCTTTATAGAGCACTAGCAGTTCTAATTCTACTTGCATTTCTTTTTGTTTATTATCAAAGAATGTATTACTGTCTAATTGACTGGATGTACCAGCAAATTGAATGAAACGCCGAATACAATCTGAACCAATTTTCATTAAAGATAAAGTATGTTTATTTTGTATTAACCAATTTTCTTTATAGTTTTTATGATTACATAATTCGCAGTTTTCAACAAAATCTTCCGATTCGTTTGAGATATGTGTTATTAGTTCCCATTCTTGTTTTGCATCTTCAAAAATATCACTTTGACTGTTTTCGAGTAATGTCTTTATCACTAGCGGACCGGGATTCGTAGTTAATTCGGGTTGTACTTCTTTTACAGAAGAGTTATTAAATTGTCTCATTAGCATCCCCCCAATATGGTATATAATTCAATTTTACCACTTTATTCAAAAAGAACAAACGTTTCCATATTATATTTAAATTTGGATGAAAACTATGTTTTTGAGCCTTTCCTCCATCAAAGAACACTGATTTAACTAAAACTAAAAAAACCGACGGCGCTACCACGCCGTCGGTTTCATAAGGAGCTTTAACCTGCACAACAAGAAAGTTTGGAAACATCTTTATCAAACGTCAGGGCAGCTAGCTTCAGTCCTTCTACCATTGTCAAATATGGTGTAAGGGTTTCACGAAGATCCTCTACGGTCAAACTAAATTTGACAGCCAGTGTCGCCGCATAAATTACTTCTCCTGCATTTTCTGCTACCACATGAGCCCCTAATATCTTCATTGTTTTTGCGTCCGCCACTAATTTGAAAACGCCTGTTGTTTCACGATTTACTATCGCTCTTGGAACAGCATTCAAAGGTAATACAGATGTTTTTACTTCGTAACCTTTTTCTTTTGCTTGTTCTTCTGTTAAACCAACCGTTGCAATCGCTGGCGCTGTAAACGTAACCCCTGGAACCACTTCTAAATTCAACTTTTTGTTCAGTCCTCCGATGGCATTTCCTGCTGCAATTCCACCTTGATAAGCTGCCACATATACAAATTGAGGAACAAGCGTCACATCTCCTGCTGCATAGATGCGTGAATTCGTTGTTTTTGAATACTCATCAATCACAATTTCACCACGGGAGCCTATTTCAACACCTGCTATCTCTAAATTCAAAGTCGCCGTATTCGGTGTTCTTCCAGTGGCAACTAGTAATTGATCTGCTTCAATGATTCGCTTCTTACCATTGACCTCAACATGAACCTTTTTAACATTTCCATCTTGTTCAATTCGTTCAAAAGATGCGCCTGTTACTAAATTAATTCCTTGTTCTGTGATGGCCTGCGTGATCGCTTCTGAAATTTCAGGATCGTATTCCTTCAACAGTCGTGGACTTCTTTGCATCAACGTTACTTCTGAACCCAAATGATGAAATAGTTGTCCCAATTCCATACCTATATATCCTGAACCGATGACTATAAGACGCTTTGGAACCTTTTTTAATTCAAGTAATGTTGTACTTGTTAAATAATCTACCTCTTCTAATCCAGGAATCTTTGGTACAGATGGTGAAGCACCTGTCGCGATTAAAAATCGTTTGGCCGTTAACTGCATGCCATTCACTTCCACTGTTTTTTCATCCACGAATTTTGCTTCACCTTTTATTAATTCAAAGCCATAGTCATCGATCAAATCAACATATTTGGAGTTACGAAGATCTGTCACCAATTCATCTTTCTGCTTGACCAATGGTGCTAAATCAACATCGTCTGCTGACGTGTGTAATCCTACAAACGGATTATTTTTTGCTATATGATTGATTTCGCCTGCTCTTAACAACGTCTTCGAAGGTACACAGCCGATGTTCACGCATGTTCCACCCACTGTGCCGCGTTCGATGATTGCCACTTTTGCTCCGTATTTCACGGCTTCAATGGCAGATGAAAAGGATGCTCCACCAGAACCGATAATGGTGTAGTCATAGTCGCCTTCGTCGCCAAGTTGCACCGTTTCTTGCTGTTTTATTTCTTCTGGTTCACCTGGTTGGTATTTGGCTTCAGAAATCGCCTTTTTGGCTCTTTCAACCTCCACGTCATTCGGAAGCTCAAACACAGCTTCTCCACGTCGAAAATCAACTTGAATTCCTTTTGCACCCATGTTTTCTAAAGCAACAGCTACATGTTCTTCACAGCCTGTACAAGTCATTCCTTGAACGCTTAATTTATATTTTTTCATATTAAACTCCTCCTTTTAATCGACTCTAAGCCCAAAATCCAAGACTGTCGTCTTAATTTCTTGTAAATCAGTTTTCTTAGCATCAAAGTAAACTGTTACTTCTCCCGTGCTTCCACTAACCTTAATGACTGTTCTATTAACGCCATCTACCTGTTTCAGGATACTTTCTACAACAGAAGGAGGACAACAATCCATCCCAAAAACCGTGAATGTCACTGTTTTCGTTGTTTCAATAGCAACTTGTGCATTCTGAATAGCATCCATAGTATTTTGTGCATCTTTATCGTTACTACACGCACTAACCAACAGTAAAAGTGATAATAACATCATAATCCTAATTATTTGTATTCCCATATAGTGCACCCCATTATCAACTTTCAACTAGAAATAAAAAAAGAAATATGCTAAAGACCAAAAATGTCGTGACCCATAAGCCAATGACAGAACTTTTATTTTTACCATTTCTTCCGTAAACCATGTAAAAAGAGTAGGCAAGTAGGAGGGTGGTAACGATGGAAAACAGTAACCGATATTTCAATGAATAGAAGGCTAATGCTCCTGCAAATCCAGTTAATCCAAGAGGGATAAAAATCAGTGGACCCAGGCAACATGCAGCCATAATAAAAGCCGAAAGTACAGTGGCTATCTGCGACACTTTTTCTTTCATGATTTAAAACTCTTTATGCTGCAACAATCATGTGTTGTTGTTTCTTTTTTTGTTTCGTTTTTTGTTACTGAATAAAGTTTTCTCCATCCCTTGAAAAGAGCAAAAACAAATAACAGAGTCATCATAATGAAAATAACATCTTTAAATTCCATGAAGTATGAACCTAGTGTCGTTCCTACAAGCAAAGGCAACAGTAATACCAGATGGCACGGGCATGTTATTAGTGCGACAAGAAACCAACCTGAACTTTTTATTGTATTTTTCATCCGTTTCACCTCTTATTTCTTCATCAATGTTTCAATAATGGGGCATTCGTAAATGTCTTTGTTTTCGGGACATCTTTCTTTAAGGTCCGTCAACATTTTTTCAATTCTTTTGAGATCTTCAATTTTGCACTGGATGTCCTCTATTTTAAGAACAGTGAAATCATACATATCACGGCACTTCGCTTCATCGCGATCGACGACCCCTAGCAATTTGTCAATTTCACTTAAGGTAAAGCCTAGTTCCTGCATCCTTTTTATGAAATTCATTCGATCGATAAATTGTTGTGAATACATGCGATATCCAGATTCCGTTCGTTTAGGTTCTGGAATTAAACCCATCCGTTCATAATATCGAATAGTCTCTTTATTAACCCCGCACTTCTCAGCCAGTTCTCCAATACGAAACTGCATTCATCTCACCTCATATAAAGTATAGACCCTGTACTATAGTACAGGGTCAAGGGAGGTATTATTTAAATATCATCGATTTACTTTTTAAAACTAAACTGCCCATTCCTTCTCAGAACGTGAGTGTATATAGCATACATAGTAGGTTGACATAACAACTGTTAGTGGCAGTTAACCCCCTCACGCCACCCCTTGTGTGCCCTCACTTCTTCTTCTTTTCTTCCATCCCTCCGGTATTCATCAAATATACATCATTGAATTAACGGGCTTTTGGTGGATCCGGACGTCCGGTCCGATGAATAAATATCCATTTCACCTCTAAGTAGCAAATTCTGTTTTATTGCATGGAATAGAGGTTTTCAGAATTGTGGTGGTTGAAGAATTCAAACATGCATGGTATTATAAAGACAACCTTAACTAGCAATTAGATTTTAGTTGCCTGAAACCGTAATTAGAAGAAGCTCTGGACAACTGTCCCAGAGCTTCTTCCTGTTTAAGAATACATTACAAGTGGCATTCTTATTATAAGAGGAGCATATAGTCTACTCTTACCTTTATCAGTGACAGTATCGCCTGTCACCTGTAGCCTTAATTAAAGAGGACCCCATTTGGGGTCCTCTTCTGTCTTTACAAAATTAATTAATCACAGCTAGTGAAGCTCTTATCTTCTCACTAATAGCATTTAAATAAGAATCAGGAGCAAATTTCTCATTTGAATAAAGTGGATCTACAATGATTCTTCTTTTATCAACACCTGATATATTTCTTATGTCAGCCACACTTCGCTTTTGAACCCGATATTCTGTAAATGGTTTAGGGTCATTTGAATGAATCATTTCAACCTCAAAAAAGTGGCGCAAGTAATATTCTGACGTTTGTCTATTCATCGCCATATTAGTGATAGGTACACCAATAAACGTTTCTTGATATTCTCCTAATACAATGTAGGGATGAATATATCGCTGTTCTCGACCTATACCACTTACTCCAGGATTCACCGAGACAACTCTTCCTCGCGATAATATTTCTTTATTAGGGGGAAGAGTATTATTCTCTGTTTGTAGCCACAAATCTTTTTCAAGCAACCATGTACTAGCATATTGAATATTACTGCCAGCCACGATTTTGTCTTGTTCATTTGTAATGATCTTTAAGTCTTCAGTAATGATTGAGTTGGAACTACTTTGATTAAAGCAATCTGGTTTTTTTACGATTAATTGTTCATGTTTAGAACGATTTATATAACTCAAAATTCAAATTCCCCCTTTTCAAATCGAAAGGTCATTTCTTTTTTGTAGACTGTTTTCATCCTCGCTATGTTTATATCCGTAAGGTACTAGAAAGGTATGTGCAACTCCATTTTTTTGTAATTGCATTCTTTCAATAAGTCCCTCTTTCTCAAGCTCTTTTAACCACTCACTTATGGTGCGTTTAGATTTACCAAAATACTTCGCCATTGCTTCAATTCCTACCCAGGTTTCGCCAGTCGAATTGTCCGCCATCAATCCTAAGTATAAATATAAACGTAAAGCATTTCCCGATATTCCTTTTAGAATAAAAGACTCTTTCAAAGGTTGAAAGATTGGAAAATACCCAAAATTTGATAAGGCTTCTTTTTTCCATCTTTTATAATCTTCACGATTCAATTCAGCTTGTCTATTTTTAGGAAGATCCTTACGATTAAACATCATTTTCATCACCTGCAAATGATAATAACATAAAACCTGCATACTAACAAGACGTAGTCTTGTTGTCTTAAGCACAATTTAAAAAAGGATACCTTCTCGCTTAACGCTCGACGAATCTACATCTTAAATTATTTATTAATCTCCTGCTCTTTTTTTAAAGAGTTTACTAGGAAAATCAAGCGCTCGTACTCATGATTGGATAGGTTTTGGTAATCATCCAATTGTGTCTTAATGTAATCTACCGTTGGGTTAGAAGATGTGTCTTTCTCCTTTAAGAAATAGGTAGCAATCGAACAACCATCCCAATTAAGCCAATGCCGAACACCATCAACAGAACGGATATTACTCTCCCTATTGATGTTTCTGGTGATATATCCCCGTAAAAAAAGCAGATGTGACAATCAATAAAATCAGGAATAGTTCATAATAAATTTTCAACTTAGCAACCAATGATTCTTCACTCCTTTTTTAGCCTCTTCGGGTTCAATGCAACGCATTATTTACGACTAGAAGTCGCCCAGAAGCACCTGATTTTTTGGTGTGTAGATGGGCACTCGTATTTCTTCAAAATTGTACGGTGAATCTATAATCTAAGAAAACAGAATCTATAAACTTGAAAAATAGAAAGTAAATTCTGTAATCAAAGAAAATAAAAACTTAACAGATGAAAAAAGAGCAGCAAAGGCTACTCTTTTTTCATCAACTCTTCAATTTCTTCAGGTGACTTACCAAGACTTTCGAGCAATGCACGTTTCTTCCCCTGATTTACTTCGGTTTCTTCTGTCGCCACTATTTCGTCTTTCGCTTTCTTTCTTTCGTTAAACCAATCTGGAATAACTTCTGTTCTTCCGGTTGTTCGTTTACTGACTTTCAAATCAGCAAATGTGATAGATATTCCTGCTTGGTGAACATCCCATGCTGTTTTTATTTTTGCTTTAATAAAGCCTAAAGGATTTTTCACGGTTTCTTCCTCATTCACATAGCGAATGAGCATATTTAATTCATTTTCAGCATCCTCATTCCAAATGAGAAGTGCCCCTTGATATAGTTGAGCGAAATATGTATGGGCAAATTTATATCCTTTCGTTAAAGCATTTAATCGCTTTCTTATGTCTTCGTTTTCAATCAATTTTTCAGGATTTTGAGGTGGCGTTGTTAGCTTAATTTCCTTTTCAGTCGAATGTTTAATTGTAAATTCAACTCGGTCCACACTACGTCCTTTTTTGATTTCTTTAAAACTAATGTAAAGATCAGTTTTGTCAGTCACTTCGTCGATAGCTGCTTTTAAGACACGCGCTTTGAAGTTAGCATACCTTGGATACTTTCCTTCACCTATTCCTAATTTCCCTTTTAGATCTTCAACGGAACAAACCCATTTACCAAGGTGTTGCCACTTTTTCATAAGTTCATATAAACGGATAGAGTAGGTGCTACTAAGAGACAAAACGTTACTCAATCGATATGAAGTGAACTGATGTTTCAGTTGTAATAGATACGGTTTTAATTTAGGTGAAAAAGTCAACTCAATAGCCCCTTCACCATCCATATATTCCGCACTCGAAACCCAATGAGAAAGCAACCATCCTCCTTCTTTTTTTGGTATTTCAATTGTTTTTCCCATTAAATCTTTTACTATATTTTTTATCTCACTGTATTTCGTACTTCCCTTCAGACCCAGCATCTCACTAAAGTCCTTTAAGGAAATACGATATTCTTTAAAATCTTCATCAGACGGTTGGATTGCACTCACCATTGTGAGGACAATTTTCTGTTCTCTTGCTGTTAAAGGTTTATTATGATGTGCTTCTATCAAATTATTTCCTTGTGTAACTATGTAATTCTCCACCATGAAGTTCCTCCTTGTATAACACACTTTAAAATTAGTTACCTTAGTTCGATTATATACACTACTAAATTGATAAGCAACAGAGAGATAACTGTTTATAATTATTTGTTACCTTTAGGACCGAAAGTGTAATATTTAAGACCGAAAGTGTTACCTTAACGAGACCGAAAGTGTTACCTTTGAGACCGAAAGTGTTATCTTTGGAACCGAAAGTGTTACCTTTCAACCTCTATAACCCAGTCACACCAACGGTTTAAAAGGTGCCTAAAACAGTTAAAACAAAGTACTTAAACAAAAGATTTAAAACAACAACAAACAAGAATAGTTGGTGGTGGTGAAAAATAAAATGAGATAATTTATTTCTATTAAAAAAACTAAATGCATGTTGTTTAAAACTATTAATCTATCGTTTAAATGACCCTAACGTTCCCCAGAAGTGTTTTAAATGCAAAAAGTAAATATAACTACCCATTACCTTTAAAAACCTCTAAAAGTGACCTTTAAATAATTTTTATGGATATTTCTAAATCGGAAAGTTATATTGCTAAATTAGAATACTTTCTAAATCGGAAATGACTAATTCCGAAATGGAAATAAAAAAAGCCCTGCAAGAGGACTTTTAATCTTTGATAATGTCATAGGCTTCATCATTTTCATACCACTCAACATCATTGGGATTATTAGGATCTAACAGAATCGTTCCGTGTTCATCTACTTCTAATATCCTTGCCTTGAATCCAGTACGGTGATTAATTTCTCCAAGCTGCTTCATCAACTCGTCAATTGTTTTTCTTTGCTCACTCATCTAATGGCCCTGTCAGTTCAACTTTAGGTGAAGATCTAAGTTTGAACGTATTTTCGCCTTCGGATGAAGGCGGTACAGATTGGTAGGGAGTTTTAATGTTTTGGGGCATGACTAAACGTTCTCCTGGCTCATTGTAGACTACTTCTTTTTTCTCTTTTGATTTTTCTACATCAATTTTCATTAATTTTTCTTTGTGTTTCTCAACGGCACCTTTCATTCCATAGGCTATTTTTTCAGCTTGATCTTCCCCGACAAACTCAAAATATTTTTCGAAAATCGCTCCTACCTGAATCAATCTACGTGTTCGTTCTTTGCGTTCTCTTGATTGGATTCGACTTGCAACTTGCTGTTTCTTCGCTTTAATATGCTCAATCTTTTCTTCTAATTCTTTTAACCGTTCATCATCCGTTTTACGTACCATTCTTATCAAACCACCTAACGTTTAATTCGTTAAATTAATTCTATCGTAATTCAAAGGAAAATACTACCTGTAATCCTAGATATTGCGGGAAGAAGATGTTATAATTCCATTAGAACGTAAGTGAGAAGGGCGCACTTATACAAACTTCGTTTGTTTACGGTTGCTTACGCAACAAATAGCCTATCGCCATTCGGCGAATTCAAAATGAAAAGAGTACAATCTTCGATTCTTCTTTTTCATTTTGAATAAGTTGGATTCGCGTGGCGGTATAAAATGAATGAGGGGGTGAGAATCATGGCAATTTATCATTTTTCAGCAAAGGTTGTTTCACGAGGAAAGGGACAATCAGCAGTTGCAGCAGCTGCTTATCGTTCGGGGGAACGCTTACAAGATGAACGAACAGGTGAAGAAAAATTCTATCATCGACAAGTAATGCCTGAAACCATGATTCTTGCACCTTCACATTCGCCTGAATGGGTGAAGGATCGTGAACGTCTTTGGAATGAAGTTGAGAAAATTGAAGTTCGAAAAAATTCTCAATTGGCTCGCGAAATTAATGTCGCCTTGCCAATTGAATTATCAAGTGAACGTCAAAAAGAATTGATCCAAAATTTTGTTCAAAAAGAATTCGTCGACAAAGGGATGGTTGCCGACATTGCCATTCATCGTGATGATTTGAACAATCCTCATGCTCACGTGATGTTGACGACTCGAGAAATTTCTCCTGAGGGCTTCGCAATAAAAAATCGTGACTGGAACAATAAAGAATTGTTGAATGAATGGCGACAAGAATGGTCCAACCATGCCAACAAAGCATTGGAAAGAGAAGGTAGTGAGGAACGTATTTCTCACCTTTCTCATGAAGCACGAGGACTTGAACAGCTTCCAACAGTTCATCTTGGACATGTGATTCATGGAATGGAAAAGCGAGGGATCGAGACGGAACGAGGAAATCTTAATCGTGATCGTCAAGAATATAATCAAATGGTTGTTGACCTTCAGAAATACCGTGAGGAAAAGCAAGCCATTGAACATGAGAAGATTCTTAAGCAAGATCAAAACAAAAATATTGAACGTTTCAACACACCTGAAGAACGTGTGCAGCTTCAGGCTGCACGAAAATATTTGAAAGCCGAACCTACGTTAGAAGCGATACAGGAAAGACGTCTGCAGATTGATAAGTGGGAGCAACGAGTAAGTAAAGGTGAGCAATTTATCAGTTGGAAAGCTAACACACTCAAAGAAGCTGCTTATGATTACAAATGGATTACATCCAATCAGCAAACCATTAAAGAACACCAAGAAAAGATCGAACAGATTAACTGGTTAAACCCGTTGAAACTAAAAGAAAATCGAGTTGCAAAAGAATACTCCGAGAAGATGATTGCGGACAGCCAAAAACACATTGATAGACATGAAGAAAAACTCAACTATCCTCGTGAAAAACTCAATTTCAAGTCAGAAGCCGAGTTTAAACAAATCGTTGTTGATTTCGATAAAGAAAAAT
>Ga0180008_1002026_pt1 | contig 11470 bp, 11 predicted proteins | sample MM_PW_MetaG_FD_121121 | JGI IMG/M metagenome (GOLD analysis project Ga0180008, IMG submission 121121) | Groundwater microbial communities from the Aspo Hard Rock Laboratory (HRL) deep subsurface site, Sweden - MM_PW_MetaG | ecosystem: Environmental > Aquatic > Deep subsurface > Groundwater... | reverse complement strand
TGATAAAAGATCCTTCAGGATGCACGTGCGCGATATCCTGGGAATTACATGATTTACAGAATACTGCAAAAATTATGGCAAAGATTATTTCAATCGTGGAGGAACAAAAACAGAATAAGTAACTTAAACATTGGGCTGAACCCTCTGGCCGGAGGGTGACGGTTTAACCGGACAAACAAGCGGTGAATGTGGCACCACATCGGGGCAAATATAGCTCCCGGTCACATTTAGCCGCTTTTTTGTTGCCCATAACCTGAAAGGAAAGAGAAAATGCCAGACGATATCCTGGATACCACAGACAAGGCCCAGGGCACCGACCAAACAGATCAAAACCCGGTCGATACCCTCCAACAGGCCGACCACACGGAAGAACCCGGCAAGAAGAAATTCAGCGACATGAACGCTGAAGAACAAAGTCAATTCATGGGCTCTTGGATGGGAAGGATAGTAAAAAAGCAGATCGAAGAAAGTGTTCTTCCGGAAATCCAAAGGCTTCAGCCTGCGCAATCCACCCCGCAACCTGGGCAAGAAAATGATGCGCTTGCTAAATTCAACGAACAACTTCAGGAGAAGATTTTCGCAGGGGATGTTCTTGGTGCGCTTCAGATGGCAAATCAAGTTCAAAAAACTGCGGAACAAAAAATCTCTAGCCAACAAAAGATCGCGGTAGATCGGGAAATAGTAAACCTGTCGGACAAACCCTTTTACAAGGATATTTATACTGACATGAAGAAGATCGCCCATGAAGCAACGGCAAAGGGATTTCCTGCGGCGGCGGCTGCTGATTACGCTTACAACAAAGCTATTGCGGAACGATCTGTGGCTAAAGAAAAAAACAACCCATCTGGGCTTACTATGTTAAAGGGCGGGACGCCTCGCTCTAAAGTGACAGAACCAAAACTTCCGGCTGCGTTTAAAAAGGCGGCTGAAAGGGATATCGCCTCAGGGGTATTTAAAGACGAGGCTGATTACATCGCAAATTTGTCACCACATATTAGGTCACAGTACGGAATATAGGATATCACCCGAAAGATGCGGACACGGATACCTACCGGGAATGAAGACTCGAATAGGGTCAGGTGCAAAAGGTGTAATTTCCCCTGCTTATTGACGCGGGATAGGATACGCCCAGGAAAAGGTTTTAATTATTTTACATTAACAGGTGTGACTACCCAAACACAATACCCGGATGATTGGACATCAGTTTTCGGGTGCCCTCAATGCGGGGCGGGTGATTACACTAACTGGCAAAAATAGGAGAACCATCATGGAAGTTATTAAAGACCTTATTGGTGGTATCAAACCTGCGACGATAGAACTTCCGTATAACGGCAGTCTCGATGTTGATTGCGTGACTCTTCGGTATAAGGGGAGTTTGTGCAAAATTATGAATGTTGCCGATATAGATAACGGAAATTCATTCGTCACGTTTGCAGGTTTGACAACCGCTATGGTTAATGTCTGCGGTATCTTGGAAGAAGAACAAGAAATAACGAGCAATTATCTGCACAATAGCGCGACATATGCTATGCGTTATCGGAAGATAACTCCGATATTTCCTTCTACGATAATCCAGGCAGAATATGTTCAAGCTGACAAGGCTGCGGTGGCCAATTATGACACAAATGCAAGCGTTGCCGCCGGAGGAACCTTATTCGTGAACGGTGATGCCCTCGGTGCCGATGATCAAATGATTGGCGGATGGGTTTACATGCTTAATGGAGACGCGCAATACGAACTTCATTATGTGACCGATCAGGCAAATGTTGGGGACACGTTTACATTCGCAACCGCAGTTACCGGAGCGGTTGTTGCGGCTGACGATTGGCTGTGTATCAGGCCGCCAATGACGCCGCTTTTGCTGTTTAACGCTACCTATACCGACATTTTCAGCAAGGCGATTTACAGCGAGCTTTTGCACACGGTGAACGGGCTCAGCACGTGGATTTCCGCTCCAAATATTCCGATGCAAAAACTGAACAGAAATAAGCATGACGGACTTGTTGTCCCGAATGCTCGGTTTTATCATCAATTCACCATTCCCAATAACGCCACTCTGTTCAATTTCTGGATAGAGGGAAGATAAGGAGGTAACAAATGCCTAACACAGCAATAACTGAAAATTTTGGCGACCTCCTTGATGCAAGAATCCGCAAACTTTTCGACAAGGAGTATGATGAACGAATTAACGAGTCGATGATCCCAATGCTTTTCGGGATGGAAAAATCAACTCGAAACTACGAGATTGTTTCTGGTATCGGCGGAATGTCAGATGTCGCTGATTTCGATGGAACGATTTCGTACGATTCCCCGTCGCAGCTTTATGACCAAACCTTTACCTTCCCGGAAAAAGCGTTGGGCATGAAGATCGAACGCAAGCTGTACGATGACGATATGTTTAGCGTATTCGATAGGCGGCCCTGGCAGATGGCGATTTCCCGAGCGCGTACCAGGGAAAAAACGGCTGCATCTATTTTTACCGGAGCATTTGTTGGAACCGATGGTCCCGATTCGCTTCCACTGTGCAGCGCATCGCATCCCTATTCACCGGATGATGCAACTACGCAGAGCAATGCGGGATCAACTGCGTTGTCCGCAACATCGGTAGAAGCCACGCGAAGGCTCGGTTTTACGTCTATTTTTAATGATCGTGGCGAACAACTGGAAGTTAATTATGACAGCATCCTGTGTCCGGTTTCTCTAGAAGAAACTGCTTGGATGATCATAAATTCCAGGGGACAAGTCGAAACTGCCAACAACAACCGTAACTTTCACATGGGTAGGTACAATCTTGCCATGTGGCCTCGTCTAACCGATACCAATAATTGGTTCATGTACGATTCCACACTGTGTAAGAAATTCCTGCTTTGGTGGGACCGGATTGAAGACGGTATTAAGCAGGATAAGGATACCGACACTCTGGTAGCAAAATGGTATTGTTATGAGCGATATGCGACTACCGGCTTGTGGGCAGACTGGAGACCAATTTACGGTCATAATGTAAGCTAATGAAATCATTAGGTAAATTAACTTTTTAACGATGGGGCCGGGTTATCCCGGTCCCAATCCTCAAAGGAGGAAATAAAATGGCTGAAAAACTTTGTCCAATGGATAAGCCTGCATGTCATGATAACTGTCAATGGAATATGAACGGCGAATGCGCCGTTAAGGTAATTGCAAAGGCACTTACCGAAAAATTGGCAAAGATCCCTAAAGCAAAAGGTTAAGGAGGTGATGAAATGAAATTCAAGAAATTTATCCTCTATTTGCCGCTGCTGATGCTTTTGGTGATTGCTTTTATCGCGGCTAAGCCAGCCGGGATTAGTCAGCTCACGAGCCTATGGGTTGGCGACGCGACGGATACAGCAACGGTTACGCCTGGCGATAACGACGTATTTATTTCCGGGACGCTTGAAGTTGATGGGGCCGTTCAACTCGATGGTGCTATAACCATTTCTACAACGGACGGACTATCCGCGCCCACGACCAAGGGGTTTACGCTTCCACTTTTAGGTGCCTATAATAATGGGGTTGGTTTTTTAACAACTGCAACCGTACCTGCTATGAAAGCAGCAGCTTATGATGGATTGCCCGCTCTTGTTTATGCTGATAGCGCTGGAGTGACGTCGATCGGGTGGACGTTCATGCTGCCCTATGATTATTCAAGCGGACTTGCATTTCGGATGATGGTGAGTTCGGATTCCGATGTTTCTTATGATTCGCTTGCTATCGATTGGGCTGTATATGTAAATGATACTTCGGGAGGATTTAGTTCCGGGTCACCGGAAACGATTGTGATCAATACCATCGCCACACCATCAACGTCTAATGTAATATTGACATTTACAGTTGCTGATGCCGGAACGATAGCCGATTTGAATGCCGGCGATATAGTTACGGTGTATTTTTGGAATGGTGATGGTCGTGCGGGCGCTGCCAAAACCACTGAAATTAAAGCGGCCGAGGGACGCTATACGTCGACAAGATAACATAACTTCAATCCTTGGGGGTTTGATAATATTTGCAGTTGTTATCAGGCTCCCAATGAAGGCAGGCGAAGCCAGGGTTTGGTTCGAAGTTTTCTTTGAGATTTCCCTTACTCTGGCGCTTGCTGCTGCTCTTTGGAAATATAATAAATGGATTGCGGCATTTTTAACATTAACCATATTTTCAACATTCCATCCGCATTACGGGCCTATGTCATATCTTGCATGGAGGGCGGTATTTAATGGATGCTTATGGTATTACTTGATTATCCGCTACGCAAAGGATGTCGATTCTATTTATGATGTGCTTATCGCCTGTTGTTTGATTCATGTTTTCATGGCGGTGATTCAATTCGCTAAAATAGAATGCTGGGTGAAATCACCATTTCCGGTTGGACTGATGGGTAACCCGATTGAGTTGAGTGCGTTAATAGCATTTTGCCTACCTGCCTTTTTCAGGAGGAAAAAGTTTTGGCTATTACCGTTCCCGGCTATTGGTTTGATTGTGTCCGGTCCGTTTCTGGGAATGTTAAGTGCATTGATCGGGATTGCGGTGTTTTTCTTTTTAAGCAGACCAGATTTGAGGGTTCAGATATTGATCGGGTTTCCCTTACTGATAACATTTGCAATGATTTTGCATTACTTTTTAATTGATGAGCCGGCTGTATCTGTAAGACTTGCAGCTTGGAAATTAGGGTTTAATGCATGGCGTGAACATTGGATTTTAGGGGCTGGAATAGGGCACTGGAAGGTGGTTTTTATAAGACCAATGCCTGAAAGCAATAAAGTATGGCTCACGGCCCATAATGAGTATCTCCAGATGCTTTTTGAACTTGGGATTGGGTTTGCGGTGATCGCTGGTGGATATATTCTCAACATTATAAAACGAATAAACTTAAAAAATGGAATGATCATTCTCCCGGTCACCGCATTAATAATAATAATGATAGAGTCCGGCGCCAATTTTGTGTTTCATATAGCACCGACTGCTATGGTTGCCCTCACGTGGATGGCTATTTTGGAAAGGACGCTTAGAAATGAAACATAAGTCTGAAATCGATATTGTTCATTTGTCCCAGAGAGAAATAAGGGAAATAAAAAGTGATGTAGCTGCTTTAAAAAAGATGTTGGCAAATGACAAGCAAAGCAGGCAGCCGAAAATAACAGATGAGACCGAGTTTGTAAAAGACATCAAAAGAAAAGAAAAGCTCTTGACCGATCATTCCCCTCGTCCGTTCAAGTCTAAAGTAAATGAGAATAAAGCCTATGAATGGACAAAACGAGCAGAAAAATGGTTGAGTGAACAGATGCCCACTTCCAGGGATTATTATCAGTCGTATCCAAAGGAAATGGATAGATACGGAAATCCAATCCCTCCCGATCATAACCAGAAACAGGCATTTGAAAGAGCGGTAACACAACAAATGCGTTTTCAATCCAATAAGAAGGTTCAGGGCGTAGTTCAGGCTTATAAACATATTATGCGAAGGTTGGAGCCGTCTAACCCTGAAGTCACGAATATCGAAGCGCTGAGGCGATAATAAGATGAGCACTTTAACAATCGAACAAAACATCCTATACGGCATTGGTGAGGGCGCGAATGTCGCAAATGCAACATATCTGACTTATGCGATGCGGTGGGCAAACGCAGCTTACCGAGAAATGTTTTTGCGACACAGATTCCGGCATCTTCGGACGAGGGCCATATTCCGGACTACGAACGGACAGCAGACTTACCAGGCTCCTGATGATTTTTTGGGCTTTCTTGTTTTAAAGGACGAAAGTAAAGACACTGTTATAGACCAGATTACACCGGAAGAATTTGCAAGGGATGTAAGCGCAACTCAGGTAACGGATGAATCGTGGACATCTGATTCAGCGGTTGCGGTATCTCTTGATAATGTTGGTTTGCTGCAATATTCAGAAACCGTAACAAACACAGCTGGAACAACGACTTTTACCCGCGACACTGATTACACAATGGATTATGTGTCCGGAACGATAACCATGTTGGCAGCCGGAACAATGGTTACCGCCACTGAATATTATATTGATTATCTTCGATACACCACCGGAAACCCTGTAAAATTCTGCATTGAATACGATGAAACGAATACCAGGTATGTGTTCAGGCTTGATCCCACTCCGGATTCTACGAAGATAATGTCTCTTTTATATCCTGATGTTCCTTCTGATTTATCTTCTGCCATAAGTCCTATTTGGCCGCGGCTTGAGTTTGCATTGGAAAGGGGAGGGATTTATTACGGATCTCTTGAGATAATTGAGGACGAAGTTTTAAGGGGCCGGTTCGAAAAAAAATATGAACAGGCGTTTGGTGCATTGATGCAACTTGATCTTGATCTTATCCCGAAACATGACAGGATACCATTGGTGATGAGAAAGAGCGATTATACGTCACGGGAAGTAAGCCCGATAGGAACCACGGGGGTTAGGTAATGCCAGCTTCCAGAATAGGCCCATGTTATCTCGGGGTTGATTATTCAGTTCCTCCCCATGAATTGTTGCCCGGGTCATTGGCCGATGCTCAAAATATTGTGCCTTCCGATTCTGGACTTCCAACGGGACGTTCTGGCAGCGTAAAATATAACAATGTGTCTTTAGAATCACGAATAACGTCATTTCATGAATTTAGAACCGGGACATCTACAAGGGATAAATTATGTTCCTATTCAACAAAAATAGCAAAGTATAATCCTGCAACATCTGAATTTGTGGATAAGATTACAGGACTTACTTCAGACAAGATGGTTCAGTGGGCTGATTTCCAGGGGAAGGCTATCGCGGTAAACGAAGGATTTGACGCGCCTCAATATTATACCGATGATACGGATATGGGCGATCTCGCAGGCTCACCACCGAAGGGTTTAACGATTGCAGAATGGGCAAACAGGCTTTGGTTTGGTGGTGATTCAACGAATGTTGGGACACTTACCGGAAGCGCGATAAATGATCCAACTGACTACGCAACCGCTGGAGCGGCAGGATATGTATCACAGATAATCGGTGATGGCGGTGACCCTATAACCGGATTGTTCGGGTTTTTCGATGTATTACTTGTTGGCAAACGCAATAATATTTATAAGGTTACAGGCGATCCTCCTACAGATACCACATCACTTGCAATAACTCCACTTTATTCACGATCTAGTGGGACTGATAATGTCGGGTTTACATCACCGCTGGCTATTACACAGGTTGGCAATGATGTTATTTTCATGGATGGGTACGACATTAAAAGCCTTCGAGGGATCCTAGAGTTTGGTGATGTTGAATACACGTCCATAATTCCGCAGTTCAGGAATTTTCTTAGAGATACCGTCGATCAAGATTATCTTCAATACACTCAATTTTTTCATTATAAGAAAGACCAGCAAATTTGGGTGTCAATACCTACTGGCGCAAATACACATTTTGTTTTTGTATTGGATTACAGGTTTAAAGAACAAACAGGAAGGTACGGATTTTATCCGATGTCGGGACTTACGGCTAATGTATTTGGTGGAATTGAAAACGGGGAGGTCATTGATATTTATTATGGGGATGAAACCGGATTTGTTAGGCAGCTCGATACCGGAGATAATGACGATGGTGATACTATTGAAAGATTTGCAACCTTTGTTGTTTCAGGAAATGAATTGGCTACTACAACAAAAGATAGGGCTATCGGAAGACACATCTACAGAAAATCATTTTTAAACAATGAAGCCTTTATGTCTGCATCGGCATCATCGCTTTCGATGGTTCCGTATTATGCTGTAGATTTGATGGATTATTCGCAAGTAAGAACATCCGGTAATTTTACAGCGCTTGATGCTGAAACGGTTACAGGGTGGTCCGGAACCGGAGTAAAACAAAAACGAATTTTATTTCCTGGTGTTACCGGGAATACACTTGCATTAAAGTGGTATCACAACACTGTGGCACAAAACTTTACGATTTACCCTGGTGAGATAAACTTTAAATACAGAAAGAAAAACCTTATCGTTTAGGAGAAATATTATGCCAATTCCCGAATGGAATTCACCTCAAATGCCGGACATATCAGGGCTTTCGTTGCCTTCTGGAGCTATGGACATGCTCGGGCAAATTTATCAGAATCAAGCAGGCATGGCAACTAATAAAGTAAATCAACAATATAAAGATGTTGTAGGCCAGTCCGTTGCGAATTTAGCGAATCGTGGTGTTCTTCAGGGTAATATTGGAGAGCAATATATGGGGAATGTTGCTGAGAAATACTACACGGCGCAAAATGAAGCTATGAGTGGAATAAACACACAATATATGCAAGCTGCTCTGGGACTACAACAGTATCTTAGAACCCTTGACCAGAATATGACAGTTGCACAAATGCAAGATGCTTTGGCGCGGGATATAGGTGAAATGGAGAAGGAAGCTGCTGGTGAAGCCAATGTGTGGGGTGCTATTGGCGGGATTGGTAGTGTTGCCGCAGAAATTTTTACGCCTTATTTGACAGATTTGCTAACGGGTGAGAAAGCGATTACGGTAGGATCTGATGCTGTTGGTGCAGCAACCGGGGCGCTTACGGGTGGTTCCGGGGCCGGCACTGCTTGGAACATTAACCAAAATTTAGGCGATTGGGGCAGCACTGGTATCACTGGCGCAAGTGCTGCAACTGGTGCGCTTGCGGGTGGCGGGTTAACACCTGAAGCGCTTGCATCAACTGCTTCTGAGTATGGCTTTACTGGTGCGTTGGGTGGTGCCGGTGCTGCTGCGGCAACTGGTGCGCTTGCGGGAGGCGGACTAACCGAAGCTGCGCTTGCCTCGGCTGCTGCTGAGTACGGATTTGCTGGTGCCGGTGCTGGTGCTGGTGCTAGCTTAGGAGGATTAGCGGCTGCCTTGGGGCCTGCTGCGATTTTCGGTGGGCTATTTTCTATAATGGATGCTATAAATAAGAGTGGACCTCGTGGAATAGATATAGTGCAAGCATACAGCGATTTAATGCAATATGGAAAAGCAATGCCGCAACCGGGGCGTGAGTTTAATCTTAGCGATTGGACTCCGGAACGAATAAAACTTGGGTATAGAGATTATTTGATTGGAGACTATGGCCAGATTATGCGGCCTTTTGAAGATGAACATACTCAAAACAACGCGGCAACCTATTCTTCCCCTAGCGTTACAGATGAACAAAGAGCCATAGCCGATGAGCTTTTAGCCAATCCACAAAAATATTCAGATTATGGAAACCCGTTTACACCTGAACAATGGGATATTTTTATGCCGTGGAACCCGCAAGAAGAAACCGAGTGGGGAGATTAAATAATGCCTAACTTTCCTATACATGGATATGGAATTTCTCAAATAGCCGATGCGTTAATCTCTGCGATTAGGAAACAGCGGCAAATACAAGCTACACAGCAGGAGCAACAGCGAAGGGAACAATTGCAGCTTCAGGAAACTAAACGGCAAGAAATAAGACAAGACAAGCAACTTGAAGACGTTAGAGGGTTTAAGGCAACCGGGAAAATGATTGATTTGTATAATAATAAAACAACCCCGGAGGCAATGAAAAAACAACTTATTCCCTATTTGAACAAAGCAGTTCCAAAGTATTATGGCGTTCCTTTTAATTTTGATCCTTATAGCGATATGACCGCAAAAAACCAAGTCACCGAGGCGTTAAAAACATCCTTGGCGAATGATTATGAGAAACTTTCTACGGCTGTAAATAGTCCGAATATAGACCCGAAACAAACAGCGGAAATGCTTAAGGAATATGGTGTTAAATTAAACAAGTACGGAATGAGTGGAGGCGATGAAAACATTGGCACGTTTTATGGCGCTAGATTTAAATTCTTGGAGGAACAGAATAGCAAGATGATTGCTACACAAAAGTCGGGATTTACTGGCAATGTGGGGCAATTGGAACAGGCTGGCCGATTTGCTAAACAGAAAGGATTGCAGCCAAGAAATGTTGGCGAGTTGTCTCAAATTATCCAGGCTGGGGCAGGAAAGTCAACTGGTTCAGGGAGTCTTGAAAATAGGGCGTATGAAGAATGGGCGCAACGACCAGGTAATAAAGGCAAATCAATGGAGGATTTTCATTGGCTTTGGAAATCTACTGAAAAAGAGCGCGAAATTAAAAGACAAAAGGGTTTTCTTCCTAAAATTCGCAAATTGCCCCCAGAAGAAGCCTATTCGCGTGGATGGAAAATGAATGACGACGGAACTGTTTTTGAAACAGTTGAAGGCACACCGAAACATTTATCGGATTTTGACAAAGTTCTCGGCAAGCGTGGTATGACAAAGGCCATAATAAAATCCGGTGAACAGTTCGATGACGCAAACGAATTGTGGGATATGCTTCAAAAGCCAGAAGTCGCAAATGCGTTGAGATTTGCAGAAAAAGAAGGGTTTTGGGATAGGGCGGCGGGATCATGGAGTAATAGAGTAAAGTTATGGATGAAAAAGCAAGGTTATTCCGAAGATTCCGATGTAGGAACCGCAATATCGAGGATGCAACGGATGGCATCGGATGATCGAAAAGAATATCTGGGTACGGCCATTACTGTTAATGAGTTGAGGTCTGTTCAGGCATGGCTACCAAATGCTGGGGACTCATATCCTGCGATGCTGAATAAGATCAAGTTGATAAGACAAGAAGGGAAGCAGGCATTCAAGAGATTCCTGGATGTTTACAAAGACAATGCCAATATGTCCCCATTTTACAAGGCATTCGGGATGAGCCGGTTTGGGGATCAACGGTCGATGCAGCTTGATGCCGAATCTCTAATTAAAAAGTATGGGCAAAAATAATGTCTACTCTGCAAGAAGAAGTTCAGCGACTTATAAATGCCAATGTTCCTGAAAAGGAAATCGGGTTGTTTATTCAGAGATATCAAGGATCGACTCCTACCTATAAACAGCCTGAACAAAAATTAAATACTGCGCCATCACCGTTTGAGCAAATGAAACAACAGGCTATAGGGACTTTCGCGCCTGGTATTCAAGAAGGGTATAAATCAGACATTTATGGCCCTCAACATATTCGCCCCCTTCTTGAAATGGGTGGTTTAACTGCTGGGGGTATTGCCGGCACGGCTGTAATGCCTGGGCCAGGAACTGTTTTAGGCAGTGGGCTTGGATTCGCAATAACAAAGCAAGCCGTTGATAGGTTTGAAACATTTATTGGTATCATGGAACCCATTACAGCAAAGCAGGTAGCAAAACAAACACCCAAAGACATTGGTTTAGGTATGACATACGAGGCGGGCGGTCAATCTGCAGCCAGGGTAGCTTCGGGATTGTTAAAAGGCATGGGGGCCCTATCCAAAAAAATGAAGATAGGCGAATTTTGGGAAGCCGTTAAAGATTCAGTACCAACTGCTGATCCAAATAAAATTATCCTAAAAGCAAAAGCTATTCTGGCTGAAATTAGATCCGGGGCACAGGTATCAGAAGAAACAAAAGCAATTCTTAAAAAAATGGAAATCAAGACAAAG
>Ga0180008_1002025_pt1 | contig 11475 bp, 13 predicted proteins | sample MM_PW_MetaG_FD_121121 | JGI IMG/M metagenome (GOLD analysis project Ga0180008, IMG submission 121121) | Groundwater microbial communities from the Aspo Hard Rock Laboratory (HRL) deep subsurface site, Sweden - MM_PW_MetaG | ecosystem: Environmental > Aquatic > Deep subsurface > Groundwater... | reverse complement strand
CAGGAATATTAAGTTATTCTTATCTAAAAAAAAGATTCAAAAAACCCAGCATAAGAAAAGAACAAGACCTAAATCGTATTTATTTTAGATGAAGGTTTAAAAATAAACAAACTTTAAATACCTTATTGTTTTACTAACACTATGAAAGAGGAAAATATTCATAAGTTTGAGAAACCATCAGTTACAGTGGATATAGTTATTTTCACTATTAAAAATAATGATTTGAAAGTTCTTCTTGTGAAAAGAAATTTAGAACCTTTTAAAAATATGTGGGCAATTCCAGGAGGTTTTGTGAGGATTAGTGAAAGTTTAGAGCAAGCAGCAAAAAGAGAATTAAAAGAAGAGACAGGAGTTAGTGATGTTTATTTAGAACAGCTTTATAGTTTTGGGGATGTGAACAGAGATCCACGGGGAAGAGTAATTACAATTTCTTATTTTGCTTTATTAAATTCTGATGAAATAAAATTAAGAGCCACAACAGATGTTTCTGAAGCAAAATGGTTTTCTGTAAAAGAAATACCTAAACTTGCATTTGACCATGAAGAAATACTTAATTATGCAATTAAAAGATTAAAATGGAAATTTGAATATACAACAATTGCATTCTCTTTTTTACCAGAAAAATTTACTTTAACACAACTGCAGAAAATTTATGAGTTTGTATTTGAAAAAGAATTTGATAAAAGAAATTTTAGGAAGAAAATTTTATTGCTTAATATATTAAAAAAAGAAAAAATTGACAAGCAAGTTTCCCACAGACCGCCACAGCTTTATTCTCTGAAAAAAAAGATTAAAGAGATTATTGAGATTGTTTGAGTTATATCTTCACCAGCTAACAATTCCTGCTCTTTTTTCTAAGGGTATTGTATATACTTTTGGATGTCTGATATCATATATATCTTGTTTTCTTTTTTTTTATTCTCTCAAATTCTTCTGGTGTATAATCACTTATTCTTTTTAAAGGAATAGTTTCAGAAAATATTTTAGGATGGTTAATTTCAGGAAGTTTAGATAAATCAAATGGTTGTTTTTGTCTTATAGTCCGGATATTGATTAATTTCATAATTTATAAAGATTTTTATAATCCTTTTTATTTCTTAAAACATGCTAACTCCAAAACCACTTTTTATAGAAAGAATGCAGAAACTTATCCCAGATAAATTGGATTTTGAAAAGTTTATGGAGTTTTCCCAGAAAAGAACACCAACTTCTATCAGGTGCAACACTTTGAAGATTTCTCCAGATAAATTAAAGCAGAAATTAGAGGATAAGGGATGGAAAATTAAACAGCTATTTTCAGATTATCCAGAGGTTATGATAATTGAAAACTCTCTTAATCCTGGGGAACTTGGAAAATCAATTGAGCATATTCTTGGTTATTATTATGTTCAGGAAATCTCTTCAATGATGCCGATAATTGCTTTAAATCCAAAAGAAAATGAAATAATTTTAGATTTGGCTGCTGCTCCTGGAAGCAAGACAACACAAGCATCTTCTTTTATGAAGAACACAGGAACAATAATTGCAAATGATAAAACACTTGATAGAACAAATATTCTTTGTGCTAATTTAGAAAGATGTGGTTGTTCTAATGTTATTGTAATAAGACATGACGGAATTCAATTATGCAGGAAATTAGCAAAAATAGGAATGAAATTTGATAAAATACTTTTAGATTTACCTTGTTCAGGAGAAGGCAATACAAGAAGCAATCCAAAAACATATTTGATGTGGAATATTAGAATGATAAAAAGTTTAAGCAAGCTTCAGAAGAGACTTGTTTTTTATGCTATCCCACTTTTAAAAGAAGATGGTGAACTTATTTATTCAACTTGCACACATTCACCAGAAGAAAATGAGGGAGTTGTTGATTTTCTTTTGAAAAATTTTGATTTAGAAATTCAGGAAATAAAACTTCCTTTGAAAACAAGGAGTGGGATAACAAGTTGGGAAAAAGAAAATTTTAATTCAGAAATAAAAAAATCTTGCAGAATTTATCCGCAAGACAGTAACACAGAAGGATTTTTTTTGTGTAAGATGAGGAGAAAATGAAAATCGGAAATCCTCAAAAATCAAAGATTTTTGGGAACTTCAACTCTTATGAGATTGAAGTTTTTCAATTATTAAACTCCATACATACGAAATCAAAGATTTTCGAACATACAAATACCTCACTGAGAGGAGTTACAAGAAAGTGTTTGATGTGAGCGAAGTTACAAGACTGAGTTTAATAAAATGAACATTACATTTATAAAATCAAATGAAAAAAAAAGAATATTGGAAAAACTTAGAGAGACTTATGGAATTGAAAAACTTCCATATTTATTAATAAGTTCTGGAAAAGATAAAGTCAGAGGATTTAGCGGGAGTTTGTCAAAAGAAGAAATATTAAAATTAAATCAGGTTTTGAGAATAGAAACTTTGGGGACTTATTTGTTAAAAAAAGAAAAAGATGGATTAAGGCTTAGTTTTGATGTTCCAACTATTTTAGATATTAAGAAAAATATAATTGAAGTTTCTGATGAACAAACACAAGATTGGTTTAAAGGAAAAAATATTGAGATAAACCAAAATGTCAGAAATGCTGGAATGGATTGCATTTCTGAGCATCCAAAAATTCCAAAAAATAAACAGGAATTTTTTGATTTAAAAGGGTTTGTTGTTCTTAAAAACAAGGAAAATTTTGTTGGATGTGGCAAGGCATCAGATAAAAGAATAACAAATTTTGTTCCTAAGGAGAGGAGAATAAGAAGTTAGAATGAATCCAAAAGAAATAGAGTATTACTCAAAAGCAGGACGAATAGCAAAACAAGTCAAAGAATATGCAAAAAGCATAATAAAAAAAGGAACTTCTTTATTGGAAATTGCAGAAAAAATAGAATCAAAAATTGTTGAGCTAAATGGAGAAATTGCTTTTCCGGTTAATTTGAGTATTGATGATGTTGCTGCACACTATACCCCCTCTTATGATGATAAAACTACAGCATCTGGTTTATTGAAAGTTGATATAGGTGTTCATGTTAATGGTTATATTTCTGACACAGCTTTTTCAGTTGACTTGGAAAATAATGATGAAAATAAAAAACTTATATTAGCAGCAGAACAGGCGTTGGAGCAGGCAATAAAAACAATAAAAAAAGATATAGAAATATGGAAAATTGGAGAAGTAATTCAAAAAACAATTATTGATGAGGGGTTTTCTCCGGTAATAAATCTTTCAGGGCACGGGCTTTCAGAATATAATGTTCATTCAGGGATAACTATTCCTAATTGCAACAATAATAATTCAAAGGTTTTAGAGACAGGTGCTTATGCAGTTGAACCATTTGCAACAACAGGGCAGGGAATGGTTTATGATGGAAAACCTTCTGGAATTTATCAGTTTATTGAAAAAAAAGCAATAAGAGATAATTTATCAAGGAAAATCATTGAGCATGTTGAAAAAAATTATAGAACTTTGCCATTTTGCTCAAGATGGATAATTAAAGAATTTGGGACTCGCGCTTTGCTTTCTTTAAATTTATTAGAAAAAGCAGGAATTGTAAAACAATTTTCTCAGCTTGTTGAAAAGAGCCACAAAAAAGTTAGCCAAGCCGAACTTTCTGTTATAATTACAGAAAAAAAAGTTGAGGTTTTAGATTAATTATTCCTTCATTAATTTTTTTCTTACATTAATTAAATCCTCATGTGTATGAACATGCAAATGTTCTGTACAACTTACATGCCCTCCAAGAAGCATTTTTTTTGCAAGTTCAGGCCAAACATCAAATTCCAAACTTTTTCCAGAATAACTGAAAATTTCTGGCTCTGCAACAAATATGCCCCTACAAAAAATAGCAGAATTTATTTTTTTTCTATTTGGTTTTTCAATGTATGCTATAATATTGTTTCCTTCCAATTTAACATTTCCAGTCAAAGGTTTATTAGGTTCAACAACAGGACTGCTAACTAATAATGTAGCAACTTTTTTCTCATCTAAATGTTTCTGCCATAATTCAAGAAGATTAACATCATCAAAAATAAGGTCACAATGAACAACTAAAAAAGTATTATTTATTTTGTTTTTTAATAATTTTAAAGCTGAAGCTGTTCCTTGTTCTATTTCTTCATTAACAAATTCTATTTTAACTTTATAATCAGAACCATCTCCAATTATTTTGAAAATATTAGTTAAAGTGAGATGGTTAGCTATTAAATATATTTTCTTAAAACCAGAATCACTTAATTTTCTAACAATTTTTTCAATAATTGTTAAATGTCCAACTTTCAATCCATATCTGTTTCTAATCTTATCAGGAGAACCTTTCATACTTTCTCCTGCTAAAATAATTGCAATCTTGCTCTCCTTTAAAGCTTTTTTAATTAAATACTCTATCCCCTGAGAACGGTTGCGAATAAATATATTATCAACAATAGAATCAATATCTCTAAGAATTTTGTCATTTATAGTTATGGAGATTTTCTTTTTCATATTCTAATAACTACCAAATTCTTTATAAATCTTACCTTAGTAGGATAAAGCATGATTTTTTGATATTTTCAAAAAAATTAAAAATTACGACTATAAAATTGAGAAAAAGAGTAGGATGAAGTAGTATTTTTAAAAATTTAGGTAGGATATCATCGCATAAAGTTAAGTTATTTATACTCTTTAAATTAATTTCTTTAGGAAAATGAGTATTACAACACTTGCTGAAGAATATGCAACAGATTTTTATAAAGAAACAGATGAAACTCTAAAAGAGTTTATAAAAAGAGGAGAATTTCCATTTAATTATGAAGAACAATTATTATATCAGCATAAAGATTTTCTAAAAGATATTTTAACAGAAAAAACAGTTCCCCCATTACATTTTGAATTTCTTCCAACTGAAAAATGCAATAATAATTGTAAATGGTGCCATGGAGGACATAGAGATTTTATGGCAAATGAAAATGAATTAGAAGAAAATGTTATGTTAAAATTAATTGAAGAATTAGCTGATTATGAAATAAAGGGCATAGTTCGTTTTTCCGGAATGTCAGGAGAACCTCTCATGAATTCAGGCACATTAAAGACAATCCAAAAAGGAGCAAAATTAGGATTAAATATTGGATTGATTACTAATGGTATTTTGCTTACTAAAGAAAGCCATGATTATTTAAAAGAAACTAAATATGCAAGCATAAGTTTAGATGCTGGAAATTCTAATACATTTAATTATTTGAAAGGGCATAATGATAATACTTTTGAAAAAATTGTAAATAATATCTCAAATCTTGTTTCTTTTAAACAAGAAAATAATGAAGATTTTAGAATCTCTGTGGGTTATATTTTGCACCCAAGAAATCTTTATGAAATAATTCAAGCTACAAAAAGAATAAAAAATACTGGAGCAGACATACTGCAATTTAAGGTTCCTTATGCTACTGGTGAAGATTCATTTACTCAAAAACAAATAAGGGAAATACTTTGCTCAATACAAGAAGCTAAAAAATATTCAGACAAAGAGTTTCAAGTTATAGCAATGCAAACAAAAGATGAAAGAGAAAAAGAATTAAGCGGAGAATTGCCAAAACCAACTTTTTCTAGATGTTATGCGCAAGCTTTAAATGGCATTATTGGAGCTGATGGAAATGTTTATCCTTGTGTCCATTATTATTACAATAAAGATAGTATTGCCGGACAACCAATAGGAAATATGCATGAACAAACTTTTAAGGAAATATGGGAAGGAGAGAAAAGGGCAGACATAATTCAAAGAATTAACCCTCAAAAAGATTGTCAATTTTGCAACAGATATGATAACAGAATTAATAATCTCATAAATTTCCTGATGAGATGAATAAAAAACAAGCCTGAAATTCTGGCATGAAAAAGAAGAAATGAAATGCGCTAGCCGGGAGTTGAACCCGGGTCACAACGTCTTTGCTTTTAAGGTTTATTGGCAACGTCGTATACTAACCACTATACTACCAGCGCTTAGGAATAAGAATACCTTTTGATTTAAAAACTTTCTTGATTAATCTTTTCCAGTAGAATGAAAACCATTTTCTCCTCTTTTAGTTTCATTAATTTTATCTTCAACAAATTCTGCTTGAAAATGACTGAGTATTACTCCTTGTGCAATTCTTTCATGTTTTTTTATTTCTAAATCTTGATTTGAAGAATTATGCAAAACAATTTTTATTTCTCCTCTGTAATCTGAATCAATTAAACCAGCATAGCGGTGAATTCCTTTTACACCAAGCCCACTTCTGTCCCACATTTGCATACATGTTGCTTTTGGAAGTTCTATTGCAATCCCTGTTCCTACTATCTTTGTTTCATTTGGTTTTAAAACTAAATCTTCATTAGAATAAAAATCACAGCCAGCGGCTTCTTCACTTGCATAAATTGGTATTTTAGCTTCTTGATTTAATTTTTTTATATTTATTCTAAGTTTCATTTTTTTGAAAATTTCCTGTTTTAATTTGAGAATGGGCGTAAGAGGAATCGAACCTCTGTCTTCACGATGTAAACGTGAGGGTCTGCCATTAGCCTACACGCCCATATTAAACATTAATATTCATGGGTTTTAAATATTTTGCTTGTTGAGTAAGATAAATAACAACCTTTAAATACAATCAATTTTTAATTTTTTCATGGAAAATAATAAAAAGGAAACATTAGGAGAAGAAGTCAAAGACCCTCGCATGGATTATAGCAAGGAAAAAATGCCTGGAGAGATTACAACTGAACAGAAAAAAGAAATGGAGAAAACAAGAAAAGAACTTGATGATTTTAAGAAAAAAATAATTAAAAAATATCCTTTTACTCTTGCTATAGGAATTCTTCCCCCACAAGCTTCTCAGAAAATAGAAGAAGAAGAATCTGTTCCTGAAGAAGATTGCAAAAAAAAGCCAATACATGTGGTGGTTTTAATTCCTGAAGAAAAATTTAAAGAAATAAACAAGATAAAATCAGAGCTTGTTAAAGACTCAGAAGTTATAAGGCAGAGAATGTGGTTGCATGTGAAAACTCCTGTTGATGTTTTTAATTATTGCTTGGATGGAAAATATGATATTGTTTCTGCAATTGGAATGTCTTTTCCACTTTATGATAAAGGATTTCTTGGAGCATTAAGAGTTGCTGCAGTTCATAAATCACTTGTTCTAAGAAAATTTGAGAAATATATTATAAGTTATGTTATCGGTGGGAGTCTTGTTAGAGGAGAAGCAATTAAGACAAGTGATGTTGATGTTTTTATTGTTATTGATGACACAGATGTAAAAAGAATGCCCAGACTTGAATTAAAGGAAAAATTAAGAAATATAATTTATCAGTATATTCTTGAAGCAAGCGAGCTTGCAGGAGTTAAAAACAAGCTTGAGCCACAGGTTTATCTTTTGACAGAGTTTTGGGAAAGTGTAAAAGATGCTCATCCTGTTATTTTTACATTTATTAGAGATGGAATTCCTTTATATGATAAAGGAACATTTATGCCTTGGAAGCTTCTTTTGAAAATGGGGAAGTTAAAACCAAGTCCTGAAGCAATTGATATGTTTATGTCTATGAGTGACAAGGTTGTTGAAAGAGTGCAAAGAAATCTTCTTGATTCAGTTGTGGGGGATATTTATTGGGGTGTTTTAACTCCTGCTCAGGCTTTATTAATGTTATATGGCTTGCCCCCCCCAACACACAAAGAAACTATCACTGTTTTCAGAGAGACATTTGTAGAAAAAGAAAAACTACTTGAAAAAAAATATGCAGATATACTTGAAAAAATTGTCAAAATTTACAAAGATTATGAGCATGGAAAAATTAAAGAAATTAAAGGAGAAGATGTTGATAAATATGTTGAGGATTTCAAAGTTTATATAAAAAGATTAAAAGAATTAAGAAAACAAATTGAGAAAAAAACACAGGAAAAAACAATTGAAGAAATACATAAAAATGTTTTTAATCTTTTGAAAACAATATTTGGGAACAAGTCTGAGTCTGTTTTAATTTCTAAGTTTGATTCTGATTTTATAAAAAAAGGAAGACTGCCTGGAAATTATCTTGGGATACTTAAGGATATAGAAAAATCAAAGAAAGATTATAAAAAAGGGAAGGTGAATAAGCATGATGTTGAGAATGCAAGAAAAAATGCTTCTATACTTATTAATCATCTTATTGAATACAATCAAAGGCAGGAAATTGCTGAAATGCAAAAAGGAAAAATGAAATTAAAAACAAAAGATAAGACTTATGATTTGGCTGTAACAAGCAAAGAGATTTTTTTAATTGATAGTGGGAATATCAGCAAGATAAGCAAAGATAAGTTTGTAGAATCAAATGTAGAAGAACTGACAAAAGCACTTTCTGAACAAAAAGAAAAACTTGCAATTGATGAAAAAGTTTTTGAAATAATTAAGAAGAAAATTGGGGACTTTGAAATCACTTTTTGATACAGAAAGTTTTGAGATTATTTTTTAATTTCATATATTTTAGATTATAATAATATATTTAAACTAAATTATGCACTATTAATATTATGATAAGAAAAGAGAAACCTGAATTAAGAGAATTCTTTTATCCAGGATATATTGGTACAAAAAATTTAGAAAAATTAGCAAATGATTTAGTTTCAACCTATGGAAAACATATTGATGCAGTTTTGCTTCCTTGGAATCATTCCAATAATGATAGCTATAAATCAAGACAAAATAGGAGAGGACACTCACAGCTTAGAGGAAAACTTTATTTTACTAATGTAGTATTATATGCTTTGGTAGATTATAAAGTTATGTCTAAACAATGGGAACAACTTAGATCTATTGGAAAGAATAATAAAAAAGATGAACTCCCAGCTGTTATTGTTTTTCCACTTGAAACTAAGGAATATTTAGAAAAAATTGGAGTTCTAAGTTGCAATCATGATCCTGCATTGGTGTTATATGCTTCACAAAGATTTAGAGAAATGTTAGCTTAATATAATATTTTTTTATCTTGTATCATTAAGCATTTCTAAAAATTTCATAAAAGAGTTTTCATCATCAAAAAAACCATCTATATCTCCTTGTTTTTTTGCTTCTTTTAATTCAAGAGGTGTTTCTACTTTATTAACTAAGTTTTCAACATAAACTCTTGAACCATTTTCTTGTTTTAAATATTTTGCAAGATGCAAACCAGGGTATTCTCTTCCACTATACCCATATTTTAAACTTATGATAACAACATCAGGAGCAAGTTTTTCTATTCCTTGTATTGTTCTAAGAATAGTTGAACCTTCTCTTTGCAGAAGATTTATGTTTCCCAAAGTTTTTAATTTCTGAACAAAAGATTCATATTCTTCAGATTGTGCAAAACTATAAGATAATAAAACCTTTCTTTTATTTATTCCCATTTTCACTTCTTTTTTCTTGATATCTTGATTTTTTAGCCATCCATTTATCAAATCCTATTAAATGTTTTCTAATAGCACTAGTTTCATAGTCAGAAGGTTTTCCTTTTTCAATTAGTGTTCCTAAATTTGAATATGCTTTCACATATTCTCTTTCTCTTTCCTGAATAAACTCTACTCTAACATCATGTAAAAAATCTTCTCCTCTTGAAACAGCTTTTTTTAAAATATATTCAAGTTGAAAAAAACCACTTCTTAATTCCATTATGTTTTCAAGAACAAATGGTTTTAATTTTGAAGCTTCAAAAACTTCATTATTTAATCTTATTCCATTGTAAACATCTCTACAATGAAAATCTTCATGAAATAAAATTATTTCAAGTTCTTTTTCTTTTAATTTAAATGCTTTTGGGAAAACATAAACATCTTGCTTTTGTTTTTTTCCAAAATTCTCAATTCTTGGAATTACATAAGCATATGAGCCTCTTATTTTATTACCATCTACTGGGATAAAAATAAGTCCTTCTGTTGGTTTAAAAAGTTCTTCAGCAATTACTTTTTCTATAAAAAAAATATTTGGACTCTCTTCATAAGTTAATTTTTTTGTGTGTGGGAAAATGCCTTTGTTTTTTTCAAAAAAATCATCAAGTTGTATTTGCCTTTTTTCTTTTAAACCTTGTGTTTCTTCTGCTTGAATTGTGCTAATTTGAAAAGGAAGCAAAGAAGTGCCTGCAACTTCTAATGTTTTTAAAAATTCTCTTCTGCTGATTTCCATTATTTTTAAAAAATAATTTCATTTTTAAGTTTATATATATTAAAGGATACACAAAATTAAATATAAATCTACTTATAGAGATATAATTTTAGATTTTAATGGGGAAAAAAGGTGGGCTTTTAACAATTTTAACTGGGGTTGTTATTGTTGGATGCAGTTTAGTTAATTCATGCACCCATAATTCAAGAATCCTTGTCCCAAAAAAACAAATTACTCAAGAATCATTTCAAACACTTGAAACTAAATTAATTCCGTTTAGGGTATATTATCCACCTTCTAAACCTAAAATAAAAATTAAAGATAGTTTATTAGAAGTTGCTGTAACAGAATCTTATTCGCCAAATGAGCTGAGTTTATTAGTAAGTAATCCTAATTATTCAGATAATTTTAAAGACGAGCATTTAGGAAAAATTGAAATAAAAGATTATGAAAAATTTAGGAGTGGTGTGCTTGATGTTGCAGGCAAATTTGGGTATTCTGAAGAAAATATAATAAGAGCATCAATACATGATTTAATTATGCTTTCTGGAAAAATTGTTGCAGAAAAATTAGAGTATTGTATAAATAAAGAAGAAAAAGAAATGATGAAAGACAAGGAAAAATTTTTTATTTATTTGTGGCATGATGCATTTAGCAAAGACAAAATTCTTAGAAAAAACAAGGAAACAGAAAAAATAGACAATTTTTCAGAAGATGAAATTTTTTTAAATGGGAAGGGGTTGTGCAGAAATTATGTAGAAGTTAATTGTGCTGTTTTTAAAGTTTTGAAAGATATTTCCCCAAAATTAGCAAATACTTATATGAGAAATTATTCTCTTGGATTTAGGTATGGTTTTTTTCATGCATGGAATCAGATAACAACTTTTTCAGGTGATGAACAGAACTTGGAAATGCTTGTAACTTATGTAGACCCTACTTGGCTTGATACAAGAAAGCAAACAGAATTAGGTGATGGAAAAAAGATGACTAAACTGGATGAAGAAACTTTATATGATGCATATGACAGAGAACATTTTGGGCATAATAATATTTATGCACATATTGAGATTGCAGATTTACTTTGTTCTCTTGGAAAAAATCAAAGAAGAGCTTCAAAAAATTATCCTGCAACTAATGAACAAATCAAATTTTATCAAACCAAAGCAATTGAAAAAAGAATAATAAATTGTCATAAACTTTTAGATATTGGTGAAAAAAAAGCGAATGGAGAAATTTTTTATGAACCTTATTTTAGTTATGAGTTTCAAAAAACTATTGAAGCTATGATTTGGAGTTACAATAAAAAACAGGATAAAGGAAAAACTGAAAGATTTGAAAAATTAAATGAAATTTATAAAAGAGCATCAAAAATTG
>Ga0180008_1002020_pt1 | contig 11489 bp, 23 predicted proteins | sample MM_PW_MetaG_FD_121121 | JGI IMG/M metagenome (GOLD analysis project Ga0180008, IMG submission 121121) | Groundwater microbial communities from the Aspo Hard Rock Laboratory (HRL) deep subsurface site, Sweden - MM_PW_MetaG | ecosystem: Environmental > Aquatic > Deep subsurface > Groundwater... | reverse complement strand
GTGAAGGGACTCGAACCCTTAATATCCGCTTTAAGAGAGCGGTGCTGTATCCAGTTTAGCTACACCAGCATACGTTCTTTATTCTCAATTAGTTTTATAAAATTACAGTTAGCACAAAGAAGTTGATAATCCCTACTACCTTTCTTTATTTTAGCCAAAACAAATTTTAAGTATCTCTCACGACTGTATCCAATGGCTTGTCTCTCTGCTCTGCCACCACCGTTTACATGGTCAATATGTAGTGCTCTTATGTCATCAAAACCACACCTAACACACACATTACCTAAAAGATTTACAACCTCACTTCGTATCTTACCTTGACGTTTCAACATAGAGTCATTAAAGCATCTACAACACATACTTTTCATATGACCATAGAATTTGTCAGGGTCAGTTTCCCCACAAGTTTTACATAAATGTACTTTAATCAACATGAAATGCCCTATACTCGTTTAATTGTTCTTCGATGTCTAAGGTGTAGGAATAACACTCCATTATTTTTTGCATACCCTTATTATCATACTTGTTGATTACATCCAAGACATTCTCATCCTTAGTAACGTGTACTGGGTAATCTTCCCAACTAAATGTATCACACACCACAACCATATGAGTGCAGTCTGTTCTGGCATTTAACCAGCTTCTTATTAGTTCAACCGATGTGCCCATAACACCTTTCCTTTCTGGTGAGTGCGGAGAGATTCGAACTCTCAACGTGAGGGTTAAAAGCCCCCTGTTCTACCATTGGAACTACGCACCCAATTGGTGGAAGTGACGGGAATCGAACCCGCACCGTTCAGTTTAAAAGACTGGTACTCTGCCTTCGAGCTACACTTCCAAATATTTCATAGTCTATTACAATAGGGTCGTTAGCGGGTTGGTAAAACTCATTTACATAAGACACATTCCTAAAGACTATGCCATTCTGTATGCTAATTCCTGCTCCCTCGTGGATATGCCCGAATAGATGATATGTAGGTTTTACCTTATCCACACGCTCCATTAGTGTCTTAGAGCCTGCATGATCCTGTCTTATACTCCAATCAAGTATGCCATAAGGTGGACCGTGAGTAATAAGAATGTCTACATCTTCTGGTATCAATTCCCAAATGCGCTCCAAATCTGCATCTTCTCGCATAAATACGAAGGCTCCAAGTCTGCGACTAAAAGGAGAACCCCAGAATTTAACCCCATCAATTACTATTTCTTTGTTAATAAGGACATGAGCATTTTTTATGCCTGCCCCTTCTGCAAAACAAAAGTCATGGTTTCCAGGCACATAGATTATATGTTTATAATCTAAACTGCCAAACCAATTATCAAGTTCTCTTACATTTGACAAACTACCATACAGTGTTCCATCACCAGTATGGACTAAAACATCGCCCTCTGGCAACTTGGGGAATCTACCATGAGTATCACCAGTTGCGATTATCTTCATAAACCTTCCTTGCCTTATCTAAGTCAGCCCAATTACCAGTCATATGCCATGCGCTAAAGAATCTATCTCCTCGATTCGTAATGCACCTAAATCTATTATTACAATCCACGCATTGTTCTGCCAATCCAGGATCTCCCTTATCTAGTTTACACATTATTAGTATCTGAGATTTACGACAACTAGGACAGTCTGACCATACAGTTTTGTCCTTGCCTATCTTATCGTAATCTGTTTCTAGTATACCAGCAAGGATTTTACAATTATCGCACTCAAAAACATACCTGAGCATATATATCCCTTTTCTCTAGCCTTTAATATGTAAGGGTATGGACTTGGGTTATATAGCTGACAAGTTGAGGTTTCTGGACTCGTATCTGGACCTGAAAAATGCTTCCTACAGCTTTCGAACCTGTTGCATACTCTACAATCCTTTATATACACTATTATAACACATCTTTATGGAATTGTCAAGCCTTTTTCTTGGCGGATAGGGAGAGATTCGAACTCTCGGTGGTGTTACCCACGCAGTCTTAGCAGGACTGTACAATAAACCGCTCTGACACCTATCCAATGGTAGGGATGGTAGGACTTGAACCCACAACTTCCGAAATATCAGTTCGGTACGCTACCTTTGCGTCACATCCCCATTAAATTCGTAATCTTTTGCCCAATTAATATCTTTCCTCTGTCTACCGTCTTTGGTAGGGTCTACACGTAATTTAAAATGTTTTAGTCCAATTGGCACTGAATATATTTTACTAAAATTTGGTGAATAAACGAGCATTAAGTCTATCTCATTTGATGAGTAAAGCCTACTCACCCTCCTGCCATTTTTAGTAGTAATACTAGTATTATTAAAGTCTAAACATCCCCTAGACAGCCACGCAGTTTTACACTGCACTCTAAGTAACTTATCTCCCGTATCTACAATAATATCATACCTGAGATTATCCCCAAAAGGAACAGATACTACATAACCAAACTCTAATAACCTGGCTATAATATTAGCAACTGATATATCTCCAACATCTTTACTATTCATAATCCTAAGAACTCGCCAGAGCTACTTGAGTGTAGATGGCTATGCGTGTTCTTCTGAACAAGCCTGGTAGGGGTGAGGAGATTTGAACTCCTATGTTACAGTGTGTAGAACTGCTGCTTCCCTGTCAGCCACACCCCTATATTATGGTGGGAACGGTAGGAGTTTAACCTACACTTCAGTGCCTACTCTAGAACTAGCGGTTAACTAACCTGAACCCATTAAACGTCCCCCAAACCTATTCCTTCTTTACCTTTATACGTTGATGTACTCTAATTCTCCCATCTTCCTGAGTCACAGTATAATCAGGGTCTTTAGGCACAACCTTAACTTTATACAAGTCTTCTTTCTTTGGTCTTTTATTGGGAGCAAACTCTCGATTAAGCGGCTTCCCCATCTTGTCTTTCATCTGCTTCTTTCACCAACTTCAAAAAATATTCAGTCTTATCCTCATCAGTGCCAACTTCCTTTATGCTAAGTGCAGCAAAAGGTCTTTGTTCTCTGAGGAACCTTACCACGCCTTTATCGCTGTTAAGGTGCATTTTAAATGAATTTTTCATCCTGATAATTTGCCCTTGTGGATGAAACTTCTCACTAAGCACACCATTTATCTCAAACATTTACCTCTCCTTGTATACATCACCGTTTTCAAGAATCTTTTTATCTTCATAGGGTGCTACTTTACGCCTGTAAAACTCTCTAGCCACGCAATCTAGGACTCCCATAGCCCTATTATATACTGTGTATCCACCCATACCATAGAAGCAATCTGTAAGTCTGCTTATGGTATAGTTCATAACACCATCAATCTGGTCTTCACTAACTGTGTTTAACTTAGATTCTAGCTCCTGTATCTCTTGTTCCACCAGGATGCGGAGTTCTTGTTTTACGTATGGCATTCTTTGATTCCTTCCTTCGCTGTTTAAGTATCGCTTCACGTCTCTTACGCCTTCTAATATCTGAGGGTTTCTCAAAAGACTCATGAGCCTTTAACTCTCTAAACAACCCCGATATTTGAACTACACGATTAAAGCGACCAAGCATTGAATCCAAATAAGCAGGACTCCTAGGGTCTTTCCTGTATAACTCTTCTTCGAACTTAGTTATCTTTACGTCCAACATTTGCAACCTCAATCTTCCCTTCTCTCATAAGCTCTTGACAAATATTAACCACCATCTCTAAATCAAGCTCTAATTTGTTAGCTATATCAGAGTAGTATAGAATATCACTGGACTTAAATAACTGCTCTATTTTATCTTTAGTAACTCCCACTCTATCTTTCCTTCTTTGATTAAATCTCTAATTTGCCTCTGTAGTTTAGTAGGTGTACTTGAACCCTTCTTTACTTCGACAATTATAATTTTCTCAGGCTCACCTTTTGACATCCCATCAAATACAATGTAATCAATAGGAGTACCAATGAACCTCGCATCACTCGGAGTATGCTTCCACTCTGGAAAGTGAGGAACTAATTGCTCTGTAACTTGCCCTTCAACAGAAGCTCGACTCCTCTTTACTGCATCCGCCCTTGCTTCTATTATCAGACGCTGCTGCTGCTTTTCCGTATTTTTTCTTTTAACGAGTTCTCTAATATATAAAATAATAAAACTCACAAGGAGGACGGTGATGATTATTATTTCAACCATTATTATCTTTTACTCCAGTAACTTTCATCTTCCATACTCTCCTGTCCAACACATAAATTTGTGTTCACATCCCTCACATTTGCGTGTGGATTTCTTCCTTTTCCTTTTGCACAAAACAGCACAATTTCCACAGGGGTCGTAATTAGGATGTATACAATCTAGTCTCATTACTCTACACCTAAAGTGACTAGCTGGAAACTTTGTCTTGTATTTTCCCCAATGCGTTTTGCCTACATGGTAATAACTATTATAGTTATGTCTTCTGCGTCTCATGCCTAAATATCGCTATGCAGGATGGAAACGGTGCTGAATTAGTAGCATCACCAAATTTCAATCTCCCACGTAGAAACCTTATCTCACTTGCCTTCATAACATACTCATGCCACCATCTAGTATCTGTTCTTGATGGTATAAGACATACAACAGTGTTGCCCCAGATACTTTCTTCCCATGCCCTGAGTAGCCACTTGCTAATCTCTTTACCATAAGGAGGATTTACAAATGTTACACTGCCCCATCTTCTATCAAGTCCACCCTCACCATATAAAGGACAGGGGTCATCATTGAAGTGGAACTCTTTATCAAGCTCGTCATACAACTCTTTTGGTGTTTCCCAATGTTGAGATGCCGAAGTAAATAACCCTTTATTCACACTCATCTAAGAATTCCTTAATTACATCACCATGACAAGCCTGTGGTTTGCAGAAACATCCCAATACGCAACCTCGAAGTGATTCAACCCTTTCTTTAAAATGCCCATCCCAACTGATTCTATCATAGAGGTAAGCTTTGTACTTCTCAATTACTTCTTCACGAGTGCCATCCTCACCTATTTTAAAAGGATTACCGTAAATACTACCTCTACCGATATACCTAACATCACAACCTTTGTGAGTACGTATGTTAACTACAGTTGTTAAGTTCTCCTGATTCAAGTCTTTCCTTCCTAGGATAGAACCACCTATCTTTCCAATCTTCTACTATTATACCAAATTTTTTGCGTTCTGTCAAGTCCAAATCATCGGCTTCTTCTCTCAAGAACTCTTTCCAGTTTGTGGCTAGAGGAATTACATAAACTCCCCTAAAGTTCTCTATGCTTTGAACCTTACCATACTTGCCTAATTTCTGATAGCCTTTGACTACACCATATCTCTCTTTAACAGAACCATCTTCATTGTAATAGATTTCCGAATACTTACCCTTCTTAGCCTTAAAGTCCTCACGCATTTGTTGTTTAACTTCGAGAGGTATTAAGACTGATGAGAACCCTTTTGTTGTGCCGAGGTAATCAAATCCTTTTAGTCTATTATACATGCTAGACTTACCATAAAGGGAAGTTACTGTCATAGCAGCTAATGGATGACCATACTTGTTTTCAAAATGACTTTGAACTTCTTCACTTAAAGTGGACATAGCACATAATTTACCCGTTAAATATCTACTAAACTCTGGTGTTGCCACACAGTGCTGAACATTCATCAGGTAATTTATTCTCTTGCCCTTCCACTTGTTTTCTAAGCTCCAACCAATGTGTTTATCTCGGATAGGAATGGTTAAATCACTAGCCAGCCCCACTATGCCAAGTATAAATCCAGTGGTTGAATCTTTAATTAAATAATGTATTCTTCTACCAACTTCTCCCGATAGGGGAGCAGATGAGACGGTAACACGTCCGTACCACCATAAATCATTTAATTCTTTATTTTTAGAATCACAAAACTCTATATAAGGACTAAAATTTTCCCAAAACTTTTCACTTTGTGGGTCTGTTTGGTTACTGTTCCAATAAGGTTTAATCTTATCTAATCTATTAGCATTCTTTAAAATATACTGCTGCCTAGCTTCTAATAACTTCCCTCTAAGTTCTTCTTTATCCATTCTGCTCTTTAATCCTTGCCTGTTCTTCTAGTGGAAAATCACTGATTGTTCCAACCTTAATTTTTGGTTTTCTCTTCCTACCTGTTATGCCTCTAGATTCAGTGGTATAAAACCCTGCCCCCTTATACCTGGGATTAGGAGGAGAGAATTTCTGCCTTAAATTGGGGTCATCACAGAAAGGACAGCGTTTTAACGGTTCAAATTTGGATACTCTTTCCTCAAATCTCTTTTTGCAAGCATCACAGATGTATTCATAAATCGGCATTTATTTCCTTTAATCCCATAAATTGAAAAAGTATTTGATGAAGATTTTCATCTTCTGTTTAAATATCTTCTGGTCTGCCATGTTCATTCTTCCCCACTCCAACACTTCCTTGCGAGTAGCATCCTTTTCAGGAAAGTCAGGCGAAACGATTTCGTAGTATTCGTCGTCGAGAACACGTTTGCCCGCTTCGAATCCCTCTATCATTTCGTTTAGTTTCTCTACCCACTGTTCCTCAGTTAAGTCGCAGGGATGTCCCATCTGGTTATCTCTGAGTGTTTTTAGCATAGGGATTATAATATCAATTAGGTAATAATCCATACTCCACCAATCACAGTCAGCCCACCCACGAAAACCTCTTTGCAGACACCATTTTAACCACTTAAAGAAGTAGCTAATGTTTTTGACGCAAAGCTCCACCGTTTGGGGGATGTATCTCATGGGATTCTTTCTGTAATCTTCCCATGCAAAAACCCACCTATAAGGTGCATCGAACTTAGTATAACTCATTTTACCTCCGAGGCAATTACGCCTCATGTTTCGTTACTACGTCATATCATTACCTCCAAAATTATAAGGGTCATTAAAGTGCTCACTAAATATGCCTATAAGGTCATCACTAGTCCCAACCTCGTTACCCCATTTGTCAATACAGGGTACATCAAAGTCAGATGGACTATATGGTTTACCATCTTCAACGATGTCAATAATAACACCATTGGCAACCCTGACGAAACCACCTTCCCTTAGAATCACCGCATAACTATCGTTGTCAGGATCTAAGTAAGGCACGGTATCACCAAGTTTAAGAGTCTTCATTTCGTTATTCCAACACTTAACTTGACTGCCATTTGGTAACATATCGTATGCGCCCATTTAATTCTCCTTTGGTAGCAGATGAGGGAGTCGAACCCTCTCCTTCTAGCTTATGAGACTGATGACTTAGCCACTTGTCCTATCTGCGTCATTGTTACTAATTAATATTACAAAATAAATCTTATCTCCACCCGCTCTAGCTGAAACCTTGGCAACATCCTTAGTTTCTTCTATAACCGTGTCCAGTAGATTAAGTCCGTAGCTTAAATGTGAAGCTTCTCTGCCTCGGAAGACAACTGAAACCTTAACTTTGTCCTTTACTACAAGTCTTCTAACGTGCCTAATTTTAGTATCCAAGTCATGCTTGGCTATCCTGGGTCTAAGTTTTATCTCTTTCAATTAACACTGCCCCAGTTAATTCTCTCGTTTATACGTTTTATTTGACGATAACTGAGTCCGAACTTTTCACACACCATAGATAGCCTCACACCACCAGCAAGCAACCTTCTAATCTCCCTCACACCATCTTCGCTAATTTTATTCCCACAGTTTTTCTTAGTATTTTGAGATTTAGAAAGTAACTGACAATTCTCTGGACAGTAATTCCCATTGTTATCTATACGGTCAATAGTTAAACCATGCTGCCAACCACTAAGCAATGCCCACTTCTCAAATGCTTCATAATTGTTCAACCATTCGCTACAAACTACAATACCTCTGCCACCATATCTTAGATACGCTAAATTATTGATATTGTAGCACCTTTGCTTTATACCAATCCAAGTAGCATAAAGTGGTTTACGTTTACGAACTTCACGCATATAATTACGCATGAGCGTGAGGAGAATTTTGAAATCTCATCTCAACTTTGGAAGAGTTGCATCTTTCCTTTAGACGACTCACGCAAGTGCCTATCGAGACAGAAGTAATTTGCAGTAAGAATTAAAAAACACTGAAAGGTTTAAACACGATTAGTCCTTCTGCTAGTCTCTTTACCGATGGACATCACAGTAGATTCGATAACATTTCTGTCATAAGTAAGCTACGCATCACAACTGTTTATCCTCGATAGGCTGAGGTTGCGGGTCAACCCCCGATTAAGGTCCGCCCAATTTCTCGTATTCCTTAATGTAGTTTAGGGTAGATTCTGACCAACCATCAATATGAGTCCACCTACCATAGCCAACACCATTCTGGTAAGCACCAACATTTATCATGTAACCCTTACCATTTGGACTGCCAACTCTATCAGATGACTGCTCATCTGTTATCACGATAGTCCTGTCATACTTTGTCCTATTTACTGTCTGGACGGCATCACCTATATTTGTTCCACCATGACTCATACTGTTCTGGATAGCATCCTTTAAAGCAAAACCGTGTCTTGAAGGAATCTGCTTTGTCTCTGTTGAGAATGCGTAGAAGTCACAATCATCAAGAATTTCCCTAGCTAACATAGCCACACCGCAAGCAGCATCTAATCTATCCATCTGAGACTTACCTGACACCTTAGCCATATCCATGCTACCTGACACGTCTACAACTACCGCAGTCTTACCATCTAGCTTTTCCTGTGTATTCATGCACCTGAACATAGCCTTCTCAAGATCACTCTCCAACTGTGGGGCATGACTTGCTGCCGCAATAAATCTGAATGGCAGCACTCTGTCTACCTTCATCTTGTCCAACGCAGTCTTTACGAGAGTCTCGTCACATCCAGCCTGGTGCATATTTCTTAGGTTACGAAGTAAAGCCATTGAGCCGAGCTTGTTGTCCTTCATTAAACGCTCAAAGGTATCCTTCTTATCCGCACCCGCACTTAGGTTAACTTCCCAAGTATCAGGAGCTTCAAGAGTGTTATCTACCAACTTCTTCCATGTATCAGCCTGCGTCTTGTCCTTTGATATTGGATAAGACAAAAACAGTACATCACGCAGTCTAACGGCATCGTTGCTTCTATCGTACTTACCGAGCTGATAAGCATCAAACTTAGGAAAAACTTTCGCCAATCCTTTCTTTACCTGTGCTGACAGAGGTTGTCTGCCATCTTCCCAGTAGAGAGATAAAAACTCAGTCATTTCATCTGCACGCTGAATAATCCTAGCAAGTGTCTCCGCAACAAGATGCTTATGCTTTGAACTTCTAGCCATTTCACGTACAATCAGTAATGGAACATGACGCAACTTCATCTGCTCTCTTGCTTCAATCGCAATTGCAGCTACCTTTGCAGGTGCTACCTTTGGCACAAGATTCTTGATTCTGTCAACGATGTCAACCCCACCCTCGTAGAAGGTATTCTCCCACAATAGGCAAGCCATTACAGACCTACGTAGTTCTTGCTCTGCTGTAATTCTACGAGCAGGTCCACCTTCATGCGTGAAAACTGGAACTCTTGTTGATACCTTAATTACCATAACACTTCCTTTCCTTTTATAATAAGGGGAACATTCGATAGAGTACAATTTTTACCGTTGGGGATTTCACCCAACCGTAAGGCTTAATTTTAACTAAATTCTGCGAAGTAACTCGTATCTACACCACCTTATGAGGAGACAGCAAGATTCGAACTTGCTTTACTAACCATGTCTCCAGAACTAGCAGGGAACTTGCGATAAGAGCAGTGAGCCGAAGCTCAGACGGAATCGAACCGTCAAGTTTGAGTTTAAATCAAATTGTAAATCTATTACGATGCAACTCTTTTCTATCACCACTACTAGAGTTGAATAGGGAACAAACGACTACAGCAAGCTTTCTACCCCACTGCGTACAGGGAGGCGGAACGTATTCAAAAACGATGCAACTGATGTCTACACCACTATTCTGATAGATAGGGAACAAGCGAGAAAGCTTCTGAACTGGTGTTCTGCCAATTGAACTACCCCTCAGTTGCCCAAGAGAGCAGGAATCGAACCTGCAACATCCAGTTTGATAACGAAGTAATCCTTCTCTACACCACTACCCTTGTTTATGCCCAGTCTGCGTAATCAGTGTCATTGACACCGACCACATCAGCCTCTAGGTTTGTCCTAGAGATAGCCTGACTAAGCTTTGTGTGCAACCTCTGGAGCTTCAATACCTGTTGATGGTTATCATCAAAGTTGAAGTTCGGTTGCCACTCAGCATCGGGGTGCTCAGTATGTCCATAAGACCTATAAGCCCATCCGTGCTGTTGTTCTAAGTTGCGGAGGTGGCTAATTTCCGCAGCTAACGCTTTTTGTGTCTGAAGTGCTGATGCAATTTTCATATACTTTCCTACTTTCTTATCCTATTATAATTATAACATATTGACAAGCAATTGTCAAGCCCTTTTAAGGGTTTTTCGAGACTTTTTTAAAGTATTTTTTTAAAATTTCCATCTATACCTAGTATAGCACATAAATTACTTGATGTCAAGCCCATCAAAGTCTGCCTCAACGGGCTGTAGGGTAAAACATTGGAATCTATAATCACAAAGTTCACAAGCCTCACCCTTACTTCTACCACAAATCAGGGCAGTAGCAAAATCTAGTTTTTGTTTACAAGCTGAACAAACCTTAATATTGCCATCCAGCATTAGGGAAAACACCTCACATCTTTTAGTATAGATAACGCTACCACAATTACCGCATTTGATGAATATTTTCACGCTTGTAACACTCCGAACAAATGTATTTTGCAGGTCTAACCTTTACCATCTCGCCATTCTCATCCTTCTCACGCACTCTACGAAGAGTAAATTGAGACTCACCACAAGATGAGCAACATATCATCCTCTTCATAAAGAAGTTTAGAGTTAGACTACTAGGGTCTACATCTGTATCTCTTGGTTTTTCAAGTTTATCTACTGGCATTATTCCTCTCCTTTATTACAAATTGTAATCGCCTGGCACAACAACTTCCGAGTGGACAATTCTGGCAATCGGGATTGGAGTTGTGACACCAATCTCTTCCTACGTACCAAGATGGCAAATCAAGTGCTCCAGGGTATTTGGGATTCTCTCCCCTAGCAACCTCTATGATATGCTTTCTATCATCTTTTTCTGCCAGTCCTGAACGCAAGAATACTTGTCTTATATGCTTATCATACGCTACATCTATTCCAGCCCAATCACAAACTGTCACACCGCAATCACGAACTAGAATATTTATAGCCATCGAAGCTTTCTTTTGCCCAATTCCTTTAAACTCCAGAAGGCGTTCATAGACTTGAACAGCCGTAGGGCAATCATTCCAGATATTTTCTGCATGACCTTGATACTTTGTTGCAAGAATATGTATTGATTCTACAACAAATCTAGCCATGTTTCTCCAGTAACGACAACCAACACCTTTCAAATCCTGAGCAATTCCGTCTTCTCCGATTTTACAAACTGTAGCACTGAGATTACCCCAGTCCCAGTCTAATTTATTGGGGATAGCCCAAACCT
>Ga0180008_1002019_pt1 | contig 11492 bp, 11 predicted proteins | sample MM_PW_MetaG_FD_121121 | JGI IMG/M metagenome (GOLD analysis project Ga0180008, IMG submission 121121) | Groundwater microbial communities from the Aspo Hard Rock Laboratory (HRL) deep subsurface site, Sweden - MM_PW_MetaG | ecosystem: Environmental > Aquatic > Deep subsurface > Groundwater... | reverse complement strand
TCACTGCGTGACTGTGAGATGAGATAAAGACATAAAGTGTTAGCTATAAGTGCCACGCTCGCCATCACAATCATCAGAGTCGACATGGGTTCAGTGCCAGCCCAAAACCGCCGTGCTACTTCGAACAACACACCGGCTGCAAGCAACGCCTGCAACCAACCTGAAAGATGGGCAGCCCTGACTTTTTTGGTGGCGCTAAGGCCAACAGCAAGCAAGGCAACGCTGTAGACGGCGGCATCGGCCAGCATATCTAACGAATCGGCGATAAGGCCGGTGGATTGCGCCCAGACTCCGACAATAAGTTCTGTGACAAACATCACGGCATTAATTGCCAACAATCGCTGTAATAGCTTACGTTCGTCGGTATCGGCTTTACTGTTTTCAGCTAACGCTGCTGGGTCGGCCTGAAACGGTGCTGAGCTCTGTAATGCAGCACCTAAATTTAATGCGTCCAGGCGTTGGGTAATGGTCTCCGGACTGCCTTGATGCACCACATCAAGCTGCCGGTCTTGCAGGAAAAATTGCAACTGTTGCACCTGTGGCAAACCGCCAAGCGCCATCCGGATCAGATTTTCTTCTGAGGGACAGTCCATCTTGCGAATGTGGTAGCGGGTTTTGTGGTGCAAATCTGATGCAGAACACTCAGGCAACGGAGTATTTTCTGAGACTTGTACTTTACATTGGCAATCTGACATAGTGGCCTCACGTTGAACAAGATACCGCTATTAAAAACTATAAAGCCACTTTAAGGTCAATAGTTTTTTTACCGATGTCGTTCACAGTCACTGGCACATGGATGCACCAGATTTTTCAGGATCTCACAGTCTTTGGCCTGATGGTCATTCTGGCAGAGCGTCCGTAACGCCTGCAAATCCGCTTTTAGTTGATGAAGTTGGGTTAATTGCGTGTCTAAATGACTCAATTGCTCATCGATCAGCGTATTGACCCGGCCGCATGGTTGGGTGGGATCTTCACGAAAAATGAGCAGTTGCCGGACGAATGACAGACTCATATCAAAGGCCCGGCAATGCCGGATAAATTGCAAATCTTCGAGATGGCGCTGCTGATAAGTCCGATATCCAGAAGCGGTTCTTGCCGGAGCGGCTAACAATCCCTGCTTCTCATAGAATCGAATGGTTTCCGTTTCACATCCGGCAAGCGCAGCTAGTTCACCAATTTTCATTGCCTTTCACCAACTCTAAAGTTACTTTAAGCATTGAATCTATCATAACTCAGACACTGAAACTGCCCTTTTATTGTCAAGGATACTTTATGGAGCCCAAAGTACGGCTTGCCTATTCTGAATACCTGGCGCTGGCCGACCAAGCGCGCAAGTCAAAGGAGTATGAGAGAAGTTTTGCGTATCTGGAGTACGCCCACATTCTTGATCAGCACGACGTTTTGTGTCATGTGCATTTGCAGATGCTTTGGTTGGCCCTTTGCACCGCAGACTGGCGTGAAATGGCCGGGCAAAGCTATCGGTTGTTGTTAACACCTTTTGGTCATCTTTTTAATCGCTTGCCGCTTGGCAATACGGGGCGTTCAAACGTCAGTGCCTTTGAACCGATGACTATTCCGGAAGAACTTAGAGAAATTTTAATACCGGTTGAGAGAAAATAGGAAGTACCAAGTACTGAGGTCAGTCGTTGTAAAATGTTTAGAACGCCATTGGGGAATCACATGCAGCGAGTATGTGGTTAACTCACCGGTAAAACTTAGCTAAGTTTGCCGACGTTCACCTAAGGTGTCGCTGGACATACTCACACATATGTCATGGACGAGGGAAGTATCGATGTCCTCACCGAGTAGGAATGCTCCTTTATCTTGGAAAATTAAAGCGTTAAAGTGGTTTAAAAACATGCAATATTGACCGGAGCAGGTAGTACATGCCAACAAATCCGTCTGATGGTGACAAATCATCGCACCGCCTTGCTATCCTTTCACAACAAGAAATAGACGACTTATTTGGCTTACCCAGGTTCACGGAGGAACAGCGAGAGCTGTTCTTCGATTTCAGTACGACTGAACTAAATGTCATTGCAACCAAAACATTCTCTGTCGGTGTCTATCTGGCTTTGGAATTGGGTTACTTCAAAGCGAAACGGCAATTTTTCAACTTTGATCAACCGATGGTTATAGGCGACTTGCAGTATCTGATTGAACGGTATTTTGGTGGACGCAGTGATCCGTTCAAACTACCGTCACGGCCTGTGCGGATTTCCCATCAGAGAACCATTCTGGAGTTGTTGAATTATCGCATTTGTGACAAAGAGGTCAGAGCGGAGCTAGAAAGCAAAGCACAGCGTATTGCCATGCTGTCAACACAGCCGGTTTTCATCTTACGAGAGCTGCTGCATTACATGACCACCCACCGAATTGTGGCACCGCTGTATACGTCACTACAGGATTTCGTCGGCCGCGCGGTCAACCGAGAACGTAGCCGAGTACTGTTGCTACTCAACCAAAATGCTTCGCCTATGGTCATTGACCAACTGGATGCACTCTTAAATGCAGACGAGAGGATGTATCGGATCACCAGCCTGAAAAAGGAGCCTAAAAACTTTAGCTATAAAGAGCTAAAACAAGAAGTCGTCAGAAGGCAATATTTTCAGCCACTGCACGATTTTACAAAGGGCTTTTTGGAGATCGCAGGACTCTCCGCAGAGAGCATTAAATACTACTCGTCTTTGGTGAAGTACTACACCGTTTATAAACTTCGGCGCATGCACAAAGGCTCAGTCAGGTTGTATTTACTTTGTTTTGCTTATCAATGTTTTCGTGAAGTGAACGACAATTTAATTGAGGCGTTTATCTACCTTGTTCATCACTATGAAAAGTTGGCCAAGCATGCGGCTGGCGAGCAAATGAAAAAGGCGATGGAGGACGCCAGTAAAAACTTAAAGGCCGCAGGTGAGTTACTTGCTTTGTTTGTTGATGAATCGATTTCTGCAGACACGCCATTTGAACAAATCCAACAACGCGCATTCACTTTCCTAGAGCGTGAGAATATCCCTGTTGTCGCTGATTATTTGCGAAACATAGAGTTTGACAAGGCGAAAGCCGAATGGGCTTATTACACAACGCTTTCAATGACGATTAAACGTAATTTACGCCACCTGTTTTCCGAATTAGAGTTTGTTGGCCGCGTTGAGGATGCACCGTTGCTCAGCGCAGTGATCATACTGCAGGACTTGTTCCGCAGAGGAAAATCGCTCAGCCAGGTCAACGCAGAGATCTTTCCTACCGATATGATCTCTAAAACACAACAACTCTATCTCTATGAAAAAATAGATGATGATAATGAAAAGCTAGACCTTGATCGCTACGAGTTCATGGTATACCGCCTGCTACGAAATGCACTTGAGTCGGGTGATTTATGTGTGGTGAATAGCAACCAATTCCTACGGTTCGAAGATGACTTGATCAACGACGAGCGCTGGAAAAATAAAGATGAAATTCTCAAAGAAATCGGTGCACCGTTACTGCAGCAGCCAATAGAAGAAACGTTGGCCATGTTTAAAGAAGCGCTGGAGAGCAGGTTTGCAGATGTAAATAAGCGAGTGCTGGATTACACCAATGAACACATAAAACTGCGTGGTAAAGGAGAGAAGCGCAAGTGGTCGCTGGTTTATCCAACAGCTGATACTCCGATTAACAGCCCGTTTTACAGCCATCTACCGAGTATAGGTATTGCAGACTTACTGGCGTTTGTCGGTGCTAGGACGGGATTCTTGAATGAATTTACGCATGTGTTGGAACGTTACGTCAAGTATGACCCGGAACCTCGTAAAATACTTGCGAGTTTGGTGGCCATGGGCACGAATATGGGGCTGGCTAAAATGGCAGAGGTTTCAGGGATAGGGTTTCCATCTCTGGCGTCTGTATCAAAAAGTTTTGTGCGGCCTGAAACTCTGAAAGCTGCTAATGATGCGATTAGTAACGCAATAGCAAAGCTGCCTGTGTTCCATTTATACAACATTCGAGAGGAGTTACATTCCAGTAGCGATGGGCAACGTATTGAAACAAAAATTGACACCTTTAACGCGAGATACTCTCCGAAGTACTTTGGTCTGGATAAAGGCGTAAGCGTCTGTACGCTCATCGCAAACCATGTTCCAATTAATGGCCGGGTCATTGGCACGCATGAGCATGAAAGCCAATTCGTATTTGACCTGCTTTACAACAATACGTCTGATATCAAGCCGACTCGCCATTCGACAGATACCCATGGGACGAACCAGGTTAATTTTTGGATACTACGGGCATTTGGCTATGGTTTTGCACCACGTTACCGTGATTTACACAAAAAGACAGAACGGTTAGTGGGTTTTGAGAACCCAAGCCAGTATCCAGCTGAATTCTTAATTCGACCTATGCGTAAAGTCTCAGAAGATTTAATTATCGAAGAGTGGCCAACGATTTTAAGGATCATGGCGTCACTTGCACAAAAAGAAACGACTCAAGCTACCATTATCCGGAAGTTGAGCAGCTATGTACGACAAAATAGGACTAAGAAAGCATTATGGGAGCTCGACAACATCTGTCGAGCCATTTACATCTTAGACTTTATTGATGACGTGGGTCTGCGCCAAAGTGTGCAAAAGGCATTAAACAGGGGGGAGGCATACCACCGATTCCGGCATGCTGTCGCTTATGTGAATGGTGGACGGTTTAACGTGCAAACAGAAACAGAACAACAAGTCTGGAGCGACTGTTCAAGATTATTAGCCAACGCAATTATTTATTACAACACGATGTTACTGTCTAAAGTGTATGAGCAAAAACAAGCTGCAGGTGATCAAGCGGCAATTGCGAGACTCAAAGATATTTCGCCAGTGGCCTGGCAACACATTAACTTAATTGGCAAGTTTGAGTTTAGTGATACGGTGCCGGTAATTGATATAGATGCTATAGCGTCAAGATATGCAGATCCGAAGTTTTGGAATTCCTCATTTGAGGATCCAACAGACCCTGAATGATGCTTCAGAGTCATGATTTTACATTTTTGGGGGTTGGGCAAAAATAGCCTTGTTCGGGTTCGACTTCAGGTGGTTTGAAAATATTCCGTATTCAATTAGCTGCTATGTTACTGATCAAACAGTTAAAATTGCTGGTGCATCCAAAAGCAGTCTGGAGCCAGAGTTACGGCGGCAAAAAAGTAGATGATCAGCTTTTGGGCAACGTGCTGGCCTTTTGTTTTATCTATTTTGCTACCATAGCTTTTATCGCTATGGCGTTGTCTTTTTGTGAGCTGGATTTAGTCACAGCAGTGACAGGAGCTGCAACAGCTGTGGCGAACGTCGGCCCTGGCCTTGGCAGTATCATTGGCCCTGCCGGTAATTTTTCGACTTTGCCAGATGCGGCTAAATGGTGGCTAAGTTTAGGTATGTTAATGGGGCGGCTGGAAATTTTGACCTTACTCATTTTGTTTACTCCGTCCTACTGGCGGTACTGAGATGGCTAACGCATTTAAACTGCCCTATTTGCCTGAACTGGTTGGTACCTTTCTGCTGCCTTTAGTTATAGTCCTGCTGTGTTTGCCGCTGCGTGACTGGATAAGCCCAACAGATGTCGCCATGCTGCAATTGCTTTGGGTCGCTTGGCAGGCGCAGCAGTATGGCTGGCGCTGGGCAAGTTTAACCACCTTAGTTTCAGTACTTATTCTGAACTGGTGTTTTGTACCGCCCTATTACACTTTTGATGTGCACGACGCCAGTTTCCTGATCAGCTTTGTTGTGATGGTGCTGCTGGGTTTGTTGATAAGCCTTCTGTCTGATCGTTCCAAGCAGCAAGTAAAGCGCCTACGTTATGCCATGTCACAAACCCGCGGCATGTATATGCTCGCCAAAGGTTTAGGCCAAAGGCCAGATTGGCAAAAACAATGCGCCTACACAGCTAAATTACTAAGTCGTCGTTTAGGAACAGCTGTTCAGGTTGTTTCGGGGCCGGAACCAAAAGCAGTGGCCAGTCATGCAGTGCTCGCTGTGGGCACTCCGGCTGCCGCTTGGATTGTGGTTCCACACTCTTTTTTGTCCAGCCACCCTACTTTATTACATACAGCTCAGTCCTTATTGGCACAAAGTTATGCCCGACTTGAATTGAGTGAAAAAGCACAGCAAGACAGGGTTACAGCTCAGCTAGAGCAACAAAAAGCCATGTTGTTACGGTCCTTATCGCACGATTTACGCACGCCTTTAGCCACAATAATGGGGGCCTCCAGTATGTTGGCCGATCCTGAGTTGCAACTGAGTACAGAGCAACGTCAGCAGCAGGCGCAGAATATTTACCAACAAAGCCAGATTTTAAATCAGCATTTTGAAAAAGTACTGGAGCTGAGCAAAGCCCAACTAACCACTCATCAAATTCAGCATAGCGATTTCAGCTCCGACGATTTAGTGGCTGGCGCACTCGCCCGGCGTGGCGATCAAGCAGCAGAACTCAGCACCTATTTGCAGTGCAGCGCTTCAGCGCCTTTAAAGGGCGATCTGGAACTACTTGAAATAGCGCTGGCCAATATGCTGGAAAACGCTTTGCGTCATGGTGCTGCACCTTTTGAATTAAGCATGGGCCAAACTGACTCGCACAGTTTTGTCCGGTTGAGTAACGGCATTAAATCTGCCGCGCCAGCAGCCCGTGATAAAGGCCATGGTTTAGGGCTTAATATTTGTCAGGCGGTCGCTGCTTTGCATCAGGGCAAGTTTGAATTACACACTCAGTCAGAACCAGCAACAGTAACAGCCGCTTTGGAGTGGCCACTATAATGAACACAGTAACCACTGCCACGCCCACTCGTTTATTGGTGCTTGAAGACGACCCTGGGCTACAAAGCTTTTTACAAACCCTGCTGCAAAGCCAGGGTTATCAAAGCATGATCCATGCGGAAGGCCAACAAGGTTTTACACTTTTAAAAGAGCATAGTTTTGATTTAATTTTGCTGGATTTAGGTTTAGCAGATATGGATGGTATTGAGTGGCTGCAGCAACTTCGTAGCTGGTCCGAAGTGCCTGTGATCGTGATTTCTGCCCGAGGTAAAGAGCAAGACAAAGTGCGGGCTTTAGACTCCGGCGCGAATGACTATGTCACCAAGCCTTTTAGTTCAGCCGAGCTTTTAGCGCGGGTTCGGGCCACACTGCGACAACAACAAAAAACCGCCAAACCCTTAGCTTTTGCCGATATCAAGCTGGACCCGGTGCAACGTAGTGTCACCAAAGCCGGTGAACAGGTGCATCTAACCAAAACCGAATACGATATTTTATTGCTGCTGGTGCGTCATTTAGGTTCTGCACTGACACACAATCAAATTTTGCAGCAAGTATGGGGCGAGCATTACCAGGACAGACCCGAATACATTCGTGTGCATATGGCGCAGCTACGGCAGAAACTGGAAGATAATCCTTCAGCGCCACGGCACCTGAAAACCGAGGCTGGGGTTGGGTATAGGCTTTGTGAGTAGCGTACCTCGGAGTAATAGATTCAGGGAAAATGGCTGCAGTGATTAGTTTCGAGTAGTAAGCACAAAAATGCTGACTATTTTGACACGCTGTTTGGTGTGAAATTAGACGGTATGCTCGATCGAAAAGTGGATTCGTCAAACTACGAATATTTAAAAGCCAACGTAGAAGTATATTTGTGCTCTGGCCCCACCCCCTGTTCCTTACGGTACTTACATGAGGAAAGAGAATCCATCGCCGCTCTTTCAAAATAACCTTCAGGGCTAGAATCAATTACTTTCATATTTGAAGGATACCCGTCATCATCTAGGGTGAACTCGACAACTGCCCAGCCTTCAATTTTCTTTATTATTGCTGATACAGGAAACTGAGGTGGCTTTTTACACCCATAAGCTGACACCTCATTTTCAAGCACTGGGGCGACTCGTGCAGTAGTATCTGCTTTAGAAGAACAACCAGATAAAAATAACAAACCAATAATAGGTAAAACTCTCATAAAATCCCTTATTAAATTAAAACCTGCCAGGGGCAAGACTTGCTCCCGTTGGCTCGTTATCTTCTGATTATGTAGCGCCAATTTATTACAAAGTACCTTTTGTATACTGACCTTGCATAATCCCACAGCTGGATTCGATCCCTGCGGCTTCATCAGCCGAACGTTTATAGTAAAAAAATACAGTTTTTGCGGTGTTTGAATTATCACATTTCGCCTGAAACGGCACAGGACAGCTGGATAAATAAGTAATCTTGGCCGCTGGCCCGCCCATAGAGACTACTGCTTGTGACAGCCCTTCGCATTGGGCTTTAAAATCACCAGTCGCCATACCTGCATTTTGTATGCAGTCTTTAATATCCAGCTTTACCCCCATAAAATCCGCATTGGTTTCAAGCAAGCAGGCTTCATTAGCTAAGGCGTAATTGCCCGATAGCAAGAGTGCACAAACTGAGCTTATCAATAGACTTTTTGGCATAGTAAACCTCATCAATGGGAGTGTTGATTAGTGTTCTTTGCATATACCGCTTTGTGCAAGCCGACCTTCAGGAGCTTGCATTACCTGTGCCTAAAACACTACTGATTCAGCTTCTATGAATTTAAGGAAAAAAACCAGAAAATTTAACTGAAAACAGCTCACTACAAATGAAAACCTCAAGGCGCGGCGCAACACTAGATCCGGTTTGTTCAACTTTACTTGCTAATATTGTCATGCCCTTTTTAATTCACTATTGTCCTTGTATAGCTCTAAAAACGTACGGATTTCACTGATTCGTTGGCTCCGTTTCGAATCGTCCACCACTTGATTTCCCGAACACACATTGGTTGTGTACGTGTCTAGGGTGTCATTCACTCGAGTACCAAATAGTAAAAGTTTTTGACCTTTTTGCGGAGAAAACGAACAATTACCAGCAAAGCTCATAAAAGTTGATTTTCCCAACTGACTTGGCTGTTTTCCATATGCAAAATCGTTTTTTAAAACTTCCGAATTTTGAATATAAAAAATTATTGGACCGTAACATGCCTCTCCTATTGTCTCTAAACAGACTTGTTTGCTCTCCAGAACTTGGCCAACAATAACAAAATCAGACGAAACAATTCTCTGGCCAATACTTAATTTACTGCAGCTACAAGCCAGAGCATATGAACAATTGAACAACAAAACACATAGGAAAAATGTTCTCATAATTTATACCACCTTTTTCGACTCTGCCTCGTTCCTGCATAGTGCTTTGAGGACCGAGGGATGCAGGATTTGATGTTACATTGCGCTCCATCAGTCAAAAAAACACAGAAAATGAACTGACGAACTAAAGACATCCCCAAATCGATAACAAGTAACTATCTGTCCACATCTTTAAATCGAGGTGCGGGAAGGCTTGCCCCCTTTGTTTCCAAGCTACGGAGCAATATTCAAAACCTGACCCTGAGGTTTTTTAGGCATCGTTGCCTTCTATGACTATAAATGGTTTAGCGTCCCGCGCAGGACCATTTGGAGCAATAACAGGTCGATAACTAGTAAATTCTGATAATTTGTAGGAAATGTCTAAAACTGATTCATTACTTAATTGCAGTGTTATTTGAAGGCTTTCGTCGCCATTTTTCGGCAGCGTAAGTATGCATGTGAATACGCTACCAATATCGTCTTCTAGATTCTTTGAGATACTGCACCGTTCCTCTGGTGCATTTTTAACAAAGAGTTTAATGGGCGCAATTTTAAATGGTTTTAACTCAGAGTAAGTTCTGAACCTAAAGTATAATTTTTGCTCCGACTTCTCAGAGTCCTTATTATCGCCTAATGGAATGACTGGCAACCCTAAAGGCCCGGCAGCAATTTCGTTATGGCTCACAAGCAATGGATAGATAACTAGAAAACCATTTTCGATTGGATATGAGTAAAGCGGAGGGTTGTAAACTCCACCACAGTGTTCGCCAAAAACACCCAAAGCAACTTGATTTTCTTCGCACCAATCATAAACGTAAGTTCTTTTAAATTTTGGAGAAGCATCAATCTCATAGTTGGTCGTTTTGCTTAGAGTTGAACATCCAGCGCAAAGTAACATGGTCAGCAGTATCACTAGTGATTTCAATTTTAAAACTTCCTCTAGATGCCTAACAATCCATTGTCAAAAACAGTCTGCCTTTAAGTCGAACATCTTTCTGACTTTTTTATCATATTTACCAACACCAAACTAACGCTGATGTACCTCTATTTCAACAGTTTTATATGAAATCACTAAAATTATGACCGACAAAATCTATACGAGCAGTAAGCTTGTTTTGATAGTGAATTTCAGTTTCTAAACCATAAAAAAACCCGACCAAAGCCGGGTTCTTTACATCAAGTAAAACTCCACAAAAGCATTACTTCTGCACTGTCTTCGCTTCTTCCACAGCGGCTAAACACAGCTCTGTGATTTTATGCCATTCTTTGTTTTTAATGGCTTCGTCCGGCACTATCCAGCTGCCGCCTACGCAACGTACGTTAGGTAAAGCTAAGTATTCTTTGAAGTTTTTCTCGTTAATGCCGCCTGTTGGGCAGAAACGTATATCAGAGAATGGGCCGTGAATTGATTTTAAGGTTTTTACGCCGCCCGCTGCTTCTGCCGGGAAAAACTTAAAGTGGGTGTAGCCTACTGCTGTGCCTTCCATCAGTTCAGAAATACTGGCGATACCAGGGATCAGCGGGATAGCGCTGTCTTTACCTGCTTGCAGCAGTTCGCGGGTAGAACCCGGGCTAATCGCAAAACGTGCGCCAGCTGCTATCACTTCTTCCAGCTGTTTAGCTGTAGTGACAGTACCAGCACCTACTATGGCGTCAGGCACTTCAGTGGCCAATAAACGAATCGCATCCAGAGCCACAGGAGTACGTAAAGTCACTTCCAGTACTTTAATGCCGCCAGCCACTAAGGCTTTCGCCATAGGAACAGCGTCAGCTAAATCTTTGATCACAATGACGGGCACCACAGGGCCTTGTGCGAACAAAACGTCAGGTTGTAGTTGCCAATTTTCAAATGCCATAGTGTTAACTCGCCATATGTTGTTTTAAGTAGACTGCACAGCCAGTTAAACCTGGTTGCTCTGCAGTGACGACAAAAGTTGCAATACGGCGGTTGAAGTCTTTAAACCGGCCTTTTGCTTCAAATCGGGTTCTGAATTCGCTTTGATTAATCAGCGACAGTAATTTTGGCGTAATACCACCAGCGACAAAAACGCCGCCAAAAGTGCTTAACGTCAGGGCTAAATCGCCAGCTAAACCACCTAAACTGGCAAAAAACTGCTCGATAACGGCTTTGCATAAAACACAGCTGCCATCTAAAGCTCTGCCGGCAATCTGGGCTGCGTTTAATGGCTCAACCACTTTGTTGTTAAACGCAGCAATGGCCAAATACAAATCTTCTAAGCCCGGGCCTGATAACAAACGTTCAGGGCTGACATGACCGTATTTATTCGCCAGAAAACGTTGAATAAACCATTCCTGTTCGGTTTGAGCAGTAAAGTCAACATGACCGCCCTCGCCTGGTAATGGCAAATAACCTAAGGCGGTA
>Ga0180008_1002017_pt1 | contig 11507 bp, 9 predicted proteins | sample MM_PW_MetaG_FD_121121 | JGI IMG/M metagenome (GOLD analysis project Ga0180008, IMG submission 121121) | Groundwater microbial communities from the Aspo Hard Rock Laboratory (HRL) deep subsurface site, Sweden - MM_PW_MetaG | ecosystem: Environmental > Aquatic > Deep subsurface > Groundwater... | reverse complement strand
CAGGAAGATGCCGCGGTCAGCCTGGTCGTTTAGCGACGGGTTCAGGCTGACTTCGTCGTAGTCGATCCAGTAGCGGTTGATCAGTCGCAGTTTCCAGCAGCAGCTGTCGTACTCGAAGCCGGCAAAGGCTTCCAGGGTGCGGTCGCGGCCGTAGTCATACTGCCAACGGGAGATCACGTTCCACTGTGGCACGATCGGCCAGATAGCCGAGAAGTCGTGCTGACTGATTTTGTAGTAGTCCTTGATGTATTCGGGTGAGCCGACGGTTCCGTAGTCTCCGCCGCCGACTACCCAGTTACCACTGGCTTCGTCAAAGCGCACAGTGTCATTACGGTAGCGATAACCGGCGTTAACCACCTTGTTCGGGTTGTCTTCTGGCTGGTAGTGGAACATCGCGCTGCCGGAGCGGGTGCTGTGGCTGTCTGGATCCCAGTTGAAATCCGACGAGAAGCGCCAGTCGCGGTTAAAGCGGTACAGATATTCAAGCGCATAAGGCGAAACAGACGCCTGCGAGTCTTGTCGAGAGCGGTAGTCAATGCCTGGCAGCTGTACCTGGCGGTCTTCGAAGTAGAAGGCCTGGCCGATGCTGAAACGCTGGCGTTCAAAGCCGTTGCTCTCAATCAAGCGGCTGGTGATGCCCAGCGAAAGCTTGTTCTCATCGCCGATGCGGTCCTTGCCGGAGAAGCGGTTTTCACGCCACAGCGAGGAATAGCTAAAGGTGCTTTCACCCGTGTCGAAAACCGGGATGTCAGTTTGATCTTCTTCCGGTACGTAGAGGTAGAAAGCGCGCGGCTCCAGTGTTTGGCGGAACTGGGTGCCGAACAGCTGAGTGTTGCGGTCGAAGTACAGGCCGCTGTCCAGGCTGAACATGCCTACGCCACGGTTCTGGTTGCTCTTGTATTCCTGCTCAGCCAGCAAGGTGTTTTTGCCTTGTTGATCCAGGCTCAAGTTGTACTGGGTCTGCAGATATTTGACCTGCGGCTTGATATAGCCCCAGCTCCAGTTCAGCGGCAGGCTAATGCCCGGTTCAACATGCAAGCGCTCGCCGTTGGCGCGCGCCAGCCCTTGCAGGCGGGTATCGTACCAAGGTTGCTCAGCTACGCCATCTTCATTGATGAAGGTGCCTTTGCGCAGGTCGCGATCGAAGCGCACGTATTCTGTGCCATAGGTGAAGTTAACCCCGGCAGGTTTAAATGGCAGTACGCCATCCAGAGTCAGTTGCGGCAGGCGGTTATAGGGGGTGATGTCGGTGATGTTTGCCAGCTCGTAAGCGTGCGCGTTCAGCCGTGCGGTATAGCCTTCACCGCGATAAGTCAGAGTGCCGCGTTGGTCGACGTAACTGCTGAAGCCAATGCCCAGGTCTGTACTCAGGTCCTGGAAGTAGTAAGGGTCACTGATGTCGGTGTAGTCGACTTCTGCCAGCAGGCGATCGTTGAGCCCCTGCTTGTGCTGCCAGCTGTACATCCAGCGTTGGTCTTCCGCGTCGGACTGCAGTTTGCGGTCGTCATTGCTGTCTTGCAGGAAGGCGCCGCCGACTTGACCTTCGCTGTTCTTGGTGAGGTAGCGGAATTCGCCTTCCATCAGCAAGCCACGATCAGCCATATAGGTTGGGTACAACGTGGCGTCGTAGTTAGGTGCCAAGTTGAAGTAGTAAGGCGTTTGTAAGGTCAGGCCGTTATCACTTGAGCTGCCGATGCTCGGTGGCAGGAAACCGGACTGACGACGGTCATCAATTGGGAAGTAGATATAGGGTGTGTAGAACACCGGAATATTCTTCACCCGCAGGGTCACGTTAGTCGCGGTACCGAAGCCGGTGGCCGGGTTCAGGGTGATGTTATTACCCTTTAAGTGCCAGGCGTTGCTGCCGGGTTCGCAGCTGGTATAAGTGCCGTCTTTGAGGCGGATAATCGCGCTTTCTTCACGCTTGGCGTAGAGCGCATTACCGCGGATATGGCTCTTGTGCAGGACATATTCGGCGTTATCGACTTTGGCTTCGCCGTTGTCCAACTGCAGCTCGGCGCGATCACCGACCACCAGCATGCCCTGATCACGCAGGCGCACGTTGCCGATCAGTTCGCCGCGGTTTTCTGCCTGGCGCAGGTTGGCTTCATCTGCTTCGACCTGCATGCCGGCCTGGCGCAGCACCACGTCGCCAGCGAGGGTGGCGACTTGTTCTTCCTGCTCATAGCGCGACGCTTTGGCCGAGAGGAACATCGGTGCTTCGCTCATCGGCGTTTGGTCGTTCATGCCGGGCCGAATTGGCTCGACATACGCGCCTGCGCAGTAAGGGCCGGTTTCAGCCAGCTGGGCGGCGCTGAGGTTTTCGCGCGGCACCCAATCGAGGTGGCTGTAGTCGGCGCTGCGTGATGCCAGAACCTTGCCGCGGCTTTCGGTAACCAGTGTCGCTTGCGCCGCTTTAACCTGGGCAGGTTCGGCTGTGCCGTCGGCGGCCTTGCTACTGGCGAGCGAATCACGTTGTACTGGCCTGGCTGGCAGGGCAGCATTGCTGGCTTTCGGGGCGCATGCCCAGCCGCCGGTGGCGGAAACCTGGCAATCGTACTGTTCGGCAGCAACGGCAAATGGAATGGCCACGGGTTGAAGCGCCAGGAGGCTGCTAGTAACCAAGAGTGGGAATTTTTTACGAAACGCGGGGTATTTTACTGCCATCTTATTTTATCCGGGCTTCCTGCGCGCCAATGGCCCTGAGGCCGCACGCCTCTCGATGGGCTTGAAAAGATGCTGGATAATAAAGCATGACCCGCGCAACGGCTAGCGCCGTCGGAGACCTTGTAATGCCTGATGAAGATGTACGCCTAAAACTTCTCGAAAACTGGCTGGAGCCACTGCTGCCAGCGCTTTTTGCTAAGCAGGGCTGGGGCGCCGTACCTGCTGCCACGCTGACGCCTGCGAGTAGCGATGCCAGTTTTCGCCGTTATTTCCGTTGGCAAGGTGGTGCACGGACACTGATCGTGATGGACGCGCCGCCGCCGTTGGAGGATTGCCGGCCGTTCGTCAAGGTCGCGCAGTTGCTGGCTGAGGCCCGCCTCAACGTGCCGCAGATTCTTGCGGCAGACCTTGAGCGTGGTTTTCTCCTGCTCAACGATTTAGGTCGGCAGACCTACCTGGATGTAATCAATGAAGACAATGCGGATGCGTTGTTTGTTGATGCGATGCAGGCACTGCTGGCGTTTCAGCAGCTGCCGATGACCACGCCATTGCCCAGCTACGACGACGCACTGCTGCGTCGCGAGCTGCAGCTATTCCCCGAATGGTATGTGCAGCGGCATCTTGAGGTTGAGTTCACGCCGGCTCAGCAAGCGGCCTGGCAGCGAGTGAGTCAGCTATTGATTGACAGTGCTCTGGCGCAGCCCAAGGTGCTGGTGCATCGCGACTATATGCCGCGCAACTTGATGCTCAGTGAGCCGAATCCCGGCGTGCTGGATTTTCAGGATGCGGTCTACGGCCCGGTAACGTATGACATCACCTGTTTGTTCAAGGATGCGTTCCTCAGCTGGCCCGAGGCGCGCGTGCGCAGTTGGCTGGAGCAATATTGGCAGCAGGCGCGTGAGGCGGGTGTGCCGGTGCAACCGTTGCTGGAAGACTTTTTGCGCGCCAGCGATTTGATGGGGGTGCAGCGTCATCTCAAGGTGATTGGCATCTTCGCGCGCATTTGCCACCGCGATGGCAAGCCCAAGTACCTGGGGGACGTGCCGCGCTTCTTCTCTTATATAGAAGCGGTATTGGCGCGCCGGCCGGAGTTGGCTGAGCTGGGTGAGTTGTTGGTCAGCCTGCAGCGGGCGCCGGCATGAAGGCGATGATTCTGGCTGCAGGCAAGGGCGAACGGTTGCGCCCATTGACCCTGCACACGCCCAAGCCATTGGTGCGCGCGGCAGGTGTGCCACTGATTGAGTATCACCTGCGTGCTCTGGCGGCGGCCGGTTTTACCGAGGTGGTGGTCAATCACGCCTGGCTCGGTCAGCAGATCGAGGACTATCTGGGTGACGGTTCGCGCTTCGGCGTCCGCATCGCCTATTCCGCGGAAGCCGAGCCGCTGGAAACTGGTGGCGGGATTTTCAAGGCTCTGCCATTGCTGGGTGATCAGCCTTTTGCGTTGATCAATGGCGATATTTTTACCGACTACCCCTTTGCCGAGCTGCGCCGTCCCTTGGCGGGGCTGGCCCATCTGGTGCTGGTGACGAACCCTGGCCATCACGCGGGCGGTGATTTTTGCCTGCGAGATGGCCGGGTCAGCGATGCGCAGGTCGCCCAGGAAAGTTTGACCTACAGCGGCATGGCGGTGCTGTCGCCGGCCCTGTTTGCGGGTTGTCAGGCCGGAGCCTTCAAACTTGCGCCTTTGCTGCGCGCGGCGATGGCGGCAGGGCAGGTCAGCGGTGAGCAATTTGCCGGCTGCTGGGTGGACGTCGGCACCCATGAGCGGCTGGCGGAAGTTGAGCGTCTACTTGAGGCGCGCCACTAAGATGCTCTGGCCTGCGACCCTGCTGGGGGCGGTTGCCGGGTTGGCAGTCGCGAGTATTCCGGGTGCCCTGCTGGGCGGTTTGTTGGGGCAGGTGCTGGATCGACGTTTGCGCCTGCAATCCTGGTCTGCCCTGCGTGAGCGCTTGGGAGGCCGTGCGCAAACGCGTGATGAGTGGCTGCTGTTTGTTTTGTTGGGGCGTTTGGCCAAGAGTGGTGGGCGTGTATTGCCGGCGCATATTCAGCAGGCGCGGGCAGAAATGCAGCGTCTTGGGCTGAGCAGCGACGGTCAGCGTCAGGCGGTTGCGGCATTCGCCCAGGGTAAGGCCGGACGTGACAGCCTGCGCGGCCCGTTACGCCGCCAGCATGAACATGCTGAGATGCTGCTGCGTGCTTGCTGGCGTATGGCGTGGGTGGATGGTCAGGTCGGTCAGGCTGAGCGTGAACTGATCATGCTGTGGGGCAAGTGGTTGCAGGTGTCGTCGGCTACCCAGGCGCAGTTCAGTGACGCCTATGCGCCTCAGCAGGTGCATCTGGCTTCGACGGCCAGTGGTGCCTATCAGCGTGCACTGAGTCTGTTAAATGTCAGTGCCGACTCCGAGCCTGCGCGCATAAAACAGGCGTACCGGCGCTTACTCAGTCGCCATCACCCCGACAAGCTGGCGGGAAGTAACGCCTCGCTAGAACGTGTCCGTGAGGCGACCGAGCGAACCCGTGAGTTGCATCAGGCCTATGATCTGATTCGTCAGCGTCATGGCTTCCGTTAGGACTATTTGGCCTGCAGCTTGAGCGTTAGCCAGCCGCGGATACGCCGGTAGAGTTGTTCCTGCTCTGCGTCACGGTTGCCTGGTAGGGCTTTCATTGCGACCTGTGTATAGGCGCTCTGCTTTTGCCGTTTGCTGGCTTGCGAGCGTTTGAGCGCGGCGGTGCGATCGGCGGGCAGGTCCTTGTAATAAAAATCGCCGGTGGCCAGCGGAAGTTGCGGGATCAACTCATCCAGTGGCGGTGTGTAGCCGGCCGGCAACGCTGCGGCGACCATTAACAGGTTGTGAATATTGCCTGGCTTGCGTTCGGCCAGGTAACGCGCGGCCCAGTAAGCGCCGCTGCCGTGCCCAAGCAGGACGATGGTCTTGGCTTGCTGCTGTTCGGCAAAGCCGATGGCCGATTCGATGCGCGCCAACACTCGGTCGGCATGGGCTTGTTGCTGTTCTTCGATGTTTTTCGCTTTGCTTGCCGCGGTTTCGGCGCTGTCGAGCGAGTTGTCACGGGCATCTGCGCGGGGGGCATCTGCGGGTGTGTTGGCTTCCTCGCTTGCCGCCGTTGCTGGATCGGCTTCGACCGGGGTTTCACTCGGGGCTTGCGTTTGCGGTGCTGGGCTGCGCAGCGGCGGTGCATCGCCGTTTGGGTCGGGCAGTGTCAGGCTGAGGCTGTGCCAGCCAGCATTGGGCAACTTGTGGCGTAAAGGGCCAACACTTTGCGGCCAGTCGGCCGTTTCAGCGTCGCCCGGCAAGATGATGACCACGCCGCTGGATTCTGCGGTGTTGGCGGGTAACCAAAGCGCGAGAAAGCGTTCATCGCCTGCCTGCAGATGCTGTTGTTCCTGTGGCTCCAACTGCTGTTCAAGTGCAGTCGCTTCCATTTCGCTGCGCTCGGCCAGGGGCGCACGCATGGGGTCGGTTGCTTCGGCCGCGGTGTCAGTTGAGGCTGTGTTTGCGGCGGTCTGTTCTTCGGCATGCAGCGGGCCGGTTAGTAGCAGCAGGCTCAGAGCAGATGCGGCAGCGCGCAGAAACATGGGGCTCTCCAGGATGTGTCGTATTCGCCCAGCCTAGCCTTTTCAGTCCTGCTTTGTCAGGTGTCGCTGAGTGCGCCAGGCCGGCGATGGGGCTGGTACAATGCGCGCCATCCGTGAATACCCCCGAGGTGCGTTATGCAACCCTTCGCCATTGCTCCGTCGATCCTTTCCGCTGACTTCGCTCGCCTAGGTGAGGAAGTGGACAAGGTGCTCGCCGCCGGGGCTGACATCGTGCACTTCGATGTGATGGACAACCACTATGTGCCGAACCTGACGATTGGCCCTATGGTCTGCGCTGCGCTGCGCAAGTACGGCATCACCGCTCCGATTGATGCGCACCTGATGGTTAAACCCGTGGATCGCATCATCGGTGACTTTATTGAGGCAGGCGCGAGCTACATCACCTTCCACCCGGAGGCGTCCGAGCATATCGACCGCTCCCTGCAGCTGATCCGCGAGGGTGGCTGCAAGGCCGGCTTGGTGTTCAACCCGGCCACGCCGCTGGATGTGCTCAAACACGTCATGGACAAGATCGACATGGTCCTGTTGATGAGCGTTAACCCCGGTTTCGGTGGGCAGAAGTTCATCCCTCATACCCTGGAAAAGCTCAAAGAGGCGCGCGCACTTATCGATGCATCCGGGCGCGACATTCGCCTGGAAATCGACGGTGGGGTCAATGTGCAGAATATCCGTGAAATCGCTGCCGCCGGTGCCGACACCTTTGTAGCAGGTTCAGCCATCTTCAATCAGCCCGACTACAAAGCGGTGATCGACGCCATGCGTGCTGAACTGGCGCTGGCGCGCGGATGAGTCTGCTGCGCGAGCTGTTTCAGGGTGAGTTGCCGCGCCTGGTGATGTTTGATCTGGACGGCACCCTGGTCGATTCGGTGCCGGACCTGGCCGCAGCGGTCGATAAGACCTTGCTCGTGTTGGGGCAGCCGGCGGCGGGTTTAGAGCAGGTGCGTAATTGGGTGGGCAATGGCGCGCGGGTTTTAGTGCGCCGCGCCCTGGCGGGTAGCCTTGAACACGCCGAGATCGATGACGCGGACGCTGAGCAGGCGCTGCAGCTGTTTATGCAGTACTACGCCGAAAGCCATACGCTGACCCAGGTTTACCCTGGCGTGCGGCAAACCCTGGACTGGTTGCGCGAGCAGCAGGTCGAGCTGGCGATAGTGACGAACAAGCCTGAGCAGTTTGTCGCGCCCTTGCTGGATGAGAAGGGCTTGGGTGGCTATTTCCGCTGGATCATCGGTGGCGATACCCTGCCTCAGCAGAAGCCTGACCCTGCAGCGTTGTTGCATGTGATGCAGCTGGCGCGGGTTGACGCCGACCATGCGCTGTTTGTTGGCGACTCACGCAACGATGTGCTGGCGGCTCGCGCGGCGGGGGTGCTGTGTGTGGCGCTGAGTTATGGCTACAACCATGGTCGGCCGATTGCCGAGGAGAACCCCGCGCAAGTGCTGGATAACTTGGCAGGCTTGTTGTGCTCGGCCGAGTCAGCGCTTTTGCCGGGCCTTGCGGGTTGATTCGGCTCTAGCCCTGCGCTAGTGTGGCCGCACTCCTATCCCGCCTGAATTAAGAGAGTTTCGTGGTGGTTACCTGCACGCGTTGGTCGGCAAGCGCCGATATGAAAATCATCAAGGCTTTGGCCCGTTGGCGCTGGCGCCTCTGACCTGATCTTGGCCGCCCAGTCGGCACGCTTGCACACGACCGAATTACCTCAAGCCACGAGGCTGATCATGACCCGCGAAGAATTCCTGCGTTTAGCCGCTGCCGGCTATAACCGTATTCCTGTTGCCTGCGAAACCCTGGTGGATTTCGACACGCCACTGTCCATCTATTTAAAGCTGGCTGACGAAGCCAACACCTACTTGCTTGAGTCCGTGCAGGGCGGTGAGAAGTGGGGGCGTTACTCAATTATCGGCCTGCCGGCGCGCACCGTGCTGCGCGCTTATGAGCACGATGTAACGGTCAGCGTCGATGGCGTGGAGGTTGAACGCCATCACTGCGAAGATCCGCTGGCCTTTGTTGAGCAGTTCAAAGATCGCTACAAGGTACCGACCCTGCCGGGCCTGCCACGCTTTAACGGTGGGCTGGTCGGTTACTTCGGCTATGACAGCGTGCGTTATGTCGAGCCCAAACTGGCCAAGGGCGTGAACCCGGATGCCCTGGGCACCCCGGATATTCTGCTGATGGTGTCCGATGCCGTGGTGGTGTTCGACAACCTTGCCGGCAAGATGCACGCCATTGTGCTGGTTGACCCATCTGATGCCGATGCGTTGGAACAGGGGCAGGCGCGCTTGCAGGAAATTCTGCACAAGTTGCGTCAGCCGATCACTCCGCGCTTGGGTGTCGACTTGGCTGCGCCTGCCGCAGCTGATCCAGACTTCGTTTCCAGTTTCAAACGCGATGATTACGAGCACGCGGTTAAGGCAATCAAGGATTACATCCTCGCGGGCGACTGCATGCAGGTGGTGATTTCGCAGCGCATGTCGATTCCCTTCAAGGCGGCGCCGATTGATTTGTACCGCGCGCTGCGGTGTATCAACCCGACGCCTTATATGTACTTTTTTAACTTCGGCGACTTCCATGTGGTCGGCAGTTCGCCGGAAGTGCTGGTGCGCCTGGAAGATGGCTTGGTCACCGTGCGCCCGATTGCCGGCACCCGTCCGCGTGGCGCCAATGAAGAAGCCGATCTGGCCTTGGAAGAAGACCTGCTCTCTGATGCCAAAGAAGTCGCCGAGCACCTGATGCTGATTGACCTGGGCCGCAATGATGTCGGCCGAGTGGCCAGCACCGGTAGCGTCAAGCTCACCGAGAAGATGGTGATCGAGCGTTATTCCAACGTGATGCACATTGTTTCCAATGTTACCGGTCAATTGAAGGAAGGTCTGACCGCGATGGACGCCCTGCGCGCCATCCTGCCGGCGGGCACCTTGTCCGGCGCACCGAAGATCCGCGCCATGGAAATCATTGATGAACTAGAGCCGGTCAAACGTGGTGTTTATGGCGGTGCCGTGGGTTACCTGGCCTGGAACGGTAATATGGACACCGCCATCGCCATTCGTACCGCGGTGATCAAAAACGGTGAGCTGCATGTACAGGCCGGCGCCGGCATTGTGGCCGACTCAGTGCCCGCGCTGGAGTGGGAGGAAACGCTAAACAAGCGTCGCGCCATGTTCCGTGCTGTGGCGCTCGCCGAGCAAACCGTCACTGACCCGTCCACGCGCTGAGGAGTCCTGCCATGCTGCTGATGATTGATAACTACGACTCCTTTACCTACAACGTGGTGCAATACCTGGGCGAGTTGGGTGCCGATGTTCAGGTGATTCGCAACGACGAGCTGTCGATTGCCGAGATCGAAGCGCTGCAGCCTGAGCGCATCGTGGTGTCGCCCGGCCCGTGCACGCCGACCGAGGCGGGGGTGTCCATCGAGGCCATCCTGCATTTTGCCGGCAAACTGCCAATTCTCGGTGTGTGCCTCGGCCACCAGAGTATTGGCCAAGCGTTTGGCGGCGATGTGGTGCGCGCACGTCAGGTGATGCACGGCAAAACCAGCCCGGTCTTTCATCGTGATCTGGGTGTGTTTGCCGGCTTAAACAATCCGCTGACGGTAACCCGTTACCACTCGCTGGTGGTCAAGCGCGAAACCCTTCCGGACTGCCTGGAAGTCACTGCCTGGACTCAGCATGAAGACGGTTCGGTGGATGAAATCATGGGCCTGCGCCACAAGACGCTGCATATCGAGGGTGTGCAATTCCACCCCGAGTCGATTCTCACCGAGCAGGGCCATGAACTGTTCGCTAACTTCCTCAAACAACAAGGAGGCCTGCGCTGATGAATATCAAGGAAGCCCTCAATCGAGTGGTCAATCAGCTCGACCTTAGCACCGAAGAAATGCAGGACGTGATGCGCGAAATCATGACCGGTCAGTGCACGGATGCGCAGATTGGCGCCTTCCTGATGGGCATGCGCATGAAGAGCGAGACCATCGACGAGATCGTCGGTGCGGTCTCGGTCATGCGTGAGCTGGCCAGCCATGTGCACCTGCAGACCCTCGACCATGTGGTGGATGTGGTGGGTACTGGCGGCGATGGCGCCAATATCTTCAACGTGTCGACGGCTTCAAGCTTTGTGGTCGCCGCAGCTGGCGGCAAGGTGGCCAAACATGGCAACCGTGCGGTGTCGGGCAAGAGCGGCAGTGCCGATCTGCTTGAGGCCGCGGGTATTTACCTGCAGCTGACGCCCGAGCAAGTGGCGCGGTGTATCGACAGCGTGGGTGTCGGCTTTATGTTCGCCCAAGTGCACCATTCGGCGATGAAGTACGCCGCCGTGCCGCGTCGTGAGCTGGGTCTGCGCACCATCTTTAATATGCTCGACCCGTTGACCAACCCGGCTGGAGTCAAGCATCAAGTGGTTGGCGTATTCAGCCAGGCGTTATGCCGACCACTGGCCGAGGTGCTTAAGCGCCTGGGCAGTCAGCATATTTTGGTGGTGCACTCGCGCGACGGTCTCGATGAGTTCAGCCTGGCGGCTGCGACCCATGTGGCCGAGTTGAAGGATGGGGTGATTAGCGAGTATGAAGTGCTGCCGGAAGACCTCGGCCTAAAGAGCCAGAGCCTGATCGGTTTGGCCGTGGAAAGCCCGGAGGCTTCGTTAGCGCTGATCCGTGACGCGCTAAGCAAGCGTAAAACTGACGCCGGGCAAAAGGCCGCGGACATGATCGCGCTCAATGCCGGTGCGGCGTTGTATGCGGCAGATCTGGCGACTAGCCTGAAAGAAGGTGTAGCGCTGGCTCACGATGCTTTGCACACAGGGTTGGCCTGGGAGAAGTTGCAGGAGTTGGTGTCCTTTACCGCCGTATTCAACGAGGAGAATGCCGGGTGAGTATTCCAACTGTTCTGGAGAAGATTCTTGCTCGCAAGGCTGAGGAAGTGGCCGCCCGTCGCGCCATCATCAGTCTCGCCGAGCTTGAGCAGCAGGCGCGCAGCGCCGATCCCGTGCGCGGTTTTGCTCAGGCCTTAATGGCCCAGGCTAAGCGCAAGCAACCCGCGGTGATTGCCGAAATCAAGAAGGCGTCGCCGAGCAAGGGGGTGCTGCGCGAGCACTTTGTGCCGGCGGAGCTTGCCCAGAGTTATCAGAGCGGTGGCGCCACTTGTCTGTCGGTGCTTACGGATATCGATTTCTTTCAGGGCGCCGATCGTTATCTGCAAGAAGCCCGCTCGGCCTGTTCACTGCCGGT
>Ga0180008_1002016_pt1 | contig 11516 bp, 31 predicted proteins | sample MM_PW_MetaG_FD_121121 | JGI IMG/M metagenome (GOLD analysis project Ga0180008, IMG submission 121121) | Groundwater microbial communities from the Aspo Hard Rock Laboratory (HRL) deep subsurface site, Sweden - MM_PW_MetaG | ecosystem: Environmental > Aquatic > Deep subsurface > Groundwater... | reverse complement strand
GTTCAAAAAACGCAAGGAGGAAATATGAACGAAGTTAAGGTAGACAACAAATCGCAAGTTATAATTCAACTAGGCAATCTTAAAGCAGAGATAGAGGCATATGGTGCATTGGTAAAACAGGCAAAAGAAATACTGGCCGACGTAATAGCGATGCACCCTTGTTGTGACGAAGAACTGGTAGAGAACGGAGCGTACAAAATGCCGGTAGGCGAAGAATTGGTCCCATTGGCCGCCAACATCAACTCGCTCACAATGAGTCTGTCACAAATAAACGACGACTTTCGCGATATTAATACGAGCATTAGGATATAGCGGATGGAGTGAAAATTATGTTCAGTCTATATCTGGAGAAATGGTACGAACGGTCACTTTCTGGAGTTTTGTTTAGATTGTTTGTGCTTGCCGTGTCTCCTGCCGTAATAGCAACGTACCTTGCATTTTGTGCGATAGTCGCGATACTGTACGCGGCAATGGTTATAGTAAGTCTTGTGTGTACGGGAGAATGGAATCCGTAAAGGAGAGAAATGAAATACATTGATATACCTGATTATCCACCGCTCCCGGCTTGGCATTATCGCGGAATGGATGGAACTCCCGTCTGGTTTAGCAAGGCGCATTATCTGATAATCATGGAAAGATTTCAGCGAGCCGAGAAAGCCAATTCAGTTAAAGGGCGAGCAATGCGTTTCTGTTGTCATTGTGAGATTCCTATAGGCGTTATGGATATTGAAGACTATAAAGACAAATATGTTAGTGTTCGCGGAATGTGTGTTGGATGCGGCAAGAAAGCGTTTGAAGAAGTGCTTGAGTATAAAGGGACAGAATAAAAAGGGGTGGCCATGAATAACATACCGGGCTGGATGATATTAGATTCGTTTAGATACGCACTGGGCAGAAGGACATATCAGGTTGGGATTACTGTTGACTGGCTAATAGCGAACATTGATTATCTTAGCGACAATATCCGAGCAATAATTAGAAAGGAACTCGATGATGAGCTTAAATACGACAGTGAGGCCAGAAAACGAGGAGATAAGATTCTTCCGCTTGGCGACGATATGGACAGGGATGAATGGATCAGGCTGTATGTTGAATTGGGGAACACACAAATCGAAAAGGAGAACACATAATGCTAACGGCAATACAAGCAAGAGCACTTGCGGAAGATACATGCGGTACTGTTAGAGGAATTCTTGGCCAAGTATCAAGTGCCGCATCTGATGGTCGATGGTATATATCGGTTAATGGAGATCTGGATAGCGGAATTATTGACGCACTTAGATTGCTTGGGTATAATGTAGTTGATATTCCTCCGTTTGGCGAGAATGCTGGATGGGAAATATCATGGTAGCACTGAACGGCAAAACACTAATTGAGCAGTAACATGGATTCGTATGACTATATATGACAGGGAGCCGAAATGACGAAAAAGGAGATGGAAACATTATTCGCGTTGTGTGAAAAGCTATACGCGGAGGAATGCAAAAAGTCAGGGATGATAACAATCCCCTATGCATTTGCTAAGAACGGCAACGGAGAATTAGTCGTTTTCTCAATGTTTGGCAAGATGTCTGAGCAGATTGGGAAGCTATTATGGGCTTACGGCGATCTGATCGAAAATGGAGGAACAGCATGATAGGGCACGGAGTATTAGAACCTTGGGAGAAGGAACTAAAAGCGGAACTGATTCAACAATATGAAAACGGAGAATTCCTTGATATGCTTGATAACTACTGTTATGAAGGGCTTAGGCTTGAATTGCGAAATGGTAAATATCATGCGTATATCTGTTCTGCTGATGGGTATGGTGCAAGGGCAAAAGACGCAATTAGTGATTTAGTGGCGTTTGTATACGTCAGAATTGTAGAGAAAGATGCGCTTGGGTGTTAAGGGGGGCTAAAATGAAGAGAGACAAAACACAGTGCGACTACGATATATACCCAATAAGGCCGTTCCTACATTGGCGAGAGTGCCGTATGTGCGGGAAAGAGTTTCGTAGAGAGAAGGGATGGAAGATGATTGGCCCACCAATCTACAATGGATTACCATCCTATTCATATCTGTGCGCGGAGTGTGCGCCGACGCTGGGCGATGCAATCCGGCTTGCTAACACTCGTCCATGGATGGGAAAAATGCCAAATATGCCTGGTTCCTATATAAGATTATAAGGATAAGTGTTGCTGTATGAACATGGCGACGAAAACGAATGATAATGGGAGGAAGAAACAACATAGATAGATAAGACTGTATGATAGGGGAGAACAAACTGTGATAATATACCAATGTTCATGGACAGAAGATGGCGATCACGTAATAGCCGCATCTATCGACGAGTGTCCTTGCTGTGGAGGAATACACTCATACGTTAAATTCAGGAAGATGCCTGAACCAATAAACGGAGAGAACTATTCCGCAGAGTGTGATATCAGTGGTAAAATGATAACAATGAACGAAGAGGATACGGTATCTCGAAACGCCTATAACCAGCATGGAGGCGATTATGATGGTTTTAGCAGATACTATCCTATATAGCGGCGCAATGGAGTAGGCTGGTTAAAGGAGACAACATGCAAAGAAAAAACATAGTGACAATGAGTGGTGAAGAATTCGATAAGATACACACGAATCTATGGCTTATAACTGACTACATAGATAACGGGTATAAGACGGAAACATTGACTAAGGATATCAGGGCGTGGGCTCAAGGCGCGCTGGATATAATGGACCTAGAAGATCTGGTGGATAACGACGACTAAACTAGTTATCCTGTATATAACTGCGAACGTCAATACACTAATCGAAAAGAACTAAACTAATAAGCATAGGTAGAGGAAGGTGTAACCAACATGGGCAGAAGCTCGAATTTCTTGTGCAGAACGTGTAAAAAGAATATCTCGCTAGGATATGGTTCATACACAACCTGGCTTGATAACGATGCAAAAACAGTGGCTGAATACGATGCGCTTCCTGATACAAATAAAGACTTACGGAAGAACAAGAACTTCAGGAAAACGCTAGCCGAGCACGAAGACCACGACTGGACGCTTTGGTCAGAGGATTTCGTAAGCAATATCAACGGCAACCTGGTCGTATATTGGACAGACGAGATTATAGCAACTAACTTTGATGAGTATGAACGAGTTGTATTGTGAGACGAGTTAATCCTTGCAAAACGCCGGTTGTCAATACATTAATCGAAAAGAGCAAAGGGAGTGATAAATATGTCAGAAACTAAGCATATAGGCATAACACATGCTGACTTAGTAAAAAGGGCTGGCAAATGGCTTAGAAACAGCATTGGATGTAGCACAGTATTTGAGGAACTCGTATCAGCAACGACGGAGATCCCAGATGCTATTGGCTGGTCATCCGGCCGTTGTATTCTAGTTGAGTGTAAGACATCCGTCGCCGACTTCCGCGCCGACAAGAAGAAATGGCATCGTTCACATGGTTCAGATAGCGCTATTGGCAACTGGCGTTTCTATCTATCCCTTCCTGGCGTAATACCTGCAGATGAAATCCCAGACGGTTGGGGTTTATATGAAGTTGACGGACGAAGAGTTGTCCACGTTTTTGGGGAACAATATGCAAACATGGAACCAATGCCATTCGAGTCTAGTGCTAACAAAGAGAAAACCATGCTGTTATCTGCAATTCGCAGACTACAGGCTAGTATGTGTGTTTATATCAGAGAGGAGACAGAGTTGGACGGATAGAATGGATCTATACGAACTGCGACGTTAAACAAAACACTAATCGAAAAGAACATACATAGGTAGAGTAAGAACACTAAAGGAGAGAACATGAACATGCCAATCGTTAGACTGGAAGTAGAACACATGAAACACAGCATACAAATGGCTTGTACCGAATACATAGCAAAGATGGACGCCGATATACAGGCAGCAGTTGAACGAGTATGCACGCCAGAGCACATAAGCGATGTTGTCTGCAAGGCCGCGAAAGAAACAATCGACAAGGCGGTTGACGAAGAGGTAAGGTCATTCTATCGCTATGGCGCAGGTAGAGAGGCCGTACGGAAAGCCGTTGTAGATACTCTGACGTAAAAGGAAACAAAATGAAAAGACAAGATACAGTAACAATGGATGGAGAAGAGTTCGATAGCATACATACAAAGTTATGGTTGATCACAGATTATATAGATAGAGGTGATGTGTCAATCGCAGATATTAGAAGGTTTGCTCAAGATGCGCTGGATATAATGGATAGAGAAGAAGACTAGAACGGATTAAGGAGACAGGATGAGCGAATTAACAGAAAGGCTAAGAGCGGCAGTTAGACAGGAAATATACGCCACGGAAGAAATAAACGAAATAGAAACAGATGGATACTCAGGTAATAGTAAAACAGAACAACGTATAGCTGATAAACTGTGGGAAGAACTAAATGGCGAACTAGAGTATATAAACGATAGACTGGATAAGATCGAATCAGACCAGTATGAACCAGAGTACATGCCCGACCCTACCCGCTCTGTGTGATTATGGAGAACGTGAATAAATGATTCTAAAATTTTGATGGATACACGGTAAGGAGTGAATGGTTTTATCATGACTGCGACGTTAATCAATTCCCTAATCGAAAAGAACCTATATAGTAAAGAGAACCATAGTAGAGAGTAAGAACACTCATAATGGACTTGACAATCGGATAGGTTTAGAGTACAATCACTGAGTAAGGCGGATAGGTAGGCGTAATGACCAGTTGGACGGGAATCCTCGAAAGAGGTTGCACTTGGTTACGGGTTGATCCCTGTAGCAGCGAGCCTGGTTCAAGTCCAGGACCATCCGCCGAGCACTAAAGGAGGCAACATGATCATAGCCGTGTGGTTTGATAGAAGCAATAGCCCATTAGTATACACTGACGTAGATGCAACATACCAGAAAGGTGATGCTCTTTGTATACGATATGAATCGGAAACAGGACCAGAGGTCGAGAAGATACCACTCTCTAATATCTTTAAGTGGCGCGAGTCTAATTTTGTATCGAGCACAGTGTAATGTTGGTGTGATTATGGGGTTGTTGACCGCTGAATTATGTGTTTTTGATGATTATGACTTGGGATTTGGTGGATATTTACATTTGATGGGGGCTCTAGTATGTTTACTTATAGGTGAGCATAAATAAACACAGTACCCATACCCATCTTCTCCTACAAACAATCCATCCACTCTGTCTGCACACAACAACACCTCCAGCCCACAAGGCCAGAGGCAATCAGATATAGTTAGCTTATACTAGAAAACAGATAAAGAGAAAAGCCCCAAGCAGGATCACTTGAGGCTGTCTCTAGGAGGTTGACGCTATACTTTATCTTTGCCGAGCAGCTTTCGTGCTCTTAGCACTGAAAACCACGAATTGCAGGAACGGAGAGCACGTTCTAGGTCCTCTCCCTCTCTCCTCTTTAATCCTGCTATATCGTCCACAAGATTCGTAGCGACGGCTCGGAGTTGTTGGTTTTCCTTTTCGAGTTGTTCGAGCTTCTTTGTCCATTCGTTTTGCATGGTTTCTCCTATTTCACGTATACTTCGATGTAAAAATATTGCTCGCAGTTGTCGGTTTCATGAGGTTGGCACGGTATACCGGTATCGTTATCTTATTCTTTGTTGTATAGGCTACAATCGGCGCAGACTACATTCTCTTGGCTGTCTGCATACTCGTTCACAATGCCATCAGTGTCGTATCCTTGGCTCGCAAGCTGTTCTAGGGCATCTTCTAGGGCATCGTGTTTGTTTGAGCCAATGCCGACCGCTACGTCTTCCCATTGCGTGAAGCTTGTTCCGGCCCCTTGATAGTATGAGCTGGAGTCTATTCCATGTTCGCGTATCTCATGCTCTTCAATTCGCTTCGATAGGCTGTCTGTCTTGTTGGGGCATCCATGCTCGTGGCAATTCATCCCGTTAATGTTCACGCATTCGCAGTGCTTACACATCGTTGTTCCTCCCCTTGCTATTGAGTGCTCGTGCTATCTTACTACCGTGTTTTCTTGGCTTGTGGCGTTTTCTCACTGACATCTAGTTGTACCATATCTTGATGCATTTTCGTTTGCCGTCTACAATCTCCCATAACGTGCCATTGTAGACGTTATGAGCCATCGCATAGGATAAGTTGCTCGTGTGAATTGGTGCGAATCGTTTCCCGTTGCAGTCTGTCCCTGTTATCACGTATCTTGCGCTCATCGCTCAACCTCCTGAGTTGACTTTGATACTTCTATTATCGTCTTTTCGGCTCCCTTGATAATGGAAGGAACATGGAAACCAGACAGGACAAATGTCCCAAATATCGCCGTACTATTGTCTCCCACATATTCAAACCTAACATACCAGAACCAATCCACCCAAATCAAGGGGCGAAATATCAGGCGAAATCACAGGCGAAATACTGTAGGCGAATTACCACAGGCGAAACTGTAGGCGGATTAGGTCAAGCGAAAGGGTAGGCGAAATAGGTCAAGCGAATTAGTAGGCGAATTAGTAGGCGAATCAGCGAAAAGGGAAGGGCGTCAAGCAGATTGCACCTGACGCCCGGGAGGGGTGCTATGTTCTAACAGGAACTAGGCAGAGCCGTGGGCGTTCGATTTCCATAGGGCATATCGCGAGCTGTGCTTCGCTCATCACGTCTTGCCACTCAGGCCCGCTCGTCCAATGTATTTCAATATCATCTCGCCACTTCTCCGAATGCCTCAAGACTAGCAGAAACTTAGTGTCGTCATACCTAGCCTCAAGCGATCGTTGTATTTTGTCCATGGTTTGTCGTCTTGTCATTTCTTCACCTTCCAATATATTTGCGCAGACTTACGGGAATAAACCCAGGAGCAAAGCTATCACGCACAATTACAGCAAGCCACAGCCTGACCTCAAGCATTCCGAGGCGTTCGGATTTCTGGTATGCTTTCTCAAATAGCAAATACCACAGGGCTTTGGCTGCCCTTAATGCAATATGTTTCATCCTCTTCTTCATCTCTTCACCTCGTAACCGTTGCAATTCTTGCAGTTTTCATTGCTTCCGCATGTTTCCCAGTATTTGCAGGAGCGCTTGGTTGTGTTCATTTTGGCGACCATACGTATATGTGACAATGCCCCGCCCCGGAAGGCGGCTTGTAATCTCCGGCAACTATCCGAACACGTTGCATGTCGCCGCGTTGTCGAACCCAACTTTCGCAGGCGTTTATGGTCCCCTCTTCCGTTGCCCATCCTGCATAGCTTGGTCCGCCTTCAGCTTCTCCCCATCCGCTCATAAACGAATCGGTGCCTAGAACTATGATCGGATGCGTCTTTTTCTGTTCTTCTGTTCGGTCGTCAACTAGTATCATGCTCGTTCCCCGTTTTCATCGAATCCTTCGGCCTCTAGGGCGTCCAGGATGATTCCGTCAAGCGTTCCGCAGTCAAGGCGGCTTCCTATGTCGCATGATAGCAACTGTCGCAACTCTAGGCCGATTCTGGCCCAGATATTGCCGGTATAGTAGTCGTTACCTATCGGCCAGTCATATTGTGTGTTTTGATCGTCCGCAAACTGTAGCCAGCCTTTGAGCATTGACACGAAGCCAACCTCTGAGCCTCCAGGGATTGCCAGCGCTGCATAATGTCGAAAAGGCCATCCGTTTTTCGCTTTAAGCATTGCCGGTGTGATTTTCGTTACCCTTTCTTTATGTCTCATTTTCCCTTCCTCCCTTACTGCTAGATTCCTTACTGTACTGCTTTTGTTCGAGCTTGTCAAGAGCTTTCAGGTGTTTTGAAGGTTTGCAATTAGCAACCTGGCCGCTTCGGTATCGTCGTCATAGTCTGCTAGTTGTTCTATGGTCAGCGCCGACGGGTCTAGCCTGTCGGTGTAGTGTAGCAGCCTTGACAACGCGTCAACTAGCTCTTCGTAACTGTTGCAAGCCTTCACTATAAACTCGGCATCCCCCGGCTTGAATGTGAAAAGGTCATGAGCATTACAGACAATCCCTTCAGCAGATTCGATGCTCGTGTATGGCTTGGCGTCGTATTCTGCTTGGTCTTCTGGTTCAATGTCGAAATATGGCCCGTTGAAGCCCTCGTGCGCTTTGCAAGCCTTATACGGTGTTGGCGTGTGCTTTGCTTGTGCTCCCATTAAAATTCCTCCTCCTCGTCTTCGATTGCATACCTCAACGAATTAAGAGCATCAACGACCTCTCCTCTTGTAGCCGATCCAAAAAACATTGACTTGTGGTCAATAGCATAATCGATCAGGTCGTTACACTTATCTATCAGCCTTCCTTTCTCGTCCATCTTTACCGCCTCCAATACCTACACTATACAGCCACGAACACAAAAGTCAAGAGGACACCCATCACTAATTGAAAAGGACATTTGTCCCTTGACAAGACTGGCCAAAATACTGTAGGCTTGACAACCAATGATAATAAGGAGAGACTAGAGCATATTGGTAAATTTGAACGCATTCGGTTTATCTTTCTTCGTGCGTTTCCAGTTATACTGGTATTGGGCGTCGGGGGATAAACCACCCGAGAGCTGGGCGAATCAGCGAGACCGTAGGCGAAACCATAGGCGAAATAGTAAGTAGGCGAAATACTGGGCGAAATGCCATCGGCGAAAATCAAGGTGGCTCGTACTTCCGAGGCACAACAAGTATACACTATTATCGAGCGGATGTCAAGAGGACATTTGTCCCATATTAGTTAGCTACCTAACGATTCATATTCAGTCTATATGCTTCCAACTCTCGCCTCTTTGAATCTTCTTGATGCATGCGGTACTAACGCCATATTTTTTAGCAAGAAATGCAGCGTTCTTCTTAGAATGCTTAATCTCTCTAGCCTGTTCCCCTGTCAGCTTGGCCCTCGGATGATTCTCCCCTCTGGGCGCATCTTTGTTGTGGAATATACTATGCTCTCGAAGGCTCATTACCACAAGATTTTCTATCCTATTATCAGTTTTGATATCGTTGATGTGATGTACTACCTCGTTCCTTCGCAACGGCCTTCCTAGATGCTCCTCCATAACAACTCTGTGTTCTCTACACCCATGCTTCCCCGTGACCGGATGCTTTATGATAACATATCCATGCGCGCTAATGCTACTTGTCGGAGACCCCTTCGGCGGCAATCCCCTAGCCTTCCTCTTGGCAGCCCTTTCAGCCCGCGCTTCTGCATTTAGCCTGTCCTTATGCCTGTGATAGTACCTGATCGACTTCGATGTTTCTTTACCAATTGTATTTGTCATGTACATATTATACATCATTACGGCACAAAAGTCAAGTCGTTTTTTATTCGTCGGTAATTATCCGGCGCACAGCATGTCTGAAACCTAACCCGGTCGCAAGGATAGGGCGTTACATTAATCACAGCAATCATCATATAGGCGCGCTTATTCATTTGGAACCGGACATTTTGGTGCTTCCTCCTGTACATTCTAAGGCGAATATGTGATGTACGTCACAAACTGTCAAGTTATAGCTTGTTATAGTCAAACGTTGGATGATTATGGGTAAGTTATAGAGGGTAAATAGAGGCGAAACCCTACATCTCCCCATTTTCAATTTTCGATAAGCCTATTATCCTCAACACAAAGTACTTTGCGCCACAAAGCGGATTAAGCAATGCCTATTTCTTTACGTTAGATTGAGTCTAAGATTGGACTTAGCCTAACATACATGTCTATACTCTCTCTATGGTTCTTTTTAACTGCCCAATTAGTATATTGACAGTCCGACTTCCTATGAATCAACTGTCAATTCTTACTATTATTAGGTTCCCGAGCCTGTTGTCTGTTATTATTCCGTTTATATGGTGTACCGCCTCGCGACTGCGCAGCGACCTCTCTAAACGTTCTTCTGCCACTATCTTAGACCGCTTTCTACGCATCCTCTCTATCGCATAAGCCCTGAGCATTTCCCGCGTTTCCGGCGATAACGCCGTCTTTGAGTGTCTGGCACCTAGGCAAGCACAGTATTTACACACAATACGTCTTTTATACCCTATGAAGAAGGTGCCACAGGATATGCAAGTACACGTATAATTTCCGTTCTCTTCTGAAAAGTCTTCCGGCCAATCATGCTCTGTTACTACATGCTGATATAGTGTCTTTTCTCCTATCTCTAGCACATTTTCCCACGGCGCCTGCGTGTATTTCGTTTCGTTCATCTCTTCCTCCTTATAGCCTTATCGCCTAATCAATGCCGAAGTCAATGGCTATCATCAACGGACCTAGGTCGAATTGCACCCAAGACGAATCGCGCCACACTCTAAATCTCCACCACTTATACCATACTACTGCTATATGCACACGTTTCTTCTTCACATTATGCTCCTTTTCAATTAGTGTTTGTTTCCTCGTCGTCGTCAAGTGGTTCCTTCTCTTCCGTCCATTCGTGCCCGCACATAGAACATCCGTATTCGACCTTATACATGAATCCATCCACATCAGAGAAATAAGATTCAGTGATATAAACGTACTTCTCACCGCACTTCGGGCATCGCTTCATTTAGACCTCCTCGTGCTATAACTACTATCCATATCATGTTATTGTCCTTTAGTTCTTTTTAAGGGCTCGATTAGTGTTTTGTCCCGTCGCAATTCGGCGCATTCTGAATTGTTCTATGCCCAAGATCCCAGTTTTTGGAGTCTTCATTTGTTTCCGATTAGTATTAACAACCGCACTTCCTAAGAATCAACGCCAAGCAGTGGACAAAGACAGCCAGGCAGACAATGACAAGCACGGGCACGATAAACGCGGCATACCACTTCCCTCTGTATATGGCTATTACCATGCTTTCAATTGCTTTCTTTGCCAGTCTCATTGCTTCCTCCTTGTTTCGGCACTAACGGGCATTGGATACCTGCTAAATAGCGGTAGAGTTAATCCTCTTGGTCATCCGCCAACGTATGAAACGCACATTCAGCCCTGGGTGGTACAATCCAAGACTTGCGATGAGAACAAGTGCATCAACCAGCATAATCCACCCAGTTATAAACTGGGCCAAGGGGTTCATTCTTGCGAGTATAGGAACCCTATTGTTCAATTTCATTGCTTCCTCCTGGGCTTTTCGCGAGGGCGGCCAATTGATCGGCATATTCTCCCAGCTCATCACACACGGAGAAGAATTCAGCTCCACCCCACGCCAGTGCCTCGCCCCGATGTTCTCGTCGAGTATTGTCTGCGATCATTCCTGCGGCAGATATCTCACACGCCGCAATCCGTGCTTTCATTTCTAAGATCTTCGCTTCGTTCATCTCTTCCTCCTTACAGTGTGTTTCTTTTCAATTAGTATTTGACAACCGCACTTCACACGAATCAACTAATCACAACGAAGAGTTCCACACTTAGGACAGCAATGGAAAGATACGTCTATAAAGTAATTAGACGGGCCATAACCGCTGTTCCTTGTTGCTTTTACGTCGATGTAAATGAACTTTTCGTCGCCAATTACGACATCAAGTATCCCGTTATCATACTCCTCTTTGTACTCGTACCCACACACACATTTCATGGTGTTACCTCCGCGTTTCCAGGAT
>Ga0180008_1002015_pt1 | contig 11518 bp, 8 predicted proteins | sample MM_PW_MetaG_FD_121121 | JGI IMG/M metagenome (GOLD analysis project Ga0180008, IMG submission 121121) | Groundwater microbial communities from the Aspo Hard Rock Laboratory (HRL) deep subsurface site, Sweden - MM_PW_MetaG | ecosystem: Environmental > Aquatic > Deep subsurface > Groundwater... | reverse complement strand
TTACAGGCGGTGTCGTCTAGAAACATGTACTCGGAACAGGGATTTGAACCGCGGATCGCTCCATCAGCCGGGCAGGTATGCCAGTCGTTGATGGTTGTATGGAATTGTAAGCCCGGATCGGCACATTGCCAGGCGGCACGGGCTATCTTGTCCCACACAACCCGCGCTTTTACATTGCGCATGGTTTTGCCGCCGATGCGCATGGTAAGGGCCCAATCTTTGTTCTTGATAACTGCTTCCATAAATTCATTCGTTACCCGAACCGAGTTGTTGGAAGACTGGCCGCTTACTGTATTGTAGGCGTCTCCTTCCCAGTTGGTGTCGAACACTGCGGCTTCGATATTGGTTTCACCTTCGGCGGTACGACGCAATACCTGATAAATATACGAGCCCGGAATTCCAGCTTCGAGCGCCAGGCTGGCAGCAAGGCGGAGCCCCGGGTTTTTTTCGAAGGACAGACGATCAGACTGAGCCACATCAGCCCGGGTTAATGCTTCGCGCAGGCGTATATGGAATTGCTTGATAACCTGGCTGCCGGCAGTAAGGCAGGCTACTTTATGCTCTTCGCCGGTTTTCCATTCTACAAAGGTTTCCACATCGGGGTGGTCGGCATCCAGGATTACCATTTTGGCGGCACGACGGGTGGTGCCGCCGGATTTGATGGCGCTGGCTGAGCGGTCAGCAATCTTGAGGAAAGAAAGCAGCCCGCTGGAAACACCGCCACCGGATAGCGGTTCGTTGAGACCGCGGATTTTGGAAAAATTAGAGCCGGTACCAGAACCATACTTAAACAGTCTGGCTTCGCGCTCAACCAGATCCATGATACCACCGTCGTTTACCAGGTCGTCCTCTATGTCCAGGATAAAGCAGGCGTGCGGCTGAGGACGCTCATACGCACTGGTGGAGGCGACGACTTCGCCGGATACCGGGTCAACGTAATAATGCCCCTGAGCCGGGCCTTCCAGACCATATACTGCATGCAGCCCGGTATTAAACCACTGCGGACTGTTTGGAGCTGCCATCTGATGAGCCAGCATATAACATACTTCATCGTAAAAGGCTTTTTCGTCCTTCTCGCTGCTGAAATGCTGGTGTTTTTTGCCCCACAAGAGCCAGGTATAGGCCAGCCGGTGAAAAACCTGGCGGGCATCATGCTCGCTGCCGGGGGTAGAGGATGAACCCGCCAGTGTCTGCTGGCTTTCCGGCACCCAGCTGCGCCAGGCTTCAGCCTTGTCGTCTGGAACACCGGCTTTGCGGAAATATTTCTGGGCTATGATATCAGTAGCAATCTGGCTCCAGGTCGACGGCACAATTACGCCATCCATGCGGAAAACCGATCGGCCATCGCTGTTTTTAATTTCCGAAACCCGTTTTTCCCAGCTTATATCTTTGTAGGGACCTTCGTCCTTCTTGGTAAAGCGTCGTTGAATTTGCATGTATCTTTCCTCCATTATAATTCGCATATCCGGCAGCTTTTCACCGGTGGCGCTAAAGCTAGACGGTAGGATTAGCCAGATATTACTGTGAGAGTATACTATATATAGTAGTTGTATTGTCAATCACCTTCTATCTGTTGTATATAAAGCAGTGGTTAATACCCTTATGCTTTACGCCGATAAGGAAGCAATATGGCAACATTAGCAGTAATCAATGCCTGCAAGCTCTCGAGTCATGCTTTGCAGACATGTTTTAACGGCCGCAGCGCCTTACAGCGGGTATGTGATTTTGCACAGAATTTGTGCGGGACAGGGAAAATCCTGGTTTTGAGTGAAGCGGAGCTTCCGGTTCCTGCCGGCATTTGCCTTCAATTAGTCCAGGACCCCACGATGGCAGCAATCCTGCAGGCTTGTGCTGATTTCGCTCAACCCCAAGTCGGAACAGATGCATTGGTATATCTACAGGCAGATGCTCCCTTCTATGATCAGGTACTTTGCGACAGCCTGCTTGAACTCCATCACAAGTACCGATCTGAATATACCTTTGCTGATGGCTACCCGCCAGGCTACGCTCCGGAATTGCTTCATCCAAGGATTCTTACTTCATTGGTTCAATTGGCCGGCCGGAATAATATAGCTTCGGATCGCGACGGACTTTTTACCGTATTGCAGAAAGATATAAATTCATACGATATCGAAACCATTCTGGCCCCACGCGATCTCAGAAGCTATCGCTTTAGTCCGGTGTGTGATTCCAGGCGAAATTTGCAGGCAGCGCTCAGTCTGTGGAAGCTTAACAAAATTAGTGCCCAGGATTGTGTTGACTGGCTGCCGGAGCATCCGGAATTACTGCGTACGCTGCCGGCATTTTTATGGGTGCAGATTACCGAAGCCTGTGCCCAGAACTGCTCATATTGCCCCTATCCGCAGATGGTTGGCGATCCCCGACTGCTTAGTGCTTCCATGCCGCTGGACCAATTCGGCCGCCTGATGGATGAAGCAGCATCAGCTTGTGACGAGTTGGCCGTGGATGTTTCGCTTTGGGGCGAACCCTCGCTGCATCCGGATTTCGCCGGTATTGCCGGCCGGGTGCTGCAACATCCCCACGTCACCTTGCTGATAGAAACATCTGGACTCGGCTGGGACCTGGATCTGGTGCGGAGCTTGATGAACAAGTGGTCAAAACGTATTCATTGGATAGTTAGCCTGGATTCCAGCGACGAAGGCATGTACCAAAAACTGCGTGGTGATGGTCTGGCTGAGGCGAGGGACTTTGCCGAGTATATGAGTCGGTCATGGCCCGAGCAGACCCACATTCAGGCCGTTCGTATGCAGGATAATGAAGAAAACCTGGAGAATTTTTACCGCGGCTGGACAAAAACCACCGAAAAAGTCATCATCCAGAAATATGACAGCTTTGCTGGCAGCCTGCCAGACCGGCAGGTAGCGGATTTGTCGCCCTTGGAGCGGATGCCCTGTCGGCATCTAGCCAGGGATATGGCGGTCTTGCTCGATGGAACTGTTCCGTTGTGCAAGCATGCGCTGCAGCGTCAAAATGGCAAGCTGGTGTATCCGGAACGGCTGGCCAATGTTTTTATAGAGGGCTTTTCAGCTTCATGGCAACGGCTAGAAGCGGCCTGGCAGGCACACTGTACCCGTGCATACCCTGAAATTTGTGAGAAGTGTGATGAATACCATACCTTTAACGCATGATGCTTATAAACCCACCTATACCGTTTTAGGTGGGATGCATGGCCGAAACTGCCATGAAGCGTTCCCGGTTTCGGTTCTGGTTCTGAACCGCGGGCCGAATTTGTATCGTTCCTCGATTTTTCAGGATCTTACGCATATCGGCTTTGATTCGATTCTTTCTATCGAAGCCGGTGATGAGTCTACCGAAATAGAAAGTCTTGCCGCCCGTTACCCTCAGGTTCGTTTTATCACCTTCAAGGATCCGGTTACTGTTGGCGACTGTATAAATGTAGGCGTGCGCGAGTCTTGTGCTCCATACATTTTTGTTTTGTGGAACGACATGAAACTTGCTACAAGTACGCTTTCCAGTCGTTTTTTCGATAAAGTCGCCGAGCTTGACCTCGTCTGCCTGGTACCGAATCTGGCAGACAGCACCGGTACGGCCTTGCCGACTACAATACATCCTGCAGTTGCCCGCAATACCATCAAACCGGTTTCTTTAGTGCCCAATCGCGACAATGAAAAGACCCTATACCCCTATGATTGGTGTGGAATTTACAGTCGTGAAAAATTTATTATGCTGGGTGGCTTTGATCATACTATTAAACAACCTTACTGGCAGCGGCTCGATTTTGGTTTGCGGTCCTGGCTATGGGGCGAGTCGATCTGTCAGGCCCAGGCTTTGAAATTGCTATATACCGGGCAAATTCCGGTAGACGAGACCAGCCCTTCGGACGGCTATGCCCGCTTCTGGCTCAAGAACATAGCCCCGGTTCATGCAATCGATAATGGAACCTTGCCGGTTTCGCGCTTTTTCCCGTATCTTGTACAATCCGGTCACGGCCCGCTGCGTGCCTGGGAAGCGTTTTCTCAGGCCAGACGTTGGGTTGAAACCAATGCCTACCGTTTTAAACAAGATGTACGCCGCTTGGTGGAATTGTGGGATCCGTTCGAATAAGCCGATATTTTAGGGAATACAAATGAACACCGGCCTGATTGTCCAGATGCGCCTCGACTCATCACGATTACCTGGTAAAGCACTGCTGCCTCTAGGCAGCACCACGCTGGCTGCCCAGGTTTTACAGCGGCTGCACCGGATTCCAGCAAATGAGTATATCCTTGCCTGCGATCACGCCAGCCGAGACAGGCTGGCCGCTATTGCCGCAAGTGCCGGGTTTAAGCTTTTTGCCGGCGCTAAAGAAGATGTTCTGGGACGCTTTTGTACCTGCCTCCGCGAATATGAAATTGACACAGTAATTCGCGCTACCGGAGATAATCCTTTTGTTTCAGTTCTGCTTGCTGAGCAGTTGCAAGAGTATGCTCGGGTAAACGGTCTGGATTATGCTGGTTATGTCGGCATGCCGGTCGGCATGGGCGTGGAAGTAGTGCGAGCCGAAGCTCTGCTCCGGGCTGATCAGGAAACCCGGTCGATTTATGACCGCGAGCACGTTTGTCCGTATCTTTACAATAATCGGCATCTGTTCCGTGTAGAACAGCCTGTCTGCACAACTTCTTTGTATTATCCAGATGGACGCCTTACGGTAGATACCGCTGAAGATTACCTCAAAGCCCAGCGTATTATCGCCGCTCTGGGTGAACAACCCGATGATGACCGCCTGATTGCCTGGCTGCTGCAGGAATCGGTGCAGCCATGAGTATTCTGCTGATTCCATCGACCAGTCATGGCAACGGCTCGGGGCATCTAGCCCGTTGTTTTATGCTTGCCAGGCAGTTTCAGGCTGTAAATTCATCAGAAACAGTACATATATTGATACTTTCTGATTCTGTCTCGGCATCTGCAGTCTCCAGTTGGAATATCGATACCATCAGTCTGGCCTTCCCCGTCGAAAGTTCGGAACTAAAGCTTATACCGGCAATTCCACCCGGCCAGCGCTACCGCTTGGTAATTCTGGATCGGCGAGCCAGTACGCAAAGCGAATACGCGCGCTGGTCGGCTTACGGCCCGGTTCTGGCTATAGACGAAGGTGGAGCAGCACGTTCTGCCGCTGCATACTTGCTGGATTTATTACCTCAGCTAGGCCCAGGAAATCGGTCGATCGAAGGCCCGAATCTTTTTCAGCCGGCGTTTTTGCCTTTGCCGGAGACTCGCCGCCAGCCGGATGTGATAACCAACGAAGCTCGCTCGGTGCTGGTAAGTTTCGGCGGAGAAGACAAGGCTGGTATGGGTGTTAAATTTCTTTCTGCTATTTTTGATAACAAATTATTAGCTCCAGATGCAATCACGCTGGTCAGTGGGGCACTGGCCGACTATCCGGCACAACATTTCCCGGGCATCAAGCGCGTTGGCCATGTGCAGAATTTGCGTGAACATCTGCATAAACATGATATTGTGGTAACACATTTCGGTCTTACAGCTTATGAGGCGGCTTGGGCCGGCTGTGCCGTCCTGGTGCTTGATCCCAGCCGCATTCACTGCCGGCTTAGCCGTAAAGCCGGCTTTTTCAGTATTGGCTGTCGCTCTGTGATATCGAGTCGATTGCGCTACGCATTGCAGAATATTGCCGAGGTGCAGAGTCGGTCGTTTAAAATAGCACCACCACAAAAACTGAATATGGCGGCTTTTCTCAACAATCTGGAGCCCCGGCTTGCCACCAGCTGTCCCATTTGCTCATCAAGCAACCGGTCCTCTGTGTACCGTACAGAAAGAAAAAGTTATTTCTGCTGTCTTGATTGCGGCATGGTCTACATGAGTTATTTTGGGCATAGAAAAAACCCCTATACCGAATCGGCCTATTTTTTCGAAGAATATAAAGCGCAATACGGGCGGACCTATCTGGAAGACCTGCCCAAATTACGTACTATGGCAGCAGCTAGATTGCAGCACATCGAGCGTTTGCTGGACAGACCGGCAGCCGGAGCGCTGGTGCTGGATGTCGGTTGCGCCTATGGCGCTTTTGTGCTGGAAGCCCAGAGCCGCCAATGGAATGCAGTCGGTTCCGATGTTTCGGCCGCTGCTGTTGCTTATGTGCAGAAAAGTTGCAACGTGCCTGCTCTTGTTGCCGATTTTGCCCTACCGGCCGCTGACGGCTTGTATCCACGAGAACTAGATTGCCTGACCATGTGGTATGTAATTGAACACTTTGACGAAATGGCCAGGGTGCTGCGTAGGGCTGCCAGTCTGATTCGCCCTGGCGGCATTTTTGCTTTTTCAACTCCATCGCTGCACGGCATATCTGGCAGACGTAATCACCGCCAGTTTCTGGAAAAGTCGCCGGACGATCATTTTACTGTTTGGGATCCGCGAACAGTACGCCAGATTCTGGCCCGGTTCGGCTTTTCCGTAAAAAAAATCGTAATTACCGGGCATCATCCCGAACGTTTCCGCGGCATTCCTGCCAATCCAAAAAGCTTGCGCTATCGTTTGGGAATGATAAGCAGCCGGCTGTTCGGATTGGGGGATACCTTTGAATGCTATGCAGTCCGTACCCAAAAGGTATCAGCAACTTTAAACAAGGATACATAATCATGAGTTCAGTCTTAATTCTTGGAGCCGGAGTAATGCAGGGGCCGGCCATTCAGGCCGCCCAGAAGATGGGCTATCGGGCTGTAGTCGCCGATGGCAACAACAAGGCTCCGCTGATCGACCGGGCGGACCAGTTCCTGCATATAGATCTGGTTGATTATACCAGCCTTATTACAGCAGCATCCAGGCTTGAGGATTTGCGCGGCGTTATTACTGCAGGTACCGATTTTTCTTTTTCGGTAGCCAAGGTGGCGGAAGCCTTGGGCTTGCCCGGAATCAGCCCGGATGCCGCTTTGCGGGCTTCAGATAAAGCGTACATGCGGAAGACACTGCAAGCCGCCGGCATCCCGGTTCCGGCTTTTATCAGCGGCTGCCATACTGATAACCCGGTTATTCTGCTGCAGCAGCTGCAGGCTGAAAAAGCGGCGCAGGGAACAGCCAAGCTCTATCCGCTGGTGGTAAAGCCGGTAGATAATATGGGGGGCAGGGGGTGTCGGCTGGTCGCTTCCGACAGCGAATTACTGGCGGCCTGGCTGGACGCGCTGGAACATTCCCGCACAAAACAGGTAATTATAGAAGATTATATTGAGGGACCTGAATTCAGCATTGATGCACTGGTTCACGAGGGCCGGATGGTGCTGCGCGGCATCGCCGACCGCCATATCTATTTTCAGCCATATTTTATTGAAATGGGACACACCATTCCCAGCCAGTACAGTCCGGAAATTCTGGCTGAAATCATGGAGGTGTTTACCCGGGCAGCCGCAGCTCTGGGAATTACCCGCGGTGCGGCCAAAGGCGACATGAAGTACACCAGCCATGGGCCGGTCGTCGGTGAGATAGCTGCTCGGCTATCCGGCGGCTACATGTCCGGCTGGACCTATCCATTGAGTTCAGGCATAAATCCGATAGAAGATGCCCTGGCAATTGCCTGCGGGCTGCCGCCTCTTTTCCCTGAACAAACTAGAAATTTGGTTTGCGCCGAACGTGCCTTTATTTCCATCGATGGAACAGTAGCTTCGGTACATGCAATCCCGCAGACTAGCGATGAATCAGAGGGCGTACGCAATCTGTTTATGCGCTGTTCTGCCGGTTCCAAGGTGCAGTTTCCGCTAAACAATGTGCAAAAATGTGGAAACATTTTGGCTGTTGCCTCGGATGCCAACAAGGCTTCAGCGATAGCCGAACAAGCCGCCCGGAAAATCCTAGTCCGGCTGCAGTCGCATAATCCGGAAACGGACAATTTTCTGGCCGCGTATAATGCTCCTCCAATACCCGGAATCAGCTACGATTGGCCGCCCCGCGCATATCCGAATATTTCAGCCATGACACTCGGCTTGGTTGCGGCAATGCCCGACCTAATGCGTCAGGAAGCAACACCCCGAACCCTGTCAGTCGCGCCGCTCAAAAGCCTGGCCAGCGAGCAGGATCATGACTGGCAGGGTCGAAGTCTGGAAGAGGCTCTTGCCGCAGTACAAACATTATGCGCAGTCAAATATACCGTAGAGGCCGATGTCGTGCTTGGGCGTTGTTTTTGGCAGGCCTTGTTTAACGGTGGCTATCAGGCGGCCGCATATATTGTTGATTGCACAAAAAAGGAATACGGCATCGCATGAATCGCCTGTTAGCCACCAGCCTGCTGCTTATGCATCTCAGCCTTGCGAGCCTTAGCGCACTGTACTCTCAGGTTGATGAGGTGGATGACTATACCGCCGCCAGTATGTATTCGCTTTCCGAACTGGCTCAAAAATGGAATGCAGCTTTGGTTTTTGATCCGCTTACCCTAAACGGGCATTTGTTGGCTGGTTCGGATTTGGTTCGGTTTAAGGTTGACCAGGCGGCTATTGTCTTCGGCGGACGCAGCTTGCGTATGCTGCCGGCGGTGCAGCTGGTCGGAGGAACGCTGCAGATACCCGGTCAGAGTGCTTCGGTTATAGAAGAATGGTTTGCTCTACGCCGCTCGGAACGCGCTGCTTCCACCACTGTTGCGGTAATCCTCATAGATCCGGGGCATGGCGGTAAGGATCCCGGTGCCACCGCCGAGCACGGTACAGGCGCTTCCAGAATTAGTCTGCAGGAAAAAGACCTGACACTGAAGGTTGCCAGTGACCTGCATCGTCATTTGCGAGAGCGCTGGCCGGAGAAGACTATACTAATAACCCGCGGTGGGGACAGCTTCCCGACGCTGGAAGATCGGGTCAACATGGCAAATAATCATGATTTAAGCGTAAATGAAGCGGTAATATATATTTCCATCCACGCAAATGCTTCATTTAATACCAGTGCTCGGGGGTTTGAAGTCTGGTATCTTAACCCCGAATATCGGCGCACCGTGCTTGACGGAAAAAAGGCTGAAGGAATAGACCAGACTGTCTTACCCATCATAAATACTATGCTCGAAGAAGAGTATACCACTGAGAGTATTTTTCTGGCCCGCTCAATACTTGGCGGACTGCAGAATAGCATTGGCGCACAGACAGATAATCGCAATATTAGGGCTGAGGAGTGGTTTGTAGTGCGTAATGCCCGTATGCCATCCGTATTGATCGAGATGGGCTTTATTACCAATCCTGAGGAAGCGGCCTTGCTTGCCACTGATGCATACTTGCAGAAAGTGACCGAGGGCATCTATAATGGCGTAACTGATTTTGTAGATTATTTTGAGCATCGGAGAGGTCAAGCCCTGCCATGAAGTCACTAGCTATATTCGATTCTGCTGTTTTTCGTCGTTTGATCGACAGAATTACCCATCCTCGTTTTGTCTGGCCAGCGCTTCTGGTATTTTTTGCCATATTCAGTCTGATTTACTGGCTGGGGCGTCCAGCATATCGTCCTGCCATTCTATGGTTTCCAATGTACCGCAGCAGTGCTGTGGTTTCCGAGCTCCGTTTTGTCAAACGGCAGCCAACAACCTTAGTCGAGATACAGCTGGTGCTCGAGGAACTGATCCTGGGTACTGCTCAGCCTAAAAATGAGCTTCTGATCAATCAGAGAACTGGATTTCGTCTAATTGAAGCGGAAAATAAGCTGGTATATATTGATTTTAATACTGATTTTTTCTTTTTGCCCTCTTTCTCGAATGGGGTGCATCGTTTTTCTTCGCTTGCGCCCAAAGAAATAATAAGACTGGTGCTAAAAACCCTGGAGCAGAATTTCCCGGCATACACCTTTATTCTGACTATAGACGGGTTCGAGCCTGAAACGTCCGGGCCTCTTGCAATACTTGAAGCAAAATACAATAATTTAATTGACAAAGGTGCATGGTTGACTATAATCAAAGCAAACACCGAATTGAATGTACGCGCACTATGAAAGGAGCACTTGAATGAAAAGGCACTTGTTTTTTATCGCAGTCGTTTTCATGCTGATGAGCGCTGTGATGACTTTTGCTGATGAGGCTGTTCTCATCGATTTTTCTCTGCTGACTGCCGATATCATTGAGCATCCGCTGCGTCAGGGTGTCCTGACCCAGAACAGGGCCACAATGATGGATTTTTCGGCCACAGCCGGCACTGGATATACCGATGAGCAGAAGAAACAGATGGCTGTTTCTCTGGCTATCGAATCATGGGATGTAGTTCTTGCTTCGTCCTCCCGCACCAACCAGAACCAGTCCCTGTCTTATACCAGGGAAGCTGTGGTTGCAGAAGATGCAGCCCGTTTTGGCGGTTCTCCTGTGCTGGGTGTACGAGTTCGCTTCCCGCTGGAAAACTATAACTCCTGGGCGCTTATTCAGCCGCCCTTCCAGGTTCCGGCTTTTGAGCCGAAGGCAACCATAGCCGATGATGGTACCATTACTCCGGAGACCGACAACAATGCTGGCGATCCGGTTAATGCCCGCCTGAGCCGTTTCGAAGGCAGCTATGACACAGAGAGCAAGATCACCACCGCACTTGGCGTTGTCAAGAATGTTGGTGTTCTGAAATCAGTTGCTGTTAATGTTCGTGGACTGAATTTCCCTCATGGTTTGCATGCCATCCTGATTGATAACGATGGAAACGAAAAGACCGTTTTCCTTGGTTACCTTAACTTCGATGGCTGGAGAACACTCCGCTGGGACAATCCTGGTTACATTAATGACGTTCGCAATCGCGAACTGCGTGTTTTCCCGCTGTACCCGAAGAGCACACCGTTTGTGAAGTTCGGCGGATTTATGATTACCCGCAATGCTGATCATGCTGGTGGTGACTTTATTGCTTACTTTAAAGATGTCAAGATTTTGTACGACAAGGCCGTTCTTGAGCCCGTACGCGACATCGATGATGAAGCGATTTGGGGTATTGTAGGCGACCGTGAAGAAGACCGCAAACGCCTCGAAAGCCAGCGCTTCGGTGCCGACCAGGTACTCCGTTATCTTGAGTCTCTCAAGCAGGAAACTGGAACTGAATTTACCGAGTAAGCATAATTAGTATCTGTATCAATAAAAGGGCTGTTTTCAGCCCTTTTATTTTTCCCCGGGCCGAGTACAGTGCGGGAGTATATGGACGACGACGACGAAATAGAGTTGCCAAACCGTATTCTGATCGAAAAGGAATATGAGCAGAATGTAATGGAGTATGAGCGCATACTCGCAGATGTTCTAACGCAATTAAAAAAATGTTTGGAAATGGCTGGCATGTACCTGACTTACAAGGCCAGAGTTAAAAGTTTTCGCAGCTACTTTACCAAAAAAATGAAATTCTTCCGACAATCCAAATTGCTCCGACAAACCATTTTGCCGGTAACTGATATGCTGGCCATCCGAATAATCTGCCCGTTTATTGGTGATCTTATTCAGGTCGAGGAAAATATCGCATTATGCTTCAAAATTGTCGAAGTAGAACGCAAAGGCGCCCAGCATTCTTTTAAAGAATTTGGTTATGAATCAACGCATATTTTGATCGAAATACCTTCGGAACTTCAAGCT
>Ga0180008_1002014_pt1 | contig 11518 bp, 8 predicted proteins | sample MM_PW_MetaG_FD_121121 | JGI IMG/M metagenome (GOLD analysis project Ga0180008, IMG submission 121121) | Groundwater microbial communities from the Aspo Hard Rock Laboratory (HRL) deep subsurface site, Sweden - MM_PW_MetaG | ecosystem: Environmental > Aquatic > Deep subsurface > Groundwater... | reverse complement strand
ATTTTTACACTGACAATGGCTTAAAAATGTCGGTAGAATGCCACGGCAACAGAATGAAGTACAGGTGGCCCTTTGAGCTTTTATTATAAGATTGACCCAAACTCCTTTGCTGACAACAGTTTAGTTCAGTGGCTAACTGCGCAAGGCGCGACACAAGACACAGTGCTTTTACATGCCTCCGGCTTTTATCAAAGCCAACGCAAAGCTGCTGACTCTGTTTCTGCCCCGGAATTCTGGACCGGATTAGTTACAACGCAAAGCACCGCCAGCCTGCGGATTTTTTCTGGCCCAGTCACGCTACAACAAGTGTTTGCTGTGCTGCAGTTATTGCCTGCTGATGCCGCTTATACCTTAAGTTTGTATCGTCCTCACGCCGATTTAGCCTTAGCGGTGCGTATCGATTTACCGCAAGCCTTAAGCTCGGAGCAAATTCTGGCCTTACGTCAGTTAAGTGAGTCCTGGGCTGCGGAGTTGGTCTACCTGCCAGCACCTGTGTTTTTACAGCAACCTGGTGTGCTGGTGATGGATATGGATTCCACTGCTATTCAGATTGAGTGTATCGATGAAATAGCCAAACTGGCGGGTGTTGGTGAGCAGGTAGCTGCTGTGACTGCGCGGGCTATGAATGGTGAGTTGGATTTTGCCCAAAGCTTACGCCAGCGTGTCGCCACGCTCAAAGACGCACCGGATAGCATCCTGAAGCAGGTGCTGGATACTGTGCCATTAATGCCGGGTTTAGAAGCCTTAGTGGCATTTTTGCAGCAACATCAATGGCGAGTGGTGATCGCATCTGGTGGTTTTACTTATTTTACCGAAGCCTTAAAACAGCGTTTACAACTGACGGCTACTTTTGCCAATCAGCTGGAAATCATCGATGGCAAGCTGACAGGTCAGGTGTTAGGGGCTGTAGTTGACGCTCAGACCAAAGCGGATGTGGTGCAACAGATTGCCAGTCAATACCAAATCCCGTTCAGTCAGACTGTGGCTATTGGTGATGGCGCCAACGATTTACCAATGCTTGCTGTCGCAGCCCTTGGTGTGGCTTTTCATGCTAAACCTAAGGTGCAGGCTCAGGCCAAAGCGGCGATACGGCAAGGCTCGTTATTGCAACTGCTGTATTTACTGGAAAGCTGATGCAACACCAGCAAAGCTCAGCCTGGCTTCATGTCGCTGATTATCAGCTGCATTTACGGCAGTTGACATCGGATAAAGCAGATTGCGCTTATCCAGTGCTGATGCTGCATGGGGCTATTGAAAACAGCCGGATTTTTTACAATGAAAAAGGCCGCGGTTTGGGCTGTTTTCTGGCTGACCGGGGTTTTGCTGTCACTTGTGCTGATTTTGCAGGCCGTGGTTTATCCAGCCCTAAAGCCAGCAGGCGTTTTAATCACAGTCAGCAGCAACTGATTTGTTTGGATATTCCAGCTTTAATTAATCATTTGTACCAGCAGCATCAGCAGCCTGTTGTAGTAATGGCGCATTCCTGGGCTGGTGTGGTGTTGGTCGCAAGTTTAGCGCGTTTTCCGGAGCTACTGCCCAAGGTCAAAGCCATCATCACTTTTGGCAGCAAACGGGTGATTAGTGTCGGTGGGTTTAAAAAACGTCTGCATATTGATTTAGTCTGGAATAGGCTTTCGCCGCTGCTGTGTCTTTTGTATGGTTATTTACCGGCTAAACAATGGCGTTTTGGTGCGGACAACGAACCTGCTCAGTATTTGCTGGATACCATTGGCTGGATCCGCGGTCAGGCTTTTGTTGATCCGACTGATGGTTTCGATTACGCAGCAGCGTGCACTGAGGTGAACTGGCCGGTCAGCTGGCATTTTGCCGCTATTAACGATCAGCTGTTAGGGCATCCGCTGGATGTGCAGGCTTTTCTGGCGGAAACTGGCTTAAAAAGCGGGCGCTATACCTTACTCGGCAAAGCTCAGGGTCATCAGCAGGACTATGATCATATATCTATGCTGACTCATCCCAGTGCTGGTGCCGATCATTTTGCTGAACTTGAGTTGTGGTTAAAGCAGATTTAGCCACGTGGTCTGTACTGACGTTGAGGCTATAGAGAGACAATGTTTATTCAGATAGCTTGATACCAGCCAATAAAGCCAGCCGTTTTTGCTGTTGTGCCACAATCTGTTCGTTGCCGATGTTATAACGCAATAAAACCTCGTCCGTGATATCCACTACATCACCCACTCCCACGACACTCCAGAGTTCTTCTTCCAGCACTTTAGCTTTGTGAATGGCGTAGGTGCTGACGTACCCCAGCTCTTTGGCAATATGTTCAGTATCAGGCCGGCCTGTGCGGGATAAAAAGATTTTAAAAGCAAACAGCAGATCCGTGCTAACTACATCATCGACAAAATCTTTTTTGGCACTGTGCTGCTGAAAGTCAAAATCAAATTTGGTTTCGAAGCTTTGTTCTATGCTGTTCTGATCCGGTGTAAAACGTAAAAACACCTCATAACTGAAAGGCACTTCCTGACGTTTCATCTTTTTCAGCTGATTGGCGAACTGCAAATTAGTGGCGTTGTTCTTCAGTAGCGGCAACATGGTTATGTCCTCTGCTCCTTCACTGAATTGAGTGAGTAACTTGTGCAAAGCACTGGGTTTAGCCCCCATAGCCACTATGTCCAGATTGTAACGAACCCCTTGGCGATGCACGTAAAACGCAAAGGTATCCAAAGCTTTGACATACATATTACGCAAAGCAGGACCAAGACCCGGAAACTTAGGCGTTTCCTCTGCCATAGTCAGCTTGCTTCTGTTGTTATTAATCAGCTGTTGGAAAAAGATTTTACCTGCATGATCATTGGTTGGGTCTATCACCCGCATATTCATAATCAGCTTGTTTTTACTCACCGCCATCACTTCATAAGGCAGGCCTGAGAGCTGATGCTTAGTGGTGATCTTTTGCAGCTCTGGCAAACTGATCTTCACCGTATCGCCTTTTGAAAAACTTACCGGTTCAGCACATTCAAGTTGCAGGCCTTTACTGGAGAAATCACGGCTAAAAGATTGAATATCGCCGCCTTTAGCTTGTTCCAGCACAACAGTGGTTTTGTATAAAAACCGGCTTTCAGAGCGTAAATTGACATACTGCACTGAAGCACTTTCAATCGGAGTGGATTGCTCTAGTTTGGCATGACCAAAAACCTTCAACTGATTCAGCAACGCTGCGTCGTAGGTCATGGCTTTATACAGACTGCTGCTTTGTGCTGTACTGATATCCGTCAATGCAACAATGTAGCGCAAGTTACGGATAAAATTGGAAATTAAAGGTGTCGGCGGCTGATTAAGCTTTTGTACTTCCTGATCGGCGCTATTAGGTAACGACAACGGTATATGGGCGTGAGCTGGTACAGTGCGCAGTACAGACATTCGAAGAGCACGGAAACTGGGTTTAGCTGCGCCAAAACCAAAAAACACTGATTTTAATTCAGGGTATTGCAGCAGCTCTTCTGTCGTAGCGGAATAAAAAAACAACCGGCCTTTGGCTGCATGAGTAAAAGTATAGAGCACAGTACTGTTTTCCTGAGCTTCTTTGGCCAGACATTGTTTTAAACGACGTACATGCAGCAGCTGCGGCAGCACATTTTGTTGACGTTCATCCTGAAAATAATGCATCAGGTGTCTGTTATTTTCAGTGGTTAATACACAGGCAGGCGTGGCTTTACCTTCATTGACGGCAAGGAACACAGGTAAAGAACTGATGCGCGGTAGGTAAAATTGTTCGTAGCCTTTGATAAACACAGCGTCATAGGTGTTATCCAGATTCACCTTGTAGCGTCTTTTATTACCATGAATAAAATGATGTAAAAATTCGGAAAAGCCTTTTTCGTCTGCCAAAGGTAAACGTTTCAACCGCACATAAAAACTTTTGTCTACTGGCTCAGAATCAATCACCTGATAGGGAATGCCGTTGTTGATACCAAGGGCAAACTCTTGCTCTAAGCCCCGAAAAAATATGGCAACTTTTTGCCCGGCTGTCATTTCTATCGCCAGCGGTATTTTAATTTTACAGCCTGAGACTGATAGATCACTGGTCGTTGCAGGAAAACGTTCTTCGTCTTGCAGCACCACCTCAATGTCGATGGAGAAATTCATCCGCTCTTCACGACGCACGCTGTAACCGGCAAATCGGATCAGATGAGCTGCTTTATAGTCATTGGCTGTGGCATCAATGTCAGAGGGAATAGCGGCTAAGTCTCTGGTATCAGAAACTTCTCCGGATAATACGTCCTGTAATCTTTTATTGGTTTCCTGCTGATGCCGCACTCTGAAGTTGTTATTGGTGTTGGTGACATCTTCAAAAATACCAATAGTGTACTGACCGTACTGTTTAAGACCTTTTTCAAAGGTCTGAATTGCGACTTCATCCAGATAGTGGGTTTGACCTTTATGCTCAAAAGGACGTACATCGCCGTCGACCCTGCCACGTAAATCGATATAATAGCTGCATGGCTGCGCTAACCGTTTTAATTCCATTTTGATCAGGAATTGCTGCGATTTGGCTAAGTCACCGGTCAATAGCCTGAACTCCTCATCAAACAGCTCTGTGTTAATAAGGGGTTTCAAGCGTTCAAGGACGCTGCTATAAGCTTGTAAGTCGTTTGTTGTCATGCTCGCTTAAACACTTACAGGGCAGGCAGGCCCCGTATGAATAATTGGGTTAGAGTAAAACCAGTACGATGTAAAAGCAATAATCGTGCCTTTTAATAAAAAGAGATAAAAAAATGGCTAAAACTAAGAGCGCGTACGTCTGCAATGACTGTGGTGCCGACTTTGTGCGCTGGCAGGGCCAATGTACTGAGTGTGGTACCTGGAATAGTATCAGTGAAGTGCGTTTGCCCAGTGTAACAAAACAGCAACGTTTTGACGGTTATGCCGGCGCCACAGTAGCAAAAGTGATCCGGCTTGATCAGGTCGATTTGCAGGATGTTCCGCGTTTTAGCTCTGGTTTTGCTGAGTTTGACAGGGTGTTGGGTGGCGGTATAGTGCCAGGCTCCGCCATATTAATTGGCGGTAGTCCGGGAGCAGGCAAAAGTACGCTGCTGTTGCAAATTATGTGTGGACTGGCTGTGACAGATAAAGCTTTGTATGTCACGGGTGAAGAATCGTTGCAACAAGTGGCGCTTCGGGCCAACAGGTTAGGTTTACCCACTCAGAATTTAATGATGCTGGCCGAAACCAATGTTGAAACCATTTGCCAGCTGGCGCAGCAAGAAAAGCCACGCATTATGGTTATTGACTCGATTCAGGTGATGCAAATGGCGGATATTCAATCCGCTCCCGGCAGTGTGTCGCAAGTGCGTGAAAGCGCTGCCTATTTAACCCGTTTTGCCAAACAGCACAATGTGGCTGTGATTATGGTCGGTCATGTCACTAAAGATGGTTCGCTAGCTGGTCCTAAGGTGTTAGAGCACTGCATCGACTGTTCCATTTTATTGGATGGTGATACCGACAACAGATTCCGTACTTTACGTGGCAATAAAAACCGCTTTGGTGCCGTCAATGAGCTGGGTGTGTTTGCAATGACGGGGCAGGGCATGCGTGAGGTGAAAAACCCATCCGCTATATTTTTAAGCCGTGGCAAAGAAGATACGCCGGGTTCTATTGTCATGGTGCTGTGGGAAGGTACCCGGCCTTTGTTGGTGGAAATTCAGGGCTTAGTCGATTATTCACCGTTAAATAATCCACGCCGGGTCACTTTGGGCATGGAGCAAAACCGTATTTCGATGTTACTCGCTGTATTGCATCGCCATGCTGGTATTCAAATGGCCGATCAGGATGTGTTCGTCAACGTGGTAGGCGGCGTGAAGGTGAATGAAACCAGCGCTGACTTAGCTACTTTATTGGCTTTGGTATCAAGCTTTAAGAATAAAGCCTTGCCTAACGAGCTGGTGGTCTTTGGTGAAGTGGGGTTGTCCGGTGAAATCCGTCCTGTACCCAGTGGTCAGGAGCGACTAAAAGAGGCTGCAAAACATGGTTTTAAACGCGCCATAGTGCCGGTGGCTAATGCGCCGAAAGAGGCTATTCCTGGAATGACAGTGGTAGCAGTCAGTAAATTATCCGAAGCATTGGATGCGTTGTAAAAAATTGGGGTCAGAGTAAAATTAATTGCATGGCAATTAATTTTACTCTGACCCCAATTTAAGTTAATTCAGAGCGTTAGGGAAGTTCAGCAACAACACAGCTTTGGCATCATCACGTAATTTTACTAAACCTAATTTGTCATAACTCTCGACCATGATCACTAAAGCTTGTTCTACCTGCGGTGAATCACGGTAGTACTCAACTATGTATTTACAGCGATTGGCTGCAGCTAAATGTGCGCCACGACGTGTGTAATAGTCTGCGACCAATAATTCATAACGTACCAGAGTTTCTTTAATGGCCGTCATGCGTTTTCTTGCGTCGTTGGCATATTTGCTGTTTGGGTAGGTGCTGACCAGTATCTTAAAGTCATCAAAACCTTGTTTGGTACTGGACATATCACGGTCTGCACGGTCGATGCCGACAAATTCCTGAAAGGCATTTTCATCCACTTTCATATTACTTAAACCACGCATGTAATAGGCGTAGTCCAAATCCGGATGGTTTGGATTTAAGCGGATAAAACGGTCAATACTGGCTAAAGATTGAGTGGTATCGCCGCTTTGGTAATAAGCATAAATAAGATCCAGTTGCACCTGACGCGACAAGGGGCCAAATGGATAACGGCCTTCCATGGCTCTTAACAGTTCAATTGCTCTGTTATAGAGACCAGAATCCAGCACTTCTTTGGCTTCTTCATACATTTGCTGAGCAGACTGGTTAGTGTTGACCAGTTCTTCTTCGGCTTTTTTGTTCCCCGCACAGGCGGTTAGTGTTAAAGCTAGGGCGATTATGGCTAAAAAATTCACTTTCATTTAAAAATCCGCTACTACTTAAACCTATTGGCTATTTAGTCTGGAGTAAAACCGTTAAAATAACCTTTTAAGGCCCGATTCTAACCCAGACTGTTCGGGTATGCACACAGGATAACTGGTTCCGACATGACAAAACAGATAAAACTTGCAGAAATTGTACCTGACCATTTATTTGGTAAGCGCTTAGATCAGGAATTGGCCGAAATGTTCCCGGACTATTCGCGTTCCAGAATAAAAGAATGGATTTTAGCCGATTGGGTTCAAATCAATGGCCAGCTCTGTAACACCCCCAGAGAAAAGTTGCTGGGCGGGGAGTCTGTATTGATCCAGGCCGAGTTACCGGACGACGAACGCTTTGAAGCAGAGCCTATCGATCTGAATATCGTTTATGAAGATGAGCACATTATGGTGATCAATAAGCCTGCGGGTTTAGTGGTGCATCCTGGTGCGGGCAACGCCGACGGTACTTTATTAAATGCCTTGTTACACCACTGTCCTTCTATTGCTGAAGTGCCACGCGCCGGCATAGTGCATCGTTTAGATAAAGACACCACGGGTTTAATGGTGATAGCTAAAACTATTCCGGCTCAGACCCATTTAGTGGAAGCTATGCAGGAACGGGAAATTACCCGTGAATACGAAGCGATTTGCCACGGCACTATGACTGCGGGTGGTACAGTGGATGAGCCAATAGGCCGTCACCCAACCAAACGTACTCATATGGCAGTGACCAGTTCAGGTCGTCCTGCGGTGACTCACTACCGTGTAATGGAAAAGTTCCGTGCTCATACCCGTTTGCGTTTACGTCTGGAATCTGGCCGTACTCACCAAATTCGTGTGCATATGACCTACATTAACTATCCGCTGGTGGGTGATCCTGTTTATGCAGGCCGTCCACGTCCACCACGTAAAGCCGATGAAGCTTTGTTAACTGTATTACGTGCCTTTAAACGTCAGGCGCTGCATGCAGCTATGCTGCGTTTAGCTCACCCTATTACCAGTGAAATCATGGAATGGCATGCACCAATTCCTGACGATATGGTAGAGCTGACATTAGCCTTACGTGAAGACACTGATATTCACGGTCTGGACTTTGCCTGATGTTCAAAGCTGACTGGCCTGCGCCTTTTAATGTAAAAACAGCAATCAGTACTCGTGAGGGAGGCGTATCTTTGCCTCCTTACGATGGATTGAATTTAGGCAGTCATGTTGATGACAGGTCTGAAGCTGTGGCGCAGAATCGTCAGCTATTCAGAACGCAGGCCCACATACCTGCTGAACCTATGTGGCTCAACCAAGTGCATGGCACAGCTTGTGTGCTGCTGGAACAGACTGATTTTTCAGTGGGTCCTGTTACCGCCGATGCCAGTACCAGCAAAACCAAAGGTCTGGTATCAGTGGTACTGACCGCTGATTGCCTGCCTGTGTTGTTTTGTGATCTGTCAGGTACTCAGGTGGCTGCGGCTCATGCCGGCTGGCGTGGTTTGGTAGGCGGAGTGCTGGAACAAACCTTGGTACAGTTTTCTGATCCAACGACAGTAATGGCCTGGTTAGGCCCAGCTATTGGCCCCACAGCTTTTGAAGTGGGAGATGAAGTACGGCTGGCTTTTATGGCAAAAGATGCCAAAGCTGAAGCTGCTTTTACTGCTGTTCCACATCATTCCGGTAAATGGCTGGCTGATTTATATCAACTGGCTCGTTTACGTTTGCATGCTTGTGGAGTTTCACAAGTGTACGGTGGTGGTTTTTGCACTTACACCGACTCACAAGCTTTTTATTCCTACCGTCGTGATGGTCAAACAGGCCGGATGGCGTCTTGTATCTGGATTGACTGATCTAAGTCAAATTTTTGACGTTTTATCGCTTGATAATTAGTCGGCTCTGCCCCATCTTAATGCCAACAGCAGTTTGATGTATGCGGAGATGTTATGAGACTCGACAGATTTACCAGTAAATTCCAGTTGGCAATAGCCGAAGCTCAGTCTATGGCTTTAGGCCGTGACCATCAGTTTATTGAACCTATTCATTTAATGCATGCTTTGCTGAATCAGGAAGGTGGATCCACCAAAGATCTGTTCAGTAAAATTGGCGTCAATACCAACGAGCTGCGTTCCAAATTATCACAAGCCTTAGAGCGACTGCCCAAAGTCGATGGCGTAGATGCCAATGTGCAGCTGTCTGCTGCCACTATTAACCTGCTGAATCTGTGTGACAAATATGCGCAAAAACGCAAAGACCAGTATATTTCCAGCGAGTTATTTGTGTTGGCCGCCTGTGAAGACAAATCTGAACTAGGTCATTTATTACGCCTGCTGGGTGTGGATAAAGCTGTAGTGGAAAAAGCCATAGAGCAAATCCGTGGTGGCCAGAATGTCGACGATCCCAATGCTGAAGATAGCCGCCAGGCTTTAAACAAATATACGGTGGATTTAACAGCACGGGCTGAGGCTGGCAAGTTAGATCCTGTCATAGGCCGTGATGAAGAAATCCGCCGCTGTATTCAGGTGCTGCAGCGCCGCACTAAAAACAACCCTGTACTGATTGGTGAACCTGGTGTGGGTAAAACTGCGATAGTCGAAGGTTTAGCGCTGCGTATCATCAATAAAGAAGTGCCGGAAGGTTTAAAAGACAAACGCGTTCTGTCTTTGGATATGGGCTCTTTATTGGCTGGTGCTAAGTATCGCGGTGAATTTGAAGAACGTTTAAAGGCAGTATTGAACGAGCTTTCAAAAGAAGAAGGCCGGGTCATTCTGTTTATCGATGAAATTCATACCATGGTCGGTGCAGGTAAAGCCGACGGTGCAATGGATGCCGGCAATATGCTCAAACCTGCGTTAGCGCGGGGCGAGCTGCATTGTTTAGGTGCGACCACTTTGGATGAATACCGCAAATACATTGAAAAAGATGCGGCGCTGGAGCGACGTTTCCAGAAAGTCATAGTGGATGAGCCTTCAGTAGAAGACACTATCGCCATTTTGCGTGGCCTAAAAGAACGCTACGAGCTGCACCACGCGGTAGAAATTACTGATCCGGCCATAGTGGCTGCTGCTACTTTGTCGCACCGTTATGTCAGCGACCGGCAACTGCCGGATAAAGCCATAGATTTAATTGACGAAGCTGCGTCCAGTATCCGGATGCAGATGGACTCGAAACCGGAAGAGCTGGACAGATTAGAGCGGCGTATTATTCAACTGAAGCTGGAAGACAATGCGCTGGCGAAAGAAACCGACGAAGCCACTAAAAAACGCCGTGACATGATCCAGGAACAAATCCGTGAACTGGATTTGAAATACAACGAGTTGGATGAAGTCTGGTCTTCAGAAAAAGCGGCCTTGCAAGGTACGCAAAATATCAAAGCGGACTTAGAACAAGCCCGGCTGGATATGGAAGTAGCACGTCGTGCCGGCGATTTAAACCGTATGTCGCAGCTGAAATACGAACGTATCCCGGCTTTGGAGAAACGGCTGGATTTAGCCTCACAAGTAGAAATGCACGAAATGACGCTGCTGCGAAACAAAGTCACTGAGCAGGAAATTGCCGATGTGCTCTCCAAAGCCACTGGCATTCCGGTCAGCAAAATGCTTGAAGGTGAGCGCGATAAACTGCTTCGTATGGAGCAGGAATTGCAAAAACGTGTGGTAGGTCAGGCCGAAGCATTGGAAGCTGTGTCTAACTCCATCCGCCGTTCCCGTGCAGGTTTGTCCGATCCGAATAAACCTATAGGGTCATTCCTGTTTTTAGGCCCGACAGGTGTGGGTAAAACCGAGCTGACTAAAGCTTTAGCTCAGTTCCTGTTTGATACCGAAGATGCGCTGATCCGCATTGATATGTCGGAATTTATGGAAAAACATACTGTATCGCGTTTAGTCGGTGCTCCTCCTGGTTATGTCGGCTATGAAGAGGGGGGTTATTTAACTGAGGCGGTAAGGCGTAAACCTTATTCAGTAGTGCTGCTGGATGAAGTCGAAAAGGCCCATCCAGATGTGTTTAATATTCTGCTCCAGGTATTGGATGATGGTCGTTTAACAGACGGACAGGGGCGCACTGTCGATTTTAAAAACACAGTGATCATTATGACCTCGAACTTAGGCTCAGACCTGATTCAGGAGCATTACCAGCATCAGGATTATCAGCAAATGAAAGATATGCTGATGGAAGTGCTGAGCAAACAGTTCAGACCTGAGTTTTTAAACCGGCTGGATGAAACCGTAGTATTCCACCCGCTGGATAACGCCCATATCCGCCATATTGCTTCTATTCAGCTGCAGCGCCTGCGTTTGCGGTTGCAGGATAAAGGCTTTGGTTTGTCGGTGACAGATGCCGCCTTGGATCTGCTCGCAGCAGCTGGTTTTGATGCTGTCTTTGGTGCTCGACCATTAAAACGGGCTATTCAGCACTATATTGAAAACCCATTGGCTCAGACCTTGCTGAAAGGTCAGATTAAACCCAATGCAGTCGTGACTGTCGATGCGCAAGAAGGGCAGTTTGTGATTGGTTCTGCCAGCGCGCATTAATCAAAGCGCTAAAAATAAAAAAAGCCCGCAGCAGCGGGCTTTTTTATCCAGGCCAGAGTTACTGGCTAAAAGTTTTACTTAAGTTTGCAATTT
>Ga0180008_1002013_pt1 | contig 11521 bp, 8 predicted proteins | sample MM_PW_MetaG_FD_121121 | JGI IMG/M metagenome (GOLD analysis project Ga0180008, IMG submission 121121) | Groundwater microbial communities from the Aspo Hard Rock Laboratory (HRL) deep subsurface site, Sweden - MM_PW_MetaG | ecosystem: Environmental > Aquatic > Deep subsurface > Groundwater... | reverse complement strand
GCTAACACTTCCCCTTGCCGGGTGTGTAGAGGACTTTCACCTCCAAGTCACCAGCGAGGCCACCACAGCCAAGCTGGTTGCGCTTGCGCGCAACGCGCCATGCCTGGCGCACAACGACAAAGGCAGCTCGCGCTGCCTTTGTGGCGTTTCAACTCACTCGCGGGATTATTCCCACTCGATAGTCGCTGGCGGCTTGCTCGACACGTCGTAGGTGACGCGGGAGATGCCTTCGATCTCATTGATGATGCGGCCGCTAACCGTTTCCAGCAGCTCGTAGGGCAGGTGCGCCCAACGTGCAGTCATGAAGTCGATGGTTTCCACGGCGCGCAGGGCGACAACCCAGGCGTAACGACGGCCATCACCGACAACGCCAACCGATTTAACTGGCTGGAACACCACGAACGCCTGACTGACCTTGTGATACCAGTCGGCCTTGCGCAGCTCTTCGATAAAGATGTGGTCGGCGCGACGCAGCAGGTCAGCGTATTCCTTCTTCACTTCACCGAGGATGCGCACGCCCAGGCCTGGGCCGGGGAATGGGTGACGGTAAACCATGTCGTACGGCAGGCCGAGCTCAAGACCCAGACGACGCACTTCATCCTTGAACAGTTCGCGCAGCGGCTCGACCAGCTTGAGGTTCATTTCCTCTGGCAGGCCACCGACGTTATGGTGCGACTTGATCACGTGAGCCTTGCCGCTCTTCGCGCCAGCCGACTCGATTACGTCCGGGTAGATGGTGCCCTGGGCGAGGAACTTGATGTTGTCCAGCTTGTTGGACTGGGCATCGAAAACATCAATAAAGGTACGACCAATAATCTTGCGCTTCTTCTCCGGGTCGGACTCGCCGGCCAGGTTGTTCAAGAACTGCTCTTCGGCGTTGGCACGGATCACCTTGACGCCCATGTTCTCGGCGAACATGGCCATCACTTGCTCACCTTCGTGCAGACGCAGCAGGCCGTTATCGACAAACACGCAGGTCAGCTGATCGCCAATCGCCTTGTGCAGCAATGCCGCCACCACCGACGAATCGACACCACCGGACAAACCGAGCAGTACGTTGGCACTGCCAACCTGCGCACGCACCTGGGCGATGGCGTCTTCGGCAATCTTCGACGGGGTCCACAGGGCTTCGCACTGGCAGATGTCGAGGATAAAGCGCGAGAGGATGCGACCACCCTGCTTGGTGTGAGTCACTTCCGGGTGGAACTGCACGCCGTAATAGCCAAGAGCGTCGTTGAACATGCCAGCAATCGGGCAGCTCGGGGTGCTGGCCAGGATGTGGAAATCCTGCGGCAGCTTGGTGACTTTGTCACCATGGCTCATCCACACGTCGAGGCCGAACAAACCGTCAGCGTCGACATGGTCTTCGATGCCATCGAGCAGGCGGCTCTTGCCGACCACGTCAACGCGAGCGTAACCAAATTCACGCAGCTCGGACCCCTCAACCTTGCCACCCAGCTGCTCGGCCATGGTCTGCATGCCGTAGCAGATACCGAAGACCGGTACGCCGAGGTCAAACACGGCCTGAGGGCAGCGTGGGCTGTTGGCCTCATGCACCGACTCCGGGCCACCGGCGAGGATAACCCCGCGCGGAGCGAAGGCGCGGATGTCATCGTCGCTCATGTCGAACGGGTGCAACTCGCAATACACGCCGATCTCGCGTACGCGGCGGGCGATCAGCTGAGTGTACTGGGAGCCGAAATCCAGAATCAGGATGCGGTGCGCGTGGATATCTTGATGAGCCATGGCCGTCTCTCGTAGCGGAATTCACAAATAACTCGGGGCTGCTCTGTTTTTAACAGCCTCAGCCCCGTGCCTTACTCAAATTTCAAAAATCGATTTGCCACGTCTCGAGCGCAGAGCCGGCAAAGCGGAGATAGACGAGAAAGCGGAGTTGGCTGTAGCCAATGAGCATTTCGAGTTTTTCTCCAACGCAGCCGGATCAAGCGCAGCAGCGGCACATCGATTTTTTAGCCCACGCGATAGTTCGGGGCTTCCTTGGTGATCTGTACATCGTGTACGTGGGACTCGGCCATGCCGGCGCCGGTGATGCGCACAAACTCAGGCTTGCTGCGCATCTCTTCAATGGTCGCGCAACCGGTGTAGCCCATCGAAGCACGCAGGCCGCCCATCAGTTGATGGACGATTGCACCCATAGCGCCCTTGTAAGCCACGCGGCCTTCGATACCTTCCGGTACCAACTTCTCCGCACCGGCCGAGGAGTCCTGGAAGTAGCGATCCGAGGAGCCCTGCGCCTGCGCCATGGCGCCCAGCGAACCCATGCCGCGATAGGCCTTGTAGGAGCGACCCTGGAACAATTCGATCTCGCCTGGCGCTTCTTCAGTACCGGCCAGCATGGAGCCGATCATTACGCAGGATGCACCGGCAACGATGGCTTTCGACAGGTCACCGGAAAAGCGAATGCCACCATCGGCGATCAACGGCACACCGGTACCGGCCAGAGCAGCAGCAACATTGGCGACGGCAGAGATTTGCGGCACACCGACACCGGCGACAATCCGCGTGGTGCAGATCGAGCCTGGGCCGATACCGACCTTGACGGCATCCGCGCCGGCCTCGGCCAGCGCCTTGGCTGCATCACCCGTGGCAATGTTGCCACCGATCACCTGAACTTCAGGGAAGGTCTGCTTGACCCAGCGCACACGGTCGATCACGCCTTTGGAGTGGCCATGCGCGGTGTCGACGATGATCACGTCAACACCGGCATGCACCAGCGCGGTCACGCGATCTTCGGTATCGGCGCCAGTGCCGACCGCCGCGCCAACGCGCAGACGACCTTGGTCGTCCTTGCTGGCCAGCGGGTAAGCCTTAGCTTTTTCGATGTCGTTGACGGTCATCATGCCCTTGAGGCGGAACTGGTCATCGACAATCAGCACGCGCTCAATGCGGTGTTTGTGCAGCAGCTTGCGTACGGTCTGAGTGTCTTCACCCTCTTTCACCGTTACCAGACGCTCTTTCGAGGTCATTACATCGCGCACTTTGGCGCTCATGTTGGTTTCGAAGCGCACATCACGGCTGGTGACGATGCCGACCAGATCACCGTGGTGCAGCACCGGTACGCCGGAGATGTTGTTCTGCCGAGTCAGGTCGAACAGATCACCCACAGTCGCGTCGGCCTCGATGGTGATCGGGTCCTTGACCACACCAGACTCGTAACGCTTGACCTTGCGCACTTCGAACGCCTGCTGCTCGGGAGTCATGTTTTTGTGAATGATGCCGATGCCACCTTCCTGAGCCATGGCAATCGCCAGACGGGCTTCAGTGACGGTATCCATAGCAGCAGAGAGCAAGGGAATATTCAGCTCGATACCACGGGTCAGGCGCGTTTTAAGGCTGACATCCTTCGGCAGAACTTCGGAATAACCTGGAATAAGTAGAACGTCGTCGAAGGTAAGAGCTTCTTGACTGATACGCAGCATGGCGGGGGCTCCCGGACGGGAAAATTGGAAGCGCGCCATTATACTCAGACGCCCCCCTGCACTCAACGCAAACTACGCAGAACATTTGCCCAAGCGCGACAGCACCCTACAAATCAACCCGCACCAACGACACCGGAAAGCCCAGCCGCGCAGCGAGCTCGTCGAGAAAACTGGCTTTAAAGCCGGCATCCGCCCAGTTGTTAAAAATAAACCCGAGATTGGAAAAGCCGCAGGGCTGCAGGAATAAAAAGCCGTTGATGTCATCTTCATGACCACAACGTGGGCAGGTGAAGTTATCGGTATGCCCTGGCATCCACTCATCCAGGCTGTCAAACAACGCCTCGCCCACTTCCTTGCGGCACTGCGCGCAGCCTGCCTCTTCCAGAAAGCCTGCCGTCGGGGTGTAGATGCAACGTTTGTAGATAATCTCCAGGCCATGCACGGCCTGGCCGAACGGCAACAACTCGGGACGCTCGACGACACGCCGCGCGCCCTCGGCAATGCCATAGCCCATATGCTTGAAGGTGCGCCCGCAGGTGCTTAGCTGCTCTTCAATGATGTTCTGTTTGACCAGCCAACGCACGATCAACCGCGCCCGCGCCTCATGGCCGGGAAAGCTGGAAATCTGCGGCACGATGATGGCTTGCTGCTCGCTCATAAAAGGCTCGTTTAACCTGTAAGGAAACTAAGGGCGCGCAGCTTAATCGGCTGACCGTAACGGTCAAGGTCAATCCGCTATGGCCAGCCGGGGCAAAGCCTTTATCATGCCGGCCATGATCAAAGACCCCTTCCAACGCCTGAACCTCGACCGCGAGGTGCTCAGCGTCAGCCAACTGAACAACCGTGCACGCCTGCTGCTGGAAGATGTATTCGGCGGTATCTGGGTGGAAGGTGAAATCTCCAACCTGGCCAAGCCGGCGTCTGGGCATGTCTACTTCACCCTTAAAGATAGTCAGGCCCAGGTGCGCTGTGCGCTGTTTCGACAGAACGCCGCCAAAGTCCGTCAAGCGCTGCGTGACGGTTTGGCGGTAAAAGTGCGCGGCAAAGTATCGCTGTTTGAAGGGCGCGGCGACTACCAGCTGATTCTCGACGCCGTCGAGCCGGCCGGCGACGGTGCGCTGCGCCTGGCCTTTGAGGCGTTGAAGGAAAAACTCAGCGCCGAAGGCTTATTCGCCGCAGAGACCAAAGTCGCCCTACCAGCCCACCCGAAACGCATCGGTATTATCAGCTCGCCGACCGGTGCGGTAATCCGCGACATCATCAGCGTATTCCGCCGCCGCGCGCCGCAGGTCGAACTGACCCTGATCCCCACCGCCGTGCAAGGCCGCGAAGCCACCGCACAGATTGTTCGCGCCCTCGGCATCGCCGATAAAAAAGGTTTTGATGCACTGATCCTGGCCCGTGGCGGCGGCTCGCTGGAAGACCTCTGGTGCTTTAACGAAGAGCCGGTGGCCCGCGCCATTGCCGCCTGTAAAACCCCCATCGTCAGTGCCGTGGGCCATGAAACTGATGTTTCCATCGCCGACTTTGTCGCCGACGTGCGCGCGCCAACGCCCTCGGCCGCCGCTGAGTTGCTGGCCCCCGACAGCAGCGAACTGGTGCAGCGCCTGCATAACCTCAAGCGCCGCCTGAACCTGCGCATGCAACACCGCCTGGAGCGCGAACGCATGCGCCTGGAGGGCTTGCAACGGCGCTTGCGCCATCCGGGCGAACGCCTGCGCCAACACGCCCTGCGCGTGGATGACCTGGACATGCGCCTGAGTCGCGCCTTCGAGCGCCAATTAAAAAGTCGCCGTGAACGCCTGAGCCATCTGCAAACCCGACTGCTAAGCCTGCACCCGGAGCGCAACCTCAAACTGCTTGAGCAACGCCTGCAAGCACTGGCCGAACGCCTGCAACGCAGCATGCGTGAAGGCCTCAAGGCGCGACACCTGCAACTGCATAGCCAAGTACAAACGCTGCATGCGGTCAGTCCGCTGGCGACCCTCGGCCGTGGCTACAGCATCCTGCTCGACGAGCGCGGCCGCGCCATCCGCAATGCCGCCGATACCCAGCCAGGCCAACGGTTGAAAGCCCGGCTGGGCAACGGCGAGTTGGCTGTGCGGGTCGAAGACAACCATGTGCAGCCGGTTACCCTCTCGCTGCTCGACTGACCTTTTTATGCAGGTGGATAAGCTTCGCGTTATCCACCCTACGGATATTCAATGCGCCTATTCACCCTGCTAGCCCTGATCTGCCTCACCTTACCCGTCTATGCCGAGGGCTTTATCAGCCGCCTGTTGAATAAACCAGTGCCCGGTGGCGTGGCAGTCATCGATCTGGGCGCAGGAGAAACGGCGCCCAGCGTGCGCTACCAGAGCAAACCGGTACTGGTGATTAAAGAAGACCAACAACGCTGGATCGCCATTGTCGGCGTGCCGCTCAGCGTCAAGCCCGGCAACCAGCAGATCAGCGTCAACGGCAATCAGACGCTGAGCTTCCAGGTCGCAAGCAAGCACTACCGCGAACAACGCATCACCCTGAAAAACCAGCAGCAGGTCAATCCGAACGCGGCCAATCTCAAACGCATTCAGCGCGAACTCGCCGAGCAAACCCACGCCTACCAGCAATTCAGCCCACGCCAGCCGAGCAACCTGCTGTTCGACAAACCGGTCAACGGGCCACTCTCCAGCCCCTTCGGTTTGCGCCGCTTCTTTAATGGCGAGGAACGCAACCCGCACTCCGGGCTGGACTTCGCCGCCAGCCGCGGCACGCCGATCAAGGCCCCGGCCGCCGGTAAAGTGATTCTGCTTGGCGATTACTTCTTCAATGGCAAAACCGTGTTTGTCGACCACGGCCAAGGGCTGATCAGCATGTTCTGCCACCTCTCAGCCATCGACGTGAAGCTCGGCGCTGAACTGCCACGCGGTGGCGTGGTCGGTAAAGTTGGCGCCACTGGCCGCGCCACCGGGCCACACCTGCACTGGAACGTCAGCTTGAACGATGCCCGCGTTGACCCGGCGATTTTCATCGGCGCCTTCACCCCCTAACAACCTGCCAGACACGTTCAGCAACCAACCCCGCCGGCCTGACAACAGCGCAGTTGTTAAGGTGGCCACGCTGACCCATACGCTGAGACCTTAGAGGAGCGGCATGAGCGACTTCTACAACAACGCCCAGAACTGGCTTGAGAATTACCCCGAGCTTTACAGCCTGACCGGCTTAACCCTGCTGATCATTGCGGCCTGGCTGGCCAACTGGATGGTCAAACGCGTGCTGCTGCGCGGCCTCTACCGGGCGCTGAAGGCCACGCCCATTGGCCAGGACGGCACCCTGCGGGACTCACGCATCACCGCGCGGCTCGCCAACATCGTGCCGGCGCTGATTATTTCCGCCGGCATCACCCTCGTCCCCCACCTGCCGGGGGCCGTCGTCACGGCAACACGCAATGTCTGCAGCGCGTTTATCGTGCTGACTATTGCTCTGGCAATCAGCGGTGTATTGACGCTGCTGAACAGCGCCTACGAAAAGCGCCCGAACGCCCACTTAAAACCGATCAAGGGCTACGTGCAGGTGGTGAAGATCCTGCTCTTTGCCATTGCCGCCATCCTGATGGTCGCCAGCCTGATCGACCGTTCACCGTTGATTCTGCTGTCGGGTCTTGGCGCCATGGCCGCGGTGTTGATGCTGATTTTTCAAGACACCCTGTTGTCACTGGTGGCCAGCGTACAGATCTCCTCCAGCGACATCATCCGCGTGGGCGACTGGGTTGAGATGCCGCAACTGAACGCCGATGGCGATGTCATCGACATCGCCCTGCACACCGTAAAGGTGCAGAACTGGGATAAAACCATCACCACCATCCCGACCAAACGCTTTATCAGCGACCCATTCAAGAACTGGCGCGGCATGCAGGAGTGTGGCGGGCGACGGATCAAACGCAGCCTGTTTCTCGACCAGACCAGCATCACCTTTCTCAGCCCCGATGAAATCGCTCACCTGCAACGCTTCCTGCTGCTCGGCAATTACCTGCGCAACAAACAAAGCGAGCTGCACAGCTGGAACGCTGAGTTGGCCGAGGCCAGCCAGGAGCCGGCGAACACCCGACGCGTCACCAACATCGGCACCTTCCGCGCCTATGTTGAACATTACCTGCGCCAGCATGCCGGCATTAATCAGGAGATGACCCAACTGGTAAGGCAACTCAGCCCTACGCCGGACGGCCTGCCGCTGGAGCTCTACTGCTTCACCAACACCACGGCCTGGTCGCGCTACGAAGCGATCCAATCCGACCTCTTCGATCACCTGCTGGCCATTCTTCCGGAATTTGGTTTGCGGGTTTTCCAACACCCAAGTGGCGCGGATATGCGCGAATTGAAACCAAGCCTGCTGGCTACGGCCCAGCACTGACCGCAAAACGGGCGGTTGCACGCACCGCAGCCGCCCGCAATTGACACCAAGCACAGCGACTTTTATCAGCATTAAAACCATTTAAACGCGCTAAAAATGCTTATAAACACCAATTTATTCACCTTGCTTGCCAGCTTTCCCCTCAAAGATTAGGGTTGGCGCTATGAATGCCCATCACACCCTTATCCTGCTGCGCCAACACGCCAACCTCTGCTTGGTCAGCCAGCGACTGCGTGGCTAATAGCTGACGCCAGCGCACACCCCTCTTTTGAATTTCGCCCGGCTCGTCGATTGCCGCCGCGCTATAAGGATTGCCCCATGAGCATGCTTAAAGACCCGTCCAGCAAGTACCGCCCGTTCACCCCGATTGCCATTCCGGACCGCACCTGGCCGGACAAGGTCATCGACAAAGCGCCTATCTGGCTCTCCACTGACCTGCGCGACGGCAACCAATCGCTGATCGAGCCGATGGATGCCGAGAAGAAGATGCGCTTCTTCAAGTGCCTGGTGCAGGTTGGCTTGAAGGAAATCGAAGTGGGCTTCCCCTCCGCCTCGCAGACCGACTTCGACTTCGTCCGCGAGCTGATCGAAGGGGGCCACATCCCCGATGACGTGACCATCCAAGTGCTGACTCAGGCGCGCGATGACCTTATCGAGCGCACCTTCGAGTCGCTCAAGGGCGCGAAGAAAGCCATCGTGCATTACTACAACGCCTGCGCACCGAGCTTCCGCAAGATCGTCTTCAACCAAGACAAAGCGGGCGTCAAAGCCATCGCCGTGGCCGCCGGCAAGACCATCAAGCGTCTGGCCGGCACGCAACCAGACACCCAATGGGGCTTTGAGTACTCGCCGGAAGTCTTTAGCAGCACTGAAACCGACTTTGCCGTCGAGGTGTGCAATGCCGTCATCGCGGTGTTCCAGCCGACCCCGGCCAACCCGCTGATCCTCAACTTGCCGGCGACCATCGAGTGTGCCACGCCGAATAATTACGCCGACCAAATTGAATGGTTTGGCCGCCATATCGATACGCGTGACAGCGTATTGATCAGCGTGCACACCCACAACGACCGCGGCACTGGCGTTGCGGCCACTGAGCTCGCGGTCATGGCAGGCGCGGATCGCGTCGAAGGTTGCCTGTTCGGCAACGGCGAGCGCACCGGCAACGTCTGCCTGGTCACCGTCGCGCTGAACCTCTACACCCAGGGCGTGAACCCGCAGTTAGACTTCTCCGACATCGACGCCGTGCGTAAGGTGGTCGAGGACTGCAACCAGATCCCCGTGCATCCGCGTCACCCGTATGCCGGCGACTTGGTCCACACCGCGTTCTCTGGCTCGCACCAGGATGCGATCCGTAAGGGCTTCACCCAGCAGCAGGCCGATGCTGTTTGGGAAGTGCCTTACTTGCCGATTGACCCAGCCGATATCGGCCGCGATTACGAGGCGGTGATTCGCGTGAACAGCCAATCCGGCAAAGGCGGTATTACCTTCCTGCTCGAACAGGAATACGGCATTAACCTGCCGCGCCGCATGCAGATCGAGTTCAGCCAGGTGGTGCAAAAAGAAACCGACCGCCTCGGCCTGGAAATGACCGCCGCACAAATCTACAAGTTGCTCGACAGCGAATACCTGCAAGCCACCACGCCCTATGCCCTCAAAGGCCATCGCCTGCAGGAAGAAAACGGCACCAGCGCGGTCGATGTAGAAATCGTCAGCGAAGGTGAAACCCTGCACTGGCGCGGTATCGGTAAAGGCCCGCTGGAAGCCCTGGTCGCCGGCCTGCCGGTGGCTGTGGAGATCATGGACTACTCCGAGCACGCCATCGGCGCGGGTACCAATGCCAAGGCAGCCGCTTATATCGAGCTACGGGTTAACGGCGGCCGCGCCCTGCATGGCGTAGGCATCGACGAGAACCTGACCACAGCCAGCTTCCGTGCGCTGTTTAGTGCACTGAATCGCGCCCTCGGTCAGGCCGCCGAACAAGCCGCCTAAGGCAAGCGGCGCACAGGGGCGGCTAATTGCTTTTAGCCGCTTGATGTCCAGTGTAGTGCGCCTGATGAAATTGACAGCGCTCTGAGGGCGCGATTAGGCTCCGCGCCTGCGCCTGTGGCTATACCCATAAAATCAAAATAACAGCGATCCCAGCCAAACCTATCCCAACGTCTATTCGATGGGTGCCGGGAGCGTTTGTGCGCCTGTTTGGCAAAACCCTGACAGCGCACTTTCAACACATGACAAGGAAACACAACATGCTGACTAACCGGATGGGGCTGATTGCCCTGGGAATACTGAGTGCCACCAGGCCATGGCCAATGAACAGGCAGCCTCTAATGGCTTTGTTGAAGACAGCAGCCTCAATGTGCTGCTGCGTAATGCTTACATAAGCCGTGACTACAAAGACCAAAACCAGGATAAAGCCGAGTGGGGCCAAGCGGCGATTGGCACGTTCTCCTCGGGCTTCACCCAAGGCACCATCGGCGTCGGCGTGGATGCCTTTGCGCTGTATGGTCTGCGCCTAGACGGCGGCAAGGGCCGCTCAGGCGCTGGCGGCATCGACTTCTTCAAGCAGGGTGACAGCGGTAGCGCCGCCAACGACTTGTCCAAAGCCGGCGCAGCGGTCAAATTCCGCGCATCCAACACCGTGCTGACCTACGGTGAGCAGATGCCGGCCTTGCCGGTGCTGAACCACGACAACTCGCGCCTGCTGCCGGAAAGCTACACCGGCACATTGATCACCTCCAGCGAGATCGAGGGCCTGGAACTCAACGCCGGCCGCTTTACCGCCGAATCGCGCAAAAGCGCTGAAGGCCGTGACAGCGGTGGTTTGAAATCGATCAACGTATTGGGCGGCAGCTACCAGTTCAGTGAGCAGTTCAGCGCAGCGCTTTACGCGTCTGACGTTGAAGATGTGCTGAAGAAGCAGTACGTCAACCTGAATTACGTCTTCCCGTTGGCGGCCGAGCGCTCTCTGACCCTGGATTTTAACGGCTACCGCACCAAGCTGGATAAGTCCTACGCCGAGCAGAAAGATGCTGACGGCCAGGACAACAAAATCTGGAGCTTGGCGGCTATCTACACCATGGGGGCACACTCGTTCACCCTGGCCCACCAGCGCAGCACCGGCGACAGCGGCCTGGGTTATGCCTACGGCGGCTATCAGAACCACCGCAACAGTCCGGGCGACGGTGGCAACACCATCTACTTGGCCAACTCCTACTGGTCTGACTTTAACGCCGAAGACGAGCGCAGCTGGCAGTTGGGTTATGGCCTAGATTTCAGCACGTTCGGCATCCCCGGCCTGAGCTACAACGTGGCGTATGTGCACGGCTCTAACATCACCACTTCCACCAGCACCGGCGGCAGCGAGCGCGAAATCTTCAACCAGTTCAAGTACGTGGTGCAGAGCGGCGTAGCCAAAGACTTGAGCATTAAATTGCGCAGCTCGTTCCTGCGTGTGTCGCAGAAATCGAGCGAGTACAACATCGGCGGCAATGAAGTACGCGTCTTCGTTGACTACCCGATCAGCGTGTTCTGATCAGCCGCTAAGCGCAGCCTGATACAAGGCTGTGAGCCCACAAAAAATCTATGGTCACCCCCATTTTTGCAATACTGATCAGCGATGGGTGTTTGGCTTGCTTAAATCTATCCGGCGTCTGTATGAGGCATGCCCCGCGCCACGATGAGAGTCGCACCTG
>Ga0180008_1002012_pt1 | contig 11522 bp, 9 predicted proteins | sample MM_PW_MetaG_FD_121121 | JGI IMG/M metagenome (GOLD analysis project Ga0180008, IMG submission 121121) | Groundwater microbial communities from the Aspo Hard Rock Laboratory (HRL) deep subsurface site, Sweden - MM_PW_MetaG | ecosystem: Environmental > Aquatic > Deep subsurface > Groundwater... | reverse complement strand
TCTTTTATATTTAACTCCAGCATCCACAAGTAATAAATCATTTAATTTTAACTTTTTAGAAGTTGGAAGTGCATGGGGTTTTGCAGCATTTTCATTAATAGCAACAATTGGTTCAAATGAAATGTCAAGTTTTCCTGTTTGACTCATTTTTTCAAAAGCTTTAAAATATAAAAATTGCTCACTTTGTTCAAAACCATTTTTTCTGATATATTTTGCTAATTCTTTAAATCCTTCTCGTCCAGCCATTGCTGCTTTTTTTAGAAGAGTTATTTCTTTATCAGTTTTAATAATTCTTTTTTCTTTAGAAAAATTTGCTTTAGCTATGAATTGAGTTTTTGAATTTTCGCTAATATTTGTATATGTAGCGTAAGAAAAGTCATTTGGATCAAATACTATTTTTTTTATTTTATTTTTTTTTAAAATCTCTTTTGTAGTTTCAATTAGGTTTGAAGATTCAATTACTTGACATTTTCTTGCATATTCTTGTGCTTCAGTTGTATATCTAGCATCTGTTATAAAGTATTTTTCACTACCTAAATTTAAAAATATTACATTGTCACAAGAAAATTTGCACTCAAAATATATAGCATTTTCATTTTGTAGAATAAAGTTTTTCATTAAAAGCCTTTAATTTGGTATTGTTTAACATAAATTTAATTATAATCTTACCTAAAATTTATAAAAGGAATATAATATGAAAATTGCCGTAATTCAAGGGCCAAACTTAAATATGCTAGGAATTAGAGAACAACACATTTACGGACCAATGAGTTTAGAACAGATTCATGATCAATTAAAATCAGCAGCTGCACAAAATGGCGTAGAAGTAGAGTTTTTTCAGTCAAACTTAGAGGGTGAAATTGTTGATAGAATTCAAGAATGTTTAGGAACAGTTGATGGTATTATGATTAATCCCGCTGCTTATTCACACACATCAATTGCAATTAAAGATGCATTATCAGCTGTTGCAATGCCTGTTGTTGAAGTACATATTTCTAATATTTATAAAAGAGAAGAGTTTAGACAAAAATCAATTACAGCAGGTGCTTCAACAGGCGTAATTTCAGGATTTGGACCATTTGGTTATCATATGGGATTAATTGCATTAATGCAAATTATTACTGAAATTAAGGCAGTTTCTCAAGCACAACAAAGTGCAGAGTAATCCATATAATTTATGAAAATAATAAGTGCAAATTGGCTTGTAACTTGTGATGAAAACAGCAGTATCATTGAAAATGGTGCTGTAGTTTTTGATGATAAAATCAAAGATATAGATAGCCTTTTAAATATAGAAAAGAAATATCCAAACATACAAATACAAAAGCTTGGTGAGAATTCAGTTTTAATGCCCGGACTTATAAACTCCCATGTTCACTTGGAATTTAGTGGAAATACAACAACTTTAAAATATGGAAATTTTTATTCTTGGTTAAATTCTGTTATAAAACATAGAGAAGATTTGATATCTAAAGCCTCTACAAAATTAATCTCAATTAAACTTGATAGAATGAAAAAAACAGGAACTACAACTATTGGAGCAATTTCATCTTATTCATTTGATTTAGATGCTTGTGTAAAAACTCCAATAAATACGGTTTTCTTTTGTGAAGTTATTGGGACTAAAGGCGATATGATTGATACCTTGTTTGCTGATTTTAAAGATAGATTAAATATTGCAAAAAAGCATAAATCATCTTCTTTTATTCCTGCAATTGCAATTCATTCACCATATTCAGTGCATCCTTTTTTAGTAAGAGAAACACTAAATTTAGCTAGAGTTGAAGATTTACCTGTTAGTTCACATTTTTTAGAATCACGTGAAGAGTTTGAGTGGTTACATAGGGACGAGGGGTCATTTGTAGAGTTTTTTAAGAATTTTTTAAATCAAGAAAAAGCTGTGACAAAACCAATGGAGTTCTTGAACCTTTTTTCAAATATTAAAAATCTTTCATTTACTCATTGTGTGGAAGCTTCAAATGCAGATTTAGAAAAAATAGAGTCATTGGGTGCTAGTATTAATCACTGTGTTACATCAAATAGACTTTTGAATAATTCAAAATTAGATTTATCAAAATTATCTAAAATTCCTTTTACAATAGGAACCGATGGACTTAGTTCAAATAACTCTTTATCTATGTTTGATGAGTTAAGAAATGCTCTAATGGCTCATTATGATAAAAATGTTTTAGATTTTTCCAAAGTGTTATTAAAAGCAGCCACAATAAATGCAAGTAGGGCATTAGGATTAAATAAAGGAGCAATCATAAAAGAGTTAGATGCTGATATGATAGCTTTTACTTTGCCTGATAAAATAGAAGAAAAAGAAGATTTAGCGATGCAAATAATTTTACATACTAAATTTGTTGATAAAGTAATAATAGGAGGAGAATTTGTTTAATTTTATTAGAATGATATTTTCACCAATTATCGCAATTTTAGATTTTATAACTAAATATTTTAAAACAATAGTTTTTTTAACAATTATATATTTTGTAGTTGTTGATTCAAATGAAAGTTTAACAGATACAAATAGTTATGCAAATTTACAAAAAATTGAGTTAACTGGTCCAATAATGGATGTTTCAAAAACACTTGAAGATATTGAAAAAGCAAAACTTGATAAAAATATAAAAGGTATTATGTTTGTTGTGAATTCTCCAGGAGGTTCTGTTGCACCATCTGTTGAGTTAGCTTATGCTATAAAAGAGTTGAAAGAGATTAAACCAGTTGTTGTGTATGCAAGTGGTGTAATTGCAAGTGGATCTTATTATGCTTCTATTTGGGCAAATAAGATTATTGCAAATCCTGGAAGTATGGTAGGATCAATTGGTGTTATTATGCAAGGGGTTAATGCAGAGGAATTAATGAGTAAAATTGGAGTTTCTACGCAAACAGTAAAAGCTGGAAAATTCAAAGAATCAGGAACCCCTACTAGAAAATGGACTGATTTTGAAGAAAAACAACTTCAAAGTGTAATAGATGATACTTATAACATGTTTATAACAGACGTTGCAAATGCTAGAAGCCTTGATATTAAAAATCATACACAATTTGCCGATGCAAAGATATTTACAGCAAAACAAGCAAAAGAGGTTGGTTTAGTTGATGAAGTAGCTACTATTTCTTATGCTCAAAATGTTTTAGTAACTTTGTCTAAAGTTGATACTCCTATTTGGAAAAAACAAGATAAATTTGATAAATTTATGGATAGATTAGTTAGTGAAACAGTTTCAAATATAAGTACAAATTTTGTTAGTGGATTAAAAGCTTATTAGTTTAGATTTTTATTAAATTTAAAAGATAAAAAAAGGTGAAGTTTTTACTTCACCTTTTTTTATGAATTTATTTTTCAAGTCCAGATACAATTTTGTAAGTATCATTAGCAATAACAAACTCTTCATTTGTAGGAATAACAAAGATTCTAGCAGCAGAGCTATTAGTTGCAATATCTCTTGGTTTACCTGATCTTTTATTATTTTTAGTTGGGTCAATAATTAATCCCATACCATCAAGTCCAGCACAAACGATTTCTCTAATTAATGATGAATTTTCACCAATTCCACCTGTGAAACATAATGCATCAACACCATCAAGTGCAGCAACATAAGCTCCAACATATTTTTTGATGTTATATGCAACCATTTCAACAGCTAATCTACATCTATCATCACCATCTTGCATACCTTGTAAAACTTCTCTTAAATCAGATGATTTTCCAGAAATTCCTAAGATACCAGATTTTTTATTCATAACATCAAGAGTTTGATCAATAGTCATTCCTTCTTGAGTCATCATATAAGAAATAGCTCCAGCTCCAACATCTCCAGCTCTAGTTCCCATCATTAAACCTTGAACAGGAGTAAGTCCCATAGAAGTATCAATACATTTACCATTTAAAACAGCAGATACAGAAGAACCATTTCCTAAGTGACAAACGATGATTCTAGTGTTATGTTTTTTATCTAACATCCCTTTTGCTTCATTTGATACGAAATAGTGGCTAGTTCCGTGGAATCCATATTTTCTAATACCATGTTTAGAATATTGCTCATAAGGTAATGCATACATATAAGCATAATCAGGCATAGTTTGGTGAAAAGCAGTATCAAATACAGCTACATTTGGTTTACCTGGCATTAAATCTTGACAAATTTCCATTCCCATAATATTTGCAGGGTTATGTAAAGGTGCAAGTGGAATTAATTTTTTCATTGTTTCGATAACTTTTTCAGTTACCATAACAGAAGATGCAAACTCTTCTCCACCATGAACAGCTCTATGTCCAATAGCATCAATATCATCAATAGAATTGATAACTTTTCCTTCACTTTCAACTAAAGTTTTTAATACTAGTTCAATTGCTTCTTTATGTGTTGGCATTGGAACATCTAAAGTTAATTTTTTACCTTCACCAAATTCGTGTTTTAAAACTCCATCAATTCCAATTCTTTCACAAAGACCTGTAGCTAAAACCTCTTTTGAAACTGGGTTCATTAATTGATACTTTAATGATGAACTTCCTGCGTTTAAAATAAATACTAACATATATTACTTCCTTTTATTGAGTTTAATTATTTGATTTGAGTTGCAGTAATTGCAACTAAGTTTGCTATATCTTCTACTGAACAACCACGTGATAGGTCATTAACTGGCTGATTTAATCCTTGAACGATTGGCCCATGAGCTTCAGCTCCTGCAAATCTTTGAACAAGTTTATAACCAATATTTCCAGATTGTAAGTCAGGGAATACTAAAACATTAGCACGTCCTGCAACTTTTGAACCTGGTGCTTTTTTTGCTCCAATAGCTTCAACAATTGCAGCATCAGCTTGTAATTCACCATCAAAAGAAAAATCAACATTTCTTTCGGCTAATATATCACATGCAAATTGTACTTTATCTACTAGTGGATGTTTTGCACTTCCTTTTGTTGAAAAAGATAACATAGCAACTCTAGGATCTAGTCCTACAACACTAGCAGCTGTAGCAGCAGTTGCACATGCAATATCAGCTAATTGTTCAGCATTTGGTTCAGGAATAACAGCACAATCTGCAAATAAAATTAAACCATTATCACCAAAATTACCATCAGCAGTTTCCATAATAAATGTAGAAGAAACAGTGTTAATCCCAGGAGCTGTTTTAATAACATGAATAGCAGCTTTTAATACATCAGCAGTTGGTGAATTAGATCCAGCAACTAAACCATCAGCATCACCAAGTCTTACCATCATACAACCAAAGAATCTTGGTTCAGTTGTCATAATAATTGAAGCTTCTTCTCTTGAAAGATTTTTAGCTTTTCTTAATTCAACTAACTCATCAATGTATTTATCAATATTATCAAATGTTTTAGGATCAATTATTTTTGCTCCCTCAATATTTGCACCACATTTAGCAGCATCAGCTTTGATTGTCTCAACATTACCGATCAATATTACATTTGCAGTTTTTTCTTCTAACACTTGTTGTGTAGCTTTTAAAACTCTTTCATCTTCAGGCTCAGGAAGAACGATTGTTCTTAGTTGTAACTTTGCTTTTTCTTTGATATTTTCAATTAAACCCATGTTAAGTTGTCCTTTCTACTTTTTGAAGTTTGTCTAAAGATTATAAAAGAGAAACATAGCATTAAAGTAGCAAAATTTCAAAAATAGTACATAATATACACATAAAGTAAAAAAATACTCAAATCTGTGATAAAAGGTAATAGACTAATACATATGTGGAGTTTTAAAGTAGTTTAATTGATGGATAATGTACAAAAATAGTACATCATCCACAATTTTTTTATAATTTGCTAATTTGTAACAAATTAGCTAGATTTTGTTAGCTTATAAGTGTCTTTTGCAATTACTAATTCTTCATTTGTAGGAATTATATAGATTTTTGTTCTTGAGTCTTTTTTGCTTATTTCTCTATTTCCTAACTCTCTTACTCTATTTCTATCAAGATCTAATTCGATTCCCATAAATTCTAAACCATGGCAAACTTTTTCTCTTATTAAATCAGAGTTTTCTCCAATACCAGCAGTGAAACAAATAGCATCAACTCCACCCATTAATCCAGCATATGAACATAAATATTTTTTAATTCTATTACATAACATTTCAATAGTAATTCTTGATCTCATATCTCCATCTTTAGAAGCTTTAATAACTTCTCTTAAATCAGAGCTAATTCCAGAAATACCTAAAATACCAGATTTTTTGTTTAAATAATCTAGAATTTGATTTGAAGTTAATCCTTTTTTCTCCATTAAATATGGAATAACACCAGCATCGATATCTCCAGCTCTTGTTCCCATAATCAGTCCCTCAAGTGGAGTTAATCCCATAGATGTACTAATTGATTTTCCATCTCTTACTGCACACACAGATGAACCATTTCCTAAGTGACAAACAATAATTTTTGAATCTTTTTTATCTAAAATTTTAACCATTTCATTTGATACATAATAATGACTTGTTCCATGGAAACCATATTTTCTTAAGTGATGTTCTGTATAATCTGCATAAGGAACAGCATATAAGAAGTTTTCTTTTGGCATAGTTTGGTGAAATGCAGTATCAAAAACAGCCACATTTGGAACTTTTGGCATTAATTCTTGACAAATTTTTATTCCCATAATATTTGCTGGATTATGTAATGGTGCAAGTGGAATTAATTGTTCGATTTTTTCAATAACATCATTAGTAATAATAGTTGATTCTTTAAAGAATTCTCCTCCATGTACGATTCTGTGTCCAATTGCTTGGATTTCTTTAATTGAGTTTATTACTTTTGTTTCATCATTTGTTAAAATTCGCAAAACTAATTCAATAGCTTCTTTATGTGTTGGAATTGGTAGTTCAAAAGTTAATTTTTTATTTTCTCCAACTTCATGTTTTAAAATACCATCAATTCCGATTCTTTCTACTAATCCACTAGCTTTTAATTCAGCTGTTTTTGCATTTATTAGTTGATATTTTAGTGAAGATGAACCTGCATTTAATACAAATACTAACATATATGTTTCCTTTAGTTTTATTTAATTTATTTTTACTTTTGGTAAGTTTCTTAATTTTATGAAAATCATTGAAGTCATTAATGCATCGTTGTATGCATCATGTTTTCCAAGGCTTGGAATTTTTAATTCTTTCATAATTGTATTGAATCTTAAATCAATGTTTGCTTGAGGAATTCTTTCTATTTTATAATCATAATAAATAGCAGAAACTTCAAGTGCTTTATTTGGAAGTTTTATTCCTAATTTTGGTTTTAAATATTTATTAATCATTTCGATATCAAACTCTAAAAAATATCCAACTAAAGTTCGATTACCAATAAATTCTAAAAATTCTAGTATAACTTTATCAATATCCTCTGCATCAACTAAATCGCACTCTCTAATATGATGTATTTTAATTGCATCTGCTTGAAGTTTTGTTTTTGGTTTTACAAACTTTACAAATTTTTTACTTGAAATTATTGTATTGTTTTTTATTATAACAGCACCAATTGAAACTATATCATCAACTTTAGGATTAAGACCTGTTGTTTCACAATCAAAACAAACATATTCTTCATTATGAGGCTCATCAAATAAAAATAGATAGTTATTATCTTTTAAATTTTTCTTATTAAAATAATTATTTATACTTCTAAACATAGTTTAACTTAAAGTGAAATTCTAATTTTTTCTTTAATTTACTTACAATTTTGAATGAATCTTTTAATAAATCTTTTTCCATAGTATTTAATTCATTTGGATTAATATAGTTGTCAATTGTCGCTTTTTTATCAAGTTTTTCTAAATTTGATTTTAATTTTAAATTTGTTAAAAAATTAAATGCCATTGTTAATTCTTTTCCAAATTCAGCATCTAATATCTCCATATCTATTAATCTTTGTATTCTTTTTGCAGTACTTGTATTTAAAAGTTTGTTTTCTAAACTAAGACTTCTAATTCCTTGAACTATTATAAAAATACCACCTTTTTTAATATCAATTTCATTTTTATGTTTATCATCTTTGTTGTTAAATACAAAACCATCAAAAAATCCTAGAGGAACATCAAAACTACTTATAACTTTTGCAAAATGTGAATAAAAAGTTTGAGTATTTCCTGCAACTTTAAATAGATATTCTTTTAAGCTAATAATTAAATCTTTATTTCCAGAGACACAAACAGCATCATAGAAAATTGCTATATTCATAAAGTTATCACCACTTGGTTCATTTATCCATTTAAAAATTAAATTTTTAAAATCAGATTCTTTTCTACACCAATAAGGATTTGAAACCATAATATTTCCTTCACATCTAGGAAATCCAAAATCAACTAAAGTTTCTGTAAATTTATTTGTAAACTCTTGTAATTCTTCATCACTTATATTACAATCATCTCTTATAATTAATGCATTATCTTGGTCGGTTTTTAGTATTTGCTCACCTCTACCTTCGCTTCCCATTACAACTAAACAAGATTTCTCATATAGTTCTCTTGGAGCTAATATTTTATATAGTTTATCAAGAAGTTTTTTATTTAATTGATTTATTAATCTTGAAATAAACTCTATTTTCACGCCTTTTGCATTTAGAGATTTAATTATTTTAATAAAAGATAATGAAGCTATTTTTAACTCTTCTACTGTTTCAGCTTTTACAATTTTATTTGAAACAGAAAAAGTATTAGTCGCAAAAAATGATGATAATGAAATTTGATCTAAAATACCAGTAATTTCATCTTTATTGTTTTTTACAACAACTCTTTTTAGTCCATGTTTTGCCATAATAAGTTGAGCATTAAATAAAAAATCATCTTCATTTACATAAACTAAACCTTTAGTTGCAATTTTTATAATTTTATCATCAAAATCCATTCTGTTTAAAATTACTTTTTGTCTAAAATCAGAATCTGTAACAATATACAATTCATTGTTTTCATCTTTTAATAAGATTGTTGGAACTTTTTCTTTTTTAATAATTTGAGCAGCTTCAAAAATCGATTTCTGACTATCTATTATTACAGCTTTATGAATAGTTGCATCTTTTACTTTTGCAACCATTATATTTGCCATCTCTTTATTTTTTTCATGGTGAATATTGTTATTTAATTTTTCTGAAATAGATTGGAAAAAGTATTTTTCTAATATTTGATTTTCATGTAATGTGTTTATAAAGATTTCTCTTGGAAGGATGTAACATATTGTTTCTTCAGCTGTTATAAAAGAATTTTTAGAATAATTTTCAATTAAAGAAACTGAGTCAAATATTTCATTCTTTGAATAAATTGATAAAACTTCACTCTCTTGCTTTTCTTGAACTAATCCTTTTAATATAAAAAAAAGATATTCAGGATTATTCCCTTGTTTTTGTACAGTTTCATTCTCTTTAAAATATACAATATCAATATTTTCTACAAAATAATCAAGTTGATTTGTTGTTAAGCTTTCAAAGGGGTGAATCGAAGATAAAAAGGTTTTTTGTTCTAACATACTCATAGTTACTCTTTATATTAATATATAAAATTGTAGCTAAAAATGAATAAATAAATTATTATTAAAAAAGGATAGATTAAGGTATTTAAATAGTATAAAGATTATTTATCAAAGGAAAATTCCTTTGATAAAATAATTTAGTGAGATACTGCTCCATCTGCACCAATTCCAGTATTTGCTCTAACATTTTGACCTCTAAATAGAACTCTTTCTCTTTGAGCTCTAGGAGAATTATCAAGTTTTGAGAAAAACCAAATTGAAACAAATGCAACAGTTACAGAGAATATTGCAGGGTGTGCATAAGGGAAAATTGCTTTTTCATTTCCTAATATTTGTACCCAAACATTTGGCCCTAAAATTACTAATGTAACAGCTGTAATTAATCCCATGAATCCACCAATAAATGCACCTCTTGTTGTTAATCCACTCCAGTAAATAGAAAGGAATAAAATTGGGAAGTTAGCAGATGCTGCAATACCAAATGCAAGACCAACCATATATGCAATATTTTGTGATTCAAATGCAATTCCTAAAGTAACACCGATGATACCTACTAATACAACAGTGATTTTAGAAATTTTTACAACTTGCTCATCAGTTGCATTTGGATTAATAACATTTGCATAAATATCATGAGATATTGCAGATGCACCTGCTAGTGTTAATCCTGAAACAACCGCTAAAATAGTAGCAAATGCAACAGCTGAAATAAATCCTAAGAATGCATTTCCCCCTAGCATATGTGATAAGTGAACAGAAGCCATATTACTTCCACCAAATAGTGCACCGCCATCCATATAAGCTTTTGCACCATCAAAATATTCAACACCTTCAGCAGAGTTTAAAAATGCAATTGCACCAAATCCAACTATTGTGATAATAACCCAGAAGTATGCAACAAATCCAGTTGCATAAACAACAGATTTTCTAGCTTCTTTTGCATTACCAACTGTAAAGAATCTCATTAAAACGTGAGGAAGACCAGCAGTTCCCAACATTAAAGCCATACCTAAAGATATTGCTGAAATTGGATCTGTAATAAATCCACCTGGACTTAAAATTGATTCTCCTAATTTATGATTTTCAACAGCTTTTGCAGCTAAAGACTCAAATGAGAAATCAAAATGGTATAAAACCATAACAGCCATAAATGAAACACCTGAAAGTAATAAACAAGCTTTAATTATTTGTACCCAAGTAGTTGCTAACATACCACCAAATGTAACATAAATAATCATTAAGGCACCAACCATGAATACAGCATATTCATACTCCATACCAAATAAAACTTGAATTAATTTTCCAGCTCCAACCATTTGAGCAATTAGATATAAAATTACAACTGAAATAGAACCAAACGCAGCTAAAGTTCTAATCTCTTTTTGTCCTAATCTATATGCAGCAATATCTGCAAATGTAAATTTACCTAAGTTTCTTAATTTCTCTGCCATAAAGAATAAAATTACCGGCCATCCAACTAAAAATGAAACCGCATAAATTACACCATCATAACCCTTCATATAAATAAGACCAGAAACTCCAAGAAAAGCAGCAGCTGACATATAATCTCCCGCAATTGCTAAACCATTTTGGAAACCTGTGATTCCTCCACCTGCTGTATAAAAATCACTTGCAGATTTTGTTTTCTTTGCAGCCCAATAAGTAATACCTAAAGTACCTAGAATAAAAATAAAGAACATAACAACCGCAGGTATATTAAGATCTCTTTTTACCGCTTCGAAAGTTGCATCACCTGCTGCGAACAGTGATAATGCAAAAATTGTAAGTAGTGCTAATATTTTTAACATTAGATTAAATCCTTTACATCTTTTTTTATTTCATTAGTTAAATCTTCAAATTCACCATTTGCTCTTTTTACATAAATAAGAGTGGTGATAAAACTAATTACTAAAATAGCTAATGCAATAGGAAATGCAATTGTTGTAACACCAGCACCAATTTTGACAGCTAATAGCTCTTTGTTAAACGCAATAACTAAAATATATGCATAAAACATAACTAATACGAAAACTCCTAGTT
>Ga0180008_1002008_pt1 | contig 11528 bp, 9 predicted proteins | sample MM_PW_MetaG_FD_121121 | JGI IMG/M metagenome (GOLD analysis project Ga0180008, IMG submission 121121) | Groundwater microbial communities from the Aspo Hard Rock Laboratory (HRL) deep subsurface site, Sweden - MM_PW_MetaG | ecosystem: Environmental > Aquatic > Deep subsurface > Groundwater... | reverse complement strand
GGGCGGACGAAATGCGCAAGGTTGGGATGTGGGCAATCCTCACAGGGACGGGGGTTGCTAAGCTCGGCGTGTCAAGCGAGTTTGTGTACGATGAACCGTCTTACTCGGGGACGCTTCCCAAGAGCGCCAAGCATATCGGCGAAGATGACCTATTCCCTTATGGGGCGAGTACGGAGTACACCGACCCACAGATTCAAGAGGGGCAGGTCAACGTCGTTTGTATTCCAACCACGAACGTATTTTCCAACGAGGGCGCCACGAACTTCAAGGAAGTGATGCGGTGGTACGTGCGTCACAAACGACCGTTGATTGACTGCCTCCACGACGACAGATACAACAAGAAGGCGCGAGCCGACATCCCGACGACGGACTTCTCCGACTCGAACCAATATCTTGCGGACTCATCGGATGAAACCAGAAAGTACGCGCAGTACGCAGAGGTTGTCGAATGCTTTGACAAGGCATCCCGCCAGTACTGCGTATTTCACGAAGGGGTTGACAAGCCTCTTATTGACTGGACCCCGTTCCCGTTGCAGATTCACGAACCGCTTCATTTCTTCACCCCGATTGAACATCCGCTAACCTGGCGCGGAATGCCGTTCGGGCTTCTCATTTACAACCAAGCGCGGAGCATTAACCAGCTTCGAGAGATAATCAAGGGCAAGATTGGCCGGGACGGGAAGACCATTTACCTGTACGATTCGGCTGCGATTCATTCTGAAGAGGACGTGGCCCGGATTAACTCTGCGCGTGACGGCGAGTGGATTCCAATTGACAACTTGGGGGAGAAGGGCGGAGACCAGCTTATCAAGGCGGTTGAGTTTGGTAAGGTGAACCCCGAGATTCTACGACTGTCCAAGATGTTCGAGGACGACGCGCAGTTCATGTCGGGGTTGGACGAACCAACACGGGGCGTCAACTCGGGGGCAGACATGACGGCCACCGAGGTAAACGTGCGCCACCAGCAGCAGGGATTGACGGTGGAGGACTACGTGGCCCGGAACGAGTCGTTCCAAGAAGAAGTTGCCGCTGACTACTGTAGGTTGATTCTCCAGAGATGGCCCAAGGAGAAGCTAATCAAAGTGAGTGGGTCCACGGCGTACTCACACTTTTGGGTTGCGGTTGAGCGTCACAGGGTTCTAAGAGAGTTCAGCCTTGAGATTGTGGCCGGGTCCACGCAGAAGTTGGACAAAACCACGTACCGGCGTCAATGGTTGGAACTTCTTGAACGCCTTGTCGGCATTGCCCAGTACGCGCAGCAAGAGGCGTCAATGGAAATGCAGGGGATGCCAACTTCCGGCGTCAACTGGCAACAGGTCATACGGATTACTGCGGAACAGTTTGACCCGAGCGTGGCAAACCGCATTTTAAACAAGCGCGACCCAATCATGATTCTACAGCGGCTTAAGGAGCAGGGATTCGACGTGCGCGACCTGTCCCCGGAATTCTCTGCGGACTTTAAACGCCGGTTACAACAAGACCAAACCATGCAACCGCAACTGGGGATGCAGCCGCAAGGTGGCAACGTGGTTCCGTTCAACGAAGCAACCGGGACATCCGCCGTTGGGCAGGAACAAGGGGCGCTTCCGGCTCAGCAAGACTTGCCAGGGTTCGCACCCGGTAGGGCGTTGAGCGAATTGATGGGGAGGTAAGAGAGATGCCACTGTATTCATATCTGTGTGACTGTGGACTGGAGTTTGAAGAGTTCGCAGAAGTGGATAGATGCAACGACGTGTTGTGTCCGCGATGTGAGCGGAGGGCGCGTCAGAATTACAAGGCAAAACTGAGGGGCGTTGCGGTCAAGCAAGACACGCTACCTTGGGGGCCACAACAAATAGTCTCCGTGGAGGGGGAGCCTTGGGTAGATTCGTTTTCAGGAATGAAACGTGCGATGCAGCATCATGACGAAGTACACGGCACCAAGTTGGTGCGTGAGACTTAACCATGTGCAACGCGATTCAGACTCGGCTTGACCGGATAGGGATTCCCAAGGGAACGACCCGACACGCGAAACAGACGAACGACTGAAGCGCAGGAGAACAGCATGGAAACCGAAATCGCTGACGAACTTGACCTGGGACAAGACGACCAGACGGACCTTGTTTCTGGAACCGGGATTGCCTCTGGCAACGCCTCGGAGAGCGGCGACTTCAAAGAGCGTTTGAGAGCACTAGGCGCGACCGAAGAGGACTTGTCGCATTTTGACACTCAGTTTGTCCCTAAGCCTGAGTTCACTCGGATGCGGCAACAGGACAAGGCAACGCTGAACCAATTGAACGCTCGGCTTGCACAGTTGGAGGGACATCAAACCACCGCTGCGCAGGCAACTCAACAGGTCGATATGCAGAGTCAGCTTTTCGACAAGTACGGCATAGACCCGGATTCCCACGGGGATTTCAGGAACTTGCTGAGCGAGTTTGGAGAGTTGACAACGCGACGGGCTGTGGAGGGCACTTTGCAGTATTTGAATCCGATAATTCAGGGGGTCACGCTAGACCACCAATCGCGCTATTTGGAAAAACGTAGGCAAGAATTGGCGAAGAGCTACGGCAAAGACTTTGAAAGCCTATGGCCGGACGTTCAACAGCAGACGTTACAGCTTACGGCTCAATCGGGGCAGCAGGTAGACCCCGAGTGGGTTCTTCTGAAAGCGCACAGTGACAAGGCGAGAATCCTGATTGCAAAGGAAGAGAATCGCAAGGCGCGTCAACAACGTGAGAAGACCAAACAGACCGCAACTGAGGGGTTCACCCAAACCCGGCGAACGTCAGCGCCGGGAGCTTCCTCAGGCGACGAAGGGGCCGGGTCAAAACCCAAAATCCCCACCGCTGCGGAAATTGTTGCGGCCATTGAAGCTGACGATAGACGACGAAGAGGAGGCTAGAAGTGGCACTTCCAGCAACCCTTTCGCCCACCGAACTGAATGACTTCCTTTTGGCGGTCCCTCATAAGGTGGCGAAAATGGACCCAGAAGACATTATCACGCCTCGAAACCCCCTGTTTAGGCGGTTAGAGAGTGGCGATGTCAAGGGTATCGTGGAAGAGGAGCCGGGTCAAGGGCCGGTGTCTGACTTTACCTACGCTACCCCCAGTGCCACAGTGGAGTTGTCAGCGAACAAGACTTCGACAACGCGCAACCTCACTGAGCACCAATCCAGCACTCGCGCTCAGTATGACTGGGTGATGGCGGTTACCACCCTGACGCTGAACATGTACGACTTTTTGAACGCCACCACGACCAAGGAAAAGTTGGTTGATTGGTTCAGGCGGAAGAAGGTGGACAAAGACCGCGAACATCGAAACAAGCAAGTCGCGTACCTATGGGATGGCGCGGCTGTCAACGGGATGAACGTGTTCGGACTGAACGACGTTATTCGGTTCGACCCCACGGCTGACCCGTCGAAAGGTGCAATCGGCAAGGTCGCTTACGCGGATTGCAACGATTGGACAAACCAGTCCCACAACTACAACACGGCCTACGCCGTGTACTCCAGCGGCGCTATGACGACCACGTTCCTGTCGAACGGGGCCAACAGTCTTACCGCCGCCTACAACGCTTGTGCAAACTTCGGGGACGAAGAGGATGCCCAACCGGACATCATCGTCTGCAACGAAATCTACGAGCGTTGCTGTGAAGCACTGGTTGAGAAGGGATTGATTTTCCGAGACTCCCAAGACACCTTCAAACTCGGAATCACCCCGTTCGTGTTCAAGAACGCCCGGTTGTTCTACGACCGGAACGTCAACGACGACCCGAACACCTCAACTTACGGCGTTGCGTACCTATTGAACACCCGCGCATTCGAGTTGATCTACGCACGGGGTATTCGCAACGCTTGGCAAGGCCAGGTGAAACTTGAATTGGAAACGGCGGTGATTTACGACAAAATCACGCAGTTGTCGATGAAGTGGAAGCACCTTGGCAAATTCGGCGTACACTATGGGGTTATTCCCACAGTGTCCGCAGCTTAACCCAGGTGAGAAAGGAGAACTAACCAATGCCTACACTTTCACCTGGATACACGAGGGTAGCGGGAATGACGTTGAAGCCTCCCGCGAAACTGACCGGGACGTACAACAGTGGTTCGACAGCCCTTGTGGCCGGTCAGCCGTTGTTTGGCGACCCCGTACAAGACGATGGGTTCTGCGGCTACATTGGGTATCCGAACATTGCGGCCTATTTCATGGGCGTGATGGTAGAACCCCTTGCGGCAGCAACGCAGGGCAACAACATCGTTCTGACCGAAGGCCAGGCTTACGTGCGTTTCAAGAATCACGCAAGCGCGGTTGTTGGTACTTGGGTCCGGCCCCTGCCGGGTTCGAGCACCACGGGCGGTTGGTTCACGTACTCTGCGACCGACACGGGCATTCTCTTGGAGACAGACCAGTCTTCGGGGACGGCCTTGCACGGTTTGGAGGAAGGGACTTCAGCCCCAAGGATTCGGATTCTGCCCGGAGCGCAGGCCGAACTCTACAAGCGGTACATCTATACCGCACCGCCAATTGCTGACACCGATTACTTTATTGACGGCGGTGTCATGTCACCCGCAGCAGGCGGAACCATTTCCGGTACGGACCTGACAGGAAGTGTCCCCACGTACCCGCGCAACTGGACTGTGGTGCCCTCCGGTGCCACATTCACCGACATCGCGGTTGCGGCTTTCACGGTCAACGGTACGAGCGTGGAAGGAAGTGCCATCAGCGAAGTAGGCTCGTTTGCGACGAACAACGCCACAGACGCCCCCATCACGGGTGCGTTGGCGTTTGCAACCGTTACCAGCTTCGTTTGGGCTGGCACGCACGACGGGGCTACGGCGGTCATCGACGTTGGCATGGGCGATAAGCTCGGAATGCTGACGATGCGAGCACAGAGGACGGCGAAGCGGTCGTACATCAACGGGACTTTGGAGGGCACAGCGGCAACGTTCGTGGCCGACATTGACGAAGTTGAGAAGAACACCGTAGACCCGAACTCGGCTCATGGAGGAACCCAAGAAGACTACCTTATGGGTGCGTAAGCGCCCAGAACCGGGGGCGGAGTGGAAGAATCTCTCGCCACTCCGCCCCCTCAAAAGAGAGATGGAGTAGAGAAGAATGAACATACTGTGGCTTTCAAACTCGCCGTTCTCCTCCGGGGGATATGGCGTCCAGACGAAAATGGTTGTGCCCCGGCTTCAAAAGCTCGGGCATCGTATATCGGTAATGTGTACGTGTGGAATTCAGGGGGCAACGATGCTGTGGCAAGACGGCATCAAGTTGCACGGGATTCCGTTCTTCCAAAAAGGGGCGTTCGACCAGGAAATGCTCCTTATGCACGGAGACGAGATTGAGGCGGACGTGGTGATTTCATTCCTTGACCTTGGAAGCCTTGACTCGAAGAAGATTATGCCGCGCTGGATTCCGTGGTATCCGGTTGACCGGGAACCGATGTCGATTGCGTCGCGCAGGTCTATTCAATACGCCTACGAAAGTATCGCTTGCAGCGAGTTCGGATTCAAAGAAGCGCAGAACTTCGAGATCAACTCCAAGTACATTCCTTGCGCGATTGACTCGAAGGTATTCTTCCCCGGAGACGACCGGGGCCAGGCGCGAAGAAACATCAATTGCCCCGAGGACGTGTTCCTTGTTGGCATAGTGGCCGACAACAAGGGGTATCCAACGAGAAAGTGCATTGCCCAGCAGATTGAGGCGTTCGCCCGGTTTCATTCAAGGCGCCCTGACACAGCCCTTTATCTGCACACGACCATCGACGGAAGCCGCATGGGTCTGGACCTACGGGTACTCCTTGGGCACCTCAAACTGGACGGGGCCGCATACGTGTGCGACCAGCCCCAGTACAAGCTCGGGTTCAGCCAGTCGTACATGCGGAGTGCGTACAACGCGATGGACGTTCTCTGCGCGGTCACAATGGACGAAGGGTTCGGCGTTCCCATCATCGAAGCCCAGGCGTGCAACACCCCCGTACTGGCAGGCGGGTGGACGGCAATGCCGGAGCTTGTGGGGTGCGGCGGCATCGTATCGAAAGACGATGCGGAGCCGTGGTGGTGCCCCACGGGCGGCTACCAATTTCTCCCTCACATCGACGCCATCGTGGACGGGCTTGAAGACGCATACCAAAAGCGCCAGCGCGGCGGACGCGAGAAAGCCCTTGAGTATGACATCGAGCGGGTTGTCCAGACCTACTGGAAGCCCGTTTTGGAAGACATCGAGGCGGGACTTGACGACCGCCAGATTGAGGCGTTCACGGAAGAAGAGCTACACCCAGTTGAGGTGCCCGCATAATGGCAATGCTGTATACCACTTCAGAGATGCTGGACTACATGGAGCTTCGCTACGGGAAAGGTGACGCGACTGCGCGGGCCAACATGCTGAAGTGGTTGCAGCAGGCCGAGCGCGACCTGTGGCGGCAAGGCGATTGGTGGTTCAGAGAAGAAGAGGTCGAATACACCTTCGCTGTGGCGGTTGGAAAGTACTCGTTGGCCCAAGAAGTTTCGGACGTGATTGACATGTTCAACGCGGACGGCACGCTCATGGAGAAGATACCGGAACGCACTTGGCGTGCAAACTACCGGGCCACGGCGTTGGCGGCGCTTGGGACACCGAACCGCTGGACCTTGGACCCTCGTTCTTCGTCGGACCAAACGCTTGTTATGCGAATCTATCCCTTACCAGTGACGGGGAAGACAGCCGCACGGATGGTGCGGGAACTGCGTGCAGCCACGCTCCTTGACTCGACAGACAACCAGAGCGCGTTCCCAGTCAACGACCGGCCAGCGGTTTGCCTTCATGCCCTGAAGCACATGGCCCAGCACGAAGGTAAGCCGGAGATGGCCGCGCAGTTTGATGCCGATGAAAAGGAAGTCCTACAGGCCGTGCGTGCGGCTAACGCGGCACACAAGGCGGGGAACACGTAATGACAGTTGACGAAATCCTTGTGCGCCTAACGCAAGATGTTCCGATGGTGGACATACGCGGGCTTGTTGGCATTGTAAACCAGAAACAGCGTCAACTGGCAACGATGTGGTCTTGGCGGTTCTTCCACGCAACCGGGACAATCACGCTTACCGAGCCTTACGAAACCGGGACCGTGACCACCACGAACGGGTCAACAACTGTCACGGGGTTGGGCACGACTTGGGTGAGCGCAACGCACGTAGGGCAAAAGTTCCGGTTGACAGACATCGCAGAACGGTACGACGTTTACACCATATCGGCGGTTGGGAGTACCACGTCGTTGACACTGGACAGGAGTTGGGCACCGGACGCGCAGGCAGCAGAGGCATACAGGATTTACCAGAACGAGTACGCGCTGCCATCGGACATCCAGCGGCTTGTCGAAGTTAGGGACGCGGAAACGGGCGCGAAGATGACGCCGCGACCACGCCGGGACGAATCTGAAGAGTGGTGGCAGGCGTCTGCTGTGGACATTCCGAGCACGGGGTACTTCCCGCAATGGTGGGAAGGAACCCAGTGGGGGAAGGATGACAATGGATACTATAAGATAAAGTTGCGGCATGTCCCCACGGAAGAACGCCAGTTGAATGTGTTCTACCACAAGTGGCCCACAGCGGTTACAAACGTCGCAAGCTCTGTGGATTGCGCGGCGTACCAAGAGGAGTTGTTGTTTCAACTGATTCTTCAGCGGTTTGCATCCCGGTTGCCGGGGCGGACGCAGGAAGAACTGTATTACCGACAAGCGGTTATTTCCGAGAATCGCCAAGAGATTCAGACGCAGTTAAAAGAGGCGAAGCGGGCCGACGTGCAAATCTTTTCGCCTACGCTTCGGAATAAGAGGGTGTTGGTTTGAGCCAGGACCGTTACCAAAAAACAGGGATTGTATCGGGGTTTGTCGGTGAAAACCTCAACGCCCCTCATTTACTCTTGCCGCCGACTGTTAGCCCGGCTGCTCTCAACTGCGACTACAAGGATGGTTTTTTGAAAAAGCGGCTCGGCTTCAGGCGTCGAGACGACAGGCCAATCTTTGACGGTTCCGTCCGCGTGCGCAACGTCGCAGAGAACACGTACTACGCCAGGCCAACAGAAACGGCGATGACCAGCACGGACTGGGCGCTTGAGTTCACATGGTCTCCTTACACCTTCCCCGCGACCGGTGACGTTATCGTAGACCACATGAACGTCGCGGCTACGGCGGGATTCAAGGTTTATTACGTCTCCAACACCAACATAGTTCTGGACATCGTAGACGCTGGCGGTACGCAGACGCTTACGTGCTCGAACGTGCTGCAAACAAGCCTGGGAGACGTTCGAGACCGGGCCATCTACGGGTGCTTTGTGGCCTTCAGGGAAACCGACACGCCGGGCACGTACAAGGTTTCCTTCTATTGCCAGAAGCGTTGGGCGGCAGCCAGAAGCGCCACGCTTGAAAGCAGCAACGCCTACACGGTCAACACGGGCGGGTACTACAACCTTGGGTGCCCCAACCCTGACGGTGCCGGGTCGCAGACCTCAGACCAAGTGTTCGACGAGGTGCGGCTGTGGGATTTGACAGGGGATGACGACGCCGCCTTTGCAACGTGGGTGGCGGAATGGGAAGAAGGACGGTGGGCCAGGGAACTCACTGAAACGGAGGCGGTTGACAGTCGTCTTGTCAAAAGCTACCCGTGCGACGGGAGCCAGAGCATTGACCTGGCCGGAGTTGCCAGTACTGCAAAATTCTATGAATGGGGTGGAGCCTCTTATTGGCACGGACTGGTTTTGCCACGGTATTCAGTGACGCGCCCCAAGATTACAGGGTGCGGTTGGCTCCCGGCGCAGACGAGTGTGTACGCCGCATCGTACTCAGGCATCCCCGTGCTCCTTACCCGGACGGGGTTTGTCGGAATGCCAATCAACTCGGCTGCGCGGTACATGAATGAGGGCACCCCGTTTACTGGGACTCGTTGGCTTGGGGCAACTACGCTTACTTCCGTTTACGCTGCAAATCCACATCCGTGGGTCACATGTACATACGCAGGCCGTTTGATTGCCGTGAACCTGGATGTCGGTAGCTATCGCATTGAGACGGGCGTAACGACAGACTTGTTTATGTATGCCCTCACGCCAGATGCGCCGTTAACCGCGAACGTAACTGCTACTGAGACTGCGGGCGGGACTGGCCCCGGAGCCTCGAAAACCTACATCTTCAAGTTCTACTTGTACGACTCTTACACAGGCGTTGTAAGTGAGGCTGGACCTAACACCGCTTCGGTGACTGTGAGTGTAGACAATTACGCCATTCAGCTAAACAACGTATCTTTACTCTTTGCCAAACGAGATGTGATGCAAATACGCGCCGAAAACGCCTATCTCCGCATTTTCAGAACAAGAGGCGACGGTAGCGAGTTCTTTTGGGTCCAAGATGTTGCACTAACAGAAGGCTACCCCGCTACGACCCCTTACACCAGCGCAGACATAAACGTGGCTGATGGAAGCGAGGGGGACTCCGAAGCCTTGTACGGCTACACTTATGTTGCAGGATTGGACGATTTCACCACGACAACGATGGGTCCGTGGCGGTTCTGTTTCGTTCAGAATGGATATCTCATTCTCGGCAACAACGGGACGAGTTGGGATGGACAAGATGAAATCATATGGTCAGAGCCTGGGCGCGTTGACTCTTTCTACGCATTCAACACGTTGCAGGTTGGACAGTCTGGCGAGGCTCTTACTGGCGGTGTAAGTGTACAGGGCACGGCCTTGCTCACGAAGGCGCACGAATTGTACCTGATGACCGGTACGAGCCCGTCGACTTGGATTCTCCACAAATGGACCCAGGAGGTCGGCGTTCTTGAGCACAACACGCTCGCAGTTTCGGGGCAGGCCGTCTACGGGCTGGCAAGTACGGGCATTGTGCGAATCCCGCTGCCTCTTGGCTCTGCACCCCCGGCAATCATCACGACGGGCAGCATGGACTCGTTGTTCGCGGACATGGACCCCGATGACCACACGGCTTCAGGTGCCTTCGACCCGGCAAGGGACGAGTACTGGTTGGTGTTCAACTCGGGCAGTTCAAGGATTACTGTCGTCTACGATGAACAGACCGGCAGCTTGCGCAAACTCGACTTGGCGGTAGACTGTTTCATGGTCGAGAAAGCGGCTTCCCCACGACTTCTTGCCGCGTGGAAAGGGCAGCTTGTTGAAATCAACTCGGGCAACAACGACGGAGCAACCCACGTTGCGGATTCTTCCGGGGCCATCTCGCAACAGACGCCAACCCTGACGGGCACGGTGACGAGCGCCGACACAGATTCCATTACAGCCGTTGGCGGCAACTTCTGGGAGTACCCGCGCAGGGCGGTTGCGTACTACACGTCCTACCCGGTGACTCCGGTTGCGGGAATGAGCGGCCTGAAGTTGGTCGTCACGGCGTCAGACGGAACAACGCAGACGCGGACCATCTATTTCAACACAGAAAGCCAATTGTGGGTCACGGAAGCGTGGGACACCATTCCGTCTGTGGGCGACACCTACGTCATTGCCGGGATTGACTGGCACTGGAAATCGCCCAAACTGGACTTGACGGGGCTTCGTGAAGAAGAGGTGCATATTCAGCGGTTACACACTTGGTTTGGTAACACGGACGCCTCGACAAACGTGCAAGTCGATATTGACTTGGATGGGTCTGCTCTCGATGACAGCCCATTCACGGTCAGCATTGCGGCCCGGCATTCAGAAGAACTTATGAACGGGCGCGGACGCGAGGTGGAGATTCAGTATTCAAACGACAACCCTGACGAACCCGTTACCATTGAAGGGTTCCGAGTTGGCTTCGACGAGGGAACTGTGCGGCCATGAGTCAAAGATGGATAACAGGGGCATTGTATAGGACGCCAGAAGACTTGGTGCGCCTACAGCCCGAACGAATAGAAATAAGTGACTCCGGGTCCGCCGATTCCCTTGTTACAATTACTCACGGCCTTGGGCGTGTGCCCCTTGGATTCCGTGTCGTGGATAGAGAATTAACGTCCGGTGGGGATGCCACCGAATACAGGTTGGACACAGACTCGGATTGGACAACCCGCGAAATGTACCTGAGATTTAGACCGGCAAATAGCCGGGTTCTACTGGAGGTGTTCTGATGGACCCTATGGCATTGATGATGGGTGGCGATTTGATGGGCGGGGCGATGCAGGCCGGAAGCAGTCTTCTTGGCGGTCTAATCCCTACCGCCATGAGCATGTGGGACAGGTTCCGAGCGCAGAACGACCCTGCCCTGAATTCTATCAGTAACCAACTGTTCCAGAACTACAACCAATCGGCGCAACAGAACCCATTCGGGGACGTGTACGGCGGCTGGGGCGGGATGTTCGGGCAGAATGCGGCTGGTCAGGCGATGGGGTCCGGCGAAGCTCAGGCACACGCTATCCAACAAATGATGGGGCAATACCCCGGCCAGCAGACGCTTCAGAACTACCAGCAGCTAGGCGGGATGCAACGTCCCGGAATGGCTGACCCGACTGCCGGAATGCGAAGCGTTATGGGGTACGGAGACCCGTTCAGCCAGCAGACAAGTCCGATGTTTTCGCCGC
>Ga0180008_1002007_pt1 | contig 11540 bp, 14 predicted proteins | sample MM_PW_MetaG_FD_121121 | JGI IMG/M metagenome (GOLD analysis project Ga0180008, IMG submission 121121) | Groundwater microbial communities from the Aspo Hard Rock Laboratory (HRL) deep subsurface site, Sweden - MM_PW_MetaG | ecosystem: Environmental > Aquatic > Deep subsurface > Groundwater... | reverse complement strand
GGAAGCAAAACTAGAAAAGTTTGAAACAACCATAATCGCTATGTATCACCCCGCAGCAGCTTTGCACCAGCCTCGACTTTGGGCTGTGCTTTTGGATGATTTTGCTCATTTGCCTGAAGTAGTGCCCCACAGCTATGTAGTAAAACCTACTGCAAGTGTAGTAAAATCTACTGCGCCTATGATTGCCCTCGATACCGAGACAGACAATCAGGGGGGTCTAGGGCAGTGGTCAATCGCTTATAGGAACCCAGAGGGGCAGCTAGAGGTTCAGGCAGCTTATGGGCAGACTAAACTTATCTACCCACCAGACCAGAAAGTTGTGTTCCATAATGCCAAGTATGATATTCGTGAGCTTGCTCGGAACAAGATGCCCTGCCCTAAACTAGAGAACGTGTTGGACACGATGATAATGGCATACTGTTTGGGATTAGGCAGACAGAAACCAGCCGACACAGGCAAGGAAGGCGACAACTTGGTAGGCGGTCTTGGGCTAAAGTATCTTGCCCGCAGGCACCTTGGCATGGAAATGAAGACTTGGCAAGAGGTCAAAGACCATCCCGAACAGACCGAAGAATACAACGCTAACGACTCCATCGCCACGTTTTTGCTTGCCGAGAAGTGGATTCCGCAGTTACCTCAACACTTTTGGGATATTGATATGCCCATGCTTGATGTCTTGATGAAGATGGAAGACCGAGGAATCAAGGTTGACCCCGACTTCATCAAGAAATACGCCGAGGAAATTGACGTTCACTTGGATGAAGTAAAGAAAGAACTCGGCGACTTGAATCCATACGCCACCGAGCAGGTGGCAGACTATATATACGGGACTCTGGGGTATCCTGTGACTCAAAAGACTTCAACGGGCAAGCCTCAGGTCACGAAGGAAATCCTTGAAACCATCGACGACCCTATTGTTAGGCGGATACTGGAATACAAGGGCTTCTACCAAGAAAAGAAAACCTATATCTCGAACTACGTCAAGGGCATGGACTTGGACAACAGGGTTCACTGCGAGTTCAAGCAGACCTCGACCTCAACGGGCAGACTCTCGGCGGCGAGACCCAACTTGCAAAACGTGGTCAAGGAAAAGACCGACAAATCGAAGAGCAAGATTCGAGACTTGTTCATTGCTGAGGACGGCATGTTGCTGGTTAGGGTGGACTGGCAGCAACTAGAGCTTCGGGTATTCGCTGCCCTAACACAAGACGAACACATGCTCAAAGCGTTGCTGAGTGGGCAAGACATACACCAAATGACCGCCGATATGCTTGGGGTCAATCGAGACGATGCCAAGATTAACAACTTCTTGACCCTCTACGGCGGGACTGCTTGGGCAATCAGCCGAGAGTTTCATATCCCGATTGACAAAGCCAAGCGGTTCCAGAAGGACTACTACGATAAGTTTCCTGGGGTCGAGAAGTATATGGCACAGCAGCGGGAACTGGCTGAGACCGAGAAGAAAGTCTACAACCATTACGGCAGGGTGTGTCGGCTGGATGGCATGTTCTCAAACGAGTGGAAAGTGCGAGAGGATGCTATCAGGCTTGGGATTAACATGCCCATTCAGGGCTGCCTGCCTGCTGATACTAAAATTCTTACTCCTTACGGGTGGCAAAAATTAGAACAGGCACCAAACCAGCTTGTTGTTTGGACAGGAGAGACTTGGGCGCAGGCAACAAAGTTACAACGGGGCAAAGCAAATCGGGTGCGTCTGTTTTTGTCAGATGGCAGAACTTTTGATTGCGATAATCGTCATTATTTGCTGGTTCAAGATAGTGTTTATCCTAGATGGGAACATGTTAGTAAGTTAAATGAACAAACCCCTCTTGTAAGAGATACTGAAACTCATTGGGGACAGGAAACGGCGGAGGAAGAAGACTGGTATTGGATTGGCAGGTTTATAGGAGACGGTTGGTTAGGAAAAAGCGGTTGGAGTGTTTCATTTGGGCACGAATCCGATGAACTTGCCGCAGCTTCTCGTCTTGAAAATTGGCTTTCCTCAAAAGTGATTTCAGGCAAGACTCATAACTCTCGCTTAGGATTTTACAGACAAGAAGATGCAAGAAGCAACATTAAGATTCGTGGCAATACTCAAGCAGGAAGGCAGCTTTGGATTTCGTTTGGAGTAAAAGAAGGATGGAGGTCTCGCTCCAAGCGGATTCCTGAAATTGTCTTTACGTTAGACAGGAAACGCAGACAGGCTTTTTTTGATGGTTATTTCGATGCAGACGGATACGAAGGACAAAGGAGCCGCAAACTTTCTAGTGTTAATCGTTCTCTCCTTGAAGACACTTTACGTCTAATGCAAACCCTTGGAATAACGGGAAAAATAACGGAAGTAAGGAATCATGGAAATCAATGGTTTGACCTCTCTATTCATAAGTCTGCTCATCCTTTAGTCGTAGAGCGCATAGAAATTTTGCCAGAAGAAGAAATGTTTACCCTTTCAGTAAATAGTGAACGACATTCATTTTCCACAGAAGGCATTATTAGCAAGAATACAGCGGGTGAAATTGTCAAGCTGGCAATGATTGACTTACACTACCGCCATGAGGCTAGGATGCTACTCCAGATTCACGACGAATTGATATTTGAACTGCCCGCTGGAGACGCTAAGGATTATGCCCTTTGGTTGAAAGAGTATCTGCCCACCTTAACACAAATCAACGACATTGAATTTCCAGTAGATGCCAGTGTGGGTAGAACATGGCTGGAAGCGAGCCGAAAGGAGAATAAAGTATGAGACAAAACTTGACCCCCCGCAATGTCCCAGAAGGCGAGTTCTTTTGTTCCAAGTGTGGCAAAGACCTCATGGTGCCGAGTCAAGACGGAAACATACCCGTCGTGGGAGTAATGATTGGAGCGGATATACTCAAGTCTGGTGAAGCAGAGCGGGACGAGGCGACAATAGCAGGGCTGGAACTTCAGTTTGGAAGATATGAAGTAGGGCATTACTTGTTTTGTATGGAGTGTGCCCTGAAAGCACTGTCGAGAGATAATTTACCGTTTTAGAGAAGGAGAAATAATTTGCCGATACCAAAAGGACGTGAGGAAGAGTTCTGCCAAGCGTGGGACTCAGCAAGCCACCAAGAGAAACTAAAGCTGGCGGAAAAGTATGGAGTGAGTTATGATACTGCTCGACATTGGAGGTCTGATGCCAAGATACCTACGCAAGAACTAGAGCCAAACATGCAAATGACCATCGAGGATATTCTTGGGCACCGTCCTGCAATCAATCTTGACTTTGTGAGCTTTGATTTGGAGACCTCGAATCTCAATGCCGACTTCTCAGTTATCTTGTCGGCAGCAATCAAACCGTTTGGGCAGGACACTATAGTATTTAGGGCAGACAGCTACCCTGCTTGGCAACAGGGCAGACGAAGAAATGATAAGGACATTGTGCAAGACATCACTGATGAGTTGCGGAAACATGCTGTTGTGATAACCCACTACGGCTCCGATGGTCGGTTTGACCTGCCCTTCTTGTATGCCAAGATGGTCAAGCATGGAATCCCTGCCCTGCCTACTATGTTTGGGATAGACTCGTGGAAGATTGCAAGGGCAAAGTTTAAGATTTCTAGCCGTCGATTAGCGAATCTGGGGCACTTCTTTGACATTGGTGAGAAGTCAGGTGTTGACCCGAACTTGTGGATGGAAGCGGTCTATGATGGTTCTACTGAGGCTCTGGACAAGATTGTGGCGCACAATATCGTGGACGTAGAAGTGCTGGAAAAGTTGGCTTGTTTGAGCTTTCCATATATCAAAAGCATCCCTAGACTATGATGAACATACAAGAAATAATCAAGATAGCCATAGAAATGCAGGTCTGTGCCCTTTACTGCTTGGCTGTTCATTGGGTTTGGGGCAAGATAGGGAAGAAGAAATGATTTGGCAAGACATCGTCCCTATAGTGGGCAACATCATATTTACTGCTGCCCTTTTGCCAAGCATCTTATCCAAACAGAAACCACATCGACTTTCTTGTTTGTTGACTGGAGGAATCCTTTGGTTGTATGCCTTCACGTTTTGGACAAAGACTGAGTGGTTTTGGAGTGTGGCTACAGTTGCTACGGCAGTTGTTTGGACAGTGTTGTTTTTTCAGAGGAGGGAGAAATGAAGAAGCTATTAATAATTTTCGTTTTGTTACCAATTCTAATTTTAACTATTTCTGGATGCGTTTCTGCTTGGGAGAGAAGAACAATGTCAGAGACGCAGCTAGTGGCTTTGAGGAGTGCTGATTCTCTTACTGGCTCATTTGTTTTTGCTTCAGGCTCTCTTGATTATTCTTTACTATATATTTACTATACCAAGGAGTCTGATGGTGGAGTAATTGCGCACCAAGTAAAAGCTAGCAATGTTGACTGTATAAGAATATATGAAGAAGACAGAACTGATGGTGTCTTAAGAAAAACAGGACTGTTTCCCGTTGACCCTAAAGAGAAATGGAGAGAAAGCTACCCGCAAGAAGTCTATTACGAGTTCCATGTTCCTAAAGGGACAGTCATAAGGCAGTTTTTGGTGGAGTAAATCAAATGAACGAATATGAAGGCAATTGGATAAGCACCCTGCACGTCCCGCATTTTCATTTCCTTAGCCCTGCCCCAGAAGAGATAGACATACGTGACATTGCTCATGCTCTTGCCATGACTTGTAGATATGGTGGACACTGCAACAGATTCTACTCAGTAGCTGAACATAGCGTCAGAATGTCTTACTTGGTAGATGAGAGGAGCCGATTGTCGGCTTTGTTACATGACGCTGAAGAAGCCTACCTGCCTGATATTCCCAGACCTATTAAGAATCGTATGCCCGAAGCGAAAGAGATTTATCTAGCCCTTGAGGAAGCAATCTTATCTAAGTTTGATGCTTTTGGCGCAGACTGGAAGCTAATCAAGGAGATGGACAATCGGCTGTTGCTAACTGAAGCAGAAAAGCTAGGGGTCTACAACAAGGAATGGGTAGAGCTAGGAGAACTGGTAGAAACTCCATTGCCTCTGGGGTGGTCTTGGCAAGAAGCAGAAGAAAAATATTTAAGGAGATTTGAGGAACTATATGGCAGGGCATCCACTATTTGAAAAGTTTACTATGGAAGAGTTGGTTCTTCACGAACAGAAGAATGAAGACTACCGCTCAGATGGAGACCCGTTAGCCAACTTCAAGCGGGTTGCTGCTTGGATGCAGTTGTATCCCAAGATGAATTGGGCAACCCCTACCGCAGTGGCTATCATCTACTCGTTCAAGCAGATTGACTCCGCCATCTCGATGCTTGAGCGTGGCGTTGAGGGCAAGGTAGAGAGCTTCGATACTCGTGCCCAAGACGTTTCAATATACTGGAAACTCGTAAGGATTCTGAATCGTGAGCGATGATTATAGCTTCCCTTGGTTAGCAGACGGCGATTACGCAAAAGCCTTGGGGCAGTTCAGGATGCAAGTAGCTGCCCGATTGAGGGTCTTTGATTGCTATGGCTTAGGAGTTTACATTTCCTCGGTAGTCGAGGCGATTATTGAACTCGCTGAAGACTTTGGCATGAGGGTGCGGGGCGACGATAGACCTATTAATTCAAAGCATAAGCCTCTAGATAGACCAACTAATTAAGGAGAACAAGGCTAAGAGAGATTTCGGTGGTTTACACAGACTCTCTCTTAGCCTGGGCAAAACAAGATGAACAAACGAGAATTACTCAAACGACTCAGTAGCCAACAGTTCAAGTTTACAATGCGTCGATTTGCTTCTGAGGTTTCGTTTACCTACAAGGGAATCAAGATAGACCCAGAACGATTCGAGACGGACTTCACCTTTGGCGAGGGCGGGCAGGTTCTAGTCAAACTCTTGCTCGACGTTGTGACCAAGGAGCAGACCATTGAGGAATTGCCCGATGGACTCTGGCAACACTTCAAGCAATCATTGTATGCCAAGTTGCCGACAGTTATCACACGAAGGGTCACTCGATGGTGGCCTGTCAAGACTCGATGGGTCACGGCGATGCACTTGTTTCCCGAACTTCATGTGCCAGAGGAAGTCTTGGGTAGGGAATTTGTTTCGCTTCGAGTCGTGGATATGTGGGATTTTCAAGATGCCTTAGAGAAGCAAGAGGAGAAGGAGGAAGAAGAATGATATTGGTAATAACCCAAAATGAAGATACGTTTAGAAGATATTTTCATCCGCAGCTATTTAAGCGTCTCAATCAATTTTATGATATTCGAGGGATTTCAGATACGGTCTTAATTAGATTTGGGTGGTTCTGGAGAAGTCCTCATTACGATGAGTGCGAAAGGGAATTGCTTGATTATTGTCATTCACATAATATTACAGTTGTAGACATCAAAGAACCAAGTAGCAGAACATATTTATAATTGGGAGAAAGCTCATAATGGAGTTAAAGATGATAATAGACCGAGCAACTTAATGGCTATGCCTTGCTCAAAGCATAACTTATTGATACCAGAATTGCAAAAAAGAATCAGGGAATTAGAAATGGAGATTGCCAAAAGTGTGTAAGATACAATCACCAATAGCTTCTACGAAACCAAGTGTTACTTTTTATGAAATTGATTCCCAAATGGTAGGAAATGAACTTACTGCTATTGGAATAGGTATTCCCTTAGGTCTGTTCGATGCGGGGCAATCCTATTATTACACGACTTTGTGGGGAATAAAAGAGGCAGTAAAATATTGCAGAAAGGTCTATCCTTTTCCTAAATACCAAAGTGGCATCATGGACTGCGATGATTTCGCTATTCTTATGAAGGGACTAATGAGTGCTGAGTTCGGGATAAGCGACTTTGGTATAGCTTTAGGTATGACTCCTATGGGGTATCATGCTTTCAACCAAGCTCGAATAGAAGACAGACGAGTATTCATTGAGCCACAAACGGGGGAAGTCTTTGAAATAGGCGAAAAAGGGTATCAATGCGACAAGGCAATTCAATAAGGAGGAAAAGTGAAATTCAATAATGGTTTGGCGACAGGGGTAGTCGCAGGTTGTTTCTTGGTAGCCATCGGGCAAGGACTAGGAGTATTTAATATCTCTGAGTTCATTCTTGGTGCCCTCTACACTGTTGGCTTTACCCTAGTAATCCAGTTTTACTTTAGAAAGAAAGAAGGAGAATAGAATCCAGGGGCGAAAACGGGCAACGGAGAAACATGGACTTAGCAGAAAGTAAGAAGAAATATAGACAATCAGAGAAAGGTAAGGTCTGCACTAAACGGTATAATGATAGCCCCAAACGTAAAGTTTGTGAAGCCCGATTCTTAGGGAAAATATTAGATACTCCTAAGTTAAGACAAGCTCGTATAGATAAGGCAAAGAAATGGAGAGAAAATAATTTGAGCACATACCAAAAGCTTAGAGGAGAAGTGTTGCTCCTTCTAGGAAACAAATGCTCAAAATGTGGAATTGAAGACGTTAGAGTTCTTCAGATTGACCACATAAATGGCAGAGGCTGCCAAGAAAGAAAACAATATGGAGGCAGAGGCGGAAACGTAACAGGTAGATATTACCACCATATTTTAGAAGTTGACGGGCAGGGCTACCAGATTCTTTGCGCAAACTGTAACTGGATTAAGAGATACGAACAAAAAGAGCAAAACTAATACGGGGCGAAGATGCGAAGCGGCGTAATCGCATAAACCGATGAGGAAAACTGTTCTTAGGCAATCTGGTATTGGGGCGGCACCCCGTTCAAATGACTTCGCTATGTCAGCCAAAAGCCTGAAAGACCAGCGGTGAAATACACACCTGCCCCACACATAAAAAACCCCAGAAGGCTTATGAAGACCAAAAAGTGTAAACGGTGTAACCAAATAAAATCAATTGATTGCTTCTATTTCAACGAACGATACCGAGATGGTATGGTTCCTTGGTGTAAACAATGTAAGAAGGACTATATTTCAAAACGAAGAAAAACTGAGCCACAAAACTTAAAGGACGCCGCACTAAATAAGGAAAAAAGAAAGGAGACTAAACGTATAGTTTTAACTCACTACGGGCATGGGACATGTAAATGTGTTTGGTGCGGAGAAAGCAGAATGGAGTGCCTAAGTTTAGACCACATAAAAGACGACGGAGAGAAACTGCGAAGAGCGGGGATAGAACCTAGTGGGTATATGTTATACAGGAGGCTATTGAATCAAGGATTCCCAGAGGGGTATCAAACCTTTTGTATGAATTGCCAGTGGATTAAAGCCGCTAGGCATAGAAAACGTAAAAGCAAATAGCAAAGAAATTTAGGCAAAAATAAAACATCAAACGAAACGGTTTGATGTTTTTTTGTTTAATAAGGAAAATCTTATTTAACTTTTGTTTCTTGAAGTAAAATTAGAATAGTCCTTGCAATCGGGCAAGCCAAGACAAAACTAATGCCCAAACAATGAAGAAGGCAGTTGTTATTCCTTTACGCCAAGCAGCATTAGTGGCTACTTCTCTTTGTAGGGCAGGCAAACTCAAAGTCCGCTCGTCAATTCGTATCAGCAGTTCGTCTCGTTCCTTCGGGGATAAAATTCCTTTACTGTTACCCATCGCTATATCTCCGTCAAAAATATTTTAGCTGTGCCTTTAGGATATTCGCCTGTTGTATGCGAAATCTCGATGTCTTCAATCTTGACATACTTGGTTGAGTCCTCGTAAACCAATGTCACTAAGCTCTCGGTCTCCGCTGCTGTGATAAGGGCATCAATCAGTTGCTCTGAGCTTTTATCTGCATAGCTGGATTTCGAGAGGTCTAAAACAGCTATCCATCCCCAAGACTTCGGGATTACCTTGTAGTAGTCAAGGGCAAGATACACGACCACAGGAGTCTCGTCGGTATCGGCAGCTTTCCTAACAAGGTCAAGCCGAAACTGAATTGACCTGAAACTGGTGCCAGCAGGGGCGGCGGAAGTGGGCATAGGCAATGTGGTTTCTCCCGCACTGGTTATTGCTGAGCCAAGGGTTGTCCATCCTGTGTCGATGGTTTCATTGGAATGATTGGTTCGATACTTAACGGTCACGGTCTCGTCTGCCGATACGTCTCCTCGAACTGAACATCGAGCCTGAACTCCTATCTTGTTCCCCACAGGCCAAAAAGCGTCATAGTCTGGCGAGACATAGACTCCAGCCGTATCATAGGTTATCGTTCCTGCAAGCTGTCTGGGGTTCTGGATGCCTCGTTGAAGATTGATATACCAAATTGTATTCCCGCAGTCCCAATAGAGGGCATACCCTGATTCTGCCGAGGACACGATGATGTCATGCATGGCTCCATCATTAGCCGTATCGAGCCACCAGTTGCGCCAACCGATTCCATCGTAAGCCCACAGCCCAGACTTTTGAGTTCCTGTGACCTGCGAGGCATCAATCAAGGCATACAATACGTTACTAGCTGCTTCTGCCCCAAACTTGACAATCTCACCATTGTATTCAGAAGGAATCCCATCGTCTTTAATGAGTCCCACTTCCATATCACGATATTCGATTGGCTCGTATTTTCTCACACCAAGCCCGTAGCTAAGGTAGTGCCCACTTGACCAGTAAGCTGCCCCCTTGCCACCATTGGGATGATTGGGCAGCTTAACCTGAGTGCTAACCCACTTGGCATTAGTGTCGTCGTAGATTTTGAGGATGCTGTTTGTAGCACAATAAATCTGGTCGTTGCCATCTGCGTCGTAGCCAATAAATAGGCTCTCAACTTCGTCGGCGATGTCGGCTAAGGCTCCACCAGCAGACCATGTTGGAGTCGCCGAGTTGTCACCATCGGTAGAATACCACCAGTTTCCATCGGCATCCATCTTCCACATCTTGTTGTCCCACAAAATGCCTCTAGTAGCGTCATTTACATTGGTTTCCGTGAAAGCCTCGGCTGTAGTCATATACAAGTAATTGTTTGCGTCTCCGAGGTAGACAAGGAGATTACCGTTTGTCCCGATGAGTATATCGGTTATGTTGGCATCAAAGGCAAAGATGGGTTCAAGTGTTGCCCTGCCGCTTGGAAGTTTGTGCAAGATAGTGTCTATTCCTGCGTATAACTCGCCATTAAAGTTGCCAAACTTTACATTTGTTAGGGCAGTAGCAGCGTTGTAGCTAAGGAAGTATATCTCATAAAGAAGTCCCGCTTTTGATGCAGAGGCATCGCTATGATGAAATCTTACTCTAACAGATGTTACTCCTGCGGCAACTGCCGCCTTGCAATATCTATACTGAGACCCTCGACTAAATGCTCCAGAGTAAAGGTCATGCCAAGCGGATGAATAGTATATATCTACGTCTATTTGGTCTACGGTAGCATCGGTGCCGCCTGCTGTAAATTCAATGCCTACAATATTCATTGAGGATATGGTAAACTCGCAGTAGTCGCCCCAAGTTGTGCTAGGTAGACTGGCTTGTTGTGCATAAGTGGATTGGTCAGTATCGTAAGCATTGCCCTCGTTAGTCCATACAGAAGCCCCGTCTACAAATCCTGTGGGGCTTGTTCTATTCGTAGCAAAGCTAGTAATCTCAGTAGCCAATCTGGGCAAGACAGTGTAGCCATCTTGCTCGGTAATCAGGTCTGTCCACCAACTGCGTCCTTGGTGAGACTCTTTGGATTGCGCCTCTTGAACCCCGACATACCCAGGATACAAGGGCACTTCCCAAGTGTCTAGGTTTTTCATTGAGTTGACATCGTAGCTCCCAACTACTGTCTTGTCTGCAAATTGGCTAGTGAGCTTACGAACTAACTCGCCCGTAATTGGATACCGAACACCATTTATAACTAACTCGTTCTTGCGATTAACAACTTCTGTCCCCATTTATCTAGTCCTTAAGTTTGTATCTATGTTCTTGATTTTCGTCTCGCTTAACATATTGGCAATTCATACATAAAGTCTGGTATCCCTCTGGGTATCCCTGTTTTTGGAGCCAATCATAAAGACTCCCCCCGCCACTAAGCTTCAGGCCTTTCTTATGCTGTCCCCCGCCTCCATTGATGTGGTCTATGCTCAGGGCACGTATATCATCGAATCCGCATTTCACGCAAGCAAGGCTGTTGCCTCCATAATGGGTCAAGACTTCTATCTTAATCCTCTTTTTTCGCTTTCTTGCGGCTATTCTTACCTTCCTTCTTATTTCCTCCCCATACTTTTCCCGATATTTCTTAGTTGCAATACTATTACAGCTTTTACATTGATAATTATAACCGTCTAGTTCTCGACGCTTAACTCCAAACTCAGAAATTGATTTAGTTTGCTTGCAAGTGCTACACCTTTTATCGTTCATAATTACCTTATTTTAGCCACTTGGAATTTGGAGGAAGTTGCGTGTCTATCAAATCATCATAGTAGGTCTCAGCCTGTCGCTCTAACTCGGCTGCCCGAACCTTGTAGCTGTCGTAATCGTTAGCTGTAACTCTTGAAGCCAGCACCAAAGAGGCTGCCTTGAAGACAATATACAGGGGGTTGAGATAACAAATGTCGTCGTCAGTTTCCAGTCGTTCCTGTCTAGAAAATCCCTCAATCCTGAAGTGCTTGTCGTCGCTTAAACTGGAGTTATACCAGAGGCTCCCGTAGTAGAATCCCTCTGCGT
>Ga0180008_1002006_pt1 | contig 11546 bp, 9 predicted proteins | sample MM_PW_MetaG_FD_121121 | JGI IMG/M metagenome (GOLD analysis project Ga0180008, IMG submission 121121) | Groundwater microbial communities from the Aspo Hard Rock Laboratory (HRL) deep subsurface site, Sweden - MM_PW_MetaG | ecosystem: Environmental > Aquatic > Deep subsurface > Groundwater... | reverse complement strand
GCAGCGTCAGGGGCCTCGAAGAGAATGCCGTTGTCCTGGTCGGTGTGCAGGGTTTGTTCACTGCGGCCTTCGCTGCCGAACACCAGCCAGGTAAACGGGATACCAGGGTCGCCCATGTCCTCCAGGGTCAGCTCGATGACCCTGCACACGGTGTGGTCGTTAAGCAGGGTGATCAGCTGGGTGATCTGCGTGGAGCTGGCGCCATGGGCGAGCATGTTATCGACCAGTTGGCAGACGTCACTGCGCAGCGCGGCGAGGGTTTCCACCCGCCCGGCATGGCGAATGGTACGCGCCAGATGCACCAGGTCGACCCGTTGCAGGCTGAACAGGTCGCGCTCGGAAATCACCCCGCAGAGGGTGTCGTGCTCGACCAGGCAGACGTGGGCGATATGCCGCTCGGTCATGGCCATGGCCGCATCGAAGGCGCTGGCATCCGGCGGCAAATAGAAGGGGGCAGGGGTCATCAGGCTGGCGATGGGTTGCTCCAGCACACTGCCGTCCGCCACCACTCGGCGCAGGTCGCGCAGGGTAAAAATGCCCAGTGGTTTATGCCTGGGGTCGACGATGACAATGCTGCCGACCTGCTGTTCGTGCATCAGTTTGACCGCATCGCGCAGTGGCATTTCTGGGGCACAGCTGACGGGTGTACGCATGGCCAATTGGCCAAGGCGGGTATCCAGCGAATACTGCGCACCCAGGGTTTCCACCGCACTCATCTGCACCTGCTGGTTGACCTGGTCGAGCAGGCTGCTGACCCCGCGCAGGGCAAAGTCGCGCAGCGGATTGGACAGGGCGAACAGTTTGATAAATGCGGGTTTGTTCAGCAGCAGGCAAAAAGTGTCTTCGCCGGCCAGGTGCTCTGTGCGGGTGGCGCGTTCGCCGATCAGCGCGGCCAGGGGGAAACATTCGCCGGTGGTAATTTCGAAGGTGGTTTCTGTGCCGCGCCGCGCCGAGTGCGGGCGCTCACCGTGTACGCGACCTTGTTTGACGATAAAGAAGTGCTCAACCGGGCCATCATCGGGTTTGAGGATGGTTTCGCCCGCGCTGTAGAAGCGCAGCTGACAGTTCTCCACCAGGTACGCCAAGTGGGCCGTGTCCATCTGGTTGAACGGCGGGAATTTCTGCAGAAACGCCATGGTGCCATGGATGTTCTGCAGCACGGCCGTCTTACCTGCCTGGGCGAATGCGTCCGTTGTGCTCATGGGCATCTCGACAATCATCAGAAGCCTATGCTCGGCCGTGGGGGCAAATGCTGCCATTGGACGTAAGTCTAGACGCCCTCAGCAGGCTGCCCCGGCGTGGCGACTGATGTCAGTGAGGGGCTGCTTGGGTTAATCTGCGGCCATAAAAAAACCGCCCCGAAGGGCGGTTTTTCACAGCAGCTGCGAATTACAGGCCGTTAGCGGCTTTGAACTCGCGGCGGCGGCGGTGCAGGACCGGCTCGGTGTAACCGTTCGGCTGCTTGGCGCCTTCGACCACCAGCTCCAGGGCTGCCTGGAAGGCAATGTTGCTGTCGAAGTTCGGTGCCAGCGGACGGTACAGCGGGTCATTGGCGTTCTGACGGTCGACTACCGGCGCCATACGCTTGAGGCTGGCAACAATTTGCTCCTCAGTGGCGATGCCGTGACGCAGCCAGTTGGCCAGCAGCTGGCTGGAGATGCGCAGGGTGGCGCGGTCTTCCATCAAGCCGACGTCGTTGATGTCCGGCACTTTCGAGCAGCCAACACCCTGGTCGATCCAGCGCACCACGTAACCGAGGATGCCCTGCGAGTTGTTGTCCAGTTCGTTCTGGATTTCCTCGGCCGACCAGTTGGTGTCCTGCGCCAGCGGAATGCTCAGGATGTCATCAACAGACGCTGGCACGCGCTTGGCCAGTTCAGCCTGACGGGCGAACACGTCAACCTTGTGGTAGTGCAGCGCGTGCAGCGCGGCGGCGGTTGGCGACGGTACCCAGGCGGTGTTGGCGCCGGCCAGTGGGTGAGCGATTTTCTGCTCGAGCATGGCGGCCATCAGGTCGGGCATGGCCCACATGCCTTTACCGATCTGTGCACGGCCTTGCAGGCCAGTGGCCAGGCCGACATCGACGTTGTTGTTCTCGTAAGCGGCGATCCACTTCTCGTTTTTCATGGCCGCTTTACGCACGACGGCGCCAGCTTCCATGGAGGTGTGGATTTCGTCGCCGGTGCGGTCGAGGAAGCCGGTGTTGATGAACACCACGCGCTCGCTGGCGGCTTTGATGCACGCTTTGAGGTTGACGGTGGTGCGACGCTCTTCGTCCATGATGCCGACTTTCAGCGTATTGCGCGTCAGGCCAAGGACGTCTTCAACGCGGCCGAAGATCTCGGTGGTGAACGCCACTTCTTCCGGGCCATGCATCTTCGGCTTAACGATGTACATGCTGCCGGTGCGGGTGTTTTTGCGGCTGGTGTTGCCATTCAGGTTGTGCACGGCGATCAGGCTGGTAAACAGCGCGTCCTGGATGCCTTCCGGAATCTCGTTGCCTTGGGCATCGAGAATCGCCGGGTTGGTCATCAGGTGACCGACGTTACGAATGAACAGCAGGCTGCGCCCGTGCAGGGTCAGCTCGGAGCCGTCGGTCTGGGTGTAGACGCGGTCCGGGTTCATGGTGCGGGTGAAGGTCTGGCCGCCCTTGGCCACTTCTTCGGACAGGTCGCCCTTCATCAAGCCCAGCCAGTTGCGGTAGACCACAACTTTGTCATCGGCATCGACCGCGGCAATGGAGTCTTCGCAGTCCATGATGGTGGTCAGCGCCGCTTCCATGAGCACGTCTTTAACGCCGGCAGCATCGGTCTGGCCGACTGGGGTGCTGGCGTCGATCTGGATTTCGAAGTGCAGGCCGTTGTGCTTGAGCAGTACGGCGATTGGCGCTTCGGCAGGGCCTTGGAAGCCAACCAGTTGCGCGTCATCACGCAGGCCGCTGTTGCTGCCGCCTTTGAGGGCGACTACCAGCTTGCCGTCAACAATGCTGTAGTTGGTCGAGTCGACGTGCGAACCCGCAGCCAGCGGTGCGGCATCGTCGAGGAAGGCGCGGGCGAAGGCGATGACTTTGTCACCACGAACCTTGTTGTAGCCACGGCCTTTTTCGGCGCCGCCTTCTTCGCTGATCGCATCAGTGCCGTACAGCGCGTCGTACAGCGAGCCCCAGCGCGCATTGGAGGCGTTCAGGGCGAAGCGCGCGTTCATCACAGGTACAACCAGCTGCGGGCCAGCCAGACGGGCGATTTCTTCGTCGACATTCTGGGTGGTGGCCTGGAAGTCCGCCGGCTCTGGCAGCAGGTAGCCGATTTCCTGCAGGAAGGCTTTGTAAGCCGCTGCATCATGGGCCTGGCCGGCGCGGGCTTGGTGCCATGCGTCGATCTGTGCCTGGATCTGGTCGCGCTTGGCGAGCAGGGCGTGGTTTTTCGGTGCCAGGTCATTGATGACCGCTTCGGCACCTGCCCAGAATGTCTCGGCACTCAGGCCGGTACCGGGGATGGCTTCGTTGTTCACGAAGTCGAACAGCACTTTGGCAACCTGCAGGCTGCCTACTTGAACGCGTTCAGTCATCACTTGCCTCACTCTGCTCAGCTCTACTCAATAGCCGCGTCGGACATGGGTAATAAGTCATGTAGTCCGAGGCGCGGCATACTACATCAAGATCAGGGGAAAATCAGTCGGTGCGCGTCGCGCTGCGACTAGGAAGTGCTTTGCAGTCACTCTGTGCGACCTTTTGTCGCTACATTCTCCTAATATTGTTTCATATAAAGCAAAAAACAGTACACAGTTAATTGTGCGTATCGCGCTCAATCTGTTTGTCCGGGCTTACCTATACTGCTCTGCACCTTCAGGGAGTGCGAATCTTATGCCTGTACACGCCGCCACAGCTGCAGACCTGGATGAGCTGAGCGAGATGTTTGGCGCCTATCTTGGGTTTTATAACGTCGACAAACCCGCGGCGCAGGTGCGCGACTTTATTGCCGCTCGGCTGAACAACGCCGACTCGACGATTCTGCTGGCCCGTGATGAGCAAGGCGGCGCATTGGGGTTTGTTCAGCTCTATGCCTTTTTTGCCTCGCTAGCGTTGCAGCCGGCTTGGTTGCTGAGTGATCTGTATGTCTGCGAGCAGGCGCGTCGTCAGGGTGTCGGTGAGGCGCTGATGAACGCCGCTCGCGCGCATGCCGAAGCCACCGGTGCCTGCGGTTTGCAGTTGGAGACGGCAAAGAGCAATCTGCCAGGACAAGCCCTCTATGAGCGCCTGGGTTATGTGCGTGATGAGGCGTTTTATACCTATTGGCTGGGGTTGAATTGAGCAGCCGCTGAATAAGGAGCAGAACATGGATCATCTGGTACTGACGGTTATCGCCCAGGATCAGCCTGGGCTGGTCGAGCGTGTGGCCCAATGCATCAACGAGCATGGTGGCAATTGGCTGGAAAGCCGCATGTCACGCATGGCCGGCCAGTTCGCCGGGATACTGCGGGTCGATGTGCCACTGGCGGCGCATGCTGGGCTGGTCTCGGCGCTGGAGGCGCTGCAGGCGCAGGGTATTCGCGTACAGGTCGCGGCCGGTGGTGATGCGCCGACGAGCGTCTGGCAGCCGATTCGCCTAGAGCTGGTGGGCAATGATCGCCCGGGTATCGTGCGCGATATCACCCGTTTGCTGAGCAGTCAGGGCGTCAACCTGGAGAGCTTGAACACCGAGGTGGTGCCGGCGCCGATGAGTGGCGAGCTGCTGTTTCAAGCCCAGGCACTGCTGGGCGTGCCGCAGAGCCTGAGCCTGGAACACCTGCAGGGCCTGCTGGAAAGCCTGGCCGATGACCTGATGGTGGAGCTAAAACTGCGGGTCGAGGAGTAGCCTGTGGGGGTTATCCCCGCCCCGTGTGGATAACTCTGTGGGTAGCATGAGGAGCCCCGGAGCACTGCTTAGTGCCCCGGGGCTTTTGATTAATTGCTTAAAAAATAAGCACTTAACCTATGGTTGTGCACAAAGGCCGGGGATGCTTCTGTGGATAACCGTGGGGCAACCCGCTGCAGCCCAGGCGGGCTATGTGTTGCAGCGGGCTGGTTGTTTTTTAAACAGGTCGGCGTTTGCGCAGGGTCAGCCAGGCGTCGACGCTGTAGATCGCCAGGCCAGCCCAGATGCAGATAAAGGCCAGCAACTTGCTCGGGTCGAAATGCTCGCCAAACAGGAAGATCGCCTGTAGCAGTACCAGGGTCGGGGCCAGGTACTGCAGAAATCCCAGGGTGGTGTAGGGCAGGTGGCGGGCGGCGGCGTTGAAGCACACCAGGGGCACCAGGGTGATCGGGCCCGCGACAATCAGCCAGAGCGCTTCCGGGGTGCTCCAGAAGTCCGCTTGAGTGCTCATGGCGACGGGGTTGAGCAGCAGCCAGCCGATTGCCAGAGGAAGTAGTAGCCAGGTTTCCACCACCAGGCCGGGCAGGGCCGCCACAGGCGCCTGTTTGCGAATCAGCCCGTAGAAACTGAAGGTCAGTGCCAGCACCAGGGATACCCAGGGAATGCTGCCAACCTGCCACAGTTGCTGCAGTACGCCCAGCGCAGCCAAGGCCACGGCCAGCCACTGCAAACGACGTAGGCGCTCGCCGAGAATCAGCATGCCCAGCAGCACGTTGACCAGTGGGTTGATGTAGTAGCCCAGGCTGGCTTCAAGCATGCGCCCGTCATTTACCGCCCATACATAGACCAGCCAGTTGCTGGCGATGAGCAGCCCGCTGAGTGCCAGCACGGCAAAGCGTTTGGGGTTGGCCAGCAGCTCGCGCAGCCAGCCGGGGTGCTTCCACACCAGCAGCAGCAAGGCACCAAACACCGCCGACCAGAGCGCGCGGTGTACGATGATTTCCACCGCCGGTACGCTTTGTATGGCTTTGAAATAGAGCGGGAACAGGCCCCAGATGATGTAAGCGGTTATGCCGAGAATGTACCCGCGACGCGGGTTGACGGTGGTCATGCTGGGTCCTTGCTTAGGCTGCTAACTAAAGACCGGGGATTCTAGTCGCGGCGCAGGGGCTTGTCTGGTCGTTCAGCTTGGCTGTCAGGGGCCTGCACCGAATTAGTGTAAATCTGACGTTACACGGTGTGAGCAACTGTTAGGTCTGCGCCCTCTATTCGCTGTCGTTGGGCGCAGGTCGTAGGTTCGGGGGCGCGGCGCGATCCCCAGTATTACGCGCTGATGGGGGGCGCCTCGAGCTCTCGCCTTCCAGGGCATTGCCATTGTTAGGTGCGGGGCAGCGCGCCGATCAGAACAGCTTTAACGGCTCTTCATCCAGTGCGGCCATTTGCTCGCGCAGGATCAGGATCTGATCGCCCCAGTAACGTTCGCTGCCGAACCAGGGGAAACTCATGGGGAAGGCCGGGTCGTCCCAGCGCCGCGCCAGCCAGGCGCTGTAATGCATCAGGCGCAGGGCGCGCAGGCCCTCGATCAGCGGTAGCTCGCGTGGGTTGAAATCGTGGAATTCCTGGTAGCCGTCCATCAACTCGGAGAGCTGGCCAAGGCGCTCATGTCGTTCGCCGGCGAGCATCATCCACAAGTCCTGAACGGCTGGGCCCATGCGGCAGTCGTCGAGGTCGACCATGTGAAAGGTCTCGTCGCGGCACAGCAGGTTGCCGGGGTGGCAATCACCGTGCAGGCGTATCGCTTGCACCGGGTTGGCGGCGAACAGCGTGTCCAGGCGCTTGAGTAAGTCGCGGGCGACGGACTCGTAAGCCGGCAGCAAGCTGCGTGGAATAAAGTTGCCCTCCAGCAGAGTGGCCAGCGATGCGTGGCCAAAGTTGCTCACCTGCAAGGCTTCACGGTGGGCAAACGGCTTGAGTGAGCCCACGGCATGCAAGCGGCCGAGCAGCTGGCCGAGACGATACAGTTGGTCGAGGTTGCCGGGCTCTGGCGCGCGGCCGCCGCGGCGGGGAAATAGCGCAAAGCGAAAGCCGGAATACTCGAACAGGGTTTCGCCATCGCGCACCAGTGGGGCCACCACCGGCACCTCGCATTCGGCCAGCTCGAAGGTAAAGCTGTGCTCTTCACGGATTGCCGCATCGGTCCAGCGATCGGGGCGGTAGAACTTGGCGATCAGCGGCGTTTCGTCCTCAATGCCCACCTGATACACGCGGTTCTCATAGCTGTTTAGCGCGAGAACGCGGGCATCGCTGAGGTAGCCGATGCTCTCCACGGCATCCAGCACCAGGTCGGGCGTGAGTGCAGCAAATGGATGGGACATGGGCGACTCCGGTGAGTGGGCCGCAAAGTGTAACCCTTATGTCGCTGCGGATGGCTGGCCGCGCTCAGTCGCCCGGTTTGGGTGTGCGCGCCAGGCAATACACATCCACCCGCGCCGCGCCGGCTTTCTTTAGTAAGCGCGCCAGGCTTTCGGCGGTGGCACCGGTGGTCAGTACGTCATCAACCAACGCGACATGCAGGTCTTTGACCTGGCTATCCGCCGCCAAGGCAAAGGCCTTGCGCAGGTTGCGTTTGCGTGTGGCGGCATCCAGTTGCTGCTGCGCTGGGGTGTCGATAGTTCGCAGTAGCCAGTGCGGTTGCAGGGGGGTCTGCAGTTGGTGACTGAGCCATTGGGCGAGCAACCCCGCTTGATTGAAGCCGCGCTGGCGTTGGCGTTTATCCGCCAGCGGAACGGGCAGTAGCAGAGCTGGTTTGCTCAGGCCGTCATCAAAGGCATGGCGCAGATGATGTGACAAAAGCTCGCCGAGCAGACGTCCCAATGGCCACTTGGCCTGGTGCTTGAACCGAGTGATCAGGCTGTCGATGGGGAAGGCGTAGCGCCAAGGCACCTCAACCTTGCTAAAGCTCGGCGGCTTTTTCAGGCAGGTCCCGCATACCAAACCCTGGCTGGGTAATGGCAGGGCGCAGACCTGGCAATGTCCGCCCAGCCAGGGCAGTTCTGCCTCGCAGTTGGTGCAGATAGGCAGCGCGCCATCTGCAGCTTCATCACAGAGCAGGCAGTATTGTTTGTTTTTTAACCAGTTGTAAGCCTGATGGCTTTGGTGAGGTTGACAGCGCATAAGCCTTCCATAATTATGCCGAGCATCCGTGTCGCGCCTGTTGAATCTAGCAGTGCGCCGCCAACAATAAGGAATTACCGATGAGCGCCACCACCGCTGCCAACCTGCGTCACGACTGGACTCTCCCTGAGGTCAAGGCGCTCTTCGAGCAACCGTTCAACGACCTGCTGTTCGCCGCGCAGACCGTGCACCGTGCGCACTTCGATGCGAACCGCGTGCAGGTCTCGACCCTGCTGTCGATCAAGACCGGCGCCTGCCCAGAAGACTGCAAGTATTGCCCGCAGTCCGGCCACTACAACACCGGCCTGGAGAAGGAAAAACTGCTGGAAGTGCAGAAGGTGCTGGAGGCCGCCGCTGAGGCCAAGGCCATCGGCTCCACGCGCTTCTGCATGGGCGCGGCGTGGAAGCACCCGTCGGCTAAAGACATGCCCTACGTGTTGAAGATGGTTGAGGGTGTTAAAGCCTTGGGCCTGGAAACCTGCATGACCCTGGGCAAGCTGGATAAAGACCAGACCCAGGCGTTGGCCGAGGCGGGCCTCGACTACTACAACCACAACCTGGACACCTCGCCGGAGTTCTACGGCAATATCATCACCACCCGTACTTACGCCGATCGCCTGGAAACCCTGGCCTACGTGCGTGACTCGGGGATGAAGATCTGCTCCGGCGGAATCCTCGGCATGGGCGAGTCGCTGGACGACCGCGCTGGGCTGCTGATTCAGCTGGCCAACCTGCCGGAGCATCCGGAGTCGGTGCCAATCAACATGTTGGTGAAGGTTAAAGGTACGCCACTGGCCGATGAGCAGGACGTTGACCCGTTCGACTTTATCCGCATGCTCGCCGTGGCGCGGATCATGATGCCGCAGTCGCACGTGCGCCTGTCCGCCGGTCGCGAGGCAATGAACGAGCAGATGCAGGCCCTGGCTTTCTTCGCCGGCGCCAACTCGATTTTCTACGGCGATAAGCTGCTGACCACCGCCAACCCGCAGGCCAACAAAGATATGCAGCTGTTCGCCCGCCTCGGCATCAAGCCAGAAGAGCGCGAAGAGCATGCCGACGAAGTGCATCAGGCCGCTATCGAGCAGGCCCTGGTCGAGCAGCGCGACTCCAAGCTGTTTTATAACGCTGCCGTCTGAAGTCGGAGGGCGGGTGAGCGTCGTTTCACCCGCCCTGCCTAGTCCTTTGTAGGGTGGCTAACCCGTTTGCGGTTATCCACCGGGTCCTGCCTATGTCTTTCGATCTTGCCTCTCGCCTCGCCGAGCGCCGCAGCGCCAACCTCTATCGCCAGCGCCCTCTGCTTGAATCGCCGCAGGGGCCGTTGGTCACCGTTGATGGCCGCCAGTTGCTGGCCTTCTGTTCCAACGATTACCTCGGCCTGGCCAATCACCCGCAAGTGATTGAAGCCTGGCGTGCTGGCGCGGCGCGCTGGGGTGTCGGGGGTGGCGCGTCGCATCTGGTGATCGGCCACAGCACCCCGCACCACGAGCTGGAAGAGGCGCTTGCCGAATTCACCGGGCGGCCGCGTGCGTTGCTGTTCTCAACCGGCTATATGGCTAACCTGGGCGCTGTTACGGCGCTGGTCGGGCAGGGCGACAGCGTGCTGGAAGATCGCCTTAATCACGCCTCGCTACTGGATGCCGGGCTGCTCAGCAACGCGCGGTTTTCCCGTTATTTGCACAACGATGCAGTGAGCCTGGCCAATCGCCTGCGCAAAGCCACGGGCAATACCCTGGTGGTCACCGATGGCGTATTCAGCATGGATGGCGACCTGGCCGACCTGCCGGCGCTGTGCGCCGAAGCGCGTCGCGCCAATGCCTGGGTTATGGTCGACGATGCCCATGGTTTCGGCCCGCTGGGTGTCACCGGTGGCGGCATCGTTGAGCACTTTGGTCTGGGTGTTGAGGATGTGCAGGTGCTGGTCGGCACGCTCGGCAAGGCGTTCGGCACCGCCGGAGCCTTTGTCGCCGGCAGCGAGGAGCTGATCGAAACCCTGGTGCAGTTCGCACGGCCCTATATCTACACCACCAGTCAGCCACCGGCGCTGGCCTGCGCCACGCTGAAAAGCCTGGAGCTGCTGCGCAGCGAGGATTGGCGGCGCGAGCATTTGCATGCGCTGATCAAGCGCTTCCGTGAAGGTGCGCAGGCCATCGGCCTTGAGCTGATGGACAGCGCCACACCTATCCAGCCGATCCTGATTGGCGACAGTGGTCGTGCCATGCATCTGTCGCAGATGCTGCGTGAGCGTGGCCTGCTTGTCACTGCGATTCGCCCGCCCACCGTGCCGGCCGGCAGTGCGCGCCTGCGCGTGACCCTGTCCGCGGCGCACAGCCTGGAGCAGCTGGAATTATTGCTGGAAGCCCTGGCCGAGTGCTGGCCGATGTTGGCGGGCGAGGGCGCCGTGCATGCGTGATCAGCTAATTTTGTTGCCGGGCTGGGGCCTGGGAACTGTGCCGTTGCAGCCCCTGGCCGAGGCCTTGCGCGGGCTTGATCCGCATCTGCATGTGGCGATTGAGCCGCTGCCGCCATTGGATTCCAGCGACCCTACCGACTGGCTAGATGAGTTGGATGCCAGGCTGCCACAGGACGCTTGGCTGGGCGGCTGGTCCCTGGGTGGCATGCTTGCGGCTGAACTGGCGGCACGCCGTGGCGAGCGTTGTCGCGGCGTGCTGACGCTGGCCAGCAACCTGCGTTTTGTTGCCGAGTCGAGTTGGCCAAGCGCCATGCCCGGTGAAACCTTTGTCGGGTTCCGTCAGGGCTGTGCTGCCAATACGGCGGCTACGGTGAAGCGCTTTGCTCTGCTTTGCGCCCAGGGGGCGGCGGATGCTCGTGGTCTTTCGCGGCAGTTGCTCGCGGCTGCGCCGCCGTCTCAGCCGGCCGCACTGCTGGCTGGATTGGATGTGCTGGCTGCCTTGGACACGCGCGTTGCGCTGCAGGCGTTTGTCGGCCCGCAGCTGCACCTGTTCGGCGGCGCTGATGCGCTGGTGCCGGCTGTCGTGGTTCAGGCTTTATTGGCGGAGCTGAAGGATGTTGAGGTTGGTTTGATTGAGCACGCCAGCCACGCCTTCGTCCTTGAGCGTCCCGCTGCAATCGCCGCAGCCATTCAGCGTTTTCTGCGTGGTGCCGGTCATGACTGATCTAGCTGAACATGCATGCGGCGGCCTGCCTGATAAGCGTCAGGTAGCGGCCTCCTTTTCCCGTGCGGCGCAGAGCTACGACAGTGTGGCGGCTCTGCAGCGCAAGGTCGGCCAACAGCTTCTGGCGCAGTTGCCCTGCTCGATCAGCCCCGCACGTTGGCTTGATCTAGGTTGCGGCACCGGCTATTTCAGTCGCGCCCTGGGCGAGCGTTTCCCGGCCGGTCAGGGTGTGGCGTTGGATATCGCTGAAGGCATGCTGAAACACGCCCGGCCGCTGGGCGGCGCGCAGCAGTTTGTTGCCGGCGATGCTGAGCGTCTGCCGCTGCGTAACGAATCCTGCGACCTGCTCTTCTCTAGTCTGGCGCTGCAGTGGTGTGCGGACTTT
>Ga0180008_1002005_pt1 | contig 11560 bp, 6 predicted proteins | sample MM_PW_MetaG_FD_121121 | JGI IMG/M metagenome (GOLD analysis project Ga0180008, IMG submission 121121) | Groundwater microbial communities from the Aspo Hard Rock Laboratory (HRL) deep subsurface site, Sweden - MM_PW_MetaG | ecosystem: Environmental > Aquatic > Deep subsurface > Groundwater... | reverse complement strand
CCTCGTGGCGGCGGTCTGCACTCTGAACGGAGAAAAAAAATGCGGCATCCTGCCGTTTTTTTCTCCGTTAAGCCGCTCTGAATTGCCGATTGCGAAACCCCTTCCACTTGGCTATAGAAAATACTACTACTATCAACGCCGTCACGATTATCGGATATACACACCTTTCTTTTGCCTATAAAAAATTGTGAAAGTTATACATAGTTTTGGACAAAATTTGTCCCGACTATAGTGTATAATAACATAATAAAAAACAATGTGAGATGTTAATGTCTTCCCCACGTACGTGGGGGGGGTTCTAGTTTATATTCTGGTTCATTCGTAGTGAAATAGTCTTCCCCACGTACGTGGGGGTGTTTCCGTTAAAGACAATTACTAAGATTTCTGCCGATCACTCGTCACAGCGATTGTTTACCCGTATTCCTCCCAATAAGTTAAGTGAAAGATTTAAGCCGGACCCGTAACGGGGTCTCTTGATGGCAGTGTTACATTCCATAACAAAGTGGGATCGGTTTCGCCGATAATTCAGAGCAGAGACTTTTACCAGCCGCGTTTTTTTATAGTAAAGTGGAAGGGTTTCGCAACCGGTAATTCGGAAGTACGACTTTTAGCCGCAGTGTTTTTTTATAGCTAAGTGGAAAGGTTTCGTAAGCAGTAATTCATGAGGCGTAAAGAATGAAAAAACGGCAGGATGCCGCATTTTTTTCATTCTTTCCGAGTGCAGCCGCTGCCTGGATGGCAGTGGCAAACGTCCGCATGAGTTACTGATTACGAAACCTTTCCACGTCGCCTATAGAAAAAAGACCACCGGCTAACCTCCGCCTGAATTACCGGTTGCGAAACCCTTCTACGTCTCCTATAGAAAAAAGACCGCCGGCTAACCTCCGCCTGAATTACCGACTTAACCCTTCAACACTTTATGTTGATTTAACCTCAAGCACAGTTCGCGCCGGTGAAAAATTTATCACGATCTTCACGCTGTTCCCTTTCCGGGAATACTGAACCTCATGCATTACCATACGCGTCATAAATATTCCTCTGCCGTGGGTGTATGCGGACTGATCATCTTTTTCAAGTAACGCCGCAAGACGGACAGGATCGTCGGGAGAAGGAACTGAGTTCGGGTCAAAACCATCCCCGTCATCGGTAATTACTGCTTCGGCGTGTATATTATCTGCGTGGAACTGTACGGTTACTTTTTTCCCGGTGTCGCTTTTATTTCCATGGGTAAGGCCGTTAACAATCATCTCGCGGCATGCGACACGGAATTTTTTCGTTTCTTCTGTATATGTACCGTACCCTGAAACGGTTTTTTCGATTTGATCGAGTACACCGGTTAGGCCGTTTTCATCCCGGACAGCAAATTGTAAATCTACGGGTCGTGTAAAATCGAACAAAAGAAGGGTCAGGTCATCTGCCAGCGGAAGACCCGTATTCAGATCGCGTATATATGCAAGCAGACCGCTTATTTCATCTGATGCACAGCCTCTTGGTTGACTGAATAAACCGCTGAAACAGGGGGAAGTAAGAACGGACATACGCTCAGTGCCTTTAATTTCAGGCAGCGCGTCGGAAAAAACGAACATACGGCAGTTATCCGCAAGGGGTATGGTTTTTTCTTCAAATTCAAGTTCTGTATCAAACCCGATGTGCACTCCCCTCACCGATGGCAACACGGATGATTTAGTGCCGAATAGTACCGGAAGCGGCGCGTTTGCGTTTGCGTAGGTAAGTTTCATCGTATCGGTATCAATAATCCCCGCAAAAAGCGTGCAGTATTTTTCAAATCTCCAGTACAGAATAATATCGCTGCTCACCGCGCTGAGAAATTGCGCAGGCATATTATTTATTAAATGTGCGGAATGCCGGTCGCAGACTGATTTGACCAGTACGCTGTCCATTGCCGCCGAAATACCGTGACCCTCGCAGTCTCCGATATAAAAAAATATTTTTCCATTACGTTCATGTACATGAAAAAAATCACCGCCGAGCTGTGTACTGGGCAGATACGCCGCAGCCGTTCGGACTAACGCATGAACAGGCAGATCGATACTGTTTAAATTACGCTGCGCATATGCGGCTTCCTTAAGCCGTTCTTCCTCAATACGGAGTTTTTCTGCCATCTCTATCTGCATTTTTATTATACGTCTGCCCGTTTTTACCCGTGCAAGAAGCTCTTCTGAATCAAATGGCTTTATTACATAATCATCCGCGCCCTGTGTCAGACCGAAGACTACTTCTTTTTTATCAGTTTTCCCGGACAGCATGATAATGTAATACTTTTCCGCATCGAAACGCGTCCGGATCTTCCGGCATGTTTCATACCCGTTCATTACCGGCATTTCTATATCGAGGATAATGATCCGCGGTGGTTCAGTTATATTCAGTTCAGCAAGTGCCTGCACCCCGTCTGAGACCGGGGTAACTGTAAAATCGTTTTGGGTCAGTACCGCGGAGATTACCGCCCGGGATACCGCGTCATCATCAACAACAAGAATTTTATTATGCATAGCTGCTACACTTTTTTTTCGCTATTAATTATCTTCAGAATTTCCGTCCATTCATTCCTTATGCGGGTAAGATAATCAGTATATACGGAAAGATCTGTTGAAAGTGTCATGAGTTCGATCTCCCGTGCAAGATTGCCGAGAATATTGAATCCCATATTGTACGAGGCTCCTTTAAGTTTATGCGCGGCATTTTTTATTTCAGCCGGGTTGTGCGCGCATGCATGCGTGAGCGCGGCAATCTGCTGAGGTATTTCACTTGCGGCTATTACGAGCAGTTCACGAACAATCCCGGTATTTCCGCTGACCTGCGTTTCAAGATACGCGCGGTCAAATATTTTTGCTTCTTTTGCTTCGGATGGTTTCATTTTTTTATTTCCGTATTTCCAACCTTAAATGTATGGCTGTTTTTTTTTATTGCATCTGAAAGCCGCTCGTCAACGTTTTTCCGTTCCAGCGCGAGACTTATCGTTTCTGCGGTAATTCGAAGCAGCTGCAGTTCTTTTTCAGTCCATTCACGTAAATTTTCACAGTCGTCAAAACCCAGAAAACCCCAGAAAAAGCCTCCGCAAAAAACAGGAAGTGTAAGTATTGATTTTATCTGCTGCGCACCGAGTAGACTCCGCTCCGGCTCGTTCAGTTCATCTACCAATCCGACATACGGCCTGTTCGCTTTCAGGACGGCGAACATATTCGGCGCACCTTCGGAAAATAAAAAATTCTGCAGATCAGGATTATTGATTTGCGGGGCTGCGTCCGGTGCACATGATTCATGTGTCTGACTTGTATACCATACATCATTTTGCAGGGTATTCATAAAAATATATACACGGCTTACCCCGGCAGCTTTTTGCAGAACGGATATCACACTGCTGAACTGCCCTACGGTATCTTCATTATCCGCAAGAAGCGAGGCGCACTCTGCTACGGCATATTCAAACCGTTGTTCCATTCTCTGCATATGTTTTTTTTCCCCATAAGCCAAGTGGGTTTCGATACGCGCGAGCCACTCGTTTTTATCCCCTTGTGCATAAATAAAATCCGATGCTCCGTCATACAGATACTGCGCGGTTTTTTCAGCGCAATTGTTCGCAGGCAGAATCACCAGCACCGGTAATACCGGATCATTATAATAATTCCGGATGTCGCGAAATGTGGTACGGCATATATTATCTGCGGGCACAAGCAGCACTTCAGGACCAGGCTCCTCATACGTACCGGACTCTTCCGTTAACAGTGGGTGAAAAAAGACAGTATGCCCGTGTGAACGGATTTCCTGCACGAGATGATCAGGCACTGTTTTTTCTTCTCCGGTTATAAATATCTTCGCCATCTATGTATCCATAATAACTATTCCCCGGAAAGCGCAGTGTCGGGAAAAAGAAACATATCGAGCGCCGTTTTGTCAATGGGTTTTGTAAGAAATCCGTCCATGCCTGCGGCAATACATTTTTCTTTTTCTTCAGCCAGAGCATGCGCGGTGAGCGCTGCAATACGCGTGCGTTTTTTTTTATCATGCGCGCGCTGCGCTGATGAGAGCTGTTCTTTTTCACGGATAATACGCGCGGCTTCAATTCCATCCACTTCAGGCATTTGAATATCCATCAGAATTATTTCAGGTGCGTGCGTTTCCCAAAGCGACACCGCTTCACGGCCGTCTTTTGCTTCCAGAATCTGCGCGTGCGGTGCCAGACCGCCGAGAATTGCCCGTATCAGCGCGAGGTTAAGTGCGCTGTCCTCAGCAATAAGTATTTTTATATCTTGTATATTTCGCGGGGATTTAACATTCAGAGTACCGGTATCTGCATGTGCAGGGCAAGACGGTTTTTTATTTTTGATATCCTGTTCTGACCCGTCGTCGGAAAATATTTCAGCAGAAATCGTGAAGGAAAACACACTTCCCTTTCCGGGAGTGCTTTCAAGCGTTATTCCGGAATTCATCTTTTGCGCAATCATGGATGAAATTACCAGTCCAAGCCCGGTTCCCCCGAATTTCCTTGTGGTCGCACTGTCGGCCTGACTGAATGAAGTAAAAAGTTTTGCGCGCTGTTCACCGGTGATGCCGATCCCGGTGTCGGAAACACTGATAGTAAAAAGACCATGTCCGGCCGCTCCGTTTTTATAATCAGCGCGTAAGGTAATCGTGCCCTGCGAAGTAAATTTTACCGCATTTGATAGAAGATTTGCGATGATCTGCTTGAGCCGCATCGGATCAACAAGAGCAAAACGGGGCATTACCGGATCTATTACAGAAAGAACCGCGAGTTTTTTTCTTTCTGCCGAATGGGAAATAATACCGGTACTTTGTTCAAGCAGCAGCGGCATATCGGTTTTTTCCGGATGCAGTTCCATCATTCCCGCTTCAATTTTTGAAAAATCAAGTACGTCGTTAATTATTTCAAGAAGATTGTGCCCTGAAATATTTGCGTTACGGACATATTCTTCCTGTACCGGCGAAAGCGGGGTGTTTTGCAAAAGCTCCGTAAACCCGATAACGCCATTGAGCGGAGTACGGATTTCATGGCTCATATGCGCGAGAAACTGCGACTTTGCCTTGTTTGCCTCTTCTGCTGCATTTTTGGCTGCAATTAAGGCGCCTTCAGATTTTTTCTGTTCGATAATTGTCCATGCAGCGTCAGCAAGAAAATTCACCAAATCAAGGTCATGCCTTGTATAAATCATCGGTTTATTACCCACACCAAGTATGGCGGTTATTTTTTTATTACGCAACACCGGAACCGTTAAGATTCGGATAACTTCCGCATGTCCTGCGGGAAGACCTTTTTTATGCGCAAGACTTTTATAATCATTGTGAATAACCGGCCTTCGTTCTTGGATGCAGTCTACCCATACGCCCGCTGCATCGACACTATAGTGCGAGCCTTTCCCTTCCGCTTTACAGAAACGGGCCTTTGTAGCAGTCGACCATTCCTGCAGCGTCAGCGTTTTCTGATCATCTGCAAGAAAATGAAAAAAACCGATTTCACTTGAAGAAGCCTCGGTAATATAATCAAGCGCATACTGCATAAGCTCATCGACTGAATGAGAAACAGCGTAGTCAATCAGTAATGTTTTTATCTCAGCTTTTTTTTGTTCGATCTTCTGTGCAGTTATGTCAGAGCAAAAACCAAGCACACCGTAGATGTTTCCCTCACTGTTGCGGAGCGGAATTTTTGAAGTCAGAATCCGCCTCTGATTGCCGTCCGCGTCAAAACATACGTCTTCATAGCCGGTCAGGGGTGTACCGGAGGAAAGCACGTGCGCGTCATCAGCCGCCCCCCGCGCTGCAGACGCACCGCATTCAAGGTGAGAGTCTTTTTTCCCGATTAGTTCTTCCATACTCATTTTCGCGCAGTTCGCAAGAAAAAACGGATTACCGCCCGCAAATGTACCGTCCTTATTCTTCCAGTACACACTCATTGGAATTGCATCAAGCACTGCCTGCAGCAGATTTTTGGATTCAAAAACCCTTGCTTCGCTTTTTCTGCGCAGACATGACAACCCGGCTGTCATTCCTGCAATACAGATAAAAAAAACCGTACGAATAACCGCACCGGAGCGCAGTTCAGGTTTAAGGATAAAGTCGTGATTGAAATACAGATAAGAAAGTCCAAAATATGCTGCAGAGAGTAGTACTGAGTACAAAAACCCCAGGCGTGTGTACCAGATACATGCGGCAATTATTGGTATATACAGCAGATTCTGCACAATATAGGGATTACCCTTTTGGAATGATATACTTATCACGGTAATACTGCACACGGTGCTTAACGCGATAATGAGCAATTTGGATAAATTCAAAGTACCGGACTTGTTTTCGGATTGCATAGTCTTATAGCGGTAATTATACGTCATATTGGTTGAATAATCAAGAAGAAATTTATTTCAGGCGGTGGGGAAACAGGGCAGGCGTTACTCCCTTATTGTATTTGCATTTCAATTATGATATACTTTGACATAGCATATGAACTACGGATTGGCATAAACTGATGCATTCTTCCAGAGGAACCGTTTTTCGAACATTAATTATAAACATATAACGCCACCTAAATACAAAAATACTAAAACAAAAGGAATCAAAAAATGAAAAAGAATATGAAAACAATTGACGGAAATACAGCGGCTGCATATATTGCGTACGCTTTCAGCGAAGTCGCTGCAATTTATCCCATCACCCCGTCTTCCACAATGGGCGAACTTGCTGATGAATGGGCCAGTCAGAATCGTAAAAATATTTTCGGCGAAAAATTATCTGTAATCGAAATGCAATCCGAGGCCGGTGCAGCAGGTGCGTTGCATGGGTCACTCACCGCAGGCGCGCTGACTACAACGTTTACCGCAAGTCAGGGACTTTTATTGATGATTCCCAACATGCATAAAATCGCGGGTGAAATGCTTCCCACAGTCTTTCATGTCTCTGCGCGTTCGCTCGCAGCGCAATCGCTTTCCATATTCGGCGATCACAGCGATGTAATGGGCGTACGCAACACCGGGTTTGCCCTTCTTGCGGCCGGGTCTGTCCAGGAAACAATGGACCTCGCTGTGGTAAGCCACCTGTCCACGCTAAAGGCTCAAATTCCCTTTATCAGTTTTTTCGATGGTTTCCGTACCTCACATGAAGTTCAAAAAATTGACGAAATCACTTATGATACGTTAAAAGAGCTTTTTGAGCCACAGTATCTTGTTCAGTTCAGGAACCGTGCAATCCGGCCTGAAGTACCGCTCGCAAAAGTCGGGGCGCAAAACCCCGATGTATACTTTCAGGGCCGTGAAACGGTGAATCTCTATTATGACAAGCTGCCCGAAATCGTACAGGAATACATGGACAAACTCGCCGCAAAAATCGGCCGGGTATATCATTTATTTGATTACGTAGGTGCGAAAGATGCAGACCGTGTGATTATCGCGATGGGATCTTCCTGCGAAGCAATCGAAGAAACAGTACATTACCTGAACACGAAAGGCGAAAAAACCGGTCTTTTAAAAGTACGTCTCTACCGTCCTTTTTCAATAAAAGCGTTCCTTGCCGCGCTTCCGCCAAGTGTAAAAAAAATTGCGGTACTTGACCGCACAAAAGAACCCGGCTCTCCCGGCGAACCGATGTATCTTGATGTCCGGAACGCGCTCGAAGGTAAAAACCTCACCGTTATCGGCGGCAGGTATGGTCTATCCAGTAAGGAGTTCACACCTTCTATGGTTAAGGCTGTGTACGATCATCTAAACGGCAAATGCACAAATAATTTCACCGTCGGTATCACAGACGATGTATCTAATCTTTCTATTCCTGTCACTGAAGAAATCCACCCCGAACCCAAAGATACAATAAGCTGTATTTTCTGGGGCCTCGGATCTGACGGTACTGTCGGCGCGAATAAGGATTCAATTAAAATCATCGGTGATAATACTGAAAAATTCGCCCAGGCATATTTTGTATATGACTCCAAAAAATCCGGAGGCATTACCATCTCTCATCTTCGTTTCGGAAACAGCCCGATCAAGTCAACATATACGGTAACCAATCCGAATTTTGTCGCATGTCACAACCAGGCCTACATCGGCAGATACGATATGCTCAAAGGCATTCAGGAAGGAGGTACCTTTCTTCTTAATTCCGACATTCCTACTTCCGAAGTTTTCACCCATCTCACCGAAGATATGCAGAAAACCATAATAAATAAAAAAATTAAAGTATTCAATATAGACGCCTTAAAAATTGCCGAAGCCGCAGGTCTCGGCAACAGGGTAAATACGGTGATGCAGGTTGCATTTTTTAAAGTATCCGGTGTGCTGCCTCTCGAAGAATCTATCGGGTTAATTAAAAAAGCAGCAGAAAAAACCTTTAAAAAGAAAGGCGACGACATTGTGAAAAAAAACTGGGCAGCTATTGACAAAGCAGCCGCCGCAGTAGAGGAAGTTGCGGTACCAAAAAGCCTTCCCGGTAAAAGTTTTACTCCGCAACGCCTTATTCCGGATAACGCCATTCCTTTTGCAAAGAATATCATTGAACCGATTATGCACCTGGAAGGAGACTCTATTCCGGTCTCAAAAATGTCTTTTGACGGAACTCTGCCCACAGGAACAACCTGCCTTGAAAAAAGAGGCATTGCACCGAAAGTACCGCACTGGATCAGTGACAACTGTATTCAGTGCAATCAGTGCGTTATGGCTTGTCCGCACGCGGTGATTCGTGCAAAACAAATTGCTCCTGAAGAATTAAAAGACGCGCCCGGTACATTTAAAACAGTTCAGTCAAAAACAAAAAATGACCGCAAACTTGAGTATAAAATTCAGGTATACATTGAGGATTGTACCGGCTGCGGCGTATGTATCGAAACATGTCCCGCAAAAACAAAAGCCCTTGAGTATTCACCGCTTGAAACAGAACGCAGCGCCGGAGAACGGGCAAATGCAGATTTTTTTGACGCACTACCCGACAATGTTCTTGACGGCACATCGCCCGACACACTTAAAGGATCGCAGTTTCTCAGACCGTTGTTTGAATTTCACGGCGCGTGCGGCGGCTGCGGTGAAACTCCGTATGTAAAACTTATGACCCAGCTTTTCGGAGAACGGATGATGATTGCGAATGCAACGGGTTGTTCTTCCATCTACGGAGGATCATTTCCGACTATCCCGTATGTTGCTTCCCGCAAAGGCCGCGGCCCGGTGTGGGCAAACTCCCTTTTTGAAGATAATGCCGAATACGGTTTCGGTATGCGGCTTGCAGTTAATCAGAACCGCATACAGCTGAAGAACTGCATCTCACTGGCACTTACGAAGAGTGTATCCGGCGCGGCTAAGACTGCTCTCGAAAAAACACTTTCGCTGTTTGATGGCCGCGGCCAGGAAGCCTACGACGCACAGGACACTCTGAAAAAAATTCTTCCCGATGCGGTAAAAACCGCGTCCGGAGAAGTAAAAGCCCTGCTTGAAAAAATTATGGAACTGCAGGACTTTGCAACAGATAAAAGCATCTGGATCCTCGGCGGGGACGGATGGGCATATGACATCGGGTATGGCGGCGTCGATCACGTTGCCGCTGCGGGAAAAAATGTAAATATACTCGTACTTGACACTGAAGTCTATTCAAATACCGGAGGTCAGGCAAGCAAATCCACGCCTATCGGCGCAGTGGCGAAGTTCGCGAACGCGGGAATGGAATTCACGAAGAAGAACCTCGGTTTCATGCTTATGAGTTACGGAACTGTCTATGTGGCATCCATCGCAATGGGCGCGAACCGAAATCAAACCATAAAAGCGTTCCTTGAGGCAGAAGCGTATGACGGTCCCTCGGTCATTCTCGCATACGCGCCTTGTATTGCGCACGGTATCGATATGATGAAAACGCAAACCGAACAAAAGCGTGCGGTAGAATGCGGTTACTGGCCGCTGTACCGGTACAATCCTTCCGCTGAAAAACCGTTTACATGGGAAACAAAAGACCCTACCGGCTCATTTCAGGAATTTATCCGGAGCGAACGGCGCTACTCAACTCTCTCCAAAACAGCGCCGGATAAGGCAGAAGCTTTGTTTAAAAGAGCAGAAGAAGACGCAAAACGCCGCATGAAATTCTATAAAAACATGGGCGAGATTATGTAAGGCTGACATCCCGTTTTTTGGAAAACAGGCAATCCATTGGGCACACGCGTACTTTTTGATTTATCAAAAATGTACGCGTGTGAACCATTAGTAAAGGCGGTGACAGTGACAAATGCGAACGGTTTCTGGGGGTGTTTCTCATTTTTTGAGCGATTCCGTCGGGCCATCTTAAATTAAACTAAACGGATATGATCCATTGCCCGACGTGCCGTCGGCCTATTCGTCATCCAGACGGCCGGACCGGTTTGCGTACATCCTGTACGCTGACTAAGCGAAAAAAACGAGAAATACCCACAGAAACTCAAAGTTCGCGTTTGCCCTGACGCTCCCCTGCTAATGTATTTTTATGCGTACAGCAGGTTTTTAAAAGAGACATTCGGTTACCCGGTCCGGAAAATCAGTGTAGATGCCGGCTTGTCATGCCCTAACCGTGACGGCACGAAAGGCCATAACGGCTGCGCGTACTGCGATGTCGGATCCTTCAGGCCGCATGACGCAAAGCCGGATCTTCCGCTCAGTTCGCAGGTCCTTCACCTTGCCGAAAAAGAACTCTGCCGCCGGCCGGACTGCAGGTTTCTCATCTATCTGCAGTCATACACCAATACATACGGAAGCATTGAGACACTCAACAAAGTATACCGTACCGCACTCGGGGCAATTCCGGAAAGGACTATCGGTCTCGCTATCGGCACACGCCCGGACTGTCTTTCCGATGAGGTGCTTACGCTTCTTTTTGAACTTTCAAGAAAGCATTATATCGGGCTTGAAATCGGCCTTGAATCGATTTATAACCGAACTCTCACGCTTTGCGGTCGCGGCCATACCGTGGAAGATTTTTTTGACAGCCTTTCGCGAATAACAGAGATGAAGAACAAAATCAGGATTTCAAATGAAAAATTCCGCATTGATGTTTGCGTGCATGTAATATTCGGTCTTCCCGGAGAATCCCGTACGGATCAGCTCGCCTATGCCAATGTACTTAATATGCCCGGTATTCATTCAATAAAACTCCATAACCTTCATCTGGTTAAAAACACTCTATGGGGCGGAATGCACGGACATACGGGAATGAGCAAACCCGGCTTCTCAAATCATGAACTCTACAGCCTTGAAGCATACGCGGATTTTCTCTGCGAGTTTATCCCGCTTCTCCGTAAGGATCTGGTAATTCAGCGTCTGTTTGCGCACTGTCCTGCCGAAAAACTTATCGCGCCGGAGTGGCCGGGCTTCCCGCATGGCAGGGTAATGAACTATATTCGAAGCTGTTTTGCACGCAGCGGTGTGCGCCAGGGGGCTTGTGTGCAGTATAAAGGTTTAGGGGTTCCTGATGATTAGATTCTTTATCATAGACATCTACGCTAAAAACGTAGATAAATTTGTGTAATAAAGTTTATTTATTATACAGCGAGAGGACAGCGGTCAGTTTTCAGAGACCAGCATTACCTTTTTGTATT
>Ga0180008_1002004_pt1 | contig 11562 bp, 20 predicted proteins | sample MM_PW_MetaG_FD_121121 | JGI IMG/M metagenome (GOLD analysis project Ga0180008, IMG submission 121121) | Groundwater microbial communities from the Aspo Hard Rock Laboratory (HRL) deep subsurface site, Sweden - MM_PW_MetaG | ecosystem: Environmental > Aquatic > Deep subsurface > Groundwater... | reverse complement strand
TTCAACCTCGTGCCGGATCTCGATCACAACTGTGCAATGCTCTACGATTATTTCACCGGGGCGACGGAAGAGAACGCCATCGACTGCCGCACGCAATATCTCGCGCCCGGCAACCTGCTATTTTTCAAAGGGCGCGGCGGCTGGCATATCGCAATCTACATCGGTATTGTCAAGGATGTTGAGACCATGATTGAGGCAGCGGGAGGGACATCGAAAACCGCGACTCTCGCGGACGCACTGAACCGGGATGCTTGCGTGAAGCTATCAAACATAAACAGGAGAAAGGACAGGATCGCGATTGTCGACCCGTTCATTCTCGCAGAGTGAGGAGGGTACTGTGGACACAACCACAATCCTGCAAATGTTCGGAGTGACGATAGAACAAGTTGGTGTCGTAGCGGCTGCGGTGTTCGTTGTCATGGAGTTCCTGAAGGGAACATGGCCGACATTCTTTAACGGCAGCAAGACGGTTATTGCGGCAATCATTGTCGGCGTGGCGATCTCTGCCAAACTGGTCTATCCGGACTGGGGGGCGATGCTGGCACTCTCGATAGCGGCGTATATCCTGCCAGCAGGTGTGCACAAGATGTTCAAGCGGGTGGCACCCAATGCTTGACGCACAGGCTACACTACTGCATAAGGACTTCGCCAAGTCGAAGGGCTGGCAGGCGGTGTTCTTCGGGCTTGGCTGCCTTGCATTCCTGGCGATCCTCTCCGTCGTGTTCGGAGAATCTGTCCGGCTCTTTGTACAGGCTGGCTTCGTGGCGATCGTGCTCGGAGTCGGTTCTGTAATCGGGCTGGACGTGAAGAAAATGAGGGATCTTCTCAAAGAGCTTCCCAAACCAAATGAAGGTGAGCAATGAAATCGATCAGAGCATTGATCCTGTTACTGGCAATCCTGCTGCTGGTGCCGATGGCATTCGCAGAGGATTCGACCAACACAATCGGCCAGTGGAATCTCACGGGCGCGGGTTATAGCTTACTGCCCGGACCGAATTCCCGCGTCGAGCCATTCATGCAGACGGGCGTCTGGTACAAGACCCCCTACGGAACCTACACGATCACATTTATTGATTATCGCAAAGACGTAGCCACCGATGTTGAGACATTCGGACTCGGAACAGTCACAGCCGTACCAATCTGGAAGTTACTAATCGGCGGGGGCGCGAATGCAGTCAAGTATGACAAGGGCGATGATGCACTTCCTGCGGGAGAATTCTTCGCAGTGACGGGCATAGTTTCGTTCCTGCCCTCTGGCATCGAGAAGAGTCAGTGGGGACTATCGGGAGGTATACAGTATATCACGAGGATTCAGAAAGCCTCGTTCTTTCTCGGGCTGTCAATCACGCCGCATTGAGCAATGATGACAATATTCAAACCAAAGAAAGGTCCGGTGCTGCAATGGAGCCGAGTTGTGCATTGCCTTGAGTCGGCTCTCGCTGTTGCGATGGCTGGACATTTGGGCGGGTATCAGTGGTCGATTGGTGTAGGACTTGCTGCTATTATTGGCGGCTTCGGCTGGGAGGTGTCGAATCGCTGGCTACCGGGCAAGCATCCGTTTGGTGATGCAATAGACTTCTGGGCATTTGTTGCGGGAGCACTGACGGCAGGTGTCGGGTATGCGGTAATGACTTAATCGCCTGTGATGCGCTCTTCTCTCGGTGCGCAGGCGAAAGCCTCGGCTGTAATGGTCGGGGCTTTTTGTTGCCTAACATAGTGCACATTTGTGCGAGAATCTTGCGGTGTTGTGTGGATTTGTCTTGACAATGTCCGACATAGTATATATAATGTAGGTGTGAGAGCAAAGAACCAAAGGAGAGACGAGATGAACTGGATATTAACACATAACGAGAGAACGATCCAGATAACCACCGAACATCCGGCATCGTCTTACGATAAGCCCGTCGTGCTCATGGATGGAGCACTGAGCGATGCAGCATACAATCCTGAGCCTATACAACCCGACTCAATGACTCACGGACCGATAGAGCACGTTGCAAGTATCTCTGGCTATGACGGAGCAACGGAAATGCTCGTCACACAGTGGGCGACCAAGGACCAGAGCATCATGAGCCTCGGCATATTCGGTGCTTGTGGCCATGTTCTCGCAGCTCGACATTGAGATGTATTGGGAATAAATCGGAACACGAGGTAACTAATGTCAAACAAACAACTCGCAGTCAGAGCCAACACCGACAAGATGGACCGGCTCGATGAGATCGCAAAGGCACACGGTGTCACGACTTCGGACATTGTGCGGATGCTGATTGATAGATTCTTGGCGGGAGAGATAACGCTCGAAATCAAATCGTGACCGATTACTCGACATTATGCCTCCTCAGATTCCGAATCTCGTTCTTTATCTCACTTAAAAGTTGGTCGACTTTCTTTTTTGCCGCTTGCTCCGAGCTGTCGTACATCCGCTCGATCACCTTCAATAGCAGTTGCTCCATTTTCTGCGCCGGATCGTCGCCTGTCAGACCGGTACTCGGCGAGGAGCCGAAGTGCCTTACGTTGAACATCCTCAAACTTACTGCACAGAACCCAGTCATCATCAAAACCCATGCATTCTCTTTCTCCGTTATCGTCGGTCTTGATGCTAACCTCAGCGATCTTCTCCACCAACTCCAGAAAGTTCGGAGCGAACTTGACAAGCGATAGACTCACCGCGAGCGGGTCGCCGAGCTTCAAGCCCATCTTGTCGAGGCAATCACGAACATCGAGAAAAGACTTGTACCCAAAGCCGCTGAGTCGCAACAATTCACCACCAGACTTCGAGAGCAAATCCCCGAGCGTCTCGATCCCACGCGCCCGCAGGACTGAATGCGTTCTGAATTTCAGACCGATTCCCCATACAGGCGTATTGAGAAGATCATCACTCGGCATCATACCTCCCTACTACATTCGATCATCACGCAGACACAAAATCAGAGAACAAGGTCTCCACCGATTCTCCGACCGCCTCTGCAATCTTAATCGCCAGGCTCACTTTCGGCTCTTGCTGACGCAGACATATCAGCGATATTCCCGCCGGTGTCAATCCCGTAGCCTCGGCCAAACCAGACTGGCTAAGATTCTTTTCAATTAGTATCCGCTGCAATTCAGAACGTGCCTTAGTTTTATCCATGTTCCATTATCCTCGTTTCCCTGTTTATTCCTGTTTATCCACTATCAATATACGGTGCTGCTTTAATCTGTCAAGAATTATTTTTGATAAAAATGCAAAAAGTCCTTGACAAAGCTAAAGTATCATTGTACATTAGTCGAAAATAGGAGTATGGAGCCTAACGAAGTCATGTCAGCAATGATATCAGCAAAGCTTAGAATAAACGAAATTGCGGTGAAGCACGGAGTCATTCAATCCCACTCCGGCGCATTCAAGAAAACCTCCCCGAGCGGAGGAGTTTCCATAACTGGGCCGGGCGGTTCGAGGGCGGGCCGCCCGGATAATGAGTGCGGTCATGACGATCGCTGAACTTCGAGCAGCATTCGAAGCGACGAACCTCACGTACCGCGATGCAGCGGCTGTATGTGAATGCACGTCTCGAGATATCTGTGATCTATTCAATGACCGCCTGGTAGACGAGAAGCTTCGCGGGAACCTGTACCGGCTGGTCATTCGGACCCGTGTCGGTCAAATCAATATGATGTCCCCAAGTTGTCCTATAACTCCGGCTGGAGATACGGACATCCCTCAAGGTCGAGAACAATCCCCAGCCGGAGACCCTAAACCAGCAATCACCAAAAAAGGAGAAACCCATGCCTACAAAGGAATCCACGCCGACATTTGAGTTGTCGACAATCGAGCAGCTTGGCACAATCGCCAACACAATCGGAACGTGCGTTGATCTTCTGACAGACAAGATCAAAGACACTGAGCAGTTCCGGGTGCTCGAGGCTACAGTCGAAGCCCTTCAGTCTGTTGCGCTCAAGGTATCGCAAGAGCGGAAAGCACTACTCGCCAAGCTCAATGAGGTTATCTGCGAGCTTGAGACATTCCGCGATGACCGCACGTGGGACGATCAGGAGACGAAGCTCTTGATGGAGTTCAGCCGGTTTCATCGCGATGCAGAGCGCGGGATCATCGAGCTGGCGGCGGTAAAGCCGGAAGAGAAAGTGAAGGTGGCGTCATGACCGCCTATAAACGCATGAACGCCTGCAAGCGGATGTTCAAGGAGGCGAAAGCGGCTGCCGCTCGATACGCCGGGCACTATCCGCTCTGGCATGAGTCGAGCTTGAAGGTCGCGGACTGCGCGCTGAGGGGATATCGGTACTGGGGAAGCATAGCGAGAAGGGAGAGAGTGTCGTGATGGCAAGTGAAGTCAAGGAATTCGTGGAGAATTTGGCAAATCAGATAGCCAACATATATCAAGACCCACGAACGGAAGCTCGTGAAGCCAATGTCTATCATTGGAAGGAGCTTATTGAAACCGCAATCGACATGGCCGTCACCGAGAGCCAGCCGCCAGTGGCGGCGGATGTGGAGGCGTTGGCATTGGAGTCTGCAAACATAACACTTGATTTTTGTCTGCCTGATGATGCCGATCTTGCATACGATGATGATATAGCCACAGCACAACACGCCATATCGCATACAATCACCACCTTCCTCACCGCGCACGATGCGGCGAAGGACGCGGAGATCGAGCGGCTGAGGGAGGCATTAGAGGAAATCACCGACAAGGCGGAGAGTGCTGATCCGGTGTGGGCTATCGCGTACTGCGCACTGCACGAAAAAGAAATCGACGAGTATATGGCAGAGAAAGGAGGCCCCGATGCGACTGATTGATGACTATGAAGCATATCGAGATTTGGTCACAACTGGTAGAGTCACAAATTGTGGGTCACCGCTTAGTGATCTTGAAGTAATGGATATGCGAATCAAAATCGACATCGCCCACAGCCTGAGCGAAAGGGCGGAGGCGAGCAAGCCGAAGTGGATTACGGTCACACAAGTAACGGATGGCTCTGGTAGCGAGTGTGAGACAAAGGTGATGATATCAAGGATCAATCGCTGGCATGATAAATGGATTATGACAGACTCTTACGACGATGCGATACGCGTCAGAGAGACCGCCGACCAAATCACGGCCAAGATCAAGGCCGCTCTCGAAAGTGCAACAGACAAGGCCGCAACGCCCGACAGCGCTACGGCCTCAGATGAAACTAAGATCAATTCAAGATAGGAGTTGAGAAGAAGATGTCAAATGAAAATTCACAGATGAAGCTGACCGATGTAGCGATTGTTGATCGGGACGCCCTTGAGGTCCCCGGCATATTCAATGCCTCCGATGAAAGCTGGATCGCCCGACTTGAGCAGACAGCCAAGAATGCTCCGAAGGTGATCGAGTATTTCAATAAGATACTTGTCAACATCGCACATGCAGGGGACTGGGTAACTCACAACGGCAAGACGGCTTCGCTATCGTCTGCCGGTGCTGAGCGATACCTGAAGTTTTTCCCGATGCAGTTTGTCGACTGGGATCGCGAGAAACAGGAGTGGACTGATGAGATCGGCAACGCCTACCGCTGGATATACCGCTGTATCTGTATCTTCAATGGTACACAGCTTCTTGTCGAGGGCAAGTTCTCGACTCGCGATAAGCTGCTCGGATTCAAGAACAACGAGTATCGACCGCTCGAAGAGATAGACGAATCCGACATTATGTCAGCCGCTCGTCACATGTGCATCGGTGAAGGGATCAAGGCTCATCTTGGACTGCGAGCTATTCCCGTAGAGACGCTCAAGCAGCTCAGCGTCAAAGTTGAAGATGTCAACTCGGTCGGGTATCAGCAAGGCAGTCGTGGCGGCACACCCGAAGCGAGCGATGACGAACAGAAGACACAGATGAAGCTCCAGAAGATGTGCATAGCATTGGGCAATGGCGACCCCGAAACTGCGATGAGTATTCTCGAAGAAGTTTCCTCATTCACCGGTAAGGACGGCAAGATTGTCAAGGGCAAGACGATGACGAAATTCCTCACCGGCAAACGCCTCGAAATCACATTCGGTAATGTCAAAGAACGGTACGTCCGCTCATTCGGTCAGGAGCACTACGACGCGGATATTGAGGGGTGAAGCATGAGTAGAACGGTCAGAAAGGTGCCGAAAGATTGGCAACATCCAAAGGACGAGAATGGCAATTACATCCCTATGCATGAGCATTTCCCATACACGCCTGAAGAAATTCGCGAAGGTCTTCTTGAGGGCTGGCTCGTTCTCGACAAAGAGAACTTCGGTATTCCCATCATGCCGGATTGGTCTGATGGCGAGCGCACCCATTTAATGATGTACGAGACCACCAGCGAGGGGACGCCATTGTCACCCGCCTTCGCGAGACCAGAGGAATTAGCACATTGGCTTGTCAATAATAACGCATCGGCCTCTGGTTCGGAGCATGCCACCTACAATCAGTGGCTTGCTATGATAAGACGGGGCTGGGCATCGACATTTGTTTACACTTCGGGAGTGGGTCTGAAATCAGGCGTTGCTGATTGTGCGGAAGGGAATGATTCAAATGGTGGAAACTAAGACAACACAGCTCCCGAACTTCGATGAAGCAATTCGCAATCTGGCGTGTGCCAACAGGCACGTATCGAAACCGTCGGCGAACCGCGCTTCGGAGATCGGCGGGCCGAATGAGTGCTTGCGCAGACTGACATACGCGCGGACTCACTGGGATCAACGCAAGCAGCCGGACGATTATCTCATGGGTATATTCCAGACCGGCAATGAAGTCGAGGAAATTCTTGTCCGCAACCTTGTCGATATCGGACGGCACAATGGCTTCCGGCTGATCGAGACTCAGAAGACTCTCGAATGGCCTGAATATCAGATTGTCGGGCACTGTGACGGGCTGATTCAGGTGGACAGCAAGACTGTCGCGGGAATGGAAATCAAGTCAGTCGGTCAGCGGTTCGAATCGCTGAAAGATATCCCATCGCTCATGGCGTGGGACATAGCCGCCAAGTGGTATGGGCAGGCTCAAATCTACATGATGCTCTCGAACATCCCGCTGTGGGCACTCCTGCTTGTTCAGAAGAACAACCTGTACAACACGCGGACGCTCTGGATCGAGTTGAACTACACCTACGCAGAGATGATCGTCAAGCGCGCCGAGCAGATCAATGCTCACATAGCTGCCGACACGCTCCCGGATAAGATCAATGACCCACGCAAATGCCTGACCTGTCCGTTCGCCCACATCTGTATGCCTGATCTCGATGACTTTAAGAACCAGCGGGTGTTCGATGATGACGATATAGCAGCGGCACTCGATCGGATGGATGCACTACAGGATGCCAAGTTTGAATATGACAAGTGCGAGCGGATTGCGAAGAAGATCACTGAGGTGTTGCCCGAAGCATCCGAGGAGACATACCGGGAGCCCTATATGGTGACGATCAGCGGTCGCCGCTTGTGCTATGTCGGATCGAAGCGGACAAGCAAGCCGAGTACGGGCGGTACTGCATTCTTCTGGACTCGGCAGAAGAAGATGGAGGACTGATGTTCCACAGCAACACATATCCGGTGGTCATTCAGAAGGCCACACCAAAAGATACCGAAGACGGGCGCAAGATCGCACTGACGCTTGCACTGCTTGTGCCATTCGGACATTTCAATTCGCTCGCGGATGATCTCGGAAAGGCCGTAGCGGTGTTCGATATGAATGACGATCCCCTGCGCGGACTCGATAACCTGAAATACATATCACCGCTCGGCACCTATAGTATCGTGTTCTCTGAGAAGGCGACGAGCTTTGATGATCCCAAATTCACACTCGGTATAGTCTCTGTCAACCTCGGCAAGGAGATTACCGTGTTGCGGCTGGCCGATGACGATGGAGTCAGGTTTGTGGCAAAGATCAAGTGTGAGATTGATCGCACGAAGACAACGGCGCAATACTTTCTGCACGATCATCATGGTCATAAGGTTTACTGCCGGATGTACCTGGTGGAGGCTCCACGGGAAAGTGGGCACTTGCCGCAGGGGAAGCTCGATTTGGAGGCGGTAGAGGAGTTTAGCAATAACATCAAGTCCATAAAAAATGGCATTAGATCTGCGATACTAAGCTCTGGCGATAAATCCGTAACGATCCTAACCGACGAGTATGCCGACAAGCTTCTCTGTATCGGTGTTCTGAAAGCCATGCACGAGGCCATGCCGACATTCACGTTCAACGATACTGATGCATTGATGGCATACCTCACAGAGATGAATGACAGCCCCAAAGAACAACTCTCACATATCAGAAAGCAGGTCAAGGGGCTGGAGTCGAGGGACATTGACCTCGGCGAGTACACGATCTCATTCGGATCGCAGAGCGTCCACGTCGTCGAGAATGGAACGGGGCAGGCGGTACACACGCTCGCATGGCAGCCGCTGTTTGAGGCTCTGACCAACAGACACATATCGATAGGAGAATTGGCAAATGTCGGATAAGACAAATCAGCTTGAACTCATTGTACGTCAGAGTGGCCTCGAAATCACATCACCAAAGGCAAAACAGCTTCTCGATCAGTTTTCAGGCTACTTCGATATCGCGGCAGACTGGGAGAAGAAGGCCAGTGCGATTGTCGTAACGGATGCCAGTCAGACGGCTGAAATGAAGATGGCGCGGGAGGGGCGGCTATTCCTGCGCGAGAAGCGAATCGCCATCGAGAAGAAGCGCAAGGAACTCAAGGAGCAAGCCCTGCGTGAAGGCAAGGCAATTGACGGCATGGCGAATATCCTAAAGGCACTGATTGTGCCTATTGAGGAGTATCTGGACAAGCAGGAGAAGTTCCTTGAGATCAAGGCCGCCGAAGAAACGGAACGTCTGCGGATCGAGGCAGAGAACAAAGCTGAGCAGGAACGGATCGCAAAGGAGAAAGCCGAAGCCGAGGAACGTGAACATGTCCGGCTTGAGAACGAGCGGCTGAAGAAGGAGGCCGAAGAGAAAGAACGCAAGATGCAAGAAGAGCGCGCAGCCGCTGAAGCTGAGAAGAAGAGACAAGAAGAGGCTCTTGCCGCTGAGAAGGCGAAGGCGGAGGCTGAACGTAAGCGCATCGAACAGGAGCGGGAAGCCGAACGCAAGAAAGTCGAGGCTGAACGCGAAAAGGAACGTCAGAAGGCTGCCGCTGAGAAGGCGAAGGCGGAGAAAGAGCATCAGCGCAAGCAGGCGGAGCTTGAAGCAAAGCTCAAGAGCATCATCACTTGTCCTCACTGTAATGGCAAGCTCTACCCTGATGGAAGTAAGGCTCACAGCGAGGACGGAACAATAGCGTCTACGGACGCAGCCACTGAAAGGATGAAAGATGGAATCAAAAGAATTTCCCGCTGATGTTGTTGTGACCGCAATGACTGGAATATTCATTTGTGAGAAGATAGATGAACTCCATGAAATACTTAACTACCTGACTGGCGGCAATCTGTTTACACATCAGCTTTCAAGAGCACTCAGTGAATGCGCACTATGGCTAAAGCAAAGGCATGGCGATTTACTGAACACCGAAGATGTCCAAAAAGTCTTTCTCATTCATTGCTTGGGAGATAGAACAACAATACAGCTTGCGGCACAAGAAACACAAGAGCTATTAAGATCGAAGTATGGAATGATCGCGGTGACCCCGATTGTATACGAACTCAATCTCAATGACCACTACTATGAATCACAACGTGGATAACGAAAATTAACCGGCCTCGATACAGGGAAGTATGAATCACAACTACGAACTCAATCTCAATGACCACTACGGCGTTGCCGGATTCGAGGAAATGGCCGACAGCTTAGCCACGCGGGACGTACCGCAGTGGACCGTGCGCTATGTGTTGCAGGGCATAGTGACAGCCCGCGCAGACAAGCCCGTGACGGCTCGCAAGCTGGTAGATGATGTCTACAGTAAATACAACACGCGGATCTCCGATGCAACTGTGCGCAAGATCGTCTCCGAATGTCGAGCGGATAAACGCTGGCCTATCGCGTCGGGTCCGACGGGCTACTATCTGGCATTGAAGGCTGAACAGCTTGACGGGACTATCGAACATCTGACGCGCAGGATCAACCGGGAAGTGGTCGTAGTCCAGGAGCTCAAGGAGGTTCAGAGAACAATGAGACAAAGAGAAATCGGGAGGGCATCGTGATACTAAATATTCTCGTTAGTGACATTGACGAGATACCGATTCTGAGGAAGCAATGAACAACGGAGGACTCCGCCTGTCGCCAACATGTAAACAATATGTATAGTTCATGTATACAGTTAACATATTCGGCAATTCCGGATGACTGAGGAGGATGAGATGGAATCATATTCTTTTGATGGATATGCACACAAATTAAACGAGAACGAATTACGTGAAGATATTGCCAGACGCCATGAACAGCTGAAACGATTCCGAGACGACATTAAGATTACAAAGTCTACGGGATATGCTCATATTAAATTTACGGCAATACCATTGACTGATGAAGCCAGGCAATTATCGGCGAGAGATATTCTCATCATCGCGGATAATGGCAATCTCTGTTTTGGTGGTAAGTGTCAACGGGTTAAGAATTGTTTTATCGGAAGATATAATATCGACCAACCGGCACAGGGACGCGCCTAACAGGAGGTAGTAGCCAATGGACTAAGCAGACACAGACATGAAAACCCTTAGAACAGATTAAAGCCCCCGTCCGCCAATAATGGGATTCCTGGCGGGCGGGGATGGAAACACTGGAGGCTCCGAAAACATGACTGAACCGACAACACTTGGACAATGGCTACGAGACCAACGATCAAAACGCAGCATGACAGCGACAGAGGTTGCCAGAAAGACGGGTATAACCGCCTCCAAGCTATCCCTGCTCGAAAACGACCGCTGCGGAATGAGCAACAACGAGGCCATCCGACTGTCGGTGTTCTACCAGGTTGACACGCTGTTTCTGGAGTCGCTTGACGGTGCTGACCGATGCCACGACTATGCCGAATACTACCGGCGGTACCACCGGGAAAAGCGAAAGCCCAAGCCGGCACGCACCGCAAACAGGCGGCCGTCGAGCCTCAAGACGATTTCAGATCTTCGAGAGATGCAGCCTGAGAAGCTGGCTACGGCCATTGATGAGATTCTGAGCGGCAAGATGATGTGCATGGGCTGAGGCGGGAGAAGGAGAGGAGATTTTGAAGCATCTCAAAGACTACATCTACCACGAGGAGAAGGCAGGGGTGATCTACTGTGGGGACGCTCTCGAAGTCCTGAAGCGGCTCGAATCCGAGTCCGTCCAGTGCTGCGTGACCTCGCCTCCATATTGGGGATTGAGGGACTACGGTGTTGATGGCCAGCTCGGTCTCGAGAAGACACCCGAAGAGTATGTAGCCAAGATTGTCGAGATATTCAGCGAGGTCAGGCGAGTGCTGAAACGGGACGGCGCCATGTGGTTGAACTTGGCGGATAGTTACGCTGGCGGCGGCAGAGCTGGCAAGAATGGTGTACAGAAATGGGGTGGTATTGAACAATCAGAAATCAAGAAATACGCACCGCCAGTACCCGTTAACGGTAATCTCAAGCCCAAAGACCTTATCGGCATCCCCTGGCGTGTG
>Ga0180008_1002002_pt1 | contig 11568 bp, 7 predicted proteins | sample MM_PW_MetaG_FD_121121 | JGI IMG/M metagenome (GOLD analysis project Ga0180008, IMG submission 121121) | Groundwater microbial communities from the Aspo Hard Rock Laboratory (HRL) deep subsurface site, Sweden - MM_PW_MetaG | ecosystem: Environmental > Aquatic > Deep subsurface > Groundwater... | reverse complement strand
TTCCCGGCGATCATGTGCTACTGGTACCGCTTCAGCCACGACGGCAAGCGTATCGACTGCGTGACCGACGAGCCGAGCATCGGCGGGCATTTCCTGCACCTGCTGCACGGCCAGAAGCCGAGCGAGCTGCATGAAAAAGTCATGAACGTGTCGTTGATCCTTTATGCCGAGCACGAATTCAACGCCTCGACCTTCACCGCTCGGGTGTGTGCCTCGACCCTGTCCGACCTGTATTCCTGCGTCACTGCGGCCATTGGCTCGCTGCGCGGCCCGTTGCATGGCGGCGCCAATGAGGCGGCGATGGAAATGATCGAGCGTTTCTCTTCGGCCGAAGAAGCCGTGAAGGGCACCCTCGGCATGCTGGAGCGCAAGGACAAGATCATGGGCTTTGGCCATGCGATCTACAAAGACAACGACCCGCGCAATGAAGTGATCAAGGGCTGGTCGAAAAAACTCGCCGATGAAGTGGGCGACAAGGTGTTGTTCCCGGTCTCCGAGGCCATCGACAAGACCATGTGGGAACAGAAAAAACTGTTCCCCAATGCCGACTTCTACCATGCCTCGGCGTATCACTTCATGGGGATCCCGACCAAGCTGTTCACCCCGATCTTCGTGTGTTCGCGCCTGACCGGCTGGGCTGCGCATGTGTTTGAGCAGCGTGCCAACAACCGCATCATCCGTCCAAGTGCCGAGTACATCGGCGTCGAACAGCGCAAGTTCGTGCCAATCGAACGTCGCTGAGTGAGGAGACCGACAATCCCGAATGGGTAACCGAATCAAAAGTGTGGGAGCGGGCTTGCTCGCGAACGCGGGATCACTGTCACTGAATGTGTTGAATGACACACCGCATTCGCGAGCAAGCCCACTCCCACATTTTTGACCTCATTCCAATTCTGGGGCGGCGCAGATCTTCCTTTTGTAACTACCGTGACCGAGTCCTGACGATGAACACTGAATTTCGCAAACCGCTCCCCGGCAGTCGCCTGGACTACTTCGACGCCCGTGGGGCTGTCGAGGCAATCACCCCTGGCGCCTACGCCACCTTGCCCTACACCTCCCGCGTGCTCGCCGAGAACCTGGTGCGCCGTTGCGACCCGGCGACCCTCAACGCGTCCCTGGGCCAACTGATCGAGCGCAAGCGCGACCTTGACTTCCCCTGGTTCCCGGCCCGTGTGGTGTGCCATGACATCCTCGGCCAGACCGCCCTGGTGGACCTCGCCGGCCTGCGTGATGCCATCGCCCTGCAAGGCGGCGACCCGGCCCAGGTCAACCCGGTGGTGCCGACCCAACTGATCGTCGACCACTCCCTGGCTGTCGAGGCCGGTGGTTTTGACCCGGACGCCTTCGAGAAAAACCGCGCCATTGAAGACCGCCGCAATGAAGACCGCTTCCACTTTATCGAGTGGACCAAGAAGGCCTTCAAGAATGTCGACGTGATCCCGCCAGGCAACGGCATCATGCACCAGATCAACCTGGAGAAAATGTCCCCGGTGATCCAGGTGCGTGACGGCGTGGCCTTCCCGGATACCTGCGTCGGCACCGACAGCCATACCCCGCACGTGGATGCCCTGGGCGTGATAGCCATTGGCGTCGGCGGCCTGGAGGCCGAGAGCGTGATGCTCGGCCGCGCCTCATGGATGCGCCTGCCGGAAAGCGTTGGTGTCGAGCTGACGGGCAAGCTGCAACCGGGCATCACCGCCACCGACATGGTGCTGGCACTGACCGAATTCCTGCGCCAGCAGAAAGTCGTTGGTGCCTGGCTGGAGTTCTTCGGCGAGGGCGCCTCGGCCCTGACCCTGGGCGACCGCGCGACCATCTCCAACATGGCCCCGGAATACGGTGCCACGGCGGCGATGTTCTACATCGACGCGCAAACCATTGCCTACCTCAAGCTCACCGGGCGTGAAGATGAGCAGGTCGCGCTGGTCGAGCAGTATGCCCGGCATACCGGCCTGTGGGCCGATGACCTCAAGGGCGCGCACTATGAGCGTGGCCTGAGCTTTGACCTGTCCAGCGTCGTGCGCAATATGGCCGGCCCCAGCAACCCGCACGCCCGCGTGGCTACCCGCGACCTGGCCGCCAAGGGCATCTCCGGGCAATGGGACGATGTACCGGGGCAAATGCCCGATGGCGCAGTGATCATCGCGGCCATCACCAGTTGCACCAACACCAGCAACCCGCGCAATGTGATCGCCGCCGGCCTGCTGGCGCGCAATGCCAACCAGCTCGGGCTGGCCCGCAAACCGTGGGTCAAGTCGTCCCTGGCACCGGGCTCGAAAACGGTGGCCATGTACCTCGACGAAGCTGGGCTGACCAGTGAGTTGGAGCAGTTGGGCTTTGGCGTCGTCGCCTTCGCCTGCACCACCTGCAACGGTATGTCCGGTGCACTCGACCCGGTGATCCAGCAAGAGATCATCGACCGCGACCTGTACGCCACCGCCGTGCTCTCGGGCAACCGCAACTTCGACGGGCGCATCCACCCGTATGCCAAGCAAGCGTTCCTGGCGTCGCCACCGTTGGTGGTGGCCTATGCGATTGCCGGCACCATCCGTTTCGATATCGAAAAAGATGTGCTGGGCCTGGACGCGAGCGGCAAGGCAATCCGCCTGAAGGACATCTGGCCGAGCGATGAAGAAATCGACGCGGTGGTCAAGGCTTCGGTCAAGCCGGAGCAGTTCCGCCAGGTCTACATCCCGATGTTTGCCATCCATGAAGACACCGGCCCGAAAGTCGCGCCGCTGTACGACTGGCGCCCGCAAAGCACCTACATCCGTCGCCCGCCGTACTGGGAAGGTGCCCTGGCCGGCGCGCGCCCGCTCAAGGGCATGCGCCCGCTGGCGGTGTTGCCGGACAACATCACCACCGATCACCTGTCGCCGTCCAACGCGATCATGCTCGACAGCGCCGCCGGTGAATACCTGGCGAAAATGGGCTTGCCGGAGGTCGACTTCAACTCCTACGCCACACACCGCGGCGACCACTTGACCGCCCAGCGTGCAACCTTTGCCAACCCGAAACTGTTCAATGAAATGGTCCAGGAGAACGGCAAGGTCAAGCAGGGTTCCCTGGCGCGGATCGAGCCTGAAGGTAAGGTCACGCGCATGTGGGAAGCCATCGAAACCTACATGGAACGCAAGCAGCCGCTGATCATCATTGCCGGCGCCGACTACGGCCAGGGCTCGTCCCGCGACTGGGCAGCCAAGGGTGTGCGTCTGGCCGGTGTGGAAGCGATCGCCGCCGAAGGCTTCGAGCGTATCCACCGTACCAACCTGGTGGGCATGGGTGTGTTGCCCCTGGAGTTCTTGCCGGGCACCGACCGCAAGACCCTGCAGATCGATGGCAGTGAAACCTATGACGTGATCGGCCAGCGCACCCCGCGTGCGCAGTTGACCCTGGTGATCAACCGCAAGGATGGCGAGCGTGTCGAAGTGCCGGTGACCTGCCGCCTGGACACCGCCGAAGAAGTGTCGATCTACGAGGCGGGCGGTGTATTGCAACGCTTTGCCCAGGACTTCCTGGAATCGGCAGCGACCGCCTGAAGAGGATACCCATGACACACGTAGCGCAAATCAAGATCGCCGCCACCTACATGCGTGGCGGCACCAGCAAGGGCGTGTTTTTCAACCTCAAGGACCTGCCCGAATCGGCCCAGGTCCCGGGGGCGGCGCGGGATGCCTTGCTGCTGCGGGTGATCGGCAGCCCCGACCCCTATGACAAACAGATCGATGGCATGGGTGGCGCCACGTCCAGCACCAGCAAGACGGTGATTCTGGCCAAGAGCACCCGCGCCGGGCATGACGTGGACTACCTGTTTGGGCAGGTGTCCATCGACAAGCCCTTTGTCGACTGGAGTGGCAACTGCGGCAACCTGTCGGCGGCGGTCGGTTCGTTCGCCATCAGTACCGGGTTGGTTGACCCAGGCCGCGTGCCTCATAACGGCGTAGCCGTGGTGCGGGTCTGGCAGGCGAATATCGGCAAGACCATCATCGCCCATGTGCCCATCACCAACGGTGCGGTGCAGGAAACCGGCGACTTCGAGCTCGATGGCGTGACCTTCCCGGCGGCCGAAGTGCAGTTGGAGTTCCTCGACCCGGCAGCGGAAGAAGAGGGCGGCGGCGGTTCGATGTTCCCCACCGGCAACCTGATCGACGACCTGGAGGTACCTGGGGTCGGCACCTTCAAGGCGACGCTGATCAACGCAGGGATCCCGACGATTTTTATCAATGCCCAAGACCTCGGCTACACCGGCACCGAGCTGCAAGGCGCGATCAATAGCGACCCGAAAGCCTTGGCCATGTTCGAGACAGTACGGGCCCATGGCGCGTTGCGCATGGGCTTGATCAAGCACCTGGACGAAGCCGCCCGGCGCCAGCACACGCCGAAGCTGGCGTTTGTGGCCAAGCCTGCGGATTACCTGGCCTCCAGCGGCAAGGCGATCAAGGCAGGCGATGTGGATCTGCTGGTGCGGGCGCTGTCCATGGGCAAGCTGCACCACGCGATGATGGGGACGGCGGCGGTGGCGATTGGCACGGCAGCGGCGATTTCCGGGACCCTGGTCAACCTCGCGGCGGGCGGCGTGGAACGCAATGCCGTGCGGTTTGGGCATCCGTCGGGCACCTTGCGTGTGGGCGCCGAAGCCAGCCAGGTCAACGGCGAATGGGTGGTGAAGAAAGCCATCATGAGCCGCAGTGCGCGGGTGTTGATGGAAGGCTTCGTGCGGGTCCCCGGCGACGCGTTCTAAACCTTGCACCGGCCCCAATGTGGGAGCGGGCTTGCTCGCGAAAGCGGTATTTGAGTCAGCACTTGTATTGACTGATCCACCGCTTTCGCGAGCAAGCCCGCTCCCACACAAACCCGCTTCCACTGGGGATTATCGGTAGCTTCTGAATTTATGTACGAGAGCAGGCACTCAGACCTGCCACAAACACCCAACCCTGAGCCTGAGGACGGAACACACCCAACCCATTTTGGAGTACTGCCATGAGCGCCAACGTCGACCAGAACAACCGCCCCGACTACGACCAGGTTTTGCAGGACATCGCCGATTACGTCCTCAACTACCGTATCGATTCGCGGGATGCCCTGGACACCGCCCGCAATTGCCTGATGGACACCCTCGGTTGTGGCCTGCTGGCCCTGCGTTTTCCTGAGTGCACCAAGCACCTGGGGCCGATCGTCGAGGGTACGGTGGTGCCGTTCGGTGCGCGGGTGCCGGGTACGTCCTATCGCCTGGACCCGGTCAAGGCCGCGTGGGATATCGGTTGCATCGTACGTTGGCTTGACTACAACGACACCTGGCTCGCCGCCGAATGGGGCCATCCTTCGGATAACCTCGGTGGCATCCTGGCCGTTGCCGATCACCTGTCGCAAAAGCGCGTGGCCAATGGCGAGGCGCAGTTGACCATGCGCGCGGTGTTGGAAGCGATGATCATGGCCCACGAAATCCAGGGTGTGATTGCCCTGGAAAACGCCTTCAACCGCGTCGGCCTTGACCATGTGCTGCTGGTCAAAATCGCCTCCACGGCAGTGTGCGCCAAGTTGATGGGCGCCCAGCGCGAGCAACTGCTGGCGGCGCTGTCCCAGGCGTTTGTCGATGGGCAGGCCCTGCGTACTTATCGCCACGCGCCGAACGCCGGATCACGCAAGTCCTGGGCGGCGGGGGATGCGTCAAGCCGTGGCGTGCGCCTGGCCGACATCGCCATGCGTGGCGAGATGGGGATTCCCGGCGTGCTGAGCGCACCGCAATGGGGCTTCTATGACGTGCTGTTCAGCCATACCAACAAGGACCTGGCCCTCAAGCCCGAAGACAAGCGTGCATTCAGCCTGCCCCAGCCCTATGGCACCTACGTGATGGAAAACGTGCTGTTCAAGATCAGTTTCCCTGCCGAGTTCCACGCACAAACTGCCTGCGAAGCGGCGGTGAGTTTGCATCCGCAGGTCAAGCACCGGTTGCATGAAATCGACAGAATCGTCATTACCACCCATGAGTCGGCGATTCGCATCATTTCCAAGGTCGGCCAACTGGCCAATGCCGCCGACCGCGACCACTGCCTGCAATACATGACGGCTGTGCCCCTGGCGTTCGGCAACCTGGTGGCCGAACAGTACGAAGATGAGTTCCATGCCGCGCACCCGATCCTCGATCAATTGCGCGAGAAGATGGTCATTGTCGAAGACCCGCGCTACAGCCGCGAGTACCTGGAAGCGGACAAGCGTTCCATTGCCAACGCGGTGCAGGTGTTCTTCAAGGATGGCTCCAGCACCGAGCAGGTGGCAGTGGAGTATCCGATTGGCCATCGCCGTCGCCGGGCCGATGGGATTCCGTTGCTCGAAGATAAGTTCAAGGCCAACCTGTCCACCCGGTTTACCGCGCAGCGCAGTGCCGAGATTTTTGCCTTGTGCAAGGATCAGGCACGGCTCGAAGCGACGTCCGTGAGCCGGTTTGTGGACCTGTGGGTGATGTAAGAGCGTCGGACGAACGTTTGTGAAGTGGACACATTTGCTATTAGTACGCCCTGCATCGTAGGAACCATATTCAGATAACCACCAATCAGGTAGCCAGATGGCCTGTTTACGCGGGCCGTCTCATGAGTCCAATACATGAATCTGAGAGGTCCTCCATGACTAGCGTTAGTCCTCAGCAGTACGCACCCAATTACGTTTATGAAACACACCCCAAGCCAGTGTCTGGGGGGAGCGAAAACAGAGGTCCAACACACAGTCCCAGGCAAGTCCCGTCAGACTCAGCGTCACCCCGACCGCCAATGACTGCTCAACAGCGCGGGCAGTTTTCTGCACATAAGGGGCTGGTCAATTCACCGTCATCTGCGACAAATATTGACCCGGCCCGGCTTGCACAGCTTTCCCAGGAGAACAATCAACTGCGCGACAAGCTTAACCAGCTGGTTGCTCAGTTCACGCCGATAATCATGGAGCTTCAACGGCAAGTGGCTGACCTGGCTCAGCAAGTCAATACGATGCAACGCCCGGGGAAAGCGGAGTCCCCATCGAATCCGGGCGCGAGTAACAGCCCTGCGGTGCAGCAGGACAATACCCCACCTGAAACACCTGTTCGTGTGGGAGATACAACGGTTTCGGGAGGCGAAGCGCCGCGAAATCTTGGGCAATTGACTGCTGAAAACGATGAGTTGCGCGATGCGATCGAGCGCCTGAAAACCCAGTTCACGAGGGTGGTGACCCAACTGCAAGAGCAGATCCAGGCGTTGAGTCAGAAGGTGGGTAGTGCGCCGGCCCCCGAGAACCAGGCGCCTGCTGCCACCTCGGACCCGAAGGCCAATAGCAATGTTCCGTCGGACACCGCGCCGACGGGGCAAGCGACCAGTACCCAGGGCAACACCCCATCGGCTCCGGCGACTCGCAGCGTTGACCAGCTCATACACGAGAACGAGCAGTTGCGTGCGAGCATCGATCAAATGATGACTGAATTCACTCAAGCGATTGCCCAACTGCAGCAGCAAATAGCGCAATTGAGCTCCCAGATCAAAGCCCAGGCGAAGTAAGGGGAGGCTGAGCTCCCCCCCAATTGGCGGCCTGCGACTTCACTCGAACCGCAGGATCACCCGCCGGTTGTGTTTGCTTTTTTTCTCGATTTTTTCGCAGAACACCCGACCGATCTCCTCGGTGTTGACCACATGGGTGCCGCCACACGGCTGGATATCGATGCCGGCAATCTCTATCACCCGGACCGCGCCCTGGATCACCGGTGGCGCGACGGCTTGGGTGCGGGTGATCTGCAGCAGGGTGGAATACTCAGACGCCGGCATCGACAGCGACTTGACCTCATGGGCCTGTTCGATCAAGGCATTCAGGTCGCGGGTGATGCTTTCTTTGTCCAGGGTCATTTCCGGCAGGTCGAAATCCAGGCGGCCCTTGTCGGCGCTGATGCTGCAACCGGTCACCGGTGCGTCGATGATCGAGCACAGCAGATGCAGGCAGGTGTGCATCTTCATGTGCTGGTAGCGCCGCTCCCAGTCCAGGCCTGCGTCGACCTGCACGCCAGCACGCAATGATTCGGGGCTGTGTTCCACTTGATGCCAGATGATCGAGCGCAGCACTGGGTCGCGCACGGTCCCGGTCACGTTGACCTGGCTGCCGTCCGGCAGCGTGAAATAACCGGTGTCTCCTGGTTGCCCACCCCCTGTGGGATAGAACAGCGTGTGTTCCAGGGCGACGCCCTGTTCACTGACGGCGATCACACGGGCGCTGAAGGCGTTCTGGTAAGGCGCGCTGTCGAACAGCGCCAGGGTTTCCATTGTGTGCACGGACATGTTCAACCTCCAACGATCAGTGGGCTGGTTTGCAGCAGACGCCGCACCATTGCGCTCAACCCGGGTGGGGAAAGCAGGGTGACCTCGAACTTCGGCCCGCATACCTTCAGGTTCAGGGGCAGGCGCGGTGGATGGGTGGGTGCCTGCAGCGTGCGCAGGCGAAATTGCAGGTGATGGCGTTCCTTGACCGTGGGTTCCAGCACCAGGCCGGGCAGCGGATGGAAGTCAGCATCCAGCACCGTGACCCGGTGGCTGGTGTTGACTTCGCCGACCACATGCAGGCGCTCGTCGAGGGCAAACGCCCCGAGGTAGGTGCTGGCGTCTGATTCGTCGTTTTTCTGCAACTGGATCTGGTTGACCACCTTGACCTTGGTGCCCGCGGGTACGTCCTGGGTAATCACACAGGAGGGGCTGATAAATACGTTGTCGCCAATCAGCACATACCCGAGCACCCTGGCGCCCGAGCCGACTTCCACATTGTTGCCCAGGCGTGGGTGGCGCTTGCCGTCCGGGTTGTTGGCGATGCCCCGGGCGCCCAGGGTCACGCCACACAGGATGTAGCAGTCATTGCCGATTTCGCAGGTTTCGCCGATCACCGTGCCAAAGCCATGATCCAGGACAAAACGCCGGCCAATCTGGGCGGCCGGGTGGATTTCGGCCCCGGACAGGATCTTGCCCTGGTTGCTCAAGGTCAGCGCGATGGCGCAGGACTGGCCGTGGGGCTGGTCGGGAAGATTCCATACCCGGTGCGCCAGCCGGTAAAACAGCACGGCCTTGAACGAGGCGTAGGACTCCAGGATCAACTCGCCCCGGCCCCTGGACGCCGGATCGCGCCAGGCATAGGCGATCAGGTCCTCGGCCACCTCCTGCGCCGCTGGCTGGATCAACGCCGCCAGATGTGGCTGCAACTGTGCCATCTGCGCCGGCGACAGGGCCTTGATGAGGTGGGTCAGCAACTCATCGTGCAACTGTTGCATGTCGATAAAGCCTCCCATGGAAGGCACCCCCGTAATGGTCGTTATTCGAAACAGGGCAGATAACTGTCGGCGCTGTCATACACCATGGTCAGGACGACGGTGTCGGTGGGCAGTTCCGGGGCGAGCCTGGCGATGGCCACCATATTGGCGGCTGAGGACAGCCCCAGGCTGATGGCATCGGTACGCATGATGCGCTTCATCATTTCCAGGCATTCAAGGCGCGAAACCTTGAGCATGCCGTCCAGCACTTTCAGGTTGAGAATGCTCGGGATCAGGCCGATGGACAGGCCCTGGATATGGTGCGGCGCATGGCGGTCGCTGAGCAGGTCGCATTCCTCGGGTTCCACACCCATCACGCGGATTTGCGGCCAGGTGGCCTTGAGGGTTTCACCGATACCGGTGATATGGCCCCCTGTGCCGATGCCACTGACGAAATAGTCGACCTGGCGTTCGCCAAAGGCTCGGATGATTTCCGGGGCGGTGGTGTCGCGATGGGTCTGAGGGTTGGCGCCATTGCGTTGTTGGTTGAGCATGACGAAGCTGGGATTTTCCAACTGCAGTTCCATGCACTTCTCGCCATGGGAATTGTTGCCCAGGCGGCTGTCCGAGAGCACCACCTTGGCCCCATACAGTCGCAGCAGCTTTTGCTTTTCGGGGCTGTAGTTGTCGGGAATCACCAGCACTACTTTGTAGCCCAGCACGTTGCCGGCCATGACCAGGCCGATGCCCGTATTGCCGCCACTGGGCTCGATGATGGTTTGCCCCGAATCGCGAATCAGGATACCGCGACGCTCGGCGTCGAGGATCATGCCCAGCGCGATCCGCGCCTTATGGCTGCCGCCCGGGTTCAGGGATTCAAGCTTGGCGAAGACCTCGATGCCCAGGTCTTCGGAGAATTGTTCCAGGCGCACGATGGGCGTGTGGCCAATGGCGTCGAGTATAGAGTTATGCAACATCAGATAAGTACCCCCAAGGCCTGTGATCAGTACAAAGGCATGTCGGGTTCGACGTCGTGCACCCAGCGTTTCATGCCGCCTACCAGCACCCGGGTGTTGGCAAAGCCTGCGGCCAGCAAGGTGCTGGCGGCTTGCTCGGCGCGGATGCCGGCGTAGCAGATCAGGTAATGGGTGTTGTCGCGGCTGAGGGTATCGAGATGATCGTCGAGCTGAGCCAGGGGGATATGCACCACGCCGGGCAGTTGGCATACCTCCAGCTCGCTGGCATCGCGTACATCCAGCAGGATATCGGTGCTGCTGCGCTGCTCCAGCAGTCGCTTGAGCACCTGGGGCTTTATGTAGTGTTCTTCGGCCAGGCCTGGGGTGCTGCGGACAGTATCGGCGCACACGAATGCTGCGGGTTGGTGCGCTTCACGCAATTCGGAGCAGCACGGGCAGTCAGCACGGCGCTTGAAGCGGATCTCACTGAATTTCATGGCCAGGGCATCAAAGCGCATCAACCGGCCGGACAGGGATTCGCCCAGGCCGATCAACAGCTTGATTGCCTCGGTGGCCTGGATCATCCCGACCACGCCGGGCAGTACGCCGATGACTCCGCCGGCGCTGCAATTGGGTGCCAGTTCCGCAGGTGGCGCGTAGGGGTAAAGGCAGCGGTAGCAAGGCCCACCTTGATAATTGAACACGCTGATCTGGCCGTCGAAACGGTAGATTGCGCCGTACACCAGCGGCTTGCCCAACTGTACGCAGGCATCGTTGACCCGATAGCGGGTCTCGAAGTTGTCAGTGCCATCGATCACCAGGTCGTAGGCGCCGACCAGTTCCAGGGCATTATCGGCGTTCAGCGCGGTGTCGTAGGTGTTGATCCGGATATGGGCGTTGAGGTCCTGCAGTCGGCGCCTGGCGGATTCGACCTTGGGCAGGCCCAGGGTGCTGTTGCCGTGCACGACCTGGCGTTGCAGGTTGCTGCTTTCCACCACATCGAAGTCCACCAGCCCCAGGGTGCCGATGCCCGCAGCGGCCAGGTACAGGCTGATGGGCGAGCCCAGGCCACCGGTACCGATGATCAGCACCTTGGCTTTCTTCAGGTTCCGTTGCCCTTCGCGACCAACACCGGGCAGGGTGATGTGGCGTACATACCGTTGTACTTCTTCGTTGCTCAAGGACTCGATGTCCATGCCGCCGGAGGTGGCCAGCAGCACTTCGATTTTTGCCTTTTCGGGGAGTGGATCGTCGGGGCCGACCAGCTCTTCTCCTGCGGTGAACAGGAAGTGTTCCTTGAGCTGGCCGTTGTTTTCGTGGAACAGGTGCGCCCGCAGTTGGGGGTAGCGGGTGCAGGTATCTTCAATG
>Ga0180008_1002001_pt1 | contig 11568 bp, 11 predicted proteins | sample MM_PW_MetaG_FD_121121 | JGI IMG/M metagenome (GOLD analysis project Ga0180008, IMG submission 121121) | Groundwater microbial communities from the Aspo Hard Rock Laboratory (HRL) deep subsurface site, Sweden - MM_PW_MetaG | ecosystem: Environmental > Aquatic > Deep subsurface > Groundwater... | reverse complement strand
GAGGAAATGATACACAGCTAGTACAAAGTACTAATACTAATAAAATGCAATACAATAGCTTTTTCATGAGTACACCCTTTCAAAATTCAATACTGTATAATGATTTAGTTGTTATTAAGTCGCTTTTAATTAATATTGCTTCATTTTACTCCCTATATGCGCCAAAGGCGCCAAGATAACATGTTGGTAACCTGCGAAGCGGAGTTGGCGCAGTTTGTGCGCACCCCGAATGGGGTGCACAAGCACAAACTGTGACAAACCGCTGAGACAGGTTGACTAACTTGTTAAGCCCTGCCCAGGTCGCGATAGCGACTCACTGAAAAGACACATACAAATTCAAAATTAATCTTCATTCATTATCTTTTCATTATTCTTATTACTGTATTAAGCCCATCATACAAGGCGGGCACGGGCGTAACATACGCTTAACCTGTAAAGGCGAATTGGCGCGGTTCGTGCGCCAAAGCGAGCGATCAGCGAGCAGCACGAACCGTGACAAACGCCTTTATCAGGTTGAAGCGATTGTTCGATTTCTTCTTTTACTTACAATTCACTAATTCCCATTAATTCATTCTTTAATTGGTGGTTCACAAATTCAATGAAATTCTTTTTCTCTTTTAATATTTCTTTTGCGCTTCTCGTATACAGCAGATCATTTCCTTTTTCACAGAATTTAATTTCATATTGTTCAATTCGCTTTTGAACTTCATTAAAATAAAATGGATCTTCTTTATTGATCCAATTTCCTGCCATAAATATTGACATCATTCCAATTTCATCAAGTAAATCTGCATCTTTTAAAATATTCAAACAAATATTTGAGTTATCTCTTTCTTCCTTATTTGAATGCTTAGAAATCATTTCATATAACTTCTTCATTTGATTTTCTGTAAAATAGCTGCACAATCCATTCTCGAACATGGTTAAAATTATTTTTGCACTCTTCTCGGCATGATTCATTTTATTTTCATGCTTGCCAATATCGTGAACAATTGCCGCTGATCTAGTCAGTAACACATCATCTACAGATAACTCAAGTTTTTCACTGTTAATGATTGTCTCGACATATTTCTCTACTCTATATTCATGAAGAACAATATATTTCCAATCTTTTCGCCACGGATGAATACTCGTTTTTATTGGATCTCTATCTCGTAAATAATTCTTTTGAATCTGCTTTAAATCATTTAGATTATCAGGTGTCATACGATTTCCTTATTTATGCGCGCAGCGTCAATCGAACATACGCTTAACCTGTAGCGCGTCAATTGGCGTGGTTTGTGCGCAAACGAGCGTTAGCGAGCAAGCACAAACCATGACAATAGCGCTATCCGGTTGAAGCGATTGTTCTACGCTTTATTCTTATTAACTCTTTTCTTTTTTCTTATTCATAACATCAATAACAATAGTATAAATACAAATTGGTACTACAAATACAAAATATATTACAAGCTTTTGTACTGTTGAAATATGAAATATTAACTCCAAAACTATGACAAAACCTAATGCTATTGATGGAACAAAAATAATTAAGCTACGTATTCTCTTATTGAGCATAAAGACCTCATAAATAATACCATATTGAATCTATTACAATATCAAATTTATTATCTAGCTATAATTACTTTAAATACAATATCGAATGCTATTATTATCTTCTTATAACTAGGAATAATTTATCCGCCAGCTGTCATAAACTTCATCTTAAATCTATCTACTTCACTTTGAGTATTACTAATACCTATAAATGCGAGTTGAACTTCGGTAATACTTATAATTCCAAGTTTTATCTTTTTTTGATATATAAATTGACATTCACATCTTTGACTTATAAATATTTCTGACGATATCTTTTCATATCCTTCTTGTACAAGATAATTCTCCATGTGATATTTTTCTGTTCCTCTAATAGTAACTGTAATGGTCTGTTTCACTTTATTCCTTAAAACAATATCTATACTAGATCAAAATGCTTCGTAAGGAATTCTAATAAATTGGGCCGACAGGCTCCGTAGAACATTTGCTTAACCGGCGAAGCGTTTTGGCGCGGTTTGTGCAGAGCGAAGCGACAGCACAAACCGTGACATAGCTGAGTCCGGTTGAAGCGATTGTTAGCTTTCTTCAAACCTTATAACATTTTCTATAAATTTTATACCTAAACTATTTATTGTTGCACCACCGATTGCACCACAATATGAGCCACCAATTGGAAGTGAAATTAAGCAAGTTGTTGCTAATGGTGAATAATCAAGATTGCATTGAAGTGTTTCATATTTTTGACTTTCTTCTTTATCACTTGTTTTATTTATATTATTAAACAGATCATAATATTCACAAAGACGACTAACACCAATATATGGATGCATTAAGTCTAAGCTAAACATAATTAAATTGTATTCTTCTACTGTAAAAATTTTATCTCTAAATGTTCGAACAAAAAGCCTTCCTAAGAAAGTAGCTAATTCTTTTTCTTTATAGGATTCGATTGAAATTAAAGTCATTTCAGTTATTTTATCAAGCTTTTTCTTATTGCTTTCAATTTCAGCTATTTTTTCAGCTTGAAGAAATGTTTGATCTGTTGACTGTAAAATAGGTCCAATAAAGCAAGCATATTTTCTAATAAAGCACAGCGAACTAATTTTTCCAGCAATTTTACCAGCTAATACTCCGTAACGTATAAAAGGAATATTTGATACAATACTTTCGTCGGAACAAATTCGTTCGGCAATTTCACCAAGGCTTAAATCTGCCAGATCTGATACAAATTCAATGCCAGGTTCTCTAATAGAAAACAGTAAAGATGATTTTTCCTTCATATTTTCTCCTGCGCGTAGCGTCAAGCTAACATACGCTTAACCGGCGCAGCATGAATTGGCGCACCATTTGCCGAGCGGAGCGTACTCGCGAAGCGACTGCAAATGGTGTGACAAACATGCGGAGTCCGGTTGAAGCGATTGTTATGTTCCTATATCTTGGTAAAGATCTTTACTCTTTCAAAATATTCAACATGTTTAATGACTTTTTACAATCTTGATATTTTGGTTTTGCATTAACAATCACGAGCTCACTCTTTATACATTTAATAATTTATTCTATATTACATATTTTATATTTTCTAGTTATTAATATTGAATAGAATTTTCATAGAAATCCCAGTTCTTCTGGAAATCTCCATTTTATGAGAATTACTGGCCAATATGAGTAAAAATGCCGCCGAAACAGGCTATTTTTAACTACATATTTGATAAAATGTTATTCTACATTTTAAATTTTGTCTATTACATTTATTTCTTTATTAAATATACAATTATATCAAATATACGAACATTTCAATTCATTAATAAATGACTCAATATTGTACTTAAAAAGAGTATTTAATTTACATAGAAAATTAATCTCAATGTACTCACATTCTTTTCATTGTTTGTTTATTACTTTACTTCAAAGTTCAAATATTATACCAAAAAAATAGCATTGTTAATATTGTTTATTTACTTTCATTAACGCGCGAAGCGCCGACATAACATACGCTTAACCGGTAGCGCGTTAATTGGCGCGGTTTGTGCGTAAACGAGCGATAGCGAGCAGCACAAACCGTGACAATAGCGCTATCCGGTTGAAGCGATTGTTAGCTTTTTATTTCAAGTTATTAATAAACATGCTTAAACATCTACATGAAGCCCATTAATTGAAGTACTTAGTTTAACCAATTTTAGTGCTTTATGAATTTTAAATAAATTGAATAAAGTTGGTTCTACAAGACCGTTTTCTATATTCCAAATTGTATTACTATGCAAACCAGTTAATATGGATAATTCATTAATCTTTAATTTCTTTTTAATTCTTTCTTCTCTAATTGTATTTCCTGTCATTGATACTATTATATTTCCAGACAATTTTAATATATTATTATATTCAGTATATTGTATATTATCATTAATAATATAACCAAAAGTAGTTTCTTCAATACAAAAACTTGAACAACCCAATGCTGCCATTATCCGTGCATTAGTAACCAATTTTATATCATTCAGTCCACGTTCAACACAGCTAATAGTATTACTATGTAGTTTGGTAATTTCAGATAGTTTTTCAATTGATATTCCCTGAGTTTTCCTTATACGAGATATTTCTTTTCCTAAATCACAGCAATAACAGTTATATCTTTCTGTACTATGTTTTGATTCCATATAGCAACCCTTAATAAACAATAATAGGATATTTGGGTTATTAAAATGCTACACAAAAGAATATGATCTAGATTTAATTTTGATGCGCGAAGCGCCAAGCTAACATACGCTTAACCTGGGAAGCGGAATTGGCGTGGTTTGTGCGTTAACGAGCGCAGCGAGCAGCACAAACCATGACAAACCGCTGACTCAGGTTGAAGCGATTGTTAGATATTTGATAATTATATTTTCTAGTCTAAAAGATCAAAAAGTGATGATATTTTTTGCTGATATATATCAATATTTCCATTCGACCGTTTTGAAGAAAAATATATTTCTTTCTCATCGTTTGAAATACATAATTCTAGTTCATCATAACTACTATTTATTGATGGACCAATATTAACAGGTTCAATCCACGCTTCATCAAGTGAATTTCTCTTTGAATACCAAATATCTCTACCACCATATCCTCCTGGACGATCAGATGAAAAGAACAATACTAATCCATCGGAAGTAATAAACGGATGTACTTCGTTATATTGTGAGTTAACTGGTATCCCAATATTTAATGGCAAATCCCATTGATTAGATTCAATATTTTGATAAGAAACCCATAAATCCGCTTTTCCACAACCACCATCCCTAGGACTATAACCTGTAGCATCACTAAAATATAGAACTGAATCATTTAGAGCAATAAATGGATTATTTTCATTTTTTTTGGAGTTTATAATACTCCCAACATTTACTGGTTCTTCCCAATTGGTATTTATACTTTCCCTTTTTGAATACCATATATCCCAACCACCAACTCCATCGACTCTATCTGAGGCAAAATATAATTTTTTATTATCAATGGAAATTGAAGGCGCCCATTCGTTATATAAAGTATTTATTTCTGATCCTGCATTTATTGGTTTTTCCCACGGATCCTTTATACTTTTTCTATGCGAAATCCAAATATCTTCCCCTCCGTAGCCATCTGGATTATCAGAAACGATATAAAGCGATAGACCATCTGATGATATACTAAGTGCCCTGTCCATATAGTCTGAACAAAACCACAATTTTTTAGCTTTACTACTATTGGTACATGCTATCAATAGAAATGATAATATTAGAATTTTAATAAACTTCTTTTTCATAAAATGCCTCCTAGTTATAATGTCTAGACGCACCAATGAAAATAATTAAATACAAAATATATCTAACATACGCTTAACCGGTAGCGCGTCATTGGCGTGGTTTGTGCGCACGCCTCTAGCGCGTATTAAGCACAAACCATGACAATAGCGCTATCCGGTTGAAGCGATTGTTAGTTTTCTTCCTTACATTCGGTAAGGAATTGTAACTGGCCGCAAATTCTCATGCCTTTTTCAATCCACTCAATATTTCTTCCACCATCAAGTAATTCAAAGAAAACAAGGTCAAAAGATTCTTTATCATTAAAGTGCTTGAGAACTAGATCAAATTCTTCAGAATAAATCCTATGAAAACCAATTTCATAAAGTGACCGAAGAGCTGATATAGCCTCTTTCGGTAATTTGTCAGAAATTTCTTTTGCAATATCATTCTTATAATCCAAGAATTTTCGTTGACTTTTAACGTTTTGTTTGTATTCAGTATATTTTGTCCTAAAATAGGAAAACTCATAAACGCTCAAACCTGGTATTGGTATAACAACACCAATGTTACTCGAAAATTCTCTGTGTTTTTCAATGGTTTTAATTACTAAAGATAACTTTCTTGAACTTATTTTATGCTTTTCTTGAATCATTCTTTTTACATCATCAAACTCTTTCTCTTTCCACATGTTTCGTTTTGGTAATTCGAATGATATTTTTTCAATCATTTCTCTATTGATATTACCAATAATAGTTTTCTGATTATATTCTTCTTGTAAAAAATCAATTATGAAAGTCAATCGCTCCTTTATCTCAGATAGCTCATGAAATCTCTTTTCAAAAATCAATATATTTATACATGAAAAATCATCTAAATGATGAACATTTTGTTTATTGTATGGATATCGAAAAGCCTCACCAGTTAAATCAACATCATAATAATCTTTAACATATGTCTCTATTTTATTCACATCTTCAGACAACCTATCATCGAACTTGGATAATTTTATAAAATATTCTAATAAATCCTTGAGGTTATGTGTTTTTGTTAAGTCCTTGTAATCATATGCTTTACCAATCTGATTGTAAATACTTTCAATTGCTGAAGCTGCTTTCTTAAGGAAAAGTTCAATACTATGCCGTGCACAAAATACTAAAGGATAAATAGCGGGATCAATATAACCTGGATCTTTTTTTAGGGATTCAATGAGTAATTTAACAGAATTGGTATAACCAAATTCATATGTTTCAATATCATTATAGCCATTTTTACCAACACATGCATTATAACGAGTATTATTACCACTTGAGAATGTAGAATTACTATTAAATGGATATTGCATCTTTTCTCCGCCGCCCGCAGGGTCAAACTAACATACGCTTAACCTGGGAAGCGGAATTGGCGCGTATTTTGCTGAGCTGCACGTACTCGCGAAGCGACAGCAAAATGCGTGACAAACCGCTGACTCAGGTTGAAGCGATTGTTAGAACATTTATTTTAAAATATTCAATGCCTAATTCTTGATAATTCAAGTACTTTAATTATAAATGTATTAGTATCTTTAATCCATTTATCTAACATCTCTTTATTAATTGAAGTTGCATGATACGATCCTCGTTTATGATTAGCATTAGCATCAGCTTGATGAACAATATTATGTCTTCTTTTTATCATTAAATTTATAGATGGTAAAATATTAATTCCTTCATCAGAATAATTAATTGAAATATTCTTTAATCTTGTTATTATTTCAGTTGTGTCATTAAAACTAATTTGATTTAAATAATCATCAACAGATTCCTTGATTAATTGATCTACTGTTTTTCCTTTGTGATTTACTAATGCCCCTAAAAAGAATTTTTCGGCTCTACTTGCTTTATCTGTTCCTTTTAATGGTACATTATTTAATACCACTTGATCTGCATTAGGTAATAATTCCTTAGTAAAACTTCTGATTACATCTTCAAGTGATGCATGTAACATAACCACGGCTGCTCTTAATACGTCTGTATCTTGTACTGATTTTCGTCCCTGTCCAGGAGTTTTTGATGAATCATATAAAGATGTAAGGTTTTTAACTCTGTCAATGTTCCTAATAGCACGTTCTTCAATTTCTTCAAACATTTCTTACTCCTCGCGCGAAGCGTCGTTCTAACATACGCTTAATCGGTAGCGCGTCATTGGCACGGTTTGTGCCGCCCAAGTTAATCGCGTACTCGCGTGTAGCATTGCACAAACCGTGACAATAGCGCTATCCGCTTGAAGCGATTGTTAGAATTATTTATTCATAAATTCTATACATTTCTCTGAAAATTCTAACGGAAGATTCGGTGTTAAATAATACTTTGATCCATCATTCAACTCCATACAAACCATTCCCTCTGTCTTCTTTAATTTCAATGAATATAAATGCCCTGTTTCTCCAGAAGTAATAACTCTAGCTTCATTAATCATCGTAAAATATTTATATAATGGGGATTTAGTCCTTAATAATCGAATATATCCAGCTATATCCTGTCCTTCTCTTATTTCAAATTGATCTCTTATAACACTATCCAGTATTAAGCTTGTCTCATTTTCATCTAAATATGAAATCGCTTTAATTTGATTCCACTTTATTATTCTTGGTTTTGAAAATGGCTTCCTTATTCTTATTCCATAATCGTCAATAGTATATTCCACCAACACTTTAATTACTGATGACGCTAATACAAATGTAAAGAATAAACCAAAAAGTATTGGTATACCTAAACTAGAAATACTCCTTAAATTTATTTCAGGTAACAATATGATTGGTATCACTACACTAACAAATATAATTAGAAAACCAAAAAGTAATACAATCCAAGTCGTCTTAGTTCTATTTGCTTCGAAATGATATCCTTTAGAGTTCATAGCTTAACTCCTATTCCTCTACATTCATTTCAATAATGCAAATATAAATACCGTTCATTGGTTAACTTAAAGTTTGATCTTTATACTGTTGATGACTTTACCTGCTTAGGCGCTGCGATAGCAGCGTCATTCTAACATACGCATAACCTGTAAATCCGAGCCCGTAGGGCTTGGCGCGGTTTGTGCTCGCTCATATAAAGTCGCGTACTCGCGTGTAGCGTGCACAAACCGTGACAAAGGATTTATCAGGTTAATGCGATTGTTCAGCGAAGCTACCTCAGCCTATATCGACTTTGACATGGACGTCAAAGTCGATTCACTTCTTTTCTTTATTCTCTTTTCTCTTATTAATTCTCTTATCATTTCTTTTCTTATTCCTAATCTTCTCTTAATTATAATTATTCTTATTATACATATTACTTAGAGTTTCCTGATTTATATTGTTATTTATTTATCCTGGACATTAAATCCAAATATCAGCTCTTTATTCTTTCAACTCAATTAAAACAAAACATCCCAATAAATTCAGAACAAAGTGATTTAGTTATTCTCTTTTTTGCATTTCTTTGTTATTTTATATTATCTCTTCCTTTTAGTAATTTTTCACATCTACATAAGTCTATTAGCCCAACTATTGTTGTCGATTCGTTGTTTACGTTAATACATACTCTTATAGGTATCTTCAATTGCCACCACTTTTCCAAGCCCGCGCCACGGATGGCGCGAGCGTGTACAAGGTGTAGCTGATCGCGCGTAGCGCGTACGCTGAACATACGCTTAACCTGGGAAGCGGAATTGGCGTGGTTTGTGCGTAATCGAGCGACAGCGAGTAGCACAAACCATGACAAACCGCTGACTCAGGTTGAAGCGATTGTTAGAAGGATTATTTAATAAATGAAAGCATGGAATAAAAATATAGAATATTAAATATTCTATATCTATTATGATAATGAATATTTGCTTTTGAAATATTCATAAAATATGATAATTCATATAATATTTTTGTCTTATCATTATACAAATACGATAGAACTGTAATACTTTCTACTCCAGGGATTGTATCTTCACCCATTCCATAAGCAACTAGATATCTCGTTGCTCCAGATCTTTTTACAACACCTACCATTGGGAGTTCTGCTACTCTTATTCCATCTCTATATAATTTATTATAGTAATCAAATTTCATTTTACTTTCAATATTCTTTTCTTCTATATTTTTATACATAGTACATGTTATACGAACTGCATTTGTTCCCCCGCCATAATTTAAAAAATATACATTTTCTTTAGATTCTTTATTTTGTATAGAAATCATTTGCCACTTATTATCAAAAAGCAATATTCCTAGACTGCCATCTAACAAATCAGACTCGATAGAATTAAATAGATCTATATTTTCATCAAAATATATGTTTTCATAATTTAGGTGAATCATGCTCTCTTTATCTTGTACTAGAACTTCTTCTTTAGCTGAATAAAGCATCTTAATGCTATCACTAAATTCATTTTTAATTTTATATTTTTCAAAATACATCAACACTCTGCTTTGTAATATTTCATTTCTTATACTTCTTAAAAATGCTTCGAAAATTAAACTCTGGAAGGTATTTTTATTAATATTATTAGCCAACATCCTTTCAAAATCAGAATCTGTTATAGTAATTTTATTTAATTCTAAGTTTTTTAGATATGTACGCATTTGTAGAATAATACTCATCTCCTGATCAGTTGGAACATAATAGAATATTTTCTCTTTTTGTTGTGCCATCACATTGAATACACTCAATAATACTAATAATATCAAAATTGATCTTTTCATATAATCTCCTCATATATATACGTGACCTTCTAACATACGCTTAACCTGGGAAGCGGAATTGGCGCGCATTTTGCCGAACGTAGCGTACTCGCGAAGTGACAGCAAAATGTGTGACAAACCGCTGACTCAGGTTGAAGCGATTGTTAGAAAGGTACGATTTCTAAACGATATTCGTTATCGACTTTGATACATTTTGATACAGGAATTCCTTTTTCTTCACAGCATTTTTTAATTTTCCTACAATTTCTATTTGTAATATTTAATCCTAATATTATTCCCTTTACATTACCTGGTAAGTCATATTCATTATTTCCATTCGCATTCAATATACGCCATTCTTTTTCATAACTCCAAATATCACACTTTGTTCCAAATTTAACTTTCCAAATAGTAGTTGGAATATCAACATTATCTATTTCAGGCAAATAGCTTGTGTAGCTAATAGGAAAACATATGTTTTCTTTCCCTAATAAATTAGTATCTGTTCGTTCAAATTCAATTGCAACACCTTTATGGCCATTTGCATAATGAGACCATAATAATGGGTTATTCTTATCTCCACTCAAGGAGATAACACCGAAATTATCTGAAACACTAAGTAATACCTCTGATGAAGATGATATCGCTTTATTATACTCACTGTATAAATCATTAAATTTTGAATCTGAAATATTTATAAAGTCTTCATCAATAGTAATATTGTGCTCTGTTTTCATAAATGTAACAAATTTATTTAGTTGAATTTTTTTTCTCCTTCTATTAGGTATATTATTCGATATTATTAAAGCTGAATCAAATGGATCATTCAACTTTGAAATTACAGGATAATATATTTTCGACGATTGAATAATATCGATTGCTCTTTTACACACAGTGTATTTATAGAGACTAGTAACAGTTGGATATAGCATATTTCTCCTACTATCAGAAAAGATATCTCTCTTTCTAACATACGCTTAACCGGTAGCGCGTCAATTGGCGTGGTTTGTGCGTACTTGCGCGTAGCGCAAAGCACAAACCATGACAATAGCGCTATCCGGTTGAAGCGATTGTTCGATGATTCTAATTTTTATAAATATTGTAATTTCAATTCATAATAGTACTTACACTTCTTTGTTTATCTTATCTATAAAATAATTTAATATTTCTCGATTATAATTATTTGCAAAAATGCTAATTGGATTATCAGATTCCACTTTTATATTAATTCTAGTATTATCTTTATCAATTTTTTTAAAACTAGCTATAATATAAGTATTTTTATAAAGTATTGATGTATTCTTCTCTTTTTCAAGTTCATTTCTTTCTTTTATATCTACATAAAATTCTATACTGTCATCATCTTCATATTTTTCAAATAATTCGTTATCTCTGAACATCAATGAGTTAGCAATATCTTTTATCTTCTTCTTTGCATTTAAAATATTGATACTTATTGTTTTTTCATACATACAATTTAATAATAAAGCATTTTCTTTAATTCCATCAATTTGTGGTAATGGATTTTTCCAAGAAGATGTTGTGATAGTTATAAATGGTACTAATGATATTATAATT
>Ga0180008_1001999_pt1 | contig 11571 bp, 16 predicted proteins | sample MM_PW_MetaG_FD_121121 | JGI IMG/M metagenome (GOLD analysis project Ga0180008, IMG submission 121121) | Groundwater microbial communities from the Aspo Hard Rock Laboratory (HRL) deep subsurface site, Sweden - MM_PW_MetaG | ecosystem: Environmental > Aquatic > Deep subsurface > Groundwater... | reverse complement strand
TGAGGATCGTCTCGCTGCCAAACTGATTTCTGACCTTCACAAGAATCACCGCATGCCGCCTGTCCTCCACCGTGCAGCTTGGCGTCGGTGAACCGATTGGATCGCCCGGTCGCCACAATCCGGTCGGCGTCAGCACTGGCTTGTCCGACGGGAAGTGAGGCGGGTTGTCTGCGCCGATGATCCACTGCACGACACGGACGTTGTCTTCGTAGGCGCTGTAGTATACGCGGAGATTGATCATCTTCACTTCAATGGCAACCTGGACACGCTCGCCCGGTCGGACCTCGACGCCGTACTTGTCCACGTCAGTGCCGCCGCCCGCGCAACTGTGCTCTTGGTAGTTGGTATCAATCAGTACAGGATTCAGAAGTTGGAGTGCCCCTGTGATGAAGGGCTTGTTCACCACCGGCGGAACGTGTTCCACAACGTAGTAGTACGCGGCAACCGTGCGCCCACCCTTGTCTCGGATACTCGCTCTCAACCGGCCTGCCGTGGCAATCATCTTCGTCTGTCCACCGTTGGCGGTAGGAATTTCCATCGTCTCGCCATCCCCGAAGTGCAACACCGCTGGCAGCTTTGCATTCGCCCACTTGAAGTGGACAGAGACACCATCCGGAAACTTCGGGATATAGCTTGTTGCCAATGTTGTCAGCGTCGTCTTGCGTCTCCTGAAGCACATACCCCATCCCTCCTATGAGGGGGCGGGCGGTAACCCGGAGTCCTGAAGTCCAGCCACCGCCCGTTGTTCCCTCTCTCTGTGGACCAGTCCGGGTGAAGGGTCCGGCCCTACTCTTCCGTCCTCTTGCGCTTGCCGCCGTGCCTTGTCGCTACTGCGTGGCACCACGTGCAAAGCACTTCGAGGTTATCGATGTCATTGTTCTTGCGGTCCCCGTCCTTGTGATGCACGTCCAACATGTACTTCGGGGTCCGTATCCCCGCCGCTCGGACTGGACACGATGGATTACTGCATGCTGCTCCGTATGCTTCAAGTGCCGTTCTTCGATACGTGGAGACGCCTCCTGTCCAGTTGTGGTGATTCTCTCGGATGCGCTTCTCTCGGCTGTAGTCGCGTTGGCATTCTTGGCTACAGAAGTGCCTCTTCCGTGTGGCCTTGGATGCTTTCTCACTCTTTCGTATCGTGCTCCTAAGTTGTGTGAACTTCCTCCCGCAATTATCGCAGGTGTACGTCGCCCGTGTCTCCCGTGCGTGATGGCTGTTGTAGCAACGACGCGAGCAAAACTTTGCAGATTGGCTACGCGGAACCTCGAATGCGTCGCCGCATTCCGGGCATGTCTTGATCGCCCAGGCTGTTCGCCTTGCCGCTGGCTCAATCCACCGCGCTCGTCTCTTCACACATCACCCCCGGAACGTGCCCCTCCGCTGTCATAATGTACCTGAGTGTCGCTGGAGAGAATCCACTTATGGAGGTCCACGGATCGTATCCAACTCCGTTCCTGCAGGCCGCGACGTTGATGACATAGCCGCGTGCTCCCTGAACAGGGTTCCCAACCACGTCGTGCGCCTGCTCGTCACTGATAACGATGATCCTGTCATAACCGATGGCGTTGACGTGCCTCACCGCCGCGCCGAAGCGGGTCCCTGCCGGGCGCGAACTGGACTGGATCGCGTCTCGCAGCGCGAAGCCCCGGCGAGCCGGGATCTCCACGATGCCGTCGCTGAACCCCCAGATGCGGCACTCTTCGCAAACCTCGCGAGCGTGAATCGCCAACGCGCACGCCGCGTCGATGTATGTCGCTTCGCTTGCTCGCCCGCCGCCGCTCGACAACGACTGCTGCATCGAGCCGGAATTATCGACAAGAATCATCGTCATCCCAGGCAGCTTCGGGCTGTTCTCCAGTGCTCGCAGCATTCCCCGCTCCAGCGCCTGCGAAAGCTGAGGCGCGTACTTCTCTGCCGTGATGAATCGGTGCGGCAGAACTCGTGCAAACTTGCACCGGTCTGTAAACTCCGTCATCACCTTCGTGTCAACCTTCGCTGCGAGTATGTTCCGAAGGTTCATCAGGAACGCCATCGCGCCGAGGCCGTCTTCCTGCAACAGCCGCGTCCACGTTTCCTGCTTGTCCGCTCCGCCACTCAGTGCAACTTCCCAGGTGTCGGGTGCGGCTAGCGTCCCGTCGATCAGTCCCTTGAACCATTCGGCCTGCTCTTCCGTCACCGGCTTCGGGTGGATCAGCCGCAGAACGTCTCGCAGCGTGATCGCGGTCTTGTCCGACCCTTTCCACTTTCCAAGCTGGTAGGCGTCGAACTGGTTGAGTGCTCGTGCGAGGCCGCGCTTGACCTGTGCAGCAATCGACCTTCGGCCTCCCGTCGCCTTGCCGTCCAGCCCCTTCCCGATCTTCCAGTACAGCGAAAGGAACTCGCCAAGCTCGTCGGGGCGTCCGATGATTCCCGGCGTCCACTCCGTCTGCTTGCGCTCTCCGGGGATCGGCGTTCCGACCCCTCCAAGCACTTCCTCCACGAACGGAAGGTGCTTCGGGCTGTCCGCCATCGCGACGCCAACGAGCAGCGGTGCATGCCGGAGGTAGAGCTTGTTTCTTGCCCGGACTGCCATCTGCGCTACGAGTACCGGGTCAACGTGTACGACCACGTCGTACAGCCGGTCAGCGACACTCTCTCCGCCCTCGTAGAAGTTCGATTCCCAGAGCATCGCTGCGTTGAGTGACCGCTCCAACTGCTGTGCCGCGTTGATGACCCGTGCGGGTCCGCCCTCGTGCGTCTTCGGTCGATCCTGTGCCTGCCTCTTGTTCGTAGTTGCCATCGCCGTGACCTCCTTTTGGTCAGGTACCCTTCCTTCCCTTTCGGGCTGTGTCTTACCATCGAGCGGCTGACCGGGCGCTGCTCCGGCTCCGGTCTCTTATCGCGCAGGACATCCAGCGACCGAACTCTCCCAGTCTGCGCCCTCTCTTTGGCGGGAGTGCCCGGCGCCCAGCCTAGCTGGAATAGGCGTGTCTGCTTTCCACGCCGCAGTCACTCTTCGGCTTCTCTTTGCAAAGCGTCGGGGAATCTGCGTGGAGGGTTGCTGGGATCGAACCAGCAGCGCCGAAGCGCCTCTAACCGAAGTAGCCCATCCACCTCACTGCCGTCGCCTCTCATCTTGAAAAGGCATTGGGAGAATCTGCGCCAGCAGGGTTGGTTTCGTTTTCAAAGCGAAGTACCTGATAGCATCACTGCCCGCTGCCTCCATCTGTCCCGGCCCGCCGCTCCCCCATTGGAGCAGCACTGTTTGCTTTCCGAGCACACACTGACGCGATCCTACATGGGCCGGGCATCTCTATGCTGGTGGAGTGGCCGGGACTAACCTGCGAGCCAGGCCCAGCTCTGTCCGTTCGCGATATCTCTTATCGTCGTGAGACCTACGCTGTATCGCTCCGCGATTTGCGCTGCCTTCTCGCCGTGTTTTAGTGCCTTCCGTATGGCCCGTACATCTACCGCTGCGAGTTTTGCTGTGTTGACACGTCCTCCTCTAGCGGCAATCCCGAGTCTGTGGGCGTGGCGAACATTCTCTCCTGCACTGACGTACTCAAGGTTCACGATAGTGTTGTTCCGTTTCCTGCCATCCCGGTGATTCACCTGCAACCCGCTCGGTTTCGGCCCAAGAAAGGCCGCTGCGACGAGCCGGTGGACGCAGTCTTGTTTCCGGCGTCCGTTCCTGTACAGTAGCACAGTGTCGTATCCTCCTCCGTTGAGAAATGGAGACAGAATCTTCCCAGCAACGCTTCCTTGCCCTCCTACAGCCCGCTTCACGCGCCCTTGATCGCTGACTTCGTAGGCAGGGTGGCTTTCTATCGTCATCCACCGCTCTGTCATATTTACCTCCCTCTTTCCGAGGTCACGCTGCTTGCTTCATAATTGCGCAGCGGAAGTACAGGAATCGAACCTGTCACTCGTGATAACGAAGTATCCGTTTCCTCTTTACCGCCTCGCCTGCGCCCGGAGACGCAGTGAAGGGAATCAGCGAGGACGGAAACGTGTGCGCCATTGCACACTCCCGCTGCTCTATGCCGGGGCCAGGACTCGAACCTAGATCTGTCCTCACGTTCTCGACCTGTACCGTTGCGTTACACATGGAATGGAACTGCCTCTTCCGCTAATGGTCTGACAAGGACCAACCACGTTCATCCGGTTGAAAGATCGAGGTTTGCGGGTTGTTCGTTCGCAAGGTATTGACGAGTAGAGCACGTATGGCGCTCTCCCATTGAGCTACCCCAGCAAAATGATGTCCTTCATCCCTGCCCGTATCCGCCTAGCTCCAACCGGCTTCGCAGGCTCGCCCTATTGGAAGGGTTCCGGGGTTCTCCGCTTTTGACACGTGGCGGCTCGACCGCGCTCCCGGCAGCATCCAATCTCACACAGAGCCTGATCCCGGTCCCCGTTCCCTACACGTGCGTAAACGTCGTGGCCCAGATCGCCTAGGGCGCAAGGCTCTACTCGGTACTGTGGGCACCCGCCAGGGTGCGCGTCCTACTCCCGTCCGGCCCGGCTTCCGTGTTCGTCAGGGATGAAGATCATGGTGTAGCAACCGGAAGGATTGACGTCCGCAGGGATTGTACGGCCCGCTTTCGCGGGTTCGTCGTGTGTGTGGTAACGAAGTACCTGCCGAACAGCACTGTCCGATTGCTCCAGCTTCTGTATCCACTTGTCAATGAGCAGTCTCGAAAAGTCGGAAGGAATGGGTGACGGCGGGGCTGCCTTTCGGCGTTCGTGTTCCTTACGAAGTACCCGCTACGTCTTCACCGTTCCGTCTTTTCAAAGACCAGCCTGTTGAAGGGGATGAGGGAATCGCGTTTGGAGTTGGCTCTCACTGTCTCCTGCGCGTAGTTCCACCATTGCCTTCTTCAGCGTTCAAGTGACAGTATAGCGGGTGCCGGGCCGTTTGTCAAGCCCTTGTCATTCCCGTCTAGTACGCCATGAGCGAAACGAAGATGCTGACCGTCTTGGCAACCACGTCGGTAGGAGCTACCGCGAACGCCACTCGGACCAAGTACCACGGGAACGGTGCGGTGCTTGCCGCATACCCTTTGTCCGCCGTCGCCACAACCAGATGAGGCGCTGTGCTGATTGGAAAGACATCGGCATCGCCAACCTCTCCGTACTCGCTGAACATTCCAAACAGAGACACGACGCACCCTTTGTCCGTCGGATTGTCTACAGCGTACAGCAGCCAACCTTTCCCGCTCGCAGGGAACAGCATGTCGTTGTTGTTCGTGTCCTGTGTCGCGAAAGTCGCCGTGTAGAACGCCGGGATCTCCGGGTTGTCAACGTCTTGTTCGCCACTGAGTTTGGATACCGCAAGTGCTATGTCTGCCATGTGAATCACCCCTCCTATTCTAAACCTCGATTACGCGTAGCTCCCACTCCGGAAATGTCGTCTGGAAGAGAGCCGCCCGGACAGACCAATCACGAACGCGCTTCCCTTTGACCTCCTCTGCGATCAGCATGCCGTCCTCGATGTAATTGAAGTCGGGCTGATACGTCGCTGCTCTCCCCCGGTCATCCTTCTCGAAGTAGAACCGCAGACCGTGATAGTGCAGCGCGACGATCTCTCCCCGACTCTCTTTCGCACGCAAGACTTCATGCCGCGCCGCCTCCGCTTTGCTGTCGTAGGTGATGCCCCGCCACGGGAACTTCGATATGCCGTACTTGCCTCTCTTCCTCACCATGCGGGGAGTATAGCAGATCGGTCATCTCAATCCGGTACTGTGCTTCATGATCGTTGCAGCGTCCAAGCTCAAGACGATCTTCTGAAGACCAAACTCTGAAAGTGCGACGGCGCACCCGCCCGGCCATGTGGCATCTTCAATCCACCACGCGCACTCTGCCTCAATGCAGTCTTTGAACTCTTCGTACCCTACGCCACGCTCTGTTCGCCTTTTGTAGGCATCCAGCTCTATCCGCGTCACGAGGTGTGTCTCTTTCCTCATCGGGCACTTCATGGTCTACTCCTCTTGAACTGTCGCGCCAGGAAGCGCGTCTCTCCGAACGTGATGCTCCGCCAGCCACCTTGCGGTCCTGTTTCAGCATCCGTGATCTCACCGTACTTCTCGATAGCCTCTTCCCTCGATAGCCGTTTCGTGATTAGCGCCCATCGAGTTTCACGAGCAAAGGGCGCAATGCATTGAAGCTCCCCATGCTCCCTCAATGCTTCGAACCGCTCTGAGTCTAGATACCGTCGAAGCTCGAAGCCCCATGCGATAGGTTCGTTGCACCATACGTCGTAGAGGATAGGGCCGTACCCAGACAAGTCATCCTCATAGCCCAGTGGCACCATCGTCGCTGTGCTCGCCGTCTTCGGTTGTCGCGTCATCGCTACCTCTCTTCCTCCTCATGCGTGTAGATCGGCTGCTTCTTCGCTTCCGTGTAGCCGTCCTCTTCCTCTTCTAGCTTGTCCTCTTCCTCCGTCACGCCCTCTGTCCCTCGGATGAGGACCCCTCTTTTGATTACCTTCTCCCCAGGCCGAATCTCAATTGGCTTCCCATCCACGTCCACAAGCGTCCCGTCCTTCATCTGCCCGCGCACGATTCGGATGTCTCCGCTCACAAGCTCGAACGTGCTCATACGCTCGTGCTTCGTCACTTCGGCATCAATCGCCGCCCAGAACTCCTGCGGCTTCCCATGCTGTGCGATGCCCGCGATCTCGACCAGTCGGGCTTCATCCTTGATCTTCCGCAGCGCGTCGATGGCGTAGATCGCCATGCCGCGTACAAGCTCCACGCTGTTGCTCTCCGTCGCCCAGCGTGCCTGCCGCTCGTACCGGTTCGCTTCCCTCACGGTGAAGTTGAGAATCGGTGGGAGATCTTCCCACTTCGTCAGTTCGACGCCGCCTGCCCGGTCGTTGAACGCCATGAACCGCTTCCACGGTTGCTTCAGATCCTTCGCATTGAAGTCGCGGAAGTACTCGAAGCCCTCCGCGACTCGGAACATCCCTGTGAACAACTGCCGAACGGCGTCCTCAAGCTCGACGCGCTTCTCTCGCCCCTCCTTCCAGTACGGCTCGATCAGATACCAGATCGGTGTCTCTAGCGGATTGATGAGGTTGCCGTTCGTGTCACGAATCTTCAACACGCGGTCGAACGGGTCTACTGTGAGTTGGAAGTCCTCGACCTTGAACACCGTCCCCGCGTGCCTGACTTCCTCCGCTTCGTCCGGGATGTGGAATAGCTGATGGCAATCCCTGCACGCCCACAGTAGATTGTGCGGCTGGTTTCTCTCGTGGATCTCCGGCAGCCCCCCAGATCCTTGATGTTCGAGCATGTGCATCACTTCTGCCCCAGGAACGGGCCTGTCGTGGAAAAGCCCGCAAGCACCATCCAGCCTGGACTTCACTATCTGCCTTGTCTCTTCACTTACAGCCATTCTCGCCTCCCTCTATGCGACGTGTCTCCAGGTTTGACGTGCGTGGATTCTTGATATCGCTTCCGGTGTTACGCCGTACTCCTTCGCGAGAACTCTCCGGCTCTCCCCTGCTATCGTCCTGGCGCGAATCGCAAGAACTCCTGCCTCTGTCACCTTCGCCTGTGGGTGCCGTTCTCCTTGATTGTTCTGCAACCCTGTCCTGAATGCGTGGCGAATGTTGTCTCCCCGTGTAACGTACTCCAAGTTCAACACTGCATTATTCCCCTTGTCGCCATCAATGTGGTTCACTTCCATGTTCGCGGGGCGCGACCCAAGAAAAGCATCTGTCACAAGCCGCGCTATTGCGATTGTTCTCGTTGCTCCACCTGATCCGCTATGAAGCGTCACACGCATGTAGCCGTTGCCTTTATCGCATGGCTTCAACACTTTCCCCGCGCGTGTATGTGCGCCTGGGGCTACACGGCGCACTCTTCCTAGAGTGCTGACTTCGTACCACCCTTCGTAACCATGGACGGGCCTCCACTTCTCTCTCACTTCGTTGCTGACTGGCATTGATCCTCCTGTGCTATTTCGTCTTCATCCCGCAACCAACCTGCCCGCGCAACGAGCTTCCCGCCGCGTGTGGTCAGGTACCTCCTTGAACAGCAGCGCCCTCTTCGCACCCTCCGGAAGCGCGTTGAACACCTCGATCATCTCCCAGAATCCAGACGGGATGTTCTTTCGCGGTTCGTGGTCCTTGCGTCTCAGCGGCATCGGGCCATGGTAGCTATGCACCTCAAATAGGTATCCATCGAATTCGTAGACTGGATGGAATCCGCATACGAATCCAGGTCGTGGTCCATCAAGCCTTACGCACGGTGTCATTCTACCTCCTTGCTGGTTCAGGAATCTGCGCGGTAGGCATGGCGACGGATTCGCCATGTATGTCCACCGTAGCCAGCGAGCGTAAGCCAACCGTCTTCTCCTGCTATGATACCGACATACTTCGTATCGCCGCCGCATGAGAATCCTTCCGCCGCCGATACACCGAACCACATTCCTGGCGGGTGCTTCGCTTCGTCGTATGACGGATTCTTGCGAAACTCCATGTCGGAGATCTTCCCATGGATCGGGAATGTGCCTGGCTCACAGAGCCTCCGATCCATCGGATCGCCGAAGTCTTCGATATCTCCGCCAATCCACTCGGCCTTCTGATCCACAAGCTGTTGCCAGATCGGAACTCGTGTTGCTGTCTCCTCGGTCATCCTGCCTCCTTGCCCATCCCACGGATCATCTCCTTGATCGGAATCTCGATCTCGTGAATCCCGTCCGCCTCGCCGCCAAGCAATGCCGCCCGCTGCTCTGGCGTCCCATCGTACACCGGCAAGGACTCTACGCCGTCTGGCAACGCAGGCGCGTCGCTCCGCTCGATCTCCATTCTCGGATTCGCCATCACTGCAAGCGCCGCCGCGTCCACTGCCTCACGATAGAAGTCAAGAAATCGCGCCCGTGTCGATCCATCTCCCTCGCGTAGGTTCATCATCGTGCCCGCCCCGATCCGGTCGTAGGCCACGCGCACCGGGCCAGGCATATCCGTCCCGCACCGCGCCAGTTCCCATGCCTCGCCCATCGACGGAAAGCGTTCGCGCATGATCCCTAGTGCCGCTTGGTAGATCGCTCCTGGCGCAGGCAGCTTTCGATAGGTCAATGTCCGCACAAGGCACCGCACTGCCTCCAGCGCAACGCTGTCAGGGATCGGAGATAGGACATCAGCCCAGCCGTCCAGTTCATTCGACGGGATCGTTTCGCCTAGCGTCTTGTGCAGGTAGGCAGCTATCCCGGTGATCGATTCTCGTGAAGCCATTAGTCTCCCCCTATCGCCCACGCCGCAAGTTCCTCCGGCGTAGCGCCTTTCTGACCGTTCAACGATGGCCTGCCCGTCCGGTCCCACTTGCGAGCCGCGTTCAGGTTGTTCTCAAACTTCGTCGGTCTGCAAAGCGTCTGCGGGTTTAGGTACTGTTCCCATTCCGTCTTTCCTTTCCACTGAGCGGCTTTATGCTCGAAGACGAGGCACACGTCGTCCTCGGTTGCACCTTCAGCAAGTCGCGCGTGGATCGGCTCGCGGGATGCCTTCGAGTGGCGGAACTTGGAGTCGGTAAGATCGTTGAGGAAGTCGATCAGTTTGTCAGTCGCAGCGAATTTCTTCTTCAACGCTTTATCTCTATCTTTAGCTTTAGCTATATCTATATCTATATCTAGAGGTCCAACCGGTGTCCGGTTGGACACCACTTGGACTCCGAATAGAGTCCCCTCATGGCACCTCAAAGCTAGATAGGAACGCAATTCCTGTAGCAACGGATATTGCTCCGCGACCGCCGTAGCTAGACGAACCATCAAGGGCGAGTCACTCATCTCCTCTAGCCTCGCGATGGCACCTTTCTCTCTTGCGCCGCTCGACAGCCGGTTGTACTTGAAATAGTTGCGAATGAAGACTAGTTGCGCCGCGTGGTCGTAGACGATCATGCCCCGCTTCTCGATAGCCGCGAGAGCTGCCTTTGCCTGATCGACAGTCCACTCAAGATCATCAGCCATGTACAGAATTGGCAACACGTAGAGGCCGATCATGTTGGAGTGTTGGTTTGCCAGCAGATAAGCCCAAGCCAGCTTGTGGGAATCAGATAGGCCACGAACGGATGGACTCCTCCAGGTCTTCCCTTGGACTTCACCGTAACTCATGTTGCATACCTGTCAAGCGCAATCTGCGCTCCGAAACGCGGCCCGTCGCAGCGTCTGTATCTAGTTCCCTGGAAAGGTGACCGGCTTTGACGAGACGCGATACCTCTTTGTGAATCTGCTGTCTTGTCGTGCCCGATGCCACTCTCCCGATTGCTTCATTCGTCAAGCGGCAGAAGCCATCCGGGTCAGAATGGCGCTCGATCTTGGACAGGATGATTCTTTGGAACCCGGTCAGGGTGTGGCTTCGGTCTTTCGTGTCCGTCATATTCCCTCCTCCATGTAGTGAGGATGCGAGTGTCGAGCCGCTACATGACGGCCTGACAGTTAGCCCGGCCCGTCACTCGCCCTTCCATTTTACCCCGTTTCATCAGCCGATCCAATCAACTGCGCCCCGACATTATAGCGTCTTTTTCTGCTCAATAAAACGGACCTTACGGGTCTGTTGCACTGAACCACGCCGTGAATGTCCCAGTCGTCGCCACCCAGAGCACTCCCGTGATGCACTGTAAGACAATGCCTCCGACGTTCACTGCTATAACAGTGAAGACAACGGCTGCAGCCATCCAAACCCATACTAGAAATGCGCTGCGATGTCTGTACCACTCCATCGCCCTATCGAAGTCAATCTTCATCAAAGCCTCCGGCGAGATACCCCTGCCTTTAGGCATGGGGTTGTTTACTCTTCTTTCTCCTTCGGTTTGTAGAGGCCGACTACGCCCATCCTCTCTAGCTCTTCCTGGCTGAACTTCCCGAACGCCTGCGGAGGGCCGACCAGGTTCCCATGCTCTTCGTACAAGTCGATGCGGCCTGCGTCATCAACCCTCCGTAGGTTCGTCAGCCACTTGCCGTATTCCTTCCCCACGTCCACCTCCTAGCTCGAATGGAACGTGCTCGCGCTGGATAGCCTTCCCGATCTGCTTCCCCAACTCTGCCAGGGCTACTTGCTGCCGATCGTTCGGGATGAATGCTAGCAATGTCTGTACCGTGATTTCAACGCCGTGCTTCACCATCTGCATTGCGGCGAGGTCTTCTCGTGCCCGGACAAGATCAACCATCGCGGCCTTGAAATCTGCTAAGGTGAGCCGTTGTGCCCGGACGTGCTCCCGCGTCAGATCGACAACGAGGGTGCGGATGTCGTCCAGCCCTGCCGAGGCCGGTTCGGGCATGAGCCGCGTGCTGGGTTCCTGCGCGACGATCAGTGGCTCGTTGGCTCCCTCCGCTTCCTGCTTCTCTTCCTCACTTTCCTGTATCTCGTCGGCATGAAGCGGCCCGTACTCCTGTTCGATGCGTGTTGCAAACCACTGGCGTAGCCGCTCCTGCTTCTCTGCGTCTCGCGGGTCCCAGTAGCCGTACAGCCATGCCTCGATGGTCGAGGGGCTGATGTTCACAGCCTGTGAGATGTCCGTCACGGGGATGTCGTAGAGCTTTCTGAACTGATCGAAGTACGCGGGGTTCCACTGCGTGTAGTCGTACTCCGGCAAC